>Ga0190271_10001342_pt1 | contig 13933 bp, 17 predicted proteins | sample Popmic356T_FD_133747 | JGI IMG/M metagenome (GOLD analysis project Ga0190271, IMG submission 133747) | Populus adjacent soil microbial communities from riparian zone of Weber River, Utah, USA - 356 T | ecosystem: Environmental > Terrestrial > Soil > Riparian zone | place: USA: Utah | collected...
CCGTCCCACGGTCTTCTTCGAGTTCATCGAGCGGCACGGCTCCCTCGGCTTCGGCAAGGGCAACTTCAAGGCGCTCTTCGAGGCCATTGAGCGTGAGCAGGAGCTCCGCGGCAACCTGTGATCCGGGACAGCGCGCGCCAAGCCCGACGGCCTGCCATGGGTCAGCTGGGAAAGGGCGGGCGGCCCTGGCCGGCCAGCCGGAAGCGGCCCCAGGGGTCGCGGTCGGAGAGGCGTCCGCCCGCCTCGCCGTACGTCGTGAGCACGCGGACCTCGCAGCCGGAGCGGACGGTCTCGGCGAGGATCCCCGAACTGGTGGGGTCGACACGTCCGTACCAGTGGAAGGTGCCGTCCAGCGGCTCGAAGCGGCCGCGCAGGTCCACCGTCACCTCGACCTCCGCGTCGTCGACGACGACCTGGGCAGGTCCGGAGTAGCCCTCGCCGTCGAGGAGGTCGGGCGTCATCGCTTGGCCTGCAGGGGCGCCGTGGGGTTGGCGGCGAAGTACTGCTGGCCGATCCCGTCGAGGGCATGCCAGATGAAGGCGGTGAGGTAGTCGGCGACGGCCTGCTTGCTCATGGTCTGCCGCTCCAGCCACCACTCGGCGGTCGAGACGCCGAGGCCCACCAGGGCGTGCGCCCACGGCTCGGCGCCGCCCGCGTCGAAGCCGGCGTCACGCAGCGCGTCGCCGAGAGTGCGCGCGAAGACCGCGGCCATCGCCTGCTTGCCGTCGGCGACGGGGCCGTCCATCGCCTGCCCGTGGTGGCGCACCGCCAGCAGGAACAGGTTGCGGTGCTGCTCGACCTCACCGAGGTAGGCGAGGACGGCGCCCTCGACACGGTCCCGCGGGGGGACGTCGGCTGCGATGGCGGTGGTCACCACCTCGAGCAACCGGTCCGCCGCGGCCCGCGCGGTGGCTGCAAGGAGGTCGTCCTTGTCGCTGAAGTACCGGTAGAGGACCGGCTTCGACACGCCGGCGGCTGCGGCGATGTCGTCCAGGTGCGCGTCCGGCCCGTGCTCCTCGATCGCGGCGGCGGCGGCCTGCACGAACTCGGCGCGCCGCGACTCGCGGTGCTCGTCCCACCTGCTGCTGCGACCGTCCCCGCGTTGCGCGCCCCGCTGAGCACCGCGTTGAGCGCCGCGTGGGGGCTTGACGGAGGGTGCCATGTCGGCGAACCTAACAGATAGACGTTACTAGAAGTAACACCTACCGTCTCGCGGCACCACGAGGGGGACCCGCATGACCGTCACCGACACATCGAGCCGCCTGCTCAAGGCCAGCGCCCGCCGCAGCTACGACCCCGAGGTCGACATCGACTGGGAGGCCGTGCCGGACGAGGAGCGGTGGTGGATGCAGCCTGAGCGGACGTCGCTCTACGGCACCGACCTGTGGGAGGGCCTCGACGCGCAGCAGCAGCGCGAGCTGGTGAAGCACGAGACCGCGAGCATCGTCCACATGGGCTGGTGGTTCGAGGTGCTGCTCATGCAGGGGCTGCTGCGCGAGGTGTACGCCGGCGACCCGCGCAGCCCCCGCACCCAGTTCCTGCTGACCGAGGTCGGCGACGAGTGCCGGCACTCCACGATGTTCGGGCGCGCGATGGCGACCGCCGGGGCGGACCGGTACGGCCCGCCTCCGCTGGTCAACCGGCTCGCGCGGCTCGCGAACGTGGTGCTGCGCGGACCGAGCCTGTACGCCGGGGCCCTGCTCGTCGAGGAGACGCTCGACCGTTGGCAGCGCGACTCGATGGGCGACGAGCGGCTCCAGCCGCTGACCCGCATGGTCAACCGGATCCACGTCACCGAGGAGGCGCGCCACGTCACGTTCGCTCGGGACGAGCTGGCCCGGGCCGTGCCGCGGCTGAGCAAGGCCGAGCGCCGCTGGCACCAGTTCGTCACCGCGCAGAACGCCTACATCTCGATGCGCTGCCTGGTGAACCCGCAGGTGTACGCGTCCGTGGGGATCGACCCCTCCGCGGGCCGGAAGGCCGCCATGTCCAACCCGCGCTACCACGACACGATCGCCTGGATGGGCGAGAAGGTCATGCCGTTCCTCGACGAGCAGGGCATGGTCAACCGGCGCGACCGCAAGCTGTGGCGCGGGTCGTTCCTGCTCAGGGACTGACCCGGCTCGGCTCCACCAGCCCGAGCTCCACCAGCTCCTCGAGCGGGTCGAGCACGTTGCAGCAGCCGAACGACGTGAACCACCGCCGGGTGCGGACCAGGAGCTCGCTGCCGAGCTCGCCCAGGCGCGCGGCGACGGCCGCCGCGTCCTGCTGCTCCAAGGTGGCGACCACGTCGTCGCCGTCCAGGGCGGCGCGGGTCGCCAGCAGCACGTTGAGGAACCCGTGGTGCTCGAACCCGGTCTCCGGGTCCTGGTGCCGCACCCCTTCATGCAGCCCTGCCGTCGCCTTGAACGGCAGCTCCCGGTCGAGCGCCGCGTCGATCGCAGCGGCGAGGTCCCGGGAGGACGGGAACAGGTCCGCGGAGATCCCACCCGTGCGCCACTTCAACCGGAGATCCGCCGCAGCCACCTCGTCCAGGGCCGCCAGCCATCCGTGCCCTCCGACCAGACCGCCGACGAGAGGCAGCTCGACGGAGGTCGCGACGTCCAGGCCGAGGTCGGCCGCGGCCACCGTCCGACGGGCAGCCCCCGGCAGGTCGTCGAGGTCACGGAGCGCGATCTCGAGTCCCCGGAGCTCCAGCAGCGACGAGCCGTCAGCCCACCGCGCCGCAGGCTCGAGCGAGCCGGCGCCGCCCCCGACGACCACGGTCACGGGCAGCGGTTCCGCGGGCGCGGCCGCGAGCACCTCGAGCAGCTCCGGCAGCCGGCCGTCGCTGACCACGAAGGGCCCGACCAGGCCGGCGAAGGGTGCCGAGAGGTTCGCCTGGTAGTCGCGCACCGCCTGCTCCAGCGGGGCGTTGCCCGGAGGGAACACGGCCGCGTCGTCGACCAGTCCGGCGTACTCGGGTGGGATCGGATCCTGGGACTCGGGCGTCGAGGGCGACTGCGTTGACACGGTTTCGACGCTAACCCAAGGTGGTGACGTGGCGTACTACCGGCAGCTGGGCGTGGTGCCTCCCAAGCGGCACACGCAGTTCCGTGACGCGTCGGGGGCCCTGTACTACGAGGAGCTGATGGGGGAGGAGGGCTTCTCCTCGGACTCCTCCCTGCTCTACCACCGCGGAGTTCCCTCCGCGATCGTCGACAGCCAGGTCTGGGAGCTGCCCGAGCAGGCCACCACCGCCAACCACCCCTTGCGTCCTCGGCACCTCAAGCTCCACGACCTGTTCGACGACAAGGGCGAGGGGCGGGACCCGGTCACGGGCCGGCGACTGGTCCTCGGCAACGGCGACGTGCGGCTCTCCTACGTCATGGCCGCCGAGGCCTCGCCCTACTACCGCAACGCGGTCGGCGACGAGTGCGTGTACGTCGAGGCCGGCTCGGGCGTCGTCGAGACCGTCTTCGGAGCCGTGCCCTACCGCGAGGGCGACTACGTCGTGATCCCGCGGGCCACCACCCACCGCTGGGTGCCGGACGGGTCGAACAGCCTCTACCCGATCGAGGCGAACAGCCACATCCACCCGCCGAAGCGCTATCTCTCCCGGTTCGGGCAGCTGCTCGAGCACGCGCCGTACTGCGAACGCGACCTGCACGGACCGGCTGACGTGCTGCTCGTCGAGGGCGAAGACGTCCACGTCCTCGTCAAGCATCGCGGCAGCGGGCCGGGTGGCCTGGTGGGCTCACGGATGACCTACGCGACGCACCCCTTCGATGTCGTCGGCTGGGACGGCTGCCTCTACCCGTACACGTTCAACGTCGAGGACTACATGCCGATCACCGGCAAGGTCCACCAGCCGCCGCCGGTGCACCAGGTCTTCGAAGGCTGGAACTTCGTCGTGTGCAACTTCCTGCCGCGTAAGGTCGACTACCACCCGTTGTCGATCCCGGTGCCGTACTACCACTCCAACGTCGACAGCGACGAGGTGATGTTCTACGTGGCCGGCGACTACGAGGCACGGAAGGGCAGCGGCATCGGGCTCGGCTCGATCTCCCTGCACCCCGGTGGCTTCGCGCACGGTCCGCAACCGGCCGCGATCGAGGCGTCGCTCGGCGTGGAGTACTTCGAGGAGTCGGCAGTCATGGTCGACACGTTCCGCCCGCTCGAGCTGGGCGAGGGGGGCCTCGCGTGCGAGGACCCGGGCTACTCGTGGACCTGGGCCGGGCGTGGGCCCGGGGTCTGACCCTGTCGGGTTGATCCAAGCCGGCGCCCGGCCCGGTCCGGCAGGATGACGGCATGCCGTCGTACGTCGTGCTCCTCCGCGCCGTGAACATCGGGAAGCGTCAGGTCAAGATGGCCTCCCTGCGGGAGTGGTTGGAGGAAGAGGGCTTCACCGACGTCGAGACCTACATCCAGACCGGCAACGTCAAGGTCGCCACCCGGATGCGGTCGCCGGCCAGGGTCGAGGCCAGGCTCGAGCAGGTGCTGGCCGAGCGCTGCGGGTTCGAGGTCGTCTGCATCGTCTTCACACCCGAGGAGCTGACCCAGGTGCTGGCGGACGCCGAGGCGATCAGGGACCCGTTCGGCGACGCCGCCGAGCAGCGGCGCTACGCCGTGTTCTTCAAGGATCCCGTCGCCGCGGAGCACGTCGAGGCGATGGCCGCCTACGACCCGCCGAACGAACGGATCTGGGCCGTCGGCCGCGCCGCGCACGTGTGGATCCGCGGCACGTTCCAGGATGCGAAGGTGTTCGGCGCCTTCGGCAAGGCACTGACGGTGGGCACCAACCGCGACCTCAAGGTGGTCCGAGCGCTCGCCGAGCGCTGGGGCGCCTGATGCGACGGGCTTGGCCGGTTGATCGTGCACACATGCTGGGCACGATCAACCGGCTAAGGATGAGCGGTCAGCCCGTGACGGGGATGTCGCCCTGCACCGGCTGAGGCGCCGGGGCCGGGGCCGGGTCGTCGGTGTCGGTGTCGGTGTCGCGCACCGCAATCGGCTCACCGCAGGTCGTCGAGGCAAGGATGACCTCGGCCTCACCCCCGGGGCCGGCCGTGAGCACCAGCCCGTCGACCGTGAACGAACCGTCGTCGTGCGGGGTCTGCCGGTTGAGCGTGATCTGGAGCGGGGACTCGTCGGGCAGCAGCTTGGTGTTCGGCCCCACCTGCCCGTTCAGTGCCGGCGCTTCGGCGCCGAGGACGCTGGCCCCCGCCACTTCGACGGTGCCGGTGTCGCCGTCACAGGCGACGTTGAGAGCCCGCAGTTCGGCGGCGTTCAGGATGTCGCTGTCGAGGAGCTGGTTGCAGAACGCCGCCAGGTCGTCGGCAGTGGGGGTCTCAAGCACCCCGCCCGGGATGTTCTCGAAGATCGGAGGAAGCTCGGCCTCTGGAGGCAATTGGTCGAGGCCGGTGCACGCCTGCTGGAGCTGCGCGATCCCCTCCGCGGCCTCGGGCGGCAGCTGGGCCAGTGCCCCACCGATCTCGATGTTGGCGATGTTGACGGCCGCCGCGTCGTCCCCCGCGGACAGGTGCACGAGCTGACCGCTCAGCAGAGGGTTGGGGGGGACCGCGCCACCGGTCTCGTGGGTCTGCCCGTCGGTCGACTCGACGTACGGCTGCTGGCCCTGGCCGTTGGCCGAGAACCCGTAGGCGAAGGACTTCGTGTTCGCCGCGCTGCTGGCTATGGGCGCTGACGCGACCAGGCCCGCCGTGAGCACGCCGACGGCCGTGAGAACGACCTTGCTTCGAGACTTCATGGTGGGTGTCCCTCCGGGATCCTCAGTTGCTGGTTGGTGTCATTGCTCGTCGACGATGACGAGAGTGCCGAGGGGCACTTGGGTGAGCTGGGTGAGGGCGTCCGTGGGCACGCGGACGCACCCGTGGCTCACGGCCTGCCCGAAGACCGCGGCGTCCGGCCAGCCGTGGAGGGCGACGGTGCCGGGCCCGCCGCCGTAGCTGTCCAGAGTGTCGCTGTGGGTGCCGAGCGGCAGGATCACCGGGGAGAACGACTGGCGGTCGTCGACGACCGACCCCAGCAGGAACGTGCGCCCGAGGGGCGTCGGTGTGCTGGGGGCTCCGACCGCGACCTGCCAGGTGCCCGCCGTGGCCCCGTCCTTCACCAGCTCCAGCGTGCGGGAGGCGCGGTGCACCTTGATCAGGTACGGCGTGGTGCGTCGCTCCACCAGCGCCGTGCGGACCCACCCAGCCGAACCGTTCGGGCGTGAGGGCAGCAGCACCCGCGACCAGCCGCCCCGGCGGTCCACGACGGGAAGCCAGGTCGGCCCGAACTGACGGGGGCCCACCTTCGCGAAGGCGTCCCGGCCGGGAGTGGCGTACACGGCGACGACGCGGCGCGGATGCACCACCTCGCCATCGGTGGCGCCGGTGCCCCGGTCGAGGGGAGGGTGGCGCAGCGTGGTGTGCGTGGTGGCGGAGGTGAGCTTCGCGAGGTTCGGGGCCGCGCCGGTGTCCGCTGATGCCTCGCCGCCCATCCCCTTGACCACGGAGAGCGCGAGCGCGGCTCCCAGGACAAGGACGGTGAGGGTCGCGAGCAGGGACGCGACACGTCGCGCCCGGCTCTCCAGCGTGCTTGCAGGCACGGTCCCTCACTCCCTCCCCCGCGTGTCCAACGGGCGAGGGGGCGCGACGTTACGGGCCCAGGCGAGAACTTCGGGCCGCTAGGGTTGCGCGCCATGAGCCAGCACCTCCAGACCGAGACCCTCGACGGGGTCTGCCGGATCACCTTCTGCCGTCCCGAGGCGTTCAACGCGCTCGACGAGGAAATGGCAACCGGTCTCGTGGGCGCCCTGCGGAACGCTGCCGTCGACACGGCAGTGCGGGTGGTCGTGATCACCGGCACCGGCGCCGCCTTCAGCGCCGGCGCCGACCTCGAGGGTGACAACCCGATCGAGGCGTTCGACGACCGCACCATGGAGGGCGCTAACGAGATCACCAGGAGGATCATCGGGTCGGGCAAGCCCGTCGTCGCGGCGGTCAACGGGATCGCTGCCGGTGTCGGGGCGTCGATCTGCTTCGCGGCGGACCTGGCCGTGGTCACCGAGTCCGCCGCCTTCGTGCTCGCGTTCTCGCAGATCGGCCTCATGCCCGACGGCGGTTCGTCGCTGACCGTCGCCGCCTCGGTGGGCCGGGCGAAGGCGATGCGGATGGCTCTGCTGGCCGAGCCGATCACCGCCCACGAGGCCTACGAGGCCGGTCTCGTCAGTCACGTGGTCCCGGACGCGGAGTTCGACGAGACCGTCGCGAAGGTCGTGCGACGGCTCGCAGGCGGGCCGCCGGTGGCGTTCGCGGCGACCAAGCAGGCGATCAACGCCGCGACCCTGGGAGGTCTCGAGGAGACCTTGGAGCGCGAGCGCGTCGGGCAGGTGGCCCTGTTCGGCACCGAGGACGCCGCGGAGGGGATGCGCGCGTTCGTCCAGAAGCGCCGGCCGACGTTCACCGGCCGCTGACCCCGCGACGAGCGGTCAGGTGATGAGCGCGCCGGCCTTCTCGATCTCCGTGATCGCCTCTGCCGACGTGCCGGGCGCCACTCCGGCGCACAGGTCGCTGAGCACGCGAACCTCGAAGCCGTTCGCCAGCGCGTCGAGCGTGGTCATCCGGACGCAGTAGTCGGTGGCGATGCCGCAGATGTCGACGTCGGTCACGTCGTGGCCGCGGAGCCACTCGGTGAGGGACACCCCCTCCGGGTTCTTGCCCTCGAAGCCGGAGTACGCCGCGGCGAACTCGCCCTTGAGGAAGATCGCGTCGAAGGGTTGCGGGTCGAGGTTGGGGTGGAAGGCGACGCCGTCGGAGCCGGCCAGGCAGTGCGGTGGCCAGGAGTCGACGAAGTCGGGGTTCCGGCTGAAGTGGTCACCGGGGTCGATGTGGTGGTCCTGGGTGGCGACCGCGTAGGCGTAGTCGGGCGCCTTGGGGTCGCGCTCGGTCCAGTGGTGCAGCAGCTCGCTGATCTTGTGTGCGACGGCCGCGCCGCCGTACACCGGAAGGCTCCCGCCTTCGCAGAAGTCGTTCTGGACGTCGACCACGATCAGAGCGCGCTTCATGCACGAAAGCCTAGACGAGTGATTCCAAGGTCTCGCACGCTGCGCGATCCCTTGGAATCACTCGTCTAGTGGCCTGCTCCGAGGAGCAGGGTCGGGATCACCGGTTCGCCCCGGGACATCTGGCGGGCCTGCAACGGGAGCTCGTCGCGCGCCGCCCGGTGCCGGGCCCGGGAGTCCGCCAGCACCTCCCGGCCCACGACCTCCCCGTCTCGCACGAGGGGCACGAGCAGCGTCCGGTCGTCGCCGTCGTTCTCGGGGGGTGACCCGATGCCGATGACCTCGGCCTCGGCCACGCCGTGCACGTCACGTCGGCGCAACGCAAACTTGCGACCGCCCACCGAGACCTTGTCCACGCTCGCCTTGGCCACGTCGACCATCTCGCCGTCGGAGTCCGCGCGCGAGACGAGCTTGTAGACGAAGCCGCACGTGGGGTGTCCGCTGCCGGTGACCAGCGAGGTGCCCACGCCGTAGCCGTCGACGGGCGCGGCCGCGAGCGCCGAGATGGCGTGCTCGTCGAGGTCGGAGGTCACCACGATGCGGGTGCTCTGCGCGCCCAGCGCATCGAGCTGGGCGCGGACCTGGTGGGCCAGCAGGCCCAGGTCGCCGGAGTCGATGCGGACCGCACCCAGGTCAGGGCCGGCAATCTCGACCCCCAGCCGCACCGCCTCGGTGATGTCGTAGGTGTCGACGAGCAGGGTCGTGCCCGCGCCGAGCGCGTTGACCTGCGCGGTGAACGCGTCGCGCTCGGAGTCGTGCACCAGCGTGAAGCTGTGGGCGCTGGTGCCGGCGGTCGGGATGCCGTGCCGGCGCCCGGCCTCGAGGTTGGAGGTCGCGCTGAAGCCGGTGAGGTACGCCGCGCGGGCCGACGCCACGGCGGACTCCTCGTGGGTCCGCCGGGTACCCATCTCGATGCAGGGCCGATCGCCGGCTGCCCAGGTCATCCGGCTCCCGGCCGACGCGATTGCGGAGTCGTGGTTGAGGATCGACAGCAGCAGCGTCTCGAGGAGCACCGCCTCGGCGAAGGACGCCTCGACCACCATGAGCGGCGAGGACGGGAAGTAGACCTCGCCCTCCGGGTAGCCCCAGATGTCGCCTCGGAAGCGCCACTCCGCCAGGTGCTCCAGCGTCCGCTCGTCGACCACCTGGCGGTCGGCGAGGAACGCGAGCTCCGGCTCGTCGAAGCAGAAGAGCTCCAGGGCGTCCAGCGCACGTTGCACGCCGGCCACGACGCCGTACCGGCGGCCCGCGGGGAGGCGTCGGGGGAACAGCTCGAAGACGGATCGACGGTGCGCCGTTCCGGCCAGCAGCGACGCCCGCAGCATCGTCAGCTCGTAGTGGTCGGTCAGCAGCGCCGTGGACACGCGTCACAGGCTAGACGCTTGTCGCCGACTAGGGTGGGGCCGTGTCCGCGCCCATGCCCGTCGAGTTCGAGGAAGCGGCCGAGGAGGACCTCACGGCCGTCGACCGGCCCTGGCAGACGGTGGTCTGGAACGACCCGGTGAACCTGATGTCGTACGTCACCTTCGTGTTCCAGCAGTACTTCAAGTACACGCGCAAGAAGGCCGAGAAGCTGATGCTCGAGGTGCACAACGACGGGCGCTCGACGGTGTCGTCGGGCTCCCGCGAAGAGATGGAGCGGGACGTGCAGGCGATGCACGAGTTCGGGCTGTGGGCGACCCTTGAGCGCGCCGATGGGTGACGGGTTCCACGCCCGGCGGCGAGGGGGAGTGGTCGCCACCTTCAGCGGGTTCGAGGCGGACCTGCTCCGTTCGCTCGCATCCCAGCTCATCGAGCTGCTGCGCAACGAGGCCGCCGTGCCGACCACGGAGGTCGACCCGTTGGAGGCGATGCTCGACTTCACCGGGCCGACCACGGCGCCGGACGACCCGGTGCTCGCGCGGCTGTTCCCCTCGGCGTACCGGGACGACGAGGAGGCGTCGTCGGAGTTCCGCCGGTTCACCGAGCCCGAGCTCCGAAACGGCAAGGCCGGCAACGCCGCCGCGGTCATCGACATCCTGGAGGAGGCCGGGCTGCCCAGCGAGCTGGGCGAGGAGGCGCTGGTCATCGACGTCGAGCTCGACCGGCAGCAGGCGATGGTCTGGATGAAGGCGATCACCGACATGAGGCTCGCCCTGGCGAGCCGGCTGGACATCGAGCAGGGCGACGACGAGTTCTGGGACTCCCTTCCCGAGGACGACCCGCGCACCCACGTCCACGACATCTACGACTGGCTGGCCTACCTGCAGGAGACGCTCGTCCACGCCGTCTCGCGCTAGAGCGGATTCCGAGACACGCTCCGCCTGCCACCGCGCAGCCCGTCTACCCTGGTGCGGTGCTCGTCATCGACCATGCGACCTACGACGCCCTCGTCGCCCACGCCAAGCGGGACCACCCCGATGAGGCGTGCGGCATCGTGGCAGGGCCCGAGGGATCGGACCGGCCGACACGGCACGTGCCGATGACGAACGCGGCCGGGTCGCCGACCTTCTACGAGTTCGACTCCGCCGAGCTGCTGAGCCTGTACAAGGAGATGTGGGCCAACGACGAGGAGCCGGTGGTGGTCTACCACTCGCACACCGCCACCGAGGCCTATCCCAGCCGCACCGACATCGGTCTCGCGAGCGAGCCCGGCGCCCACTATGTGCTCCTGAGCACACGCGAGCACGGGAATAGCGAGGGCCCGGTGGAGTTCAGGTCCTACAGGATCGTCGACGGCGAGGTCACCGAGGAAGAGGTCGACGTCGTCGAGGTCCTTCCCGCCTAGGCATCAGCCGACTGACACCCGCATCAGCCCGCCCCGCGACCACCCAACCTGACCAAGGCAGAAAGGCAACCGTGAGCATCGAGGTCCGCATCCCGACCATCCTGCGCACGTTCACCGACGGCGCGAAGGCCGTGTCCGGCGCCGGAGGCACGCTCGCCGCGCTCATCGACGACCTGGAGTCGAACCACCCAGGCATCAAGGACCGCCTGGTGGACGGTTCGGACCTGCGCCGCTTCGTCAACGTCTACGTCAACGACGAGGACGTCCGGTTCACCGGTGGTCTCAGGACCGAGCTCAGTGACGGCGACCAGGTCGTCGTCCTCCCCGCCGTCGCCGGCGGCTGACCCGGCCGGCCCGAACGGCGAACCGATGCGCTTCGACAACCTGCTCGCCTCCGTGGGCGGGACCCCGCTCGTGGGTCTGCCGCGGTTGTCGCCGTCGCCCGACGTCCGGATCTGGGCCAAGCTCGAGGACCGCAACCCCACCGGGTCGATCAAGGACCGGGCCGCGTTGAAGATGGTCGAGCAAGGGGAGAAGGACGGCGATCTCCGGCCCGGCTGCACCATCCTCGAACCCACCAGCGGCAACACCGGAATCTCGATCGCGGTGGCCGCGAAGCTCAAGGGCTACCGCCTTGTCTGCGTGATGCCCGAGAACACCTCCGTGGAGCGCAAGCAGCTGCTGGCGATGTGGGGGGCGGAGATCGTGTCGTCACCCGCGGCAGGCGGCTCCAACGAAGCCGTGCGGGTCGCGAAGCGGATGGCCGAGGAGCACCCGGACTGGGTGATGCTCTACCAGTACGGCAACCCGGCGAACGCACTGGCCCACTACGAGGGCACCGCCCCCGAGATCCTCGAGGATCTTCCGTCGATCACCCACTTCGTCGCCGGGCTCGGCACCACGGGCACGCTCATGGGTGTCGGCCGGTTCTTCCGGGAGCACAAGCCGTCGGTGCGCATCGTCGCCGCGGAGCCGCGCTACGGAGAGCTGGTCTACGGCCTGCGCAACCTCGACGAGGGCTTCGTGCCCGAGCTGTACGACGAGGAGCTCATCGACGCGCGGTTCTCCGTCGGCCCGCGTGACGCCGTACGCCGCGTGCGGGATCTGCTGGAGCTCGAGGGCATCTTCGCCGGCATCTCCACCGGCGCGATCCTGCACGCCGCGCTCGGCCAGGCCGCGAAGGCGGTCAAGGCCGGGGAGTCGGCGGACATCGCGTTCGTGGTCGCCGACGGTGGCTGGAAGTACCTCTCCACCGGGGCCTACGAGGGGACCCTCGACGAGGCCGAGGACCGACTGGACGGGCAGCTCTGGGCATGATCGAACCCTCGAAGGTGTTCTTCGACCTCGTGCACTCCGTGGTGCCACCGCTGTTGCGCGCGACCTGGCGGCCGACGGTGGAGGGCCGCGAGAACATCCCCGCGACCGGGCCCGTGCTGCTGGCCAGCAACCACCTGGCGTTCATGGACAGCGTGGTGATCCCGGTCGTCGTGCCGCGCAAGGTCGTCTTCCTCGCCAAGGCGGAGTACTTCGAGGGCCACGGCCTGAAGAACCGGCTGCAGAGAGGCTGGTTCGAGGGCATGGGCATGGTGCCCGTCAACCGGGACGACACCCGGGCCGCCATCGACTCGCTGCAGATCGCCCTCGACGTGCTGGAGAAGGGCGAGGCGTTCGGGCTCTACCCCGAGGGAACCCGTTCACGTGACGGCCGGCTCTACCGCGGCAAGGTCGGCGTCGCCGAGCTGGCGCTGCGCTCCGGAGCCCCGATCGTCCCGGTGGCCCTCCTCGGCACCGAGCGCCTGCAGCCGGCGGGGTCGCGGCTGCCCAAGCTCGTCAAGGTCACGGTGCGGTTCGGACCGCCCGTCCACGTCCGCGGGGAGTACGACGGTGTCGCGCCCGGCCGGGCCCGGCGCCAGATCACGGACCGGGTGATGGCCGAGATCCAGCGCATGTCAGGCCAGGAGCTCGCCGGCGTCTACAACGAACGACCCGCCGACGCCTGATCGCTCAGGCGCCGACGGGTCGTCGGTGTTCGTGTGGTCCCGAACCTCAGTTCTGGAAGGGACCACCTCCCGGCTGGGTCACGCCGTTGACCTCGAGGTTGTAGGCCGCCTGGAAGCGGCCGTCCTCGTCGGGGTCGTCCTGCATGACGATCGCCGCGACCGTCGTGGCGTCCTCGCCGATCGCGTCGGCCAGATCGGCACCGCTCAACGTGGCCTCGTGGTCGGGTCCCAGCCGCATCTCGTGGTACAACACCGGGTCGCCCGCGGCGCCGTACGCGACGAGCTGGACCGTCCAGTCGTCGACCGGGTCGGGTGCGATCTGGGTCTGGGTCTGCCAGCCGTCGAGTGTCGACGGGAGCGTGGTGCCGCCGACGTCGATGTTGCGGATCCACCAGCCGGACTCAGCTGCCACGGCGTCCGTCATGTACCGGAAGGCGACGTGAACGTCCTCCCCGGCCCACTCCGTCAGGTCGGCGGTCTGGGTCGACCAGGTGCCGGAGTCGCCGTTCAGCCCGGGCAGCTGGGCGACGATCGCCGGATCGGCCTCGGGGTCGTGATCGGTCGTCGTGTCCTCGGTCTCGAGGCTCGTCCACGTCGCACCGTCGTCGTCCGAGACCTGGACGATCGCGTAGTCCCAGTCGGCCTCCGTGTCGTACAGCGTGTCGAAGGACAACGTCGGGTCGCCGCTCGGCACGGTCACCTCACGGGCGATGGTGCGGTCGAGGTCGTCGCCGCATCCCGAGTAGAGGGCCGGGGCCCCGGTGCCGGCGTCCGGTGGATCCACGCACGAGTCGTCCCCGGTCGTGGCGTCCGGCGGTGTGGCGTCCTCCTCCCAGGTGACGTCGTCACCCAGCGAAGTCGACTGTCCCGCGAAGGAGATCTCGTCGATGTCGCCCGCGGCGAGCCACGCGTCGCTGCTGTCGCGCAGCCGCACGTAGTCGGAGCCGTTCGGAGGAGCTCCGTCCTCGTCATGGGTCTCCGGGTTGCCCCACTTGATGTGGTGCCGCAGGCTGCGCGTGGAGTACGGCCCGGCCGCGGCGCCCTCGAGGTCCCCGCCGTTCTGGTCGAGGGACTTGTCGATCGCCACCATGGCTGCCCATCGGTGCAGCACCGTCATCG
>Ga0190271_10001343_pt1 | contig 13932 bp, 10 predicted proteins | sample Popmic356T_FD_133747 | JGI IMG/M metagenome (GOLD analysis project Ga0190271, IMG submission 133747) | Populus adjacent soil microbial communities from riparian zone of Weber River, Utah, USA - 356 T | ecosystem: Environmental > Terrestrial > Soil > Riparian zone | place: USA: Utah | collected...
TCGGCGTTGGATGTGGGCGCCTCCGCCGCGGCGGAGGCATTCGGTCCGTGGAATCCGGGGATCGAATCCCAGCTTCCGCGCGAACTCCTCGCGCTGTCCACGCTGTTTCGCCCGGAGAATGTGCGAACCCGTGTCGCCGACGCTCTTGAGCTGAGCGACCTTACCGGGCTCGACCTCTTCGATCTGGTGGCGTTCCGGCCCGAGCGCCTCGCATTGCACGAACTCCTGGTCCGCGTGACTGCGGATCTTTCGGTCCCGAGCGGTTCCCGAGTCGAGGACCTCGGCATCAATTTCCGCGAGATGGTCAACACGCTGCTCGCGAACCACGTCGCGTCGCGGATGCCCGACGTGATCGCCGCGTACGATCGGCTCCGCGCACAGCTTGCATCAATAATCGCGACGGAGCTCGCGACGCGAATACCCGAGCCCGGGCGCGACCCCGTCGCGCAGGAATCTCGGCAAGACAGCTGGCTGCGCCGCATACTGCGCCCGGCACATCGCGATTCCCCTGCAGCCGCACCTCAATTCGCGGCCGATCCCCGGGACGCGCTCGCCGCGTGGCGAACTGTGGCGCCGGCCGTGTCCGGTGAGGACCGGATGCGCATCGCCGCCTGCCGAGCGCTGGCCAAGGTCGTCGGTTCGCTCGTGGGCCGCCACGGCGAGATGTGGGGACCGCGGGAACTGATCGTATCGGTGGCCACCGATCTCGCCTGCAACGACTACTGCGGCGAGGAAATCGGTCGATTGATGGACGGCTGGTTCGCAGAGGCGGCGCGCAGCGAAGGGTACCGCTGGCTGCCCGCACAGACGCGGCCGGTCATCATGAACACCAAGGGTGCGTCGGCGGCGGGCAAGAGCACGATGCGTCCGGAACAGAAGATGCTCGCTGAAAGGATCGGCGTCGTATGGGCCGATTTCGCGCTGATCAGTCCTGATATCTGGCGCAAGCAGCTGCTCGACTATACGTCGCTGGGCGCCGCGTACAAATACGGCGGAGCATGCACGAGCGAGGAACTGCAAGTCGTCGATCAGAAGCTCGACCGCTATATGGCGCGCAAGGCGGAACGACACGCGACCACGCACCTGTTGATCGACAGGTTCCGCTTCGACAGCTTCGCGCCGGAATCCGCCGAGGCGGGAAGCAACCTCCTGACCCGGTTCGGGCATACGATTTATCTCTTCTTCATGATCACGCCGCCCGAGGCGCTCGTCGAGCGGGCGTGGCAACGCGGGCTCGAAGTCGGGCGCTACAAGGCGGTGGACGACCTGCTGGCGCACAACATCGAGGCCTACACGGGGATGCCGCAGCTCTTCTTCACCTGGGCGCTGTCCGCGGACAAGGAAGTCCACTGCGAATTCCTGGACAACACCGTGCCCATCGGCACGCGGCCGCGCACAATTGCATTCGGCTGGAATGGCGAATTGAACGTGTTGGATGTCAACGCCATGCTGAACATGCAAGGTTTCCGCAAGGTCAATATCAACGCGACCAGTCCTGCCGATCTCTATCTCGATCCCGAGGCGCTCGCACCTCAGCGCAACACGGCATTCCTGATCGAATGCGCGCGCCGGCTGCCGGTGCTCAACTTCGCCGAACAGGGGACGGGCCGCATCTACCTGCGCATGGTTGCGGGCGCACCCGTCTGGGCCGACGCCGCCAGGTTGCACGCCGCAATGGATGACAACGGCACCCGCATCGGTCTTCTGGCAGTCGCGCCGACACTCGCCGCGACCCCGCTTCCGGATCCGGGTCAGCCCGTATTCCTGGCGTCCCACCTGGGCGCCGAGCGGATCCACACGCTAGGTCGTTGGGGAACCGCGTTAAATTGAGACGATGAGCCGTCAGCCGGTTGCAACCTTCCAGACCATGAAAGCGGCAACGGCGAAGAGCATGCAACCGAACGCGTATTTCAGCTTCTTCACCGGCCAGCGATGCGCCATTCTTGCGCCCACGGGAGCGAACAGCATGCTCGCCACGGCGATGCATAACAGCGCGGGGAGGTACACGTAGCCCAGGCTATAGGGCGGCAATCCCGTCTGCCGCAATCCGGTAACGATGAATCCTACGGTGCCCGATGCCGCAATCGGCAGCCCGAGCGCCGCGGAGGTCGCGACGGCGTTGTGGATCCTGACGTTGCAGCGCTCGAGATACGGTACGGTCACGAATGCTCCACCGGCGCCAATCATGCCGGAGAGGATGCCGATTCCCGTTCCCGCGCCGATCAGGCCCAGCGTTCCGGGCAATTCACGCGTGGCCTTGGGCACCTTCCCCCAGATCATCTGCACGCCGGAAATCGCGGCAAACACCGCGAAGATCGACGCCAGCATGATTCCCGACATGCCACTGACGATCAGCGGACCGATCAGCGAACCCAGCAGAATTCCCGGGACGAGGCCGCGCACGACCGGCCACAGCACCGCGCCGTGCCGGTTGTGCGCGTGCATGTTGGAAAGCGACGTGAAGATGATCGTCGCCATGGCCGTGGCGACGGCGATATGCACCATGTGGTCGCGCGGAAAATGTTCGTGCGTGAACAGGATCGTGAGGATCGGCACCATGATCATCGTGCCGCCGATGCCAAGCAGCCCCGCCAGGAAGCCGATGACGCAACCCAGTGCCACGAAGGCGGCGACCAGCGAAGCATCCATCCTTGCCTAGGGCTTCTTTGTCGCGAGCTTGCACACCCGCTTCCAGTCGGCGGGTTCGACCGGCGTGATGGAAAGACGGTTGCCCCGCTGCAGCGTGACGAGATTGGCCAGTGCGGGCTCGGCGCGCAGTTCCGCGAGGGAGACCAGCCGCGTCTTCTCGACGAGCTTCACGTCGACATTGAACCAGCGCGGCTCCTCGCGCGTGGCCTTCGGGTCGAAATACGGACTCTTCCGGTCAAACTGCGTCGCGTCCGGATACGCCGGCGCCGAGACTTCGACGATGCCGGCAATGCCCGGTTCCGGGCAGCTCGAGTGATAGAAGAACGCCTGGTCGCCGACGCGCATCCCGTCGCGCATGTAGTTGCGCGCCTGGTAGTTGCGCACACCGAACCATGCCGTCGTCTGCTTCGAAAGGTTGGCGAGATCGTCGATGGACATCTCGTCCGGTTCGGATTTCATCAGCCAGTAGCGCATGGTGAGTTACAGCAGCATTCGAATCTCGCCGCGCTGCGGCGGCAAGTATCTTGGTTCGAGCAGCATCGATTCGGGTCGACGAGCCTTTGCCGTGGCAAAGCACGCAAATCGAGTGCTGGCGAGGCGCCCCGGAGATCTCGAGCGCAGCGTACTCGAACGTACGTGAGCATCGAAATCGAGGAGCAACGAAGTCAGCGCTTTATTTGCGCAGCTTTGCTCCGGCAAAGAGGTGTCCCCCGCCTGTGCCGTGCCGACCCTCTTCTTGAACCGCGGGTTCAAGATTGGCCGCCTGCCGGAACCATCAGGCGCTTCCGCGTAGGAGCGCACACCGGTTCACAAGGGGCAAAGGCAACCTCGCTACGAGAGCATTGGTTCAAAGAGTGACTGGCCGACTCGAACACCGCAGGGGACATTGACCGTTAAATGCGCCACTTCGTCCGTCGCGCGACGCACGGACAGTTCGACGCGTCATCAGAGCAGTTTTTCCTGGCCCGCCATCGTCTGGTCGATGGCGGATTGCATGGCAATGATTCTACGCCGCGCGTCGCCTCCGTCAACGCCGGCTGGCGTCGCGCGCATCGCCGATGGCGCGGCCGTGGGCGTTTTGCGTTCGCGCAACAATTCGTTGGCAAGGTTCAGAGCAGCCATCACGGCGATGCGGTCCACGCCGGTGATCTTGCCGCCCTCCTTGATCTCGTGCATGCGCTGGTCGAGAAAGCCGACGGCCTCGAGCAAGTCCGCTCGCTCGTGCTCCTTGCACGCGACCTTGTACTCGCGGCCCATGATCTTGATGTCGAGTTGCACCGTGCGTTCTGCGGGAAGGTTGGACTTGGTCGTCATTCGGCGGGCATCCTCGCAATGAGCGCGTCCAGGCGCGCCCCGGCCTGCTGCACCCGGTCCGCGAGTTCGCGATTGCGCTCGTGTGCAGTCGCGAGGTCGCGCCGCAGCGACTCGTTCGCCGCCCGCAGCGCCCGCGTGTGCGCGAGTAGCGATGCCAGCTTGCGCTCGAGTTCTCCGAGATCCTTGTCCATGGGTGAATAGTGGCGGCGCGCGCCGCGTCCGTCAACTCGCGGGGCGACCGGCGGTCGTCGCGCCCGTCGTGAGCGGCGTGTATCGCACGTGCAGGATGTCGAGATCCTCGACGCCGCCCGGCGTATTCAGCGTGACGGTATCGCCTTCGCGGGCACGCAGCAACGCCCGCGCCATCGGGGATACCCAGCTGATGTAGCCGCGCTCGGTGTCGATCTCGTCCACGCCGACGATGCTGACCGTGCGTTCCTCGGACTTCGCGTTGCGCACGGTGACCGTCGCGCCGAAATAGACGCGATCGTCCTCGCCCTCGTCGCGGCGGGAAAGCGGATCCACGACCTCGGCCGCGTCGAGGCGCTTGATGAGAAAGCGAATGCGCCGGTCAACTTCGCGCAGCCGCCGCTTGCCGTATATGTAGTCGCCGTTTTCCGAGCGGTCGCCGTTGCCGGCCGCCCAGGCGATCGTCGCAACGAGTTCCGGGCGCTCATGCCCCAGGAGCCGGTCGAGCTCGTCCTTCAATCGCGCGAATCCCGCGGGCGTCATGTAGTTCTTGCTGCCAGCCGGAAGCGGCGATGCATTTTCTGGTGCGTCGCCGTCGTCTTCCTCGTCTTCGTTCTCGCGGGTGAATGCCTTGTTCATGCCGGACCGGTCCATTGGTGCGGGACAATGATTATAGGCCGCCTATAATCTGGCCGTTGCCGGCCGTCCCCTGCTCTTTGCTCACCGCTCTTTGCTCACCGCCCCTTGCACCGCACGCCACACTGGATCGTACTCGCGGCACTCGCGCTGGTGGCGCTGGCGGCGTTCGCGTTCGCGCTGACGGCGGGTAGCGTCGACATAGCGTTGAGCGCCGTGGCGCGGGCGCTGCTCTCGCCGGCGGACGACGCCGGCGCAGACTACGCGGTCGTGCGCGAACTGCGCTTGCCGCGGGCACTGGCCGCTTTCGCCGTCGGCGCGCTGCTGGCGCTGGCAGGGACGATGATGCAGGTCCTTCTGCGCAACCCCTTGGCCGATCCGTATGTGCTTGGACTGTCCGGCGGTGCGGCCTGCGGTGCATTGGTAGCCCTTCTGGCCGGCGCATCCGCGCTCGTGACTCCTGGCGCCTTTGCCGGCGCGCTGCTCTCCACCGCCATCGTGTTCGGCCTGGCGCGCGGCAATGGCGCATGGGCGCCGACGCAATTGCTGCTGACCGGCGTCGTGGTCGCGACCGGATGGGGTGCGCTGATCATGCTGATCCTGACCACGGCGCCCGAAGCGCAGGTGCGCGGGATGCTGTTCTGGCTCATCGGCGATCTCTCCGGCGCCACCCGCGGCGGCCCCGGCTTGCTGGCACTCGCAGGCGTACTCGGCGTCGCCATGTTCTTCGCGCGTGACGCGACGCTGCTGTCGCGTGGCGACCTGACCGCAGCAAGCCTCGGCGTCTCGGTGCGCAGCACATCGCTCGCTCTGCACGCGCTGGCGGCTTTCGCGACAGCTGTTGCCGTGACACAGGCCGGCAGCGTCGGCTTCGTCGGTCTCGTCGTGCCGCACGCGGTGCGCCTAGTCATCGGCAACGACCAGCGTTGGCTGATGCCTGCCGCGGCGCTCGCCGGCGGTGCGCTCCTCACGTTGGCCGACACCGCCGCACGCACGCTGGTCGCACCGGCGCAGCTTCCGGTCGGCGTGCTCACGGCCATCATCGGCGTGCCCTTGTTCCTGTGGCTTCTGCGCCGGACCGCTCGATGAGTTCCGCCCCACCCATACTTTCCTGCCGCAATCTCGCGCTGACGGTTCCCGGCCGCACGTTGTGCCGCGACGTCGCGTTCGACGTCCGCGCCGGAGAATGCTGGATCGTCGCCGGCCGCAACGGTGCCGGCAAGACGACGCTGTTGCAGACGCTCGCCGGATTGCGGCGACCCGCCGCAGGGACGATTTTGCTTGCGGGCCGTTCGTTTGCCGAATGCGCGCCGCGTTGGCGCGCGCAGCGGCTCGGTTTCCTCGCGCAGGACACCTTCGACGCATTTCCCGCCACGGCCCTGGAAATCGCGCTCGGCGGCCGACATCCGCATGTTCCGCGCTGGCGGCCCGAGAGCGCGACCGACGTGTCGCTCGCGCATGCGGCGCTGGCGGCCGTAGGCATGGACGACGCCGCGCTGCGCGACGTGCAGACATTGTCGGGCGGAGAGCGTCGCCGCGTGGCCTTGGCGATGTTGCTGGCGCAGGACCCCGACGTCATGCTGCTGGACGAGCCGACCAGCCACCTCGACATCGCACACGAGGTGCGTTCGCTCGAAATGCTCGCGCGCCTCGCCCTTGAACGCGGTCGTGCCGTCATCATGGCGCTGCACGACCTCACGCTCGCGGCGCGGTTTGCCACGCACGTGATCCTGCTGGGACGCGATACAGTCGAATCCGGGCCCGCAGGCATGCTGCTCACCGCCGAAAAGCTGTCGGCGTTGTTCGGGCAGACGCTGGTCGCCGTCGCGCATCCGCGCGGCACGGTGTTCGTGCCGGATTAGCGGACCTTGGCGCGATTGGTGCGCGCGTGGCCGAGCATCCCGCACAGCGCCTCGGCGCCATCGACAAAGCGCGGCCCCGAGCGATGCAGCAGGTCGCCGTTGGCGACAAACAGGTTGTCGTAGCGAACAGCTGGAACGTCGCGCCAGCGCCGCCAGTCGTCGAGCCATGCGGGGCGTCGCCCATCGTCGCTGCCGGCGATGATGGCCTCCGGTCGGGCCGCGATGACGGCCTCGAACGATACCGTGGGCGCGGGCGATGTCAGTGCGGCAAAGATGTTCCTGCCACCGCACAGCGCGATCGCCTCGGATATCAGGTGGCCGCCGCCGACCGTTTGCAACGGCTCGCTCCATATCTCATAGAACACGGAAATCGCCGGCGATCCTTGGAACCTGCCGGCCAGCGCGTCGTACCGGGCGCGCAACGCTGCGGCTGCGGGCTGCGCCGTCGCCGCGGTGTCCGCGAGCGCGCCCAATGCTTCAACGTCGCGCGCGATTCCCGCGATCGACTTGGGATCGCTGACGAAAATCGTCGCGCCGCGTGCGCGCAGCGCCGCCAACTGCGCCGGCATCGTGTAGGGCCACGCGACGACCAGATCCGGTGCCAGCGCCACGATGCGCTCTAGGTCGAGCGCGTTGGCGTCGCCGACGCCGGGCAAGCGGCGAGCCTCCGGAGGCCAGTCGCTGTGGGCCACGACGCCGACGACCCGTGCTCCGGCGCCCGCCGCGAACAAGAGTTCCGTCGCGTGCGGGGCAAGGCTCACGATCCGCTGCGCAGGCTGCGCGAGGACCACACGCTGTCCCGCATCGTCAATGACCGCCACCTCCGCTGTCGCCGCGAAGGCGGCAACCATCCCCGCCAAGGCGCCAACGCGTTGCGTCATTACGTAAGCACGCATTACGGCTGCCAGCGCAGGCTGCCGTAAACGGTGGCCCCGCCCGTCGAAAAGTCGGCGGCCAACTGGTAGTTCTTGTTGAACACGTTGTTGCCGCGTACGAGCAATGACCATCCTTTCGCGAACGGCCACTCGGCGGTGAGATTGACGATGCCGTAGCCACCTATCTTCACGGTATTCACCGCATCATCGTAGCGCAGGGAGGACGCGATGAACTCCAGTCCCAACTGTACTGATCCCGCCTGTTGCAGCACCTGCACGGCCCCGTGTGTCCGCGCGCGTCGCGGCAAAAGGTTTCCGGTGGCGTCGTTCGTGGGATTAGCCAAGTCGATCGACGCCACGACCCGCGTGTCGCGCCAGGACAGATTGAGCCCGAGCGTGGCGCCTTCCAGCGTTGCGCGGTCAACATTTCGGGGCGCGCAGTTGAAGTCCGCGTCGCACGCGAACACGATGAGTTCGCGCACTTGATTGTGATAGCCGATCGCGCGCGCTTCCCACCGCACTTCATTCGCGAGACCCGTCCAATACGCTCCGACTTCCACATTGGCGGCCGTTTCGGGCACCAGGCCCGGGTTGGAGAATCCGGGGTAGTAGAGGTCATTGAAGGACGGCGCCCGGAAGCCGGTACTGGATCCCAATGTAAATCGCCAGGCGGGGGACAGGGTATAGCCGAGCGCCAACCCGCCCGTGGTCTTGCCACCATACTGGGAAGAGTCGTCACGCCGAAGATTGGCCTGCAGCGCAAATGCGTCGTAGCGAAGCTGATAGACCGCAGTGGCCGAATTGGTATCGCGCTGCGTGACCGCGAAGCCGGCGTCGGTCGACAGGCGCTCCTCCCGGCGCTCCAAGATCACCCCCAGTACCCCTAAGGACAGCGTCAGATCGTTCTGCCAGAAGTATTGGCGCTGCGTCGTCCTGAACGGGAAATTGCCAAAGCTCGTCTCCGACACGGAGTTGTCGCTGCCTTCGCCCACGGTCAGCAGCGACGTCCAGATGTCGTTGACCTTGTTGCGGCTGTTGACGCTCCACGCTTGCACGGTGGTGATCGTGCGATCGTCGAAGTACGGCGCACCGCCGTCAGACTGCGCGTTCAAGCGATTGCCGAAGTATTGTGCCGAAATTTCCTGCCCTGCAGCCCAATTCCATCCGAGATTGACCGAGAGATTTTGAGTATTGAATCCATCGCGGTCCGGGTTGTAACTGAAGTTGTCGGGATTGGTGATGGCATTGAATCCGTCGCTGGTACGCCCGCCGACCTGCAGAGAGTAGCGCAGCGAATCATTCGTTCCGGCAAATCCCGCGCTCACTGCGCCGGTGTTGTAGGTGCCGAATCCGGCCGAGAAATTGGGCGTAAAGGTCGACCCGTTCGTGCGCTTGGTGAACACCTGGACGACGCCGCCAATCGCATCAGCGCCATACAGACTCGATGCCGGGCCACGCAGGATCTCGATGTGATCGATCTGGTCGAGCGGAATCGCTTCGAGGCTGGTCGCGCCGGATGACGCGGAACTTGCCCGCAATCCGTCAATCAGTACCAGCGTCTGCCCGGTATTGGCGCCGCGCAGATAGGCACCGGAGGTGCTGCCCGGGCCGCCATTCTGCGTCACCTCGACCCCAGGTTGCCGCTGCAGCAACTCGGCAAGACTCTGCACGCCACTGCGCAGAATCTCATCCTGCCCGATCACCGTAACGTCGGCCAGAACCTGCACGATCGGTTGCGGCATGCGTGCCGCCGTGACGACGATCGGGTCGAGCGCGGTGACCGCCGCTGGCGGTGTCAGTTGTGCGCTGCCGTGGGTCGCAGTGCCGAGCGTGCACGCCAAAAACAGCGCGCGCCAATGGGCGCCGGAAGACTTCAGAATGGACATCCGTGCTCTCCGCAAAATACCGTGCATCCCCGCACGGCGGTCAAGCCAAGGAAGCCGGGCCTAAGTCCGTGGTGTGCGGTCTCGACGCCGGTTGCAGGCCGGTCTCCGGGCTCGCCGGTCTTGTCCGCCCGCCTTCCCGTCCGAGGACAGTGGCGCATGGGGCGGACCACACCTGCTTACCGTTGCGGGGGCAGCCGCGGCTTTCGCGCGAAGGGTCGGCAAAGCCAACCACGCACGGCACCGCATTCCCGTTTCACCCGCCGAGGAAGGGACCCGCGGCGGACACCTGCTGGAACCAATTGTAGCGCCGGGGCGGTCGCGGCGGGCACCGGTACCCACGGGCCACCTGCTATAGTTCGCGCCTTTTCACCAGCTCGACTCCCACGGGTTAACCTCCCGCCCCGGAGCCGCGAAGTGCAATAAAGGCCGTGGCGAAAAAGCTTTTCATCCGCACGTTCGGCTGCCAGATGAACGAGTACGACTCGGACAAGATGGCCGACGTGCTGCACGCGTCCGAAGGACTCACGCGCACGGACCGGCCCGAAGATGCCGACGTGATCCTGTTCAACACGTGTTCCGTGCGCGAAAACGCGCAGGAACGCGTCTTCCACGATCTCGGCCGAATGCGTGAATTGAAGCTCGCGAATCCCGACATCGTCATCGGCGTCGGCGGTTGCGTCGCATCCCAGGAAGGCGCCGCCATCGTCCGGCGCGCGCCCTATGTCGACATCGTGTTCGGCCCGCAGACGCTGCATCGGCTGCCGCAATTGATGGAAGCCCGCCGCGCAAGCGGGCGCGCCCAGGTGGACATCTCCTTTCCCGAAATCGAGAAGTTCGACCGCCTGCCTCCGCCGACGGTGGAAGGCCCGTCAGCGTTCGTCTCGATCATGGAAGGTTGCAGCAAGTACTGCTCGTTCTGTGTCGTGCCCTATACCCGCGGTGAGGAAGTGTCGCGGCCGTTCGACGACGTGCTGACCGAGATCGCCGATCTGGCCGACCAAGGCGTCATGGAAATCACGCTGCTCGGACAGAACGTGAACGCGTATCGCGGCGCGATGGGGGAGTGCAGGCAAATGAGCGGGCAAGCGGGGGGCGACGTCGCGGACCTGGCGACGCTGCTCGAATATGTCGTGGAAGTCCCGGGCGTCGAGCGCATCCGCTTCACGACGTCGCATCCGAAGGAAATGACGCCGCGGCTCATCGACGCGTTCGCGACCATCCCGAAGCTGGCCGCGCACCTGCACCTGCCTGTGCAGTCCGGCTCCGACCGCGTCCTAGCGGCGATGAAGCGCGGATACACGGTGCTCGAATACAAGTCGATCGTCCGCCGCGTGCGGGCCGCACGGCCAGGAATCTCGCTCACCTCCGATTTCATCGTCGGCTTTCCCGGCGAATCCGACGCCGATTTCGCCCAGACGATGAAGTTGGCGGAGGATGTCGGCTTCGACGGCGCGTTCAGCTTTCTGTACAGCGGGCGTCCGGGAACGCCTGCTGCCGAGTTGCCGGACGCGACGCCGCATGAAACCAAGCGCGCTCGTCTCGCCGCGTTGCAGGGATTGCTCGACGCCCAGTATCGCGCGCGCAGCGAAGCCATGGTCGGCACGCGCCAGCGCGTGCTGGTCACGGGTCCGGCCGCCCGCGGCGTCGGCGAACTGGCGGCGCGCACGGACAACAACCGCGTCGTGAATTTTGTCGGCGAGGCGACGCGCATCGGCGCGTTCGCCGACGTCACCATCACGTCGGCGCAGCCGCATTCGCTGCGCGGCGAACTCGTCGCGTGACCCCGGGGGCCACTATGCTCGCTCGAACTTGCCGCGTCGTCGTGCTTGCCAGCCTCGGCGCACTTGCCGCCTGTGCGACGGCGCCGGGGGCTCCCGGTGCGCCGGACGCGGCGGCCACTGCAACGGCCGCGATTCCGTCTGCGCAAGCCATCGCAAATGCGCAGCGCCTGGCGGGCGCGCCCGGAAGTACGGCCGTGGCAACTCCGCCATCGACGCTGCGGTCGTTCGCCGACGTCAGTCGCGATGCCAAGGAGCTGACGGGACTGTTCCGCGTATGGCAAAAGGACGAGAAGGTCTGGCTGGAGATCGAACCGGCGCAGTTCGACCAGCCATTCTTCCTCTCGACCAACCTGGATCAGGGCCTGGGCGAGAACGGCTTCTTTGCCGGATCGATGAGCAGCAGCCTTTCCCGCCGCTATGGTTCGCCGCAGATCGTCGTGTTCCGCAAGGTCGGCCCGAACGTCCAGATGATCGCCAGGAACGTGAAGTACACGGCGCAGGCCGGCTCGCCGGAAGCGCGCGCCGTGGCCGCGGGCTTTTCGGACAGCCTGCTGGCGAGCGCCGCCGTCGCTTCCCAGCCGCATCCGGAGCGCAAGTCGGTGCTGGTGGAGGCCAATGCACTTTTCCTGAACGACCTGCCCGGCGCGGCGACGCGCCTGGAACAATCGTATCGGCAGTCTTACGCTTTCGACTCCCGCAATTCGTATTTCGCGCAGCTGCGCAGCAAGCCGACGTTCATTTCGCTCAACGTGACCGCACACTACACGTTGAGCCGCGTCGCCACTCCCCCTGCGGGCCAGGCCGTCACGGAGCCGCCGTCCACCGTGCCGGACATTCGCAGCTTGTTCCTGGGCTTCCACTACTCGCTCGCCAAGCTGCCGGACACGCCAATGCCCGCCCGCGTTGCCGACAACCGCATCGGATATTTTTCGACCGAGCGCTGGGATTTCACGACCGACGATCGCCGTATTCCGATCAAGCGCTATGTCAACCGCTGGCGGCTGACGAAGAAGGACCCGGCGGCGGCGCTGTCCGAACCCAACGAGCCGATCGTCTACTGGATCGACCACAACGTGCCGGAACGCTATCGCGGCGCGATCCGCGATGGCGTCTTGGAGTGGAACAAGGCGTTCGAGCGCATAGGCTACCAGAACGCGATCAGGGTGGCGATCCAGCCGGAGGACGCCGACTTCAACACTTCCGACATCCGGCATGCGTCGATCCGCTGGATGACCAACACCAAGACCACTTTCAACGCGATCGGTCCTTCGGTGGTGGACCCGCGCACCGGTGAAATTCTCGACGCCGACATCGGCATTGACGGCTCCAGCATCCGCGCGCTGAAGAGCTATAGCGCGGAAACCATTCCGCTGCGGCCCTCGCTCGCCTCCGGCGTCGACGCTTCGCGCGGTGAAGTGCCGTACTGCACGTATGACGCGGAATCCGCCGAGCACGAGGGATTTGCCATGTCGCTCCTCGAGGCGCGCGGCGCAATGATGCTGGAAGGCCCTGAGGCGGAAGCCTTCATCCTCGCGCGGCTCAAGGCGATGACGATGCACGAGGTAGGCCACACGCTCGGCCTGACGCACAATTTTCGCGCCTCGGTCGTGTATACGGAGCGCCAACTCGCCGATCCCGAGTTCACCCGCCAGAACGGCATCGCCGGATCGGTGATGGAGTACAACGCGGTCAACTTAGCCTTGGCCGGCGAGAAGCAGGGCGAGTACCACATGTCGACGCTGGGCCCCTATGACTACTGGGCCATCGAGTACGGCTATCGGGAGCTGGCGCCCGAGCAGGAGGCGGCGCAACTTGCCCGGATCACGGAACGCTCGATCGAGCCCTGGCTCGCGTTCATGGCCGACGATACGCTGTACTACAGCGGCCTCGATCCGCTGGCGAACACGTTCGACCTGGGGCAGGATCCGCTGATTTACGCCGACCGCCAGCTGAAACTCGCGCGCGAACTGTGGCAGCTCACGGAATCGCGTTCCCTGCGATCCGACGAATCGTATGCGCTGCTGCGGCGGAATTTCTCGCGCGGGTTGTTCGAGGTCCAGCAAAGCGCGACCTACGCGGTCAAGTACATCGGCGGGCTCACGCTGCGTTCGGACCATGCCGGCAGCGGTCGCGCGCCGCTCGAACCAGTCCCGGTCGACAAGCAGCGCGCGGCGCTCAAGCTGCTTGCCGGAACGGTCCTCGCCGCCGACAGTTTCCGGTTCCCGCCCTCGTTCATGCGCCGGCTGTCGGTGAGCGACTCCGACATCGACGATGCGCGCGACCTCGGACGCAGCGTGCCGCCGGTGGATTTGGCCGTCGACCAGCAGGTGCTGGCTGTTCATAGGGCAGTGCTCGGCCCGCTGCTCGGGCCCGACGTCGCGCAGCGTCTACTCAACAACGAACTCAAGGTGACGTCAGCCGCACAGGCGTTGCGTCTCGCGGAGCTCTACACGGTGCTGCACGCGGCCGTATTCAGCGAATTGAAAACCGGCAGGGACATTCCCCTCATCCGGCGCAACCTGCAGCGCGACTATGTGTCGCGCGTCGCCGTAATCCTGCTCCGTCCCAACGCGGCAATGCCTGCCGACGCGCGCGCGTTGCTCCGTGCCGATGCCGTCCTGCTTCATGACGAGCTGACGGCGCGCGTCCGCATGCCGTCGGCATCGGTCGAAACGCGTGCGCATCTGGCGGAAAGCATCGCCGTACTGGAAGATGCCCTGAAAGCCACGTCGGTGCGCCA
>Ga0190271_10001344_pt1 | contig 13931 bp, 12 predicted proteins | sample Popmic356T_FD_133747 | JGI IMG/M metagenome (GOLD analysis project Ga0190271, IMG submission 133747) | Populus adjacent soil microbial communities from riparian zone of Weber River, Utah, USA - 356 T | ecosystem: Environmental > Terrestrial > Soil > Riparian zone | place: USA: Utah | collected...
AGAATCTGGAGTAAAGTACAAACTGGAAAAGACCGACGGAAGTACGATCGACATTGACTTCTGTCACAAGGAGAATGGCATTTTCCAGCATGGTGTAACTAATGAAGAGCTTGTTAAGCTGCTTCGTGACCGGTTTCAACAGCTATTATTGAAAGAGGATTCTACGGAGAATCACAGGTGCCTGATTCATATTATGCAAATTGATATGCATTTGAGAAGCCGATCTGATTATAAACTAAAGAAACACGGAAACAATGGGGATCGAGGAAATGGTATACCGGTTCAAGATGGGGTTGGGAAAGCTGGACAGTAAGATCAAAACTGATGTTTCAGTTCCTAAGATCATCATATATCTCAATGAAGCGATGCATGAGCTTGTTGAGTATGATTATTCGGTAGATCCCAGGAATCCGTTGGCCTTTGAGCAGACACAGAAGAGGATCGATGATCTGCAACGGCTTCATATAACAGGTGAAAAGATGCTACCGGCTAGTTCTCTGAGAGACATATATAAGTTTAGCCTGGTTAACCTTAAACATGAGTATTTACATTTAACCCGGTTAGAAATAATAGCAAGCGGTAAGGTGTGTACCAATGTAGTTCTTTCGCATTCAAAGCAAGTACAGACTGATGATATCAACGTAGTGCTGACCAATCCTTACAGAAAACCGTCAATGTCATGGCGAAGGGCGCCATACAGATTTGCTTCTGATCACATTGAAGTATTCACAGCTGGAGAATTTTCGATTAGTTCAGTTTATAGCGATTATCTTCGTTATCCGAAGCCGATGGACATAGCCGGTTATGAGCACTTCGATGGTTCAGCTTCAACAGATGTAGATTGTGAGATGCCTTTGGGGTATCAATCCAAGATAGTTAAGAGAGCAATTAAGAACGCTGCAGTAGGCATAGAAGATCCCGCCATAGACTTAAAAGTAGAACAAGCAGTTGATCAACCTTTGTAATAAATACGTTTCAATAAATACAGTAATTTATGTCTATTTCAAATCTCCAGTTCCCGTATGCAATGGTAGCTAATCTGACAGCACTTCCGCTATTGTTGGATAATACCAAGAAGATAACTGATCTGGCCGTTGGTCAGATTGGTGCGTTTTACCCCACGACGGGCTTAGGGGCTACTCAAGGCGGCGCTGCCGGCGCGAGGACAATATTCTTCGCTCAGAATTTAGGACCTAAATTCGGTGTAGTACGGACAAAGCCGATCGATCGTACTAAGATCATCCGTTATTATGGTCAATCACCTGTGGCTGCAGTTAACCAGACCACGTATCTCGGCTATGATACAACAGGTGTGTATACATCGCCAACCGATGATACCCGTAAGGGCTTCAAAGTTTCGATGTTGAATAAGGAAGTAGTAATTCCGATTACAATTTATTACAGACCATTAAGCCGGTGGTATGGCTCACGTAGCTATCATCACAGGATCGTTATCAATCTTGCAAACTGTGCATGTATCGCTGATCCATGTGCACTGTATGCTGATCTTCCAATTGCCCAGGCAATCGCTGATTACATCAACAATGTTGGTGTGCCAGTTGGCGGTTTCCCTGCAACACATGAATTGGGAGAGTATCTTACAGCAAGCGTTGTGCAGAATGGTGACGGTGGAGCTGGTGGTCCAATTGTAGCGGGTGTGAAAATAGATGCTAAACCGGTGGCAGTAGAACTCAATGATATCTGCTATCCTAACCAGTATTACGAAGCAAAGTGGGTACACTTTGTTGTAGGTAGTGCACTTGCTTGTGGTACGATCCCGGCTACTACTACGGTAGTATCTAAACCACCCCAAGGTGTAGCTCCTGCAGTTCGTGAATTGGAATTGGAAGCGCAAGGATATGATGTTGCTCGTGACAGCTTTGATCATCCGAAGTACATGAAGCTGGCGAACTACAAATCCTTTACCGTTGATGGTATCACTTATGATGGCTATTTCATAGCATATGATTGGGAGCATGATACCAGTTCACGAGGGGCAACGAATGGTCTTATCAGTGAACGTTATCTTCTGCAGATATTCGCAAATGATGGATCAGGTACTGCATTAGAAGCATTCCTTAATGCATGGATCGGACCTGAAGGCTACACTTCTGTTGACGTTTAATATTGATCACTTCATTATAAGGCCTTCCTTCTAATTTAAGAGGGTAAGGCCTTTTTCTTATTATGAGAAAATACATTCTGTGGTTGTTCCTTTCATTGGTAATAAGCATTGGATGCAGATCACAAATGACTCCTGCAAGCGAAGTGGAATATTATAAACGACTTGTACATTCGAAGGATAGCGTTATTTTCGAATTAAGAATAATAGAAAACGGTTTACGAAATTCAGTCCAGATGAGGGACTTTCAGGTTAGCTTCTACCAGGAACAATATAAAGCTTTACAGAATAAGAATAAGAAGAGTGATATCATTCATATTGTGATACTGGTGGTGGCTACAACAGCGGGTTACTTAATAAGTCAAAACTTATAGTTATGCATATTCTCGCTTTAGATATTCAGGACAGCGTTTTCAACAGCAAGTATCTCTACTTAAATGACCTGTCCAGGTACGATCCGGAATTACTTGTTGCTCAGCAAAGGATCTGTATCTCTGTTCCCGGTTATGATAACTATACTGTAATCTGGCCTGAGCGCCAGAAGACACTCGCCCTTGATTCGATTCTCCTGGGCATTACTACTGATACCTTATCCGATTTACCAGATGGTGTGTATGAATTAGAATATTCAGTTTCTCCTAACAATGAAGTGTATATCCGCAAGAAGTTCATGCGGACTTCTGCTTTATACTTGAGATGGTTAAATGAGAATCTGAAAACTGATGTAGAGATTGAACGTAATGCAATTGACGATCGTGGTAATCTCGAACTTGATAAAAGGGTTAAGGTACTTACTCATACATTGACACTAATCACAGGCGCCAAAGCTTCGGCTGAAATATACAACGACACAGTTAATGCTGAGAAGATGTATAAGCAGGCGGTCTATGAGATAGATAAAATAAATGAAGATTACTTACGTAAACCTTTTAAAGATGGGATGTTGTGGTAACCAAGATTTCGTTCAGCAGCATACAGTAACAAGGACTGCAGTGGTCAACTTAAGTGATTGTAAAGCGATCTCAGTTGACCTTCTTCAGATGTACAAGACTCCAATTGATTGCATCTTATCCAAAGGTATATGGGATCAGGTCGGCATTTCTCAGGCCGATCTAGTTGCAAGTAGTATGTTACTCGGAAATTACATTGCAGCTAAACATTATAATCAGGACGATTGTACTTATTATGATCAGCTGGCGATCGTGAAGCAACAAATGAAACTCATCTTCGATAAACACGTTTGTATATGAACTTGGAAACATTGATTGAATTACAAGGAAGATACAACGGCGCTCTTGGCAATAAGATATACGTTGATATCGCAAGATTGAAAACCGGTGCTAACTTCACACAGGTTTACCGGAAAGAGAAAGATGTGCTCCGGTCCATTGTGCTTGGAAGTATAGTAGCCGGTAATATTCAGAATGGTCTTGGCATTTGCGATGACATTACCTTACCCGAAGGATTCACAATTGAACAATTCGAAATATTCATAAGCAATTTAAAACTAGCATCTATATGAGTGGAGGAACTAATAAGCCGTTGAATACATTTTCCCTGGAACAGAGCTTGTACTATGGGAAGAATCTATTCCAGAACCTTGTTCGTAGTGGTGCTACTGGCAAGGAGATCATTCAGGTTATTGATGTGTTGATAGCCGGGATCAATAAGCAGATCGGGCTTGAGTGCTACGTGGGTGATGTGAATGCCTGTAATCTGGAAGAGCAGACCAAGCTGTGTTATATTCTTAATGACCATCTGCAGAAGATGAGTGATTTACTGACAGGCTTAAATCAACTACGCCTGCAGGTGTCTAGTATTACTCCTTCTGTACCTCCGCCGAGCTCAAGTGGTGGAACTACTACGCCAAATCCTACGCCTGGTGTTTCTGATTCTTATTTCGTGAAGGTGAAGAATGATCCGGATGAGGTTGCAGGGCCGCTTATTGATAAATTAAAATCAATTCAACCTAATGGGTTATTATATGATGCAACAGCTAAGGTATTGAACATGGGTAGCTTCGTTCCTCCTGGTGCGATCTTCATGATATCAAAGCGGTATCTTATCAACTTTGATGGTACGGGGTTAGGAAAAGTGGATACCGACTTCTATCCATTCGCTATTGCTGATGGAAGAAATGGTACGGATAACCTTCTTAAAGATGTGTACCTGAAGTTCCTCAGTAACACGAATGATGCAGATCAGGAAGGTGGTGTAGATGGCTTTACTGTTAAGCCGGCTAATATTGAATCAATGACATTTGGTATCACAGGTGCTATTAATGAAGCATTGGCTACGGCTACTGGTTTGAAAGTAGAGATGGCCATTCAAACGGGTGGCATTGGCGGTATGGGTTCCTATAAGTTTTATATAGTAAAAGACCCTTCAACTTTCTCACAAGTTGATGTTGCCGTAACTCCACCTGATGGATTAAAGCATTCACATACACATTCATTGAGTGCGACTCATAATAATTCATCGCCTGTACCTATACCTTTGAACCCGAAGTATATTAAGTTAGTTCCAATTCAAACTATAAAACGATAATTATGAACACTGCTATCACTGATATCCCTAATATAACTGACTGTGGCTGTCCGGATGAAACACAAAAGCCGTTGAATGAAAGTGATGCATCCAAGGATAGCTGTGGTGATCTGGCTACCTATCCTGAACCATGTCCAAAGGGATTAATGGATTTGTACTGTACCAAGTTTACAGGAAGTGCAGATCCTGTATTCAGTGTTGCCCCTGGTGATCGCGGCTCAACGGTGCTTGTGAAGATCATGAATAAGATAAAGGAATTACATGGTCTTGGTGTACCTGCAACTTTACTTCCTGTCAATAATATCATCTTATCCAATATAACTTCTACTACTGTAGATTTCAGTTGGGCTGTAGTAGCCGGAGCAACCAAGTATGATATTCGTTACCGTAAGGTTCCCTCACAGGCTTGGCAATATGTCAATGATATTACTCCTGTGAATGTTCAACTTACTAACTTGGCTTCTGATTCTATCTATCAATATGGATTAAGAGCAAGAGATGCCGGCACTAATTATTCTGATTGGAGTCTTATAGCTACTTTCAGAACATTAGTTGCGCTTGCTCAGCTACCTACCCCTACAGGAATGGTTGTTTCCTCCACTTCACCACCTTATACTGTAACTATTGGTTGGAGTGCCGTATTGGGGGCAACAAGTTATGAGGTTCGTATTGAAGATACCAGTGTTCCAGGCAGCCTTATGATTGTTCCTAACATAGTAGGTAATTCTGGAATTGTTATTCCTATTCCAACATTGGGGACGGGATATACATTTCAGGTAATAGCTAAAGCAAGTGGTTATAGAGATTCGGAGTTAAGTAGTCAGGCTATTGCGACTGTTAAGATTGGCCCTCCTGCTAGTGTTGATGTTACTTCTATTGGACAGACATCGGCTATTGTCACATGGCCCATTATTCCGCCTACAGGTGCAGGTGTTCCTACTTATAAAGTAGAGATAATTCATATCGCATCGGGTAGTATAACAGCTACACTTCCTACTGCTTCTTTAAGTCAGGCAGTATCTGGATTACTTGCCAATACAGCTTATGAAGCCCGAGTGTATGGTATCAATGGGCATGGTCAATCACTTACTTACGTAACTAAATCATTTGTAACCTTACCATAATGAAAGTAGACGAAGCGATATATATGGTTCTTGAAGCAATGAACATCTCATCAGATGATTCTGATATACCCGATCAGCTCGTGTATCAATGTCTGAAGGATGCCCGATCCGAATTGCTGAGCCAGGAGGCTAATAAAAGCCGGATGTGGGATACCAGTTACACGCAGACTATTGACCGTCTGCCTTTCTGTTATACGGATCTTTCGGCTTGTCCTGAACTTCCAAGTGGTGTAATGCTTCATAAATCCAAATTCAAAGTGCCTACTGGTATCAGTACCAATAACGGTGAAATGATAACTGGACTTTATACGCTCAGTGGCGAATCAATAACCATGAAGCGTAGCCTTGATGATGTGATCAATATGTTCCGGACCCGGTATGCGAAGAAAGAGAAGACAGCTTTCCGTAGGGATGGATACATATTCATAGTGGCTCATGAGAATCCTGAAACCTTCTATGGAGTTATAGAGGGCATCTTCCATGATCCTGAATTAATAGATGTACTGAATAAATGCTGTGAGAAAGATGATATGCTGGATGAAGAATGTGGTTCAGTTTACGATAATGACTTTCCACTTCCAGGGAACATCGATCGTAGGGTATTTATTCTGGCTGGTCAAATGGTAGGCTTGAGACTTGGCATACCACCAGATACGACCAATAACGCTTTATCAGAACAGCAGATGCAACAACAGAGACCTAGATAATGAAGAATTTAGATGTAAGAGACTTTTATTACAATTATACGAGTACGACGGATAACCCGGTTAGTGAAAGGGAGTACTCGGCAATCCTGAAGGAGTATGGAACTGTCCTTCGGGATATTGCTCTTGAAACGGGTAGTGTTGTAATTAAGAAGCTTGGGCTTCACATAGATCTTGTAAAGGTTATAAGTTCGAAGAAGTCGATGGATCACAGAAGGACCATTGATTTAGGTCAGAAAGTCTATCACATGAATTATCATACTGATGGCTTTACCTGTAAGATCGAAGGCTATGTTAACCTGGTCAAGCATTATAAGCAGCGAAGGGATTATGTGTTTAGGAAGCACGTGAAGCTGAAGCATGGGTTCCGGGACAGGTTACGATCGAGGGCTCACATTTATCCTATTAAAATTGGTAAACGAATATGAAGTTTCCTTATATCTCAATAAAGCCAATAGTATCTGAAATTCAGGCTCAGTATAAGCAGCTGACTGCAATGGGTGCTATTGATGATGGAATGTGTTTCCAGTATGCGGCTTCAGCGTTGAGAATAATTGGAGGCCATCACTATGAGCCTCATGGCGTTTATCTATATGTCTGCAAGCATGTCGCTCCACTTCCGAAAGATTTCTATACGGCATCCCGCATCTATCAATGTGCCAGTCCTTATCCGATGGCTCATTATCATGTGGGTGTTATCCTTAGTGCTACCGGTAATCCGATGTATCATTTCCCGCGGCTGAATAAGATCCGGCCTGCAGAGGATGAGAACACGCTGAAGTATCTGGAAAGCAGGGAAGGGATGATAGATGATGAGATCGGTTATAATGATCATGCCTACCTGTTCAAGATTCCTCCAGGGCTGCTTCATGTTACTTTCGACAGAGGGCTTGTTGAACTTGTATATACAAGGCTGAAAACCGAAGAGGATGGAACGCCTATGTTACAAGACCATGAGGACGTTATCAATGCTGTTAAGTTCTTCATGCTGCAGGAATCCTTACGGGAAGAATGGATACTTGGAAAGATACCTGACTATGTGTTCCGCAAGATCAGTGACCAGGCGGATACGTTTGTCGGCATGGCACAGAATCTTATGATTGCTGAAGATCCTGCTCATCTTCCATATCTGGTAGCAAAGCAACAATCAAGACATTCTAAATTTAGATTATACTGATGCCAGCAAGAGAGATATATCAACAGGTTCCGGCGTACCCTGCATTGGGTATGAAGCTGGATAATGATGTTCATAGCCTCAAAGCAGGCGACGTGAAATACGCTATGAACTACGTACTTTGGTTCCGGAATAATAAGACCCCTTACTATTCATTCGCCGAATCCAATGAGATCAATACCGTTCTTCCGAAAGGCAATGTCTACTTAGGTTCTTGTGCTTTGGAGGATCGTGGCCGTTGTATCTTCTCCGTTGCTGGCGCTGTTAGTGAGATCGGTGTAATGCGGGATGGTGTGTATACCATGAAAGTACAGGATAAGTTTCTCGGCTTTAAAGCCAACTTTCCTATTCAGGCTGAAGCGAAGAAGAATCTTCGTGGTGAGACTTATGTGTATTGGGTAGAAAGGAATAATCCTTTCCGATACATGAACTTAGATAATCCGCCGGTGGTGAATGGCGTATTGAATACAGAAGCACTTAGCGTATTTCGTAATTATAAAACTCCAAATGTTGCTGTTACAGATGTCATTTCCGGGGGCGTTCTTATTGCTGGCTCTTACTATGTATCAGTTCAGTATGCAGATGCTAATGGTAACGGTCTTAGCCGATGGTTTACTCCGATAGGCCCGATACCGATTTACAGAGATTCTATCAATCAGTCTTATGAGATGATATCTGGTAGTCCGGCTAGTGAGCCTACAAGTAAGGCCATCAAGATCTCACTTGCTAACCTGGATACGAACTTTCAGTATCTCAATATTGGTGTTACAAGAAGTGTAGTTGGAGCGAGGCGATCCTTCGTTGTATCTTCGGTTCCAGTCACTCAAACTGAATACCTGTATACAGGTGCCGAAGGAAATGAAGTCGAATTCAACATTGCAGAGATTGGCTTACCGGCTGTTACTTACAAGTCAGCGGGTACTATATGCAATGTCGCAGGTCAGCTGGTGCTTGGGGATCTGAAACGTCGGCAGGCGTATAATCTTCAATCTTACTTTCTTGATACTCATGTTCAATGGCAAGTATATTATGCAAATCCTCAAGATCCGAAAGACTCTTATAAGAATCCTTTATTCAGTGCTTATAAGAAAGGGTTTGCCCGTAATGAGGTAGTACCAGTAGGTATTGTTCTGAACTTTAAGGATGGAAGCAAATCGCCTGTTTATCATTTCCCTGGTGCAGTTAAGAACAGACCCGGTATGAATACGCCGGCGAACGATCAGTTTCAAGGTCCTAATAATTTAATTCCAGCAGGTCAATGGGATAGTTATCAATATCCGAATCTCGGTGATGATGCGCCTGTAGCGGGTGGAGCTACTCCTGAAAGATGGACGCTTTATAATACTGCATATATTACCGGAAATGACTTGAATGCACAGCAATTGGGGCCCGGAGAATACGGAGAACTTTCGTACTGGGAATCCACTGAACGATATCCTAATCTGCCATCTGTATGGGGTGCACTGGCAGGCACTCCGATCCGCCATCCTAAGATGCCCGATTGCTCAGTTATACATATACACGATGGAGAGAATACGGACAGAGCAATAGCCGATCCTATTAAGATCAGGATAATGGGTTTACGGTTTCCTAATCTGCATGCTATTATTAATTCATTACCGCAGGATGTAAAGGATGCAATAGATTCCTGGGAGATCGTCAGGGGTGACCGGACATTCAGCAGTTCGATTGTAGCCAATGGGCTATTCTATAATGTATGGATGCAGAACTGGAAAGCCGATCAGAACGATGCTGATGATATCCGTGTATTTCCGAACTATCCTTATAACGATCTTAGGCCAAGTCCTTATCATGGTGGATGGCTTGTTCCAGCTGATAGCACTCAAAGGATTGCCGGCACAGGTGTGGTAAATGTATGGATGAAAGGCAACTATCATCATTGGTATCTGAGGGATACATTTAGCTTCTATTCACCTGATACAACATTCGAAAGGGCTTTCTTATCGGGTAATGAGTTCGTTGTCCAGGCTATGGAAATAGGCAAGACGGAAGGATACTTCTCTTATATGAGGCCATTTCCGATGCTGGCAGGTCAGAGCAATACTGGTGAGAACGCATCAAGTGATGAGGATAAGATCGTAATTCAGTATTCATCTTATGGATTTTATAAGTCTTATCGAAAACCATCACGGGGAGAATACAGGCGGGATGTAAAGGAAGCGATATATGTTCCTTATTCATCTCAGGTATCAGGAGCAGGCGTTGGTTATAAGATCCATAACCTGCTTCGTGAGTCTTCTGTGTTCTTCGCACTTCATAAGAAGCTCAGTGATCCTGTTCATTTGGATACATCAAGGGCAGCTATGGACAATATTGAACATACAGATACTGCTTTTCCCTGGAGTATTAATCAGTCTGAAGCGTTTGGACCTAAACTGGAGACGCTTACCAATAACCGTTCTCATTCTAAATTCAGACGGTTATCTGCTTATTATGGTTCTTTCCGTACTCCAATTCCTAATCAGTATGGTTCGATCTTCAATATAAAGTATTTCGCTACCGGCTACAATTCATTCAATACTACGCCTACTTCGATCGTCTTCGGTGGCGATGTGTTCATAACGCTGATGAGCTTGAAGATGTCATTGCCCATGTATCAGGGTATGAAGCCTTATATGGATCAGCCTGAGAGACCTGATATTGATTTGCGTTATACAGGAACACTTGCCCATACGAAATATTATTATCGCAAGGATGGTGGTAATGTGCAGTTGCTTAGTGATATGAAGGGTTTTTCTGAGGATGGTGGCGGTTATCTGACAACAATTCATTCAGGGGCTCCTACCTTCTGGTGTGAGTCAAAGGTTAATACCGATCTGAGATTAGCGGGTGCTATTGCACCCGAAGCGTATTATCCTAATCTACAGGATGGAGCTATTAAACTTGACGAATGGCAAGGTATCAAGCATATTGAAGTTGATAATGGTTATCTGGAGAATGAGGTTTATTCAGAACAGAATGACCTTATATCCTTCAGTACCTTCTCTCCTTTCTATGATCCACTTAATGATATTGAAGAGGATTATTACAACCGGGCTATATGGAGCTTGAAGCAGTTGAATGATAGTTATATCGATCAGTGGCTCATATTCAAGTCTAATAATTATTGGGATTTTCCGAATAATAAGGGCCGCCTATTAGACATCCGCTACCTGGGGATGTTCAAGAGTATATACAGATTTGAGAAAACGGTTTACATCGAGGGAGCTTACTCTACTATGGAGACGAGCGAGAACGATGTTCTTCTCGGTACCGGTAAGTTGTTCAGTCGCGAACCAGCTGAGCAACTTACTACCGATATGGGGTATACTGGTACGCAATCACAATGGGCTTTCAACTCTACTCCTTTCGGTCACTTCATGGTTGATGGAAAGAGTGGGGCTGTCTTTCAATATACTTCAGGTTTAAAGGAAGTATCAGCCAATGATGCTTCAGGATGGTTTGAAAGGAATATGCCTTTTAAGATGTTACAGGATATTCCATTGTTTCCGAACAAGGACAATCCGGCTAATCCGGATGGCATTGGTTTCTGTTCTGGATATGATCACCAAAACAAGTTGTTCATTCTTACCAAGCATGATTATGAACTTGTCAATAAGAGCGATATTGGCCGTTTGACCTTTGTTGATGGCCGAATAGAATATGATGGTATTCCTGTCAGCTTAAAGGATGACAAGATATTCGCTAATCGTTCATGGAGTATAGGCTACAGTCCACTTACTCAAATGTGGATCAGCTTTTATTCTTTCATACCAGGCGCTTACTTCAATATTGAGAATGGTATGTTCAGCATTCAGCATGAAATGGATGCTGCTTATCGCCACAATGTTTCTCGTCATTACCGTACCTTCTACGGTAAGACTCACAAGGCTATTATCGAAATGGGTTATCCTTCAACGGGAAATTCAGGTTATACAGATTGGGCTAAGTTAAATGCCCGTGTGTATAAGTATCAGCGGGATGTATCAAGTGAGTTTCCAGATGTGATATTCACCCATGGAATGTTCTATAATGATTATCAGTGTACCGGCAAGCTGCCATTTATTGTTGAGGATGAAACGAAACTGACTGATATCCGAAAGAATTGGTTCTCCAGGGAAACGGCCAAGAGTATTGTTATCCGTAGAACATCGGAGTACTGGGGCGTTAATGAGATCTATGATATCAGTACACAGAACAAGTTCTTCCTTACCGATGACTGGACTTTAACGAAAGCTGAATTTCCAATCGACAAGGTTGTAGACCCAAGTATGATCGACTTTACGAAGGACTACAAGGAGGTGATACAGCTGAGGGATACATGGGTAAAGGCAAGATATTTCTTCGAGAATAGTGATCCATTATATAATCTGGTTGTATATGTCACTGCAGTAATGGAGCGACTTACAGTTAGATAATTTATCTTTCACATCTAATACATTAAGTTATGGGACCATGGGAATGGGGTGAAACTAATACTACGGCTACTACAACCAAGAAGCCGCGTACGAAAGTACCAGGCGCCGGTGGTGCATCCAGTATTGTTGGTGCTTTCTCTTCAGGTGCTCCTTACCTGACATCGTTAATTGATAATGATCCGGGTAATCTTCCAGCAGATGAGCAAGCTGCCGGATACGGAAGTGCTATCGGTGGTACTATTGGATCGATAGCTCAGCTTTGGCTGCCTATACCTGGTCTCAGTGAAGCTGTTGCCGGTGTTGGTGGAATGCTTGGTGGCGTAATAGGTGCTAAAGCAGGCAGAGAACAGGCAGATAAGGAGAATGCGGCTTATGGTCGTCGTAGGTGGGGAGCGTTCAATGAGCAACCCAATGTCGATCCTTATGGTTCCGGCAATTCAGCCTACCAAGCTGAAGATGGTGGGATGGCTGATATGGGTTTGAGTATGTTCATGCTCAACACAAAGTTGCCTGTTAAAGCGAAGATCAATCCGCTTGATACCAAACTTATGGTACAACACGGCATCGTTCCAGGAAGTGTTCCTTCGTCTGAGGAAGTTGGAATGTATGCTGCAGGCGGCTATACCGGTGGTGGAGAAGAGCCAAAGCCTGTTAAGAAGAAACCGTATAATCCTAATGTATATAATACTGAAGAAGAAGTATTCGCTGCCAATGAGCAGGCAAAGGGCATCATTGGACGTAGGGTTAATATGGATGATCCGACTCAGGCTTACTTAGCTAATAATGCAGTAGTAGCAAGAAAGGTTGGCGACCCCAGAGTTCCGTTTGTATATCCTCAAGGCCGTCCGGCTAATGTTGAGAATTTACCAACAAGACTACCACAAGGAATAACTATTGACCAGGTTGAAAATACTTCTGAGGGGTATGGATACTGGCATCCACAAAGCGGCAATTTCATTAAGGTTGATCCTAGCGTTTATGCGACTGCCAAGCAACCGGTAGTTCCAAAGGATGCCATTGCCAAGTTTAAGAAAGGTGGTAAGGAAACTGATTATTATGCTCAGGGAGGCATGACCAAAGGTGATTATATGTCTTCTGTTATGGGTGATATGGTATATGATGATGATGTGCTTAACATGAGAAAAGGAGGCAAGAACTGGATCAAGAAAGCTGTCAATCCGAAACATAAGGGTTATTGTACTCCTATGACCAAGAAGACTTGTACGCCAAGACGTAAAGCCCTGGCACGCACATTTAAGAAACATCACGGCTTTCATAAGAAAGGCGAGGATGGAATGTTAACTGACCCAAATCAAGAAGCTATGATAGATCAACAAGGAGCCTCTGAAGAAATGCAGCAGGCATTACCTAAGAGTTCGGTTGTCAATATCGAACTTGGGGAGCTAGTTGTCAACCCGGAGACAGGGGAGATCATTAAGGAATTTAAGAATACTTCCCGCTATTCAAAGCATGCGGATAATCCGAAGAAAGAGCCAGCTGGTAATTTCGTTACACTGCCTACCAGTGTAGTTGTTATTCCAAGAAAGCTGGCTAAGGGATATAAGGAAGGCAACAAACTTACTCAGTCAAGTATGCTTCGCCAGATATTAATGGATCAGATGAAGCGTAAAGCTGAAGGTGAAGAAGAGACTACGCCGATTGGTGATGTGCCGGTAGCGCAGGATGGTTTCTACAATGGTTACGGGCCTGGTCCAATGCGGCCTCGTACTCCGAACTTCGTTACAGGTATGTGGTCGGATGGTACATCAATGGGAGATCCTATGAATCCAGCTTCTCCGCTTTTCCAATGGACGCCAATACCACCAAACGTGCCGCAATTTA
>Ga0190271_10001346_pt1 | contig 13923 bp, 13 predicted proteins | sample Popmic356T_FD_133747 | JGI IMG/M metagenome (GOLD analysis project Ga0190271, IMG submission 133747) | Populus adjacent soil microbial communities from riparian zone of Weber River, Utah, USA - 356 T | ecosystem: Environmental > Terrestrial > Soil > Riparian zone | place: USA: Utah | collected...
TGCCGACCTCACGCCGATTCGTCAACCCGATGTACCTACGGGTGGAGGCGGTCCCCGAGTTCGCCTACATCCGGCACCGGGGTCGCATCCGCAAGGCGCAAGCACACCTGCAGAGGCACGCCCAACGCTCCGAGCAGATCGACCGCGACAGCGCGTGGCAGTCCAAACGTGCGGCGCTGGAGAGCATTTACCCCGTCGAGCTCTCCGCCGGCCGGGAGATCGCCTACCAGGCGTTCCAAGCCAGGGAAGGCCGCAGCCTCGACGATTTCGCGACCTGGTGTGCACTGGCCGAGTACTACGGCGGCGACTGGCACCAGTGGCCGGAGGAGCTGCAGCACCCACGTAGTGAGGCGGTCGACGGATTCGTCGCCGAGCACCTTGGCGAGGTGGACTTCCACCGCTGGCTTCAGTGGTTGGTCGACGAGCAGCTGACCGTCGCGCAGGCCACCGCCGTGCAGGCGGGCATGGAGCTGGGCATCATGCATGATCTGGCGGTCGGCGTGGATCCCGACGGCGCCGACGCCTGGGCGTTGCAGGACGTTCTTGCTCTCGGTGTCACCGCGGGCGCACCGCCGGACGAGTTCAACCAGCTCGGGCAGGACTGGTCGCAGCCACCATGGCGGCCCGACCGCCTCGCCGAGTCGGCCTACGAACCGTTCCGCGCCCTCGTCGGCGCCGTGCTGCGGCACGCAGGCGGAGTCCGGATCGACCACATCATCGGGTTGTTCCGCTTGTGGTGGATACCGAAGGGTGCACTCCCGACGGAGGGCACCTACGTGCGATACGACCACGAGGCGATGATCGGCATCGTGGCCTTGGAGGCGCATCGGGCCGGCGCGGTCGTCGTCGGCGAGGATCTCGGGACGGTCGAGCCGTGGGTCCGCGACTACCTGGCCGACCGCGGCCTGTTCGGCACCTCGATCCTGTGGTTCGAATTGGACCGCGACGGTGGCGGCGGGCCCTTGCCTGCCGAGTGGTGGCGGGAGCACTGCCTGTCAGCGGTGACGACCCATGATCTGCCCCCCACGGCCGGTTACCTCGCCGGGGAACACGTCCGGCTGCGTGACGAACTCGGGCTGCTGACCCGGTCGGCCGACGAGGAGCTGGCCAGCGACCGGGCCCAACAGCAGGCATGGCTGGCCGAACTGCGCAGGGTGGGGCTGCTCGGCGGTGACACTGACGACATGGACGACGGTGACGACGTGGACGCGGTGGTGTTGGCGCTGCACCGCTACCTCGGACGGACGCCCTCGAGGCTGCTGTCGCTGTCGCTGGCCGACGCCGTCGGCCAGGTGCGCACCCAGAATCAACCGGGCACCACCGACGAGTATCCGAACTGGCGTGTTCCACTCGCCGATCCGCAGGGGCGACGGGTGCTGCTCGAGGACGTGTTCACCGATCCGCGCGCGGCCGCGCTGTGTGAGGCGATGCGGGCGGCGGTCACGCCCCCGGGGTAACGGCCCCGGTCAGACCGCCGATGTAACGGTTCGCGCTGCTGCAGCGGTTTCACATTCGGGACCGCTGCGATATGTTCGCACCGCACCACCGATGCGAGGAGATTATTGTCGTGAGGAAGCTCGTTGTGTTCAGCGGCGGACTCGTCGTCGCCGGATCGGCCGCGCTGATCGGCGCCGGCGTCGCGATCTCTCAGCCTGTGCAGCCCTCGCCGTACAACGTGACCGGCGAGCAGTACGGTAGGGCGTTGGCGATCCTCAAGAGCGTGGGTGTGAAGGCGTACTTCGGCGGCTCGACCGGCAGCGTGCTGCCACAGTCGGCATGCCTGGTCGACACCCAGAAGATGACCAGCGGCGGCCGGATGCTGCTGACCCTGGACTGCACGCAGGCGGCAGCCGACGAGATCAAGGCCATGGGCCCCCGTGGCGGCCCCACCGTCGGCGCCAACGGCGTCACCACTGTCACCCCGACTCCCCTGGTGCCGATCGCCGGTGCCCCGGGAGCGGGCGCACCGGGGGTGGCCGGCGCCCCGCCGGTGATCCAGGGCGGACCCGCGATCCCCGGGCAGTAACCGCTGTTGCGTCTTCCACGCTGCGGGGACGCCGCCGCCCGGATATTGCATCTCCTGAGATCCTCAGCGGCGTCGGTACTATTTCGCCCATGCCGTTGGCCGCTGGTGAGACATTCGCGGGCTACACCATCGTCCGACTCCTGGGTTCGGGCGGCATGGGCGAGGTGTACCTGGCCCAACATCCCCGGCTCCCCCGCCAGGACGCGCTGAAGGTCCTGCCGGCGACGGTGTCCGCCGACGCCGAGTACCGCCAGCGGTTCAACCGGGAGGCCGACATCGCCGCCACCCTGTGGCATCCCCACATCGTGGGCGTGCACGACCGCGGCGAGTACGACGGGCAGATCTGGATCTCGATGGACTACGTCGAGGGCACCGATGCCGGCCGACTGATGGCCGAGCAGCACCCTGGCGGACTGCCGCCACCCCAGGTCGCCGGCATCATCACCGCGGTCGCCGAGGCGCTGGACTACGCACACCAGCGCAATCTCCTGCACCGCGACGTGAAGCCCGCCAACATCCTGCTCTCCCATCCGGATTCGGCGGATCAGCGAATTCTGTTGGCGGACTTCGGTATCGCCCGCTGGGCAGATGACATCAGCGGTTTGACCGCGACGAACATGACCGTCGGAACGGTGTCGTATGCAGCTCCCGAACAGCTGATGGGATCACAGCTGGATGGTCGCGCAGATCAATACGCGTTGGCCGCCACCGCCTTCCATCTGCTGACGGGCTCTCCGCCGTTCGCGAACTCCAACCCGGCGGTGGTGATCGGCCAGCACCTCTCGGCGACGCCGCCGGCGATCGGCGAGAGCCGTCCGGATCTTTCGGGGGTGGATCCGGTGCTGGGCAAGGCATTGGCGAAGGACCCGAACGATCGTTTCGAACGGTGCGCGGACTTCGCCCGCGCCCTCGACCACCGCCTCAGCGCGGATGCCCCACCCGATGCCGGCCCCACCCGGTTGTCGACGCCGCGCGCGAGCCTGCCCGCCGACGGCGGCGCCCGGCGCTCACGCATCCGGCCCGGCGTCGTGGTGCCTGCCGTGCTGGCGGTGCTGCTGGCCGCAGCGATCGCGGTGGCGGCCGTGGAGTTCCTGCGCGCCGACCGCACCGAGGAACGTCCCGCAACGCAGCCGCCGACGAGCACAACCCAGAGTGTGCGCCCGTCGCCGACGCCGACGGTCACCACCGACACCACGGTGGTCACCTCCACCGATGTCGTCACCCCGGCCGCACCCGTCACCCCGGCGGCACCCGTCACCCCGGCCGCGGTGGTCATCGGGGCGAACTGTTCACCGGAGGGCAGCACCGGAACCACCGAGGACGGCTCGACTGCGTACTGCTCGACGCTGCAGAGCACCGGCACCACGATCTGGTCGCTGACCCAGGGCGACGTACCCATCCCGACGGTCACCGTCACCACCGCCCCGACCGAAGAGCCGCTACCCGTCGAGGAGGAGTCGCCCCTGCTGGTGTGTATGCAACAGACCGGGCAGACCCGACGGGAATGCCGCGACGACATCCGGGCGAGCAACGGCCTGCCGCCGCTGCCATGACGCTGGCCGTGGCCGACCGGCTCGCGGTCAGCGATCTGGTGCACCTGTACGCGTCGGCGGTCGATGACCGCAGGTTCGCCGATGTGATCGAATTATTCACCGCGACCGCCGAATTGCGTCTGCCTGATCCGCCGCGGTCGCTGGATCCGGTACTGCGGCATCACGGCCGGGACGGGGTGCGCACCGCGTTGTCGGCACTGGCACGGGTCACCCGTACCGAGCATGCGATCGTCGGGGAGGTTTATGCCCCCGGCGACGATGCCGGCTACGCCTTGGGCCGCATCACCTGCATCGCCCACCACTGGACGGTGACCGGTGAGTCGGTGACCGACGTGGTGTGGCATCTGCGCTATGACGACGAGTACCTGCGCACCGGGAGAGGATGGCGCATCCACGGCCGGGCGCTGACGATCAATGCGATCGAGACGCCGGCGGTCCGCCGTGTCCGAGCGCATCCTCGAGCTGATCGAGCAGTGGGCGCTGACCCTTCACCAGCTTCGACCGAGCCGCTGTCACGGCGAGCCACGCCACCCGGTCGATCTCCGGGTACTCCCTGAGATTGCCAGAGCCCTTGGGCCATTCCAGGGTGAAGGTGTTGCTGAACGTGCCCTGCAGATCGAGGTCGCCACGAACGGCGAAGGCGGTGATGACCTTGCCGCTCGGCTGGCGCACCGGGGTGAGATCGATCCGGCTCCCGGTGGGCGGCGGCTTCCCGATCTCCTCGGTGAACTCACGCTGCGCGACGGCCCACGGGTCCTCCCCCTGGAGGTACTCGCCTTTCGGAATCGACCATGCGCCCTCGTCTTTACGTGCCCAGAACGGGCCGCCGGGATGGCCGATGAGCACCTCGAGGAGCCCGTCGGTCTCGCGATAGAGCAGCAGTCCGGCGCTGAGCTTGGGCATGGTGGACGATAACCCGGCTGCCCGGTTGCGAAACTCGCCCTGGTGCGAGCATGGTCGACACCATGGCCCGTCCACCGGAGCCGGTCGGCCGGCGGCATCAGATGCCGCCGGTGCGCCGGTTCGACCCGTTCCGGGCGCGCGACCTGTTCACCTCTCTGTGGTCGGCGACCGCGATGGTGCCGGTCAACAGCGGTGCCGCGGCCGCCTACCAGACGCTGTTCATGACGATGCGCAGGCTGATCGTGGGGCGGAGTCTCACGGTGCGACTCGACGACGGCGACTTGACGATGACCGTCAGGGAGTTCGACTCGCAGCTGGACGTGCGTGGCCTGTCGGTCGGCCAGCTCAACGACGTAACCCTGGTGGCTGCCGATATTCAGTGGCGGACAAGCTCTTTCGATCAGGCCACCGTTGTCCTGCACAACCTGCACATGAAGCCCACCTCGCCCCCGGTGCTGGTGGCCGCGCCGGTGGATCTGACCCTGGAGGTGCCGACCACGGCGCTCGACGAGCTGTTCCGCTGGGCGGCGCCCCGGTTGCGCGCCGAGATCGGGGCCGACGGTGTGGCCCGGCTCCGGATGGCCCGGCGTCCACGGATAGGTCACGCCGAAGTGGAGGCAAGACTGGACGGCTCGACGCTGTGGCTGACACCGCGCGGGCTGGCGATCGGCAGGTCACGCTGGCGGTTACCGGCCCGGACCCCGGCCTACCCGGTGCGCCTGCCCGAGTTCGCCCACGGGCTGCAGTTGACCGCCGTCGCGTTTGGCCCCGGAGTGGTGCGGTTGTCGGGCACGCTGCCGCAATGGCGCGCCGAGCTGCCACGTAAACGGTTGGAAGACATCATCACCCAACTCAGCGCCGACGTCGTACTGAATCTGACCAGGCTGGGCCGGCGGTAGCGTCGTGGCCCGGACCGCCGCGGGTCGTCGCGGCGCATCCGGCTAGAGTCGCCCCTGTGCTCGGGTATTCCCGATATGTCGCGTTGGGCGACAGTCAGACCGAGGGACTGTGGGACGGTGATGACGCGGCCGGGTTGGCCGGCTTCGCCGACCGGCTGGCCGTGCTGCTGGATACGTGCCGCCCGGGACTGCAGTACGCGAATCTGGCGGTGCGCGGCAACCAGATCCGCGATGTCCTCGACGACCAACTACCCCGGGCGCTGGCGATGGGTGCGGACCTGATCACGGTGTGTATCGGCATGAACGACGTGACCCGGCCCGTCGCCGGATTCGACCGGGCACTGGCCCAACTCGACGAGCTCCACCTGCGGCTTGCGGGGTCGGGGGCCACGGTGGTGACGACGATGTTCCCCGACCTGGCCAGGATCCTGCCCATCGGGCGGGTTCTCCACAAGCGCGTGGTTCGGATCAACGGGCGGATCAGGGACGCCGCCGACCGGCACGGGTTCCGGTTGGTCGACCTTTATCACGCACCGTCGATGACCCAGGCGGACACCTGGAGCCCGGACCGGGTGCACGGTTCGACCAAAGGGCATGTGTTGTTCGCCGCCGCGGCCGCCGAGGCGATCGGGCTGCCGGGCAGCAGCCACGACTGGGCGCTGGCCGACCCCGCGGCGGCGCCACCCTCATTCCGCTCTCGCGCATACTCGCAGGTGCAGTGGACTCAGAACATGCTGATGCCGTGGCTGTGGCGGCATCTACGCGGCGAGTCCAGCGGTCAGGGCCGGGGCCCTCGGCGACCGGCGCTGCAGCAGTTGACCGGCTGACGCCGCTCAGATACCGGTCCAGGCCGCGTCGAGGCGCTCTGCGACGTCGATGATCTTGGCCTGCTGGGACTCCGGGCTGTCGATCTCACCGGCGACGTGCGCGGCGATGAAGCGTTTGATCTCGGCGTCCACCCCACCGATGATGCGAACCACTTCGGCGCGCAGCGATTTGGATGTCACGTGGATGGCGATGTCGGAGGGCCGCGGCTTCTCGACGTCGAGGATCAGCAGCAGAGGTTCGGCGGCCTTCGCGGTGGCGCGGAGCGAGATCTCGCCGAAGACCATGAATCTCGGTTTGTCGATCCGCAGGTCGACGACCATCTCGATCTCCAGCGGAATACGGATGGCGAAGGTGATCGACTCGCCGAGCTGGCGGGTGACCCTGGGTTCCTGAATCCGCACCTTCGCCGTCACCTTGGCGATCTTGCCCGGGCCCTGCGCCATCGGCCCCATCTCGAACCCCTCACCGGCGATCGCGGCGATCGCGCCGCCGACGCGGCCCTCGGTCACGGCGATCTCGAAGAACCGGCGGCCGAATTCCTCGTAGGTGACGTAATCAGCGGATTCGAGGTCTGTCATGGTGCTGCTACGTTCTCATGTCCGCCCCGCCGATCGCGACAACGTGGCCGATCGGAACGACGGTCAACGGATCTCGCCGAACATCCGGATGCGGGAGATGGCCACGCTGTCGGATCGCAGCTCACCGATGACCACGGTGCGGCTGGCGTCGCGATCGACGCGAGCCGCGAAGGCACGCCCCGACCGGATCAGCTTGTGCCACGTCCCGCCCGACAGGTGCTTGACCAGGTCGGAGGGTGTCAACGGGTCGGTGTCACCGAAGGTGACCCGGATGTCGGCGGCCAGCCGCCGCACCCCGATCTCGTCTCCGCCGCAAGCCTGGTCGAGGAAGCGCGCGAACAGCGCCCTGCCACCGGATCCGGTCCGCTGGAATCCGCTGAGCAGCCCCATGCTTCCGGACAGCCCCTGGTTGGCGAACATGGCCCTGCCCAGGGCGATTCCGGCGGGCAGTGCACCCAGCCCGCCGCGCGCGAACTCGCCGATCACCGCCGGCAGCTCCCAGTACGCCGACAGTGCGGCGATTCTCAACTCGTCGCGGTCGGTCCGCAGGTCGTAGCGGCTGTACATGGGCACCCGCACCGTCAGCGTCGACGCCATCCGGATCTCGAGTTCCATGTCGCGCACCACGGTGGTACCGACGACGATGTCCACGTTCGGATGGTGGGTGATGACCTGCGGCCCGATGAACGTGTCGTAGTAGTGACCGATGGCGACGTGGCCCTGGTGCGGCCGGGACCCGACCGGCCCCTCGACCCTGCCGTCCACGGTGAACTGACCGATCCAGCCCTCGCGATCGTGCGCTTCGGCTGCGGCCAGCGACCGTTGCGCCGTGGACAACAGGTCCGCTCGTGTGATGGGCATATGGTTGCCTACCACCTCAGCCCGGCGACAGTCGACTAGTTCTGCTGACGCAGGCACACTGGTCACTATCGCTGTGCCGCGGGCACAGCCGTTGAGGAGGGACCACCATGAGCAACAGTTCTTCCGGGGGGCCGTTCGGCTTCGACCCCGAGGATTTCGACCGCGTCGTCCGCGAAGCAGGCGAAGGGCTGCGCGAGGCACTCGACGGTCTCGGAAGGTTCGTGAACACCTCCGGCGAGCGCGCCGGGTGGTCCATGCTGTTCGACGAGTTCACCCGGGGCACCCGGACCCGCACGCAGCCCGAGACCACCGGCGAAACCGGCGACGGGGTGTGGGCCATCTTCACCGTCGACGCCGACGGCGGCGCCCAGATCGAGCAGGTGTATCCCACCGAGTTGGATGCCTTGCGGGCGAACAAGAACAACACCGACCCCGCCCGACGGGTCAGGTTCCTTCCGTACGGAATCGCGGTCAGTGTCCTGGACGCACCCACAGACGCACCCGACGCATCCCGGGGCACCGAGGACGCGGGTTCATAGCCCGGTCACGCGTCAGCTCACCAGGACCCACAGCTGCTCCCAGCCGCGCACCGTCGACGTCGGGGCGAGCCGCGCGGTCTCGTAGTCGATCTCCCATTCGGGCCAACGGTTGAGCAGCTCGTCGAGCGCGACCCGGCCTTCCAGGCGGGCCAGGTTCGCACCAAGGCAGTAATGCAGCCCTTGCCGAAGGAGAGGTGGCTGATGTTGTCGCGGTGGATGTCGAACGTGTCTGGCCAGCGGTAGCGGCGCTCGTCGCGGTTGGCCGCCCCGAACAGGAGCAGCACCGCCGAGCCGGCGGGCACCGTGGTGCCGTCGTACTCGAAATCCCTGGCCGTGTATCGGGCCACGTGCGGGCCTGTGGGTTCGAATCGCAGCGTCTCGTCGACGGCGCGCAGTAGCAGCGACCGATCCTCGACGACTTCGCGGCGCTGGTCGGGATGTTCGGCCAGCACCTTGGCCAGCCAGCCGATCAGCCGGCCGGTCGTCTCGTTACCCGCGCCGGCGACCACCTGCGTGTAGTGCAGCACCTCTTTGCGGGTCAGCCTGCGGTCCACCCCGCGTTCGTCGGTGAACTCGACGTTGAGCAGCGCGGTCATCAGGTCGTCGGACGGGTTGGCCGACCGCCATTCGACGTAGTCGGCGTAGATGCTGCCGTCGGCGATCTTCGCGGCGTCGGTCACTTTCATCGGAGCGCCCGGCCTGGTCCGCAGGTTGGCGTCGTTGGCGTCGCGCACCGAGATCTGTTCGGACTCGGGGATTCCGAGCAGCATGCCGATGACCCGCATGGGCATCATCGAGGCCAGCTCGGAGATGATGTCGAATCCGCCGGAGCCCACCAGCGGGTCAAGGCAACTCACGCAGTAGCGCCGGATCTGGTCCTCGATCTCGGCCATCCGCCGCGGCGTGAACACCCGTGACATCAGCCCGCGCAGCATCGTGTGCTCCGGCGGGTCCTCGAACATCATCACGCCCTTGGGCATGTCGAACGTCGACTTGATCAGTTCGAGGATGTCGCTGCGCGAGTTGGAGAATGTCTCCCAGTTCGACAGCGCCTTCTCGACGTCGGCGTGGCGCGACAGCGCCCAGAAGTCGTAGCGCTCGTTGTAGTAGAGCGGCGCGACGTCGCGAAGACGCGCGTAGGTGGGGTACGGGTCCGCGGTGATCCCGACGTCGTAGGGGTCGTAGTACACCGTCGAGGTCGCTGCGGTGGGGTCTGCCATCGGGCGCGCTCCTCGTCGGCGGCAAGCCCGCCCGGCTTGCGGATTGTTCTGGGCGGTCGCTCAGCATCACGGCTGCCGCTATGTCTAGCAGCGGGCTCGTCCGGCGGTCAAGGGTCCGGTGTCGAGCGCCGATCGGACCGTCTCGGAGTGATCTGGCCCCCACTGGGGAGAACGCAGTTAGCAGCACCACAAATACTTGGCTAATCTGTGGACTGGATGGGAACTTATACGGGCTAAGTTACGATCGGCAGAACATCAGATACGAAATCAAGAGGTCGGGAATTGGGCGGCAGGGTTCGGGAGCTGGAGTCGTGATCGGTCTCGCCAAGAAGGTGTGGCTGCCGCTGCTCATCGTGTTCGTGGTGGTGGTGGCCGGCCTGACCGTCGCGCGGATCCGGACCTTCTTCGGCTCCGAGGGCATCATCGAGACCCCGCGCAACTTCGCGGACCTGCCCGAGCCTTTCGATCCCAAGGTGGTCCGCTACGAGATCTCCGGCACGGGAAGCTACGCCGACATCAACTACCTCGACCTCGACGCCAAACCACAACGCGTCGATGGTGCGGAACTGCCGTGGTCGCTCACCCTGAGCACCACCGAGCCGTCGGCCGCCCCCAACATCGTCGCCCAGGGCGACGGCAGCACCATCACCTGCCGCATCCTCGTCGATGACGAATTGAAGGATGAGAAGACGTCGTCCGGCTTGAATGCCCAGACCTTCTGCTTCGTGAAGTCCGCATGAGCACACCCGTCACCGACGCCCCCACCGACTCCTTCCCCCCGGCTCGCGAGCCGTCGCGTCCGTTCATCCCCAGGATGATCCGCACGCTGGCCGTGCCGATCATCCTTGGCTGGATCGCGCTCATCGTCGTCCTCAACGTCGTTGTGCCCCAGCTGGAAACGGTCGGGCAGATGCGGGCGGTGTCGATGAGCCCCGACGACGCCCCGTCGATGATCGCGATGAAGAAGGTCGGCCAGCTGTTCGAGGAAGGCGACTCGAACAGCTCGGTCATGATCGTGCTCGAGGGCCAGGAACCCCTCGGCGACGACGCCCACGCCTGGTACGACCAGATGGTCCAGAAGCTGGAGGCCGACACCACCCACGTCCAGTCGGTGCAGGACTTCTGGAGTGATCCGCTCACCGCCGCGGGCTCGCAGAGCAACGACGGCAAGGCCGCCTACGTCCAGGTGAAGCTGTCCGGTAATCAGGGCGAGACGCTGGCCAACGAATCGGTGGAATCGGTCCAGAACATCATCGGCAGCCTCCAGCCCCCGCCCGGGGTGAAGGCGTACGTCACCGGACCCGCGGCGCTGGCCGCAGATCAGCACATCGCAGGCGATCGCAGCATGCAGATGATCGAGGCGGTGACGTTCACCGTCATCATCATCATGCTGCTGCTGGTCTACCGCTCGATCGTCACGCTGCTGATCACGCTGGTCATGGTCGTGCTGTCGCTGACGGCTGCCCGCGGAGTGGTCGCTTTCCTGGGCTATCACGAGATCATCGGCCTGTCGACATTCGCCACCAACCTGTTGGTGACCCTCGCGATAGCCGCGGCGACGGACTACGCCATCTTTCTCATCGGCCGATATCAGGAAGCGCGCGGCGATGGCGAAGACGAAGAGACCGCCTTCTACACGATGTTCCACGGCACCGCGCACGTGGTGCTCGGGTCGGGACTGACCATCGCCGGTGCGACGGCCTGTCTGGCGTTCACCCGGCTTCCGTACTTCCAGACCCTCGGCGTCCCACTGGCGATCGGCATGGTCGTGGTGGTGCTGGCCGGGGTCATGCTGATGACCGCCGTCATCGCCGTGGCCACCCGCTTCGGCCTGCTCGAACCCAAGCGGTCGATGCGGGTGCGCGGCTGGCGCAAGATCGGCGCCGCGGTGGTCCGCTGGCCCGGCCCGATCCTCGTCGGGACGATCGCGCTGTCGATGGTCGGCCTGCTGACCCTGCCCGGCTACAAGACGAACTACAACGACCGCGACTATCTGCCCACCGACCTGCCGGCCCAGGAAGGCTATGCGGCGGCGGACCGCCACTTCTCCCAGGCCCGGATGAACCCGGAACTATTGCTGATCGAAAGCGACCACGACCTCCGCAACTCGGCGGACTTCCTGGTGATCGACAAGATCGCCAAGGCCCTCTTCAAGGTCGAGGGCATCGCCCGGGTACAGGCGATCACCCGACCGGACGGCAAACCGATCAAGCACACGTCGATCCCGTTCCAGATGAGCATGCAGGGCACCACTCAGCGGCTCAACCAGAAGTACATGCAGGACCGGATGGCCGACATGCTGGTGCAGGCCGACGAGATGAACAAGACCATCGCCACGATGGAGAAGATGTCGGGACTGACCAAACAGATGTCCGAGGTCACCCACACCATGGTGATGAAGATGGAAGACATGGTCGTCGACATCGAAGAGCTCCGCGACAGCATCGCGAACTTCGACGACTTCTTCCGCCCCATCCGCAACTACTTCTACTGGGAACCGCACTGTTACGACATCCCGGTCTGCTGGGCTATCCGGTCGGTGTTCGACACGCTCGACGGCGTCAACGTGATGACCGACGACATCAAGGAACTCGTTCCGGAGTTGAAGCGCCTCGACACGCTGATGCCCCAGTTGGTCGCGTTGATGCCCGAGATGATCGAGACCATGAAGACCATGAAGACGATGATGCTGACGATGTATCAGAGTCAGAAGGGTCAGCAGGACCAGATGGCTGCGATGTCCGAGGATGCCGATGCCATGGGCGAGGCGTTCGACGACTCGATGAACGACGATTCGTTCTATCTGCCGCCGGACATCTTCGACAACAAGGACTTTCAGCGCGGCCTGGAGCAGTTCCTGTCCCCCGACGGCCACGCCGTGCGCTTCATGATCTCCCACGAGGGCGACCCGCTGAGCCCCGAGGGCGTCGCGAAGATCGACTCGATCAAGACCGCGGCCAAGGAGGCCATCAAGGGCACGCCTCTGGAGGGGTCCAAGGTCTATCTCGGCGGTACCGCAGCCACATTCAAGGATATGCAGGACGGCAACAACTACGACCTGTTGATCGCCGGGATCGCCGCGTTGGGCCTGATCTTCATCATCATGTTGATCATCACGCGCGCCGTGGTGGCGTCGGCGGTCATCGTCGGCACGGTGGTGATCTCCCTCGGCGCCTCGTTCGGCCTGTCCGTGCTGTTCTGGCAGCACATCCTCGGCATCGAGCTGCACTGGATGGTGCTCGCCATGGCGGTGATCATCCTGCTGGCCGTCGGCGCGGACTACAACCTGCTTCTGGTGTCCCGGCTCAAGGAGGAGATCCACGCCGGAATCGGGACGGGGATCATCCGCTCGATGGGTGGAAGCGGCTCAGTGGTAACCGCGGCCGGGCTGGTGTTCGCCTTTACGATGATGTCGATGTCGGTCAGTGAGCTGACGGTGATCGGGCAGGTCGGTACGACGATCGGTCTGGGTCTGCTGTTCGACACACTCGTGATCCGCGCGTTCATGACCCCGTCGCTCGCTGCGATCATGGGACCGTGGTTCTGGTGGCCTCAGCGAGTGCGGCGGCGGCCTGTCGCCTCACCGTGGCCGAAACTGCAAGCGGAGCCGTCAGAAGGAGTCAGATCGTGAAGCGGATCCTGGTAGGGGTTGCGGCGTTGACCATCGGACTCGGGTTCGCCGCGCCGGCTGCGGCTGACCCCGATACCGCATTCGCCAACGAACTGCACACGTACGGCATCTACGGTCCGAAGGACTACAACGCCTGGATCGGCAAGATCATGTGCAAGCGGATCTACACGAACGTCGATCCCGATGTGTTCGCGTCGGCGAAGTTCGTTCGCAACCAGCTGGACAAGGACGCCACCACCGAGCAGGCGTACCAGTTTGTCGCCGCGGGTCTGCGTACCTACTGTCCTGAGAAGCTGTCCATTCTCAACGCCGCGTCACACCCCAACCAATAGCCGTGCCTGCGGTCGTTCGCAGACGGTTCAACGAGGCGGTCACCGGGTTCTGGGGCTTGGCCGCCCCGATCTATGACACCGAGGTCGTCCCGCGTCCCGCCGGGTGGCCGATATCGGCTGTGGCACAGGGATTCTCGCCGACCGCATCGCTCGCGAGGTGCAGTGGCTGACCGCACCTGCCGAGCAGTTGCCCTTCGATGACGGAAGTCTCGACGCGGTCGTGACGACGTCGGCTTCCACTGGTTCAACCAGCCGGCCGCGCTACGCGAGTTCCACCAGGTGCTCGCGCCCGGAGGCTTCGCTGCGGTGGCAACACTCAGTCCACACCAGAAACTACCGGGTTTCCCGTTGCGGTTATTTTCAGCGAGCCGGTTCAACCCCTCGCACGCCCCCGACCCGGCAGAGATGCGCGCGCTGTTCAGCGCTGCCGGATTCACCGTCGACGACCAGCACCGCGTCCGCCGCCCCGTGTGGACCCAGCTGCTGTCCGACCTCATCACCGTCGGGGTCAAACCCTGACACCGGTCGGTACCGTCGCCTCTGCCCGCCGGAA
>Ga0190271_10001347_pt1 | contig 13923 bp, 17 predicted proteins | sample Popmic356T_FD_133747 | JGI IMG/M metagenome (GOLD analysis project Ga0190271, IMG submission 133747) | Populus adjacent soil microbial communities from riparian zone of Weber River, Utah, USA - 356 T | ecosystem: Environmental > Terrestrial > Soil > Riparian zone | place: USA: Utah | collected...
AAGCGGCGGTGATCGTCGCAGCCTTCTTCCACGATGCGGTGTACGACGTCACCTCCATCGACAACGAGGCGCGCAGCGCGGCACTCGCCGAGCGCGTGCTCGGCCAGCTCGGGTGGTCCAACGACCGCTGCTCCCGGGTGGCTCGACTGATCATGGCGACTGCTCGCCACGAGCCGGCCGACGACGCCAACGAGGCCGATCAGGCCGACGAGGCGGTCATGGTCGACGCCGACCTCGCCGTGCTCGGCAGCGAGCCCGCCCCGTACCAGGCATACGTCACCGGCGTGCGGGCCGAGTACGGACAGCTCGACGACGAGCAATGGCGCACGGGACGCCGCGCCGTCCTGCGGCGGTTCCTCGATCGAGAGCCGCTGTACAGCACGGAACCCGGGCGGTCGCGTTGGGAGCGACGCGCTCGCGCCAACATGGCGGCAGAGCTGGCGTCGTTGGACACTCCCGGCTAGGCGGGGACGCCTCAGCGACGACGGCGAGCGCGCACCCGGACCGGGATCAGCTTCGGCGTCGGGCGAGCCACGGCCGCGACGGCCGCGCCAATGACCACGATGGCGCCTATCACGGTCGCGAGCACGAACGCAAGTGTACGGGTGTTCGGACCAGGTGCCAAGTCAGGTCGGTGAGATGGCGTCGGGTGGTTGACTGGAGCCGTGGCTGAACCCGGGTTGGCTCCGCTGCGCACGCGACCGCAGCTCGACGAGGACATCGAGGAGGTCGTCGAACCCGGCAAACCGGTCCACGCGCACATCGTGAAGGTCGAGCCGGGAGAGTCGGCGGCGGCCAAGGTCCTCGAGGCGCGCATCTACGGCATCCCCGTGGAGGCACTCTGCGGGTTCGTCTGGGTGCCGTCACGGGACCCGAAGCAGCTGCCGATCTGCGAGGAGTGCAAGTCGATCTACGAGCTGTACCGGGCGTTCAACGATGGGCTCCCCGACAAGCCGGACGACTGACGGTTGGTGTCCGACGAGCTGCGGATCCGATCGTCGGTCCGTGCCCTCCTCCTCGACCCTGACGACCGCGTCCTCCTGGTCCGCTTCGAGTTCCCGACGGTCATGGTGTGGGCAACGCCGGGCGGCGGGCAGGAGCCAGGAGAGGACGACGAGGCGACGCTGCGCCGGGAGCTCGACGAGGAGCTCGGTCTCGACGGCCTGGTGATCGGCCCGCACATCTGGGACCGCCTGCACATCATCCCGTTCCTCGACGGGCAGTGGGACGGCCAGCGCGACCGCGTGTACCTGGTGCGCGCTCCGGCCTTCGAGCCGCGTCCTCGTCTCACGTGGGAGCAGCTGCGCGCCGAGCGGGTCCACGAGCTGCGCTGGTGGACACTCGACGAGCTGGCGACCGTCTCCGATGAGATCCTTTTCGCACCGCGCCGCCTGCCACAGCTGATCGCCGACGTCGTCGCCGACGGCCCGCCCGCATCACCGCTGGACGCCGGGGTGTGACGCACCCGTAGTGTCGGCGACGATGGACGACATCGAGCGACGCGTCCGGAATGCGGTCGCCCCACTTCCAGACGTCGAGGTGATCGACTGTGATCCGGCGCTCGCCGACACGGCCGATTTCTGCGCCGCGTACGGCTACTCGATGGACGACTCGGCCAACGCGATCCTCGTCGCCGGTCGATCCGAGCCGCCGCTGTATGCCGTGTGCGTGGTGCTGGCCAGCACCCGCCTGGACGTGAACCGGACGGTGCGCAAGCGGCTCGGGGTGCGCAAGGCGTCGTTCGCGCCAGCAGACGTGACCGCCGACGTGACGGGCATGGCGCTCGGGGGCGTGACGCCCTTCGCGCTGCCGCCGGGTATGCCGCTGTGGATCGACCGCAGTGTGATGGAGCGCGAGCGCATCATCGTCGGCGGGGGAAGCCGCAGCGCGAAGGTCGTCGGACCGCCGAAGATGCTCCTCGCGGTCGACGGCGCCGAGGTCGTGGACGACCTCGCATCACCTCCGCCGGGCTAGAACCGCCTCGAAGTCGACGGCGTTCACGGCGCGGCCGGTCCACGGATGAGCTCGAACGCGATGCCGGCCCGCCCGCCGAATTGCTCGGCAACGGCGGTCGTCTGGCCTGACAACGTCTCCCGGGCGAACGCCTCCGGGTCTTCGGTGCCAAGTGCCCGGAGGTACTCGGCGTGTGCGGCCAGCGAGGCGACGCCCACGTCGAAGACATCGGTCACGTCGACGGCGTGGGTGCCGCGTGCCGAACCGGCGATGGCGATCCACTGCACGCCGCTCCACGGCTCGTTGGCGGCGAGCTCGGAGAAGATCCATCGGTTGCCGGCGTCGGACACGGCGTCAATGGTGGCCCTGCCAACGGCGCGGTGGTCGGCGCTGTTCCAGCCGGCGCCGGCATCTGGTCCCCAGCGCTCGTCGTGGTTCTGGGCGACGACGACGTCCGGGCGGTAGCGCCGAATGGCGCCCGCCAGGTCCCGTCGCAGTGCGAGGTTCTCCTCGACCCGGCCGTCGGGGTGGCCGAGGAACTCGACCTCCGCGACGCCGACGATGGAGGCGCTGGCGTGCTCCTCGGCCTGCCGTGTCACGGTGGCGCCTTCAGGATCCATCGTGTCGATCCCGGCCTCGCCGGACGTGACGAGCACGTAGACGACCTCCTTGCCGGCCGCCGTCCAGGCGGCCACGGCGGCTGCTGCGCCCCATTCGATGTCGTCGGGATGGGCGGCGATGACGAGGGCGCGTTCCCATCCGTCCGGGAAGTCGGCCAGGGGCTCGCTCATGCCACAGGAACGTACAGCTCGTCAGGAGCGATGCTCCGTGCGCAGGCCGTCGGTCGTGCCGGGTTCCTCGATGTCGATCCCGAACGTCTCGAGGTACCGGCAGACCAACATGTAGCAACCGATCGTCACCGTGAGCTCCTGCAGGGCGCGAGGCGTCAGACGCTGGTGCAGTGACCCGAACGTCTCGTCCGATGCCCGCACGTTCACGACGACGTCGTCCGTGAAGCGCAGCACGCGCCGTTGCAGGTCGTCGAGGACGGGATCGTCGGGACCGTTGCGAGCGGCGGCGATCAGCGCCTCGCTCATGCCGAGCTGCCGGCTGACGTCATCGTGCTGGTGCAGTTCGTACGCCGCGTTCGAGAGGACACCGACGCGCAGGATGGCGAGCTCGCGCAGCACTGGGTTGAGCTCGCTGCGATACAGCAGGTGGTTGCCGAAGCGGGTGAACGCCTGCAGCAACCCGTCAGTGCCAGCGAGCATGCGGAAGATGTTCAACGCCGGCAGTCGGCTCAGGAACTCGGCCGTCTCCTCGGTGAGCTCGATGGGATCGGGATAGGGGATGCGAGCCATGGCCGCGATCCTCGCCGACCCCCTCCGGTGAACGGGCATCAGCGGAGCGAACGTAGGGTCCGCGGAGATGACCGTCGCTGTTTCCGCCAACAAGCCGATCCACGACACGCATGCCGTCGCCTTCGACGGCGCCGTCGATGCCGACGGCCACATCCTCGAGCCGCCCGACCTCTGGGAGACGTACATCGACCCGGCCTACCGTGATCGGGCACTGCGCATCGTGCTCGACGAGGACGGGCTGGAGGAGCTCGAGCTCGACGGGCGGCGTTCGAAGATGAGCCGCCGCGGCTTCCCCGCAACGCTCGGGGCGATGGGCGCTCCCGATCTGCCAGACATGATGCGCAACCCGGCGCGCACCTACCTCGGCGAGGCGCCGTTCGGCTCGATGCACCCGCAGGAGCGCATTGGCGTGCTCGACGCGGAGCACATCGACACGGTGATCCTCTACACGACGATCGGGCTCCTGTGGGAGGCCGAGGTCGAGGACCCGGCGCTCTCCCAGGCCTACACGCGGGCATACAACCGGTGGATCTGCGAGTTCTGCGCGGGAGAGCCTCGGCTCGTCCCCACAGCCCACCTCTCGCTGACCGACCCGCCAGCCGCAGCGGCCGAGCTCGAACGAGCCGTCGGCGAGGGCGCCAGGGGCGGATACGTCGCGCCCTTCACCCACGACGGCCGGCCACTCGGCCACCCGGACAACCACGTGCTGTTCGCCGCCGCCCAGGACCTCGACGTTCCACTGGCGATCCATCCGACCTTCGAGCCGCAATGGACCAAGGGCACGCGCATGGGCACGTGGGAGAACGTCAAGCAGCTGCGCCTCCTCGCCTCGGTGCAGGCGTCTGACGGTGTGCGCCACCAGTTCACAACGCTGTTCGACTACGGCGTGTTCGACGCCTTCCCTCGGCTCAAGGTGGTAGTGCTCGAGTCGGGCGGCGGCTGGATCGGCTACTGGCTCGACCGCATGGACGCCGTGTACGGGCACACGTTCATCGGCGAGCGCGTCCCCTTGCAGCACCGGCCGTCCGACTACTTCCGCGAGCGGGTGTGGATCAGCTGCGATCCCGACGAGCGCACGATCCCGGCGCTCGCTGAGCGCTACGGGGTCGAGCGGTTCCTCTGGGCGTCGGACTTCCCGCATGCCGACCACACACCCGAGTACATCGAGGATCTGAACGAGCTCGTCGCCTCGTTCCCCGAGCCGGATCGCGCCAAGTTCGTGGGCGGGAACGCCCGGGCGCTGTTCAAGTTGTAAGCAGTCAGATCAGGGCGACGTGAACGAGTGGTGCTCGTGAGCGACGACCCAGCGTCCGGACTCCCTGTGCAGGCCGATGGTCAGGCGTAGCCGCCTGTCCGGCTCCTGTTGCAGCTCCTCTGGCGTTCCGCAGCGCAGGAGGGCATGGGCGAACGCGACGTCGTCACCGGCGGTCACGACGAGCTCGACGATCTCGAACGACGCACCCTTTCGCTGCCACTCGAAGAACGATGGCCAGGTTCCGCGATAGGCGTCGATCCCGCGCACACCCTCCTGGGGAGGAGGTACGTCGAACATCACGATGTCGTTGGCGTGATCGGCCAGCACGACGTCGAGGTCTCGGTTGTGCACGGCCGCAGCCCATTGCTCGATCAGGGCGCGCACTTCCTTGTCATCGGTCATGCGTGTCTGACGTCGATCGAGGTGCTGACTCATCGCTCATGCCACACTTCGCGTCGTGAGCCGAGCCGGCCTGGTGGCGGTACTGCTCGCCGCGGGGACCGCGTGCAGTGACGTGCGCGATGTCGCCGAGCGGCAGTTCGATTCGGGCACGCCCGGCACACTCGTCGTTGCCGCGGAGGTGCCCGACCCGGGCTTCTGGGAAGGTGCCGTCGACGAGATCAACGGTGGGTTCGAGTACGGGTTGGCGACGGCCTTGGCGGACGAGTTCGACCTGGGGCTCGAGGTGGTCCAGGTGCCGTTCGATGACGTGATCGAGGGTCGACTCGGCACTGCCGATCTCGCGCTGCAGGAGGTCAGCGTGACACCGGCTCGTGAGGAACACGTCGAGTTCTCGGTTCCGTACTTCGAGACGTCACCAACCGTGGTGGCCCGGCGCGACGGAGGCGACGCTGCTGAGCTGACCGACCTGGCGACCGCGCAGGAGCAGCGATGGGCGGTGCGCGAGGCGACGACCGAGGCCGAGTTCATCGAGGACGTGATCCGCCCCGAGGAGGAACCGCTGGTTCTGCCGGACAACAACGAGGCGTTGCGCGCCGTTGTGGAGGGACGTGCCGACGCCGCGCTGCTCGATCTCGCGGCTGCGCTGGTCGCCACGGATGACTCCGACGTCCTCGTCGCCGTCGCCCGCTTCGACAAGGTCGAGCCCATCGCCGCCGTGCTGCCGGCTGGGTCCGACAACGTGAGCGTGCTCGATCAGGCGATCCGCCGCCTGCTCACCGACGGGACGATCGAAGACCTGACCGAGCGATGGCTCGAACCGCGGTTCTCCGAAGACCCCGATGCCCTACCCGTGATCCTGACAAGCTGAGCCGAGGGAGGCGCTCCGTGGACTTCGTGAAGTTCGAGATCCCCGAGGGACCTGAGTGGGAGCTGCTGATCGCCGCTGTCGTGGTCCTCATCGGTCCGCTGATCGTCGAGCGGCTGCGCATCCCCGGCCTCGTCGGGCTGCTCTTCGGCGGCATGATCGTCGGTCCCAACGTGCTCGGGCTGACCGATCCGCAAGGTGGGATCGTCTCGCAGCTCGGCGCGATCGGCCTGCTGTACCTGATGTTCATGGCCGGCCTGGACCTCGACCTGAACGTCTTCTCCAAGGTCCGCAACCAGGCCGTCACGTTCGCCCTGATGACCTTCTGCGGTCCGTTCGCGCTCGGATTCGCACTCGGCGCGACGATCGGCTACGAGCTCGGTGCCGCCGCGCTCCTCGGATCCGTCTTTGCGTCGCACACGCTCGTCACCTACCCCCTCATCCGCAGCCACGGCCTGGCCACCAACCGGGCAGTCGCGATCACCGTCGGCGCGACCGTCATCACCGACACGCTCGCCCTGATCGTGCTCGCCGTCGTGTCGGGCCAGGCGTCGGGAGACGCCAGTGGCATCGAGCTCATCTCACAGGTCGCGCTCGGGCTGCTCATCCTCTCGTTCACCTGCTTCGTGATCCTGCCGTGGATCGGTCGGATCTACTTCGCCACGATCGGGCGCGGCCGCGTCGTCCGCTACACGTTCGCCGTCGCCGTCCTGCTCACCGGTTCCGCCGTCGCATCGGCGGTCGGCATCGAACCGATCGTCGGCGCGTTCTTCGCCGGCCTCGCCATCAACCGGCTGGTGCCCAACGAGAGCGAGATCATGGAGCACATCGAGTTCTTCGGCGCGGCGCTCCTGATCCCGATCTTCTTGGTGTCCGTGGGGACCGTCATCGATCCGGCGAAGCTCGTGTCACCGACCACGCTCGGCCTCGCCCTGGTGTTCACCGTCGGCGCGATCGGCGGGAAGACGCTCGCCGTCCTGGCCGCGCGTCCAGCGTTCCACCTCACCTGGAACGAGCTCGGCGTCGTCTTCTCGCTCTCCGTCTCCCAGGCGGCGGCAACGCTGGCGGCGACGTTCGTGGGACTGCGGCTCGGGCTGTTCGACACGTCGGCGGTCAACGCGATCATGCTGGTGATCGTCGTCAGCCTGGTCCTGTCGTCGTTCGCTGCCTCGCACTTCAGCCCGCGGGTTCCACGCCCGCCGATCGAGGCCGAGCAGGTCGGCCGGTCGGTGCTCGTCGTCGTGGAGCGGGCGGCGGAGCGCGACGTCCTGCCGGTGATCGCAGCGCGCTTGGCACAGGCCGACGGTGGCGTCATCCGACCGGTGTTCGTCGTGACGCCGGACTCCGAGCCGCTCACGGCACAACAGACGCGCGACATCGAGCACGAGATCGCGGGACTTCGCGTCGATGCCAAGATCGACGTGCGCCACGACCGATCGTTGGAAGACGGCGTCGCCCACGCCGCCGCATCCTTCGAGAGCTCGCTCGTGCTCATGCGCAGTCCGGGCACCATCGAGAGCCTCGCCGGATCACCCGACGACCTCGTACGTCGAGTCGAGGCTCCCGTCGCCCTGGTGACGACGGCGGGCGAGTCTCCGCAGCGGGTCGTCCTGCCACTGGATCAGTCGAACGTCACTCGCCCGCGATCCGCGGTCCAAGCGGCCGTTGCCGTGACGGCACGGCTCGTGCGCTCAGGGCTGCCGGGCGTCGTGGTGTGTGCGCACGAGCTGGCGCCGGATCTGCGCAATCTCTTGGGCGGCGTCACCGAGGTTCGTGCGCCCGTGGCGGGCTGGCTGACCGACTCTGTCGGCCCATCCGACCTCGTCGTCGTGCCGGGCGGGCGCGGCGGTATCGCCACCGGAGCCCGCGCCGAACGCCGTGCCGAACAGCGAGGTGCCACCGTCGTGATCGTCACGGACCGGGAGGCGCTGGACATGCGTTCGGACGGCTCGTCGATCGCCGCGCCCTTGACGACGGGTTGATCCGCGCCTGACTGACGTCCTCGCAGTACGTTCAGCGGCATCCGAGGGAGGTGAGATGTCGAACACGTACGTGCGTCGACCGCCGGTGTTGCTGTCGATCATCACGATCCTCATGATCATCGCCGGGATCCTTGCGATCGTCGGCGGGATCGCCGTCATCGCGCTGCGCAACAACGACGACTTCGTGCGCGAGGTCAACGAGAGCTCCGGAACGATCACGTCGATCGGTATCGGTGCGATCATCAGCGGGCTGATCTCGGTCGTGCTCGCCATGGCATTGCGACGCGGCAGCCGCGTCGCAAGAGCGATCGTGCTCATCTACGAGGTGCTGCACATCATCGGCGCCATCGTCGCCATCATCCGCCTCGACCACAGCACGTACCTCAGCGCATCGATCGTGTCGATCCTGCTCGCCGTCATCATCATCTGGTACCTGTACGGCACCAGGGGCGCCCGCGAGTTCTTCGGCGCGTAGCGTCAGCGGCCCCGCCGGCCCCAGACCGACACGAGCGGAGGCGTGGCGATGTCGATCGCGCCCGATTCGGCTGCCGCCAGGTAGCTGTCGATCTCCTCGTCGCTGGCGACCTTGAGGCCGATCAAGCCGGTTCGCACCTGGTCGACGTTGGAGCAATCGAGCGCCGCGCCCGCCGGGAGGGCGAGCGGGAAGTAGGCGTCGGCGGCAACGTCGACCAATCCGTGCTGGCGGAACAGCCGCGGTAGCTTCCGGCCCAGCTCGAGATCCACGCCCCGCTCAGCGAGCAGCGTGATGAAGCCGGCGCGGATGCGGTTGGCGAGGTACTGCTGGGGCGTGGAGGCGTCCGGCGTCGCGCACGGCTGGAAGTCCACGTCGAAGTCCTCGATGACGAGCCAACCGCCGGGCCGCAAGGCAGCGACCATGTTGCTGAGCGCGACGTCGCGACTCGGCAGATGGGTGAGGACCAGCCGGGCGTGCACGAGGTCGAACGGGCCCGGTGGAGGGGCATCCGTCACGACGTCGTGCTCGAGCACGCCGAAGCCGGCGTACGTGCCGAGCCAACGCACATCGATGTCGGATGCGATGACGCAGTCGCCACCGACTCTCGACGCCAGCCACGACGGCACGGATGGTCCACCGGCGCCGACTTCCCAGCACCTCCAGCCCTTATCCACGCCAACCGCCTCGAGATGGCGGAAGGTGACTGGATCGAACACGTCCGAGAGGGCATCGAAGCGCCGGGCCGCCTGCTCGCCCTCGTTGTCCAGGAGGTAGTTGCCCGCCATCGCAATGAGTGCACCATGAATCGCGCGCGATGTCGTGGAGAACCGCTGGGTTTCTACTGAAGATCGCCTCGGGCGCCGCTTCCCCGCCAGGATGGACGTCATGGACCTCGACGTGATGACGGAACCGGCGTCCTGGGGGGCTGTCCAGCAACTGGCTCGTGACATCGAGTCGGCTCACTTCGCGGGGCTGGTGCTCACGGAGATGCGCCAGCCGCCCTGGCTGTCGGTCGTCGCCGCGCACCAGGCGGCACCGACGTTGCAGCTGTCGACCGGGATCGCCGTCGCCTTCCCGCGCAGCCCGATGATCATGGCCCAGACGGCGTGGGAGCTCGCCGACGCGACCGGAGGGCGGTTTCGCCTGGGGATCGGCAGCCAGGTGCGGGCGTCGATCGAACGCCGCTACGGCAGCGAGTTCGCGCCGCCGGTGGCACGGCTGCGCGACTACGTCGAAGCGGTGCGGGCCTGCTGGGCGGCGTTCCGCGGCGAGCACCCGCTGGCCCACGACGGCCCGTACTACCAGCTCAACCTGCTGCCACCGGTCGCCCGTCCTCGCCGTCACGACCATGAAGACCTGCGCATCGACATCGCCGCCGTCAACCACGCCATGGTGCGGGCCGCCGGAGAGGTGGCCGATGGGATCCACGTCCATCCCCTCCACTCGGCGCACTACCTGCATCGCCGCCTCGTGCCCGCGCTCGAGGAGGGCGCCGGGCGGGCGGGTCGATCCGTTGCCGACGTCGACTTGCTGATCCCGGTCGTTGTCGCACCGGGCGACACCCCAGAGGAGCGGGCGCCGCTGGTCGAGTTCGCCCGAGGGCAGATCGCGTTCTACGGGTCCACTCGCAACTACGCGTTCCAGTTCGACGACCTCGGGTTTCCCGGCACGTCGGCCCGCCTCAACGAGCGGTTCAAGGCCGGCGACCTCGCCGGCATGTCGGCCGCGATCACCGACGAGATGCTCGAGCACTTCGCCATCGTCTGCCCGTGGGACGAGGTCGCGAGCCGCTTGCAGGCCCGCTACGCCGGCATCGCAACCCGGCTCATCGCCTACACCGCCGCTGAGTCCATCCGCCGAGACCCCTCATCGCTCCCCCGCTGGTCCGAGGTCGCCCAGGAGCTGAAGAACCGGTTTTGAATCCCGGTCAAGGTCAGATCTGACGGCAGATCTTCCAGAGAACGGCGTGAGCGGCCGTTCTACGGCTGGCCCAGCGGACCCGTTGCGGTGCCCGGCGGGACCTGCTCGACCGTGAGCAGCTCCTCGCGACCGCCTCCGCCCGAGACGTCGAGTGTCAGCACCGGACCGACGTCTTTCGCGTAGAACTTGAACTCGGCCACGGCGGGTTCGAGGGGGTTGGTGTCACGAGTGAGGAGAGCGTCGCTGAACATCCCGTACGGCACCTCGACCTGCTCGGCGGTGCTCAGCACCTCGCCGGCATCCTCTGCCTGGCCCGCGTAGTACTCCTGGCGGTAGCGCATCCCCGGTACCGGGTGAGCTGGCACCGCAATCCCTGGCAGGGCTCCGTCCACGCCGGCCTCGAACGAGCCCTCCGTCGACACGATCTCGCCATTCTCGAACTCGGCGGTGTCCTCGCCGAGGTACCACACGTTGCCCTCGTCGTCCTGGGCGTACCAGTCGAACGTGTCCTCGACCAGCTCTGCGGCATCCATCACCGTGTCGCGCACGACGCGGGCGGTGATGCCGTTGGCGATCTCCTTCGTCTGGTCCGTGACCGTGACGATGACGGCAAGCTCCGTGCCGTCGGTATCGAGCTCGCGGTAGGTCCATTGCGTGCCCGGCACCATCGGCCAATACGAATTGTCGATGTCGGTCGTGAATCGGCTCGCGTCGAGCTCCACCGGTTCGCTGCCCTGCGGGAGTGCAGGTGCGCCGTCGCCGGCCGCGTCATCGCTGTCGCCGCCACACCCCGGCGCGGCGAGTGCCAACCCTCCGACGATGACCAGCGCCCGCGCCCCATCCATGTGGCGACTCTGCCGACCGGACGCTGAACGCGACCTGAACCGCCGTGTCAGGCGGCGATGGCGTCGCTGCCCGGCAGCTCGCGCCGGTCGATGACGTGGTCGACGAGCCCGTAGGTGACCGCGTCGGCTCCGCGCACGATGTAGTCGCGATCGATGTCAGCGGTGATCCGCTCGATCGTCTGACCGGTGCCCTCGACGAGGATGTCGATCATGCGGCGGCGCATCTCGACGACCTCGGCGATCTGCAGTTCGAGATCCGTCGACTGGCCCTGCGCCCCGCCGTGTGGCTGGTGGATCAGCACGCGTGCGTTGGGGAGGACGTAGCGCTTGCCCTTGGCGCCGGCGGCCAGCAGAACGGCTGCCGCGGATGCGGCTTGCCCGACGCAGATCGTGGCCACGTCCGGCGCCACGTAGCGCATGGTGTCGTGGATGGCGAACAGCGCCGTCATCTCGCCGCCGGGCGAGTTGATGTAGAGCGAGATGTCCTTGCTCGTCGACTCCGACTCGAGGTGGAGGAGCTGGGCGACGACGAGGTTGGCACTCATCTCCTCGATCGGCGTGCCGAGAAAGATGATGCGGTTGGCGAGCAGTCGGGAGTAGATGTCGTAGGCCCGCTCACCGCGGTTGGTGGATTCGATGACGGTCGGAACGAGCACGGCGGGGGTTCCCTTCGAGACGAGCGATGTTGTGCAACTGTTGAGTTGCACTTCATCGTATCCAGAGCAGCGAGCTCGTGCAACCGGCGAGTTGCTCGTTAGCCTGGGGCCATGACGGAGATCACGAGGACCGTGGAGACCGAGCTGCCCGTCGAGCAACTCTGGGAGCTCGTCGTCGACGGCGATTCGTGGCCGGTCTGGATGGTCGATCACGCCGACGTCGACGTGGCCCCCGGCGCGCAGGGCACGGTCGTCGACGATGGTCGCCAGCGCACCGTGCGCATCGGCGACGTCGGTGACAACCAGGTCAGGTTCACGTGGTGGCCGGTCGGCGCCGAGCGCCTCGCCTCGACCGTCGAGCTCGTCGTGCTGCCACGTCAGGGCGGGAGCGCGCTGCACGTCACCGAGCGCTTCCCCGCAACACTGTCCGCTTCGGCGGCGACGACGGCGGGAATGGCATGGGACATCAGGACGCTCCTGCTGGTGCTTCGCACGGCTCTCTGGGCGGTCGCCCCGAGCCTCGTGTGACGATGGCTCGCCCACTCGACGAGCTCTTCACCGTCCTCGCCGACCCGACCCGACGGGCGCTGCTCGAGCGCCTCGTCCACGACGGACCACAGAGCGCCACCCAGTTGGCGTCGCACTTCCCGACGACCCGCCAAGCGGTCGTCAAGCACCTGCGGGCGCTCGCCGACGCCGACCTGGTGGCGCCGCAGCGGGTCGGCCGGGAGGTCCGCTACCGGGCGACCACCGAGCGGCTCGCTGACGTCGTCGCTTGGCTGATCGACGCCAGTCGCGGGTGGGATCGCCGAGCCGACCGCCTGCGCACCTCCGAGGGTTTGCGTACCTGACTGGGCGCCCGAAAGCCTCGGGAGCGCTGAAAACCTCGGATCAGGGCTGCTGGGAATGCTCGAGCCAGGCGCGCCCCCGCGGCGAGAGGCGGTAGCCGACGTCGAGGCTCTCGGTGAGTCCGAGTGCCTTCAGCTTGCGGACGTCGGTCTTGAAGGCGAGCCGCTCCCGACCCAGCGCGTCGGCGAGATCGCCAGCCCGCACGGCCGGCCGCTCCGCGATCAGCGCCAGCACCTCCGCCGTCCACGGGCCATGCGTGCTGGCCCGATCCAGGCGCGCCAGCCGCGCCCGCAACTCCGCGACGTCGTCGTGCGACAGGTCATCGCGGGCTCGTTCGGCGACCCGGGGATCCGGGCCGGCGACGTGCAGCTCGACCCGGTAGAGCTGCCGATCGTCCGACGGCGGGCCGAGCTCGGCGACCAACTCGTCGAGAGCTGCATAGCCGGCCCGGCGGGCGTCGTCGTCGGTGATCTCATCCTCCGTGACGATCCGCACGTCGTCGATTGCCAGGACGCCGACCGGCGTCGTCAGCGTTCCGCCAGCACGCACGGTCGGACGGCGCTGGCGGCGGAAGGCGAGGGTGATCGACCCGTCAGCGATGCGAGGGAGGGTGGCCGCCCGGAACAGCACCGTTCACGCTGCGAGCAGCCACACGGCAACCCAGTGGGCGGTGGCGGCCGCCACGACCAAGGTGTGAAAGACCTCGTGGTAGCCGAACACGGCAGGCCACGGGTTCGGCCACTTGAGCACGAACACAAGCGCGCCAATGGTGTACAGCCCGCCACCCACGGCGAGCAGCGCCAGCTCGCCCGCCGTCAACGCGGCTTCATACGCCGGGAAGTCGAGCATGATCTGCCACCCAGCGACGAGATAGACGGCGCCGACCAGCATCGGCGCGGCGTGCAACCAGCGCATGCGGATCGACACGCCGACGACGGCGAGCCCCCAAGCCACGCACAGCAGCACCACGCGCTCCGCTCCTTCGAGAGCGAGGACGATCACCGCCGTGTAGGTGCCGGCGATCCCGACGAGGATCATCGAATGGTCGAGCCGTTGCAACGCGCGACGGGGGCGATGGGCCAAGCGAGCGGCGTGGTAGACCCCGCTCGTCGCCAGCATCGCCGTGACGCTCAGCCCGTAGACGAGAACGGCGGCACGGTCCCCGGCACCGGACGCCCGCACGGTGAGGAGCACGGTGAGCGTGAGGGCGACGGGAACGGACCAACGGTGCAACGTGCCGCGCATGGCGGGGCGTGCCCTTGACGCCAGCGCAACCTCGTCGAGGACATCGCGCGCCGAGGAAGGCGCGTCGCCGATCGTCGCCCGCTCGGTCATCGAACCAGTCAAGCAGCGATCACGC
>Ga0190271_10001348_pt1 | contig 13916 bp, 15 predicted proteins | sample Popmic356T_FD_133747 | JGI IMG/M metagenome (GOLD analysis project Ga0190271, IMG submission 133747) | Populus adjacent soil microbial communities from riparian zone of Weber River, Utah, USA - 356 T | ecosystem: Environmental > Terrestrial > Soil > Riparian zone | place: USA: Utah | collected...
AACGCCACCCGCGTGTTCCAGAGCAAGGAAAACGCTGCGGGCGCCCAGATCAGCCAGGAGCGCGTCGACGAGGTGGCCACGGCCGCGATCAAGGCGCTGCACGGGGTGATCCGCGACAAGCAGGTCACCTACGAGGAGTACGACGCTCTCAAGGCGTGGATGATCCAAGTGGGTGTGGACGGCGAATGGCCCCTCTTCCTCGACGTGTGGATGGAGCACGTAGTCGAAGAGGTCGCCAACGCCGAACGAGAAGGATCCAAAGGCACCATCGAGGGGCCCTACTACGTGCCCGACGCCCCAGAGCTCCCCGCCGAATGCACCCTGGAGATGCGCGAAGACGAGGCCGGCACCCCGCTCCTGTTCCAGGGCCAGGTCCGAGCTCTGGACGGCACCCCGCTCGCCGGCGCCATCGTCGACATCTGGCACGCCGACGACGCCGGCTTCTACTCGCAGTTCGCGCCCGGCCTCCCCGACTGGCTCTTCCGTGCACGCGTCACCGCCGACGACGAGGGTCGCTACTTCATCAACACGATGCAGCCTGCGCCGTACCAGATCCCCACCGACGGTTCGTGCGGCAAGCTCATCGCCGCCGCCGGATGGCACGCCTGGCGCCCCGCCCACATCCACCTCAAGGTCTCAGCTCCTGACCACCAACTCATCACCACCCAGCTCTACTTCGAGGGTGGGGAGTACGTCGAGACCGACATCGCCGACGCCGTGAAGCCCGAGCTGATGCTCGCCCCGACGCCACGCGCGGACGGATCTGGCAACGAGGTCACCTACGACTTCGTTCTGGATCCCGCCTGATGCTGTTCGCCGTACGCATGGACGTCGACCTTCCGCTCGACCTGCCCGGCCGGGAAGATCTGCTGGCCAGCGAGAAGGCCTACAGCCAAGAGCTCCAGCGAGCCGGCAAGTGGCCCCACATCTGGCGCATTGTCGGCGCCTACTCCAACCTCAGCATCTTCGAGGTCACCGACAACGAGGAGCTGCACCAGCTGCTGTGGAACCTGCCGCTGTTTCCGTACATGGACGTGACCGTCACACCGTTGGCGCCCCATCCTTCTGCCATCTGAATGCACGGGCGGGTGTGCGGGAAGCGCGAACGCTACGTCGCCTGGACCGCTGCTCGCGTGGACATCCCGCCGTCGGGCACGTCGTGCAGCCTGGCGAGCATCTTGTCGAGGGCCACACTGAGGCCAGACACATCGTTCTCGTCGAGCGCATCGAAAACGAGACGGCGCACAGCCGCGACGTGACCGGGTGCGGCCTGCTCGTTCGCGGCGCGTCCTGTAGTGGTCACTGAGATGAAGGCACCACGGCCGTCCTCGGCACACTCGCTGCGTTGGACCAGTCCCCGACGTTCCATGCGGGTGAGGTGGTGGGAGACCCTGCTGCGCTCCCACTGCAGCAACCGAGCCAGGTCGCTCACGCGGACGCGTCCCTCGGGGCTGTCGGTGAGGTGGACCAAGACCTCGTAGTCGGACAAGGAGAGGTTGGCATCGCCCTGCATCTCGCGCTGCAAGGTTGCGGACAGCTCGCCGTTCAGCTGCGTCCAGGTCCGCCACAAGTGCTCCTCGGTCGCGCTGAGCCAAGGGGTCTGGGTGCTCATGGGCCCATCCTAACCCGGAATAGTTGACACGTCACCTAAGTTATGGTCCTATGTAGATGACACGTCAACTACTTGGAAGACGTGATAGCCAACTCAAGGAGCAAGCCATGACCAGCACCACCGCCTCCCCCGCAACCCTCGCCCACCTCTCCGGCACCTACGTGCTCGACCCGAGCCACACCCGCATCGGGTTCGTCGCCCGGCACGCGATGGTCACCAAGGTCCGCGGACAGTTCAACAAGTTCGAGGGCAGCGCCGTCGTCGACGCCGAGGACTTCACCAAGTCGACCGCGAAGCTGACCATCCAGGCCGCCAGCATCGACACCCGCAACGAGCAGCGCGACGGGCACCTGCGAAGCAACGACTTCCTCGCCCTCGAGGAGTATCCGGAGATCACCTTCATCTCCACCGGCGTCCGCCAGACCGGTGACACCAGCCTGGAGCTGACCGGTGACCTGACCATCCGTGGCGTCACCAACGCGGTCGCAGTTCCCTTCGAGTTCGAGGGCGCAGCCACCGACCCGTTCGGTAACCTGCGCGTCGGGTTCGAGGGCTCGCTCGTGATCAACCGCAAGGACTACGGCGTCAACTGGAACGCCGCACTCGAGGCCGGCGGAGTCCTGGTCAGCGAGAAGGTCACCCTCGAGTTCGAGGTCTCGGCCATCAAGAACGCCTGACCAAGGGCACCACGGGAGACGGGCAGGAGACAACGGATGACTAACACGATGCGCGCGGTGGTGCTGGACACCCCCGGCCCGGTCGAGCACCTGCACATCCGCGACCTGCCCGTCCCACAGCCCCTGCAGGGGTGGGTCCGGATCAAGGTGATGGCGTTCGGGCTGAACCGCTCCGAGCTGCACACCCGGCTGGGTCTTGCCGAGGGCGTCACCTTTCCTCGCGTGCTCGGCATCGAGGCCGTTGGTGTCGTCGACGCTGCCCCGGATGGGGACCTAGCCGTCGGGCAGCAGGTAGCCACCTTGATGGGCGGCATGGGACGCACCTTCGACGGCGGCTATGCCGAGTACACGGTCGTACCGCGCGGCCAGGTCATCCCGTTCACCTCTGATCTTCCCTGGGACGTCATCGGCGCGGTGCCGGAGACACTCCAGACCGCGTACGGCTCCCTCACCACGGGGCTCGACCTGAGACAGGGTCAAACCCTGTTGGTGCGGGGCGGCACGTCATCTGTCGGACTCGCGGCGGCGACCGTCGCCAAGGACTTGGGTGCGACCGTGCTTGCCACCACTCGCCAGGCCGACCGCGCCCAGTCGCTGCTGGAGCATGGGGTCGACCACGTCCTCATCGACGCCGGACAGATTGCGCACCAGGTCCAGGACCTACTTGAAGCCGGAGTCGACGCTGCCATCGAGCTCGTCGGCACCCCGACCCTTCCCGACACCCTGCGCGCCACCCGCGTCCACGGCACCGTCTGCTTCACCGGGATGCTGTCGAATCAGTGGACCGTGCCGGAGTTCTACCCCATCGACTACATCCCCGCCGGCGTCCGCCTCACCGCGTACAGCGGAGGCAGTGCCGACCTACCCGCCGCCGTTCTCCAGCGATACCTCGACCTGCTCGCCACCGGCACCGCGAGCCTCGGTCCAATCCTGGTGCACCAGTTCGACGACATCCGCGAGGCGCACCTCGACCTCGAGCACAACCGTAGGTTCGGCAAGCACGTCGTCATCACGCACCGCGCGTAATCACGAGGATGCGCAACCCAGCGAGGCCTCGACAATTGTTGCCTGTCCGGGCACGTCAGCGGAGCCGCACCAGTGACGGCCGTGGCCGCCTCACGACCGGTGAATGGCCGTCGGTACGCACTCGATGTGGATGTATAACTCCTGCATGAAGTTCAGATAGATGTTGCTCTCGCTCGGCAATGACTTCGCCGTCGTTCTTGAAGAGCCCAAGCCGGGAATTGATGTACGCCTCGGGCACGGTGACCTGATGAGCATCCGAACGCTCAGCAGGGCGCGCAGGCTCTGCTGTCCGAGCGCGGTACCGCTGTGGCTAGTGAGGCCCCGACTTCCGCGGGCGACATGAGGTCGAGGAGTACCCGTTCGAGCGCGATACCCAACTGCCACTTCAAACGGCGGCTGCCTCGATCACGGCTCCGCCGTCACGTCATGGACTTCACCGCAGACCCATCACGATTGCCAACGCTCAAGACACCAGCGCGTGCAGCGATTGGCCACTGACTCCGGAGACCATGGCATGCCACGGCTGATCGGTGGTGCCGACACGGACGACCGTTACGGGTCGCGGGGCGCCGAACGCGACGTCGTGACTGGTTCAGGTTTCGGATTGCCGTGGACCGCTCGGCTCGGGCCCACCTGAGGTCGTGAGCCGCGCTCCGTGCCCTCCCCCGATCCCATGGCCGGCGGGCGGCCCGAGCGGAGTTCACACCATGCAACCGTGCCGGCGACACTGACTGGACAGTGGTGCGGAGGGTGGCTCAACGTGCCCAGGTCGAGCGCGGTCCAGCACCCCGGCCTAGGCGGGATCACGAGCTCCCGGCCGGTGGTCCCATCGTGCCAACAACAGAGGGCTAGCGGTGCCCACTGGTGTTCCACATCGGAACGCATCACTCGGGCTGCACCGTGTGAAGGTCATCACCACTGACCACCATCCGTGGGCTAGTTGTGCAGGTCCGCAGAGAAGGAGTACACCTTGAAGATCGGACTGTTCGGGATGCCTCTGCACCCGGCTGACCGCGACCGCGCGGAGGCCTACGACGCGGACGCAGAACGCGTCATCCTCGCCGACCAACTCGGTTTCGACGAGGTCTTCGTCGGCGAGCACCAATCGTGCACCACCGAGCCCATCGCCTCGCCCTTGATTTTCCTCGCCTCACTCATCCACCGAACGCAGAACATCAAGCTTTGCACCGGGGTCGTCGCACTTCCCAACCACCACCCCGCAACGGTGGCCGCCCAGGTGGCCCAGTTCGACCACATGGCCAAAGGACGCTTCATTTTTGGCATCGGTCCTGGTGGCCTGGCCAGCGACATGGAGCTCTACGACGTCCTCGATGGGGAGATCCGGGCCAAGAAGATGATGGAATCGATAGACATCATCCTCAAGATCTGGGCGAGCGACCCGCCCTATCGGTTCGACACCGAAAATTACAGCTTCGGGATCGAGGAGACGGTCATCCCCGAGCTGAGCGTCGGCACCATCGCCAAGCCGTTTCAGACCCCACACCCGCCCATCGCTTCTACTGCGATGTCGCCGTTTTCGAGCAGCATCTCCTCTGCCGTCCAGCGCGGTTGGTCGCCCATGAGCGCGAACTTTTGTCCCCCAGCCGTGATCGCCAGTCACTGGAAGAAGTACGTCGAGGGCTGCGAGGCCATCGGCAAGCAGCCCACCGGGGAGGACTGGAAAGTCTCACGGAACATCGTCATCGCCCCAACCGACAGCGAGGCCCATGACCGCGTGTTCGACCTGAACGGCCCGAATCACTTCTACTTCGACTACCTCTGGCGAGTGCTCAAGGCCGCCGACTACACAGCCGTCATGAAGGAGGACTCCTCGGTCCCCGACGACCAGTTCACAGTCGAAGGCCTCATGGAAAGCATGGTCATCTACGGATCCCCAGACACAGTGACGCAGAAGCTCAAGGCGCTGCGCGAGCAGACCGGCCCGTTCGGGACGCTTCTCCTCGCGATGATGGACGGCTCACACGGCTTCGAGGCACACGAGCAGGAAACGATGAAACTCCTCGCCGCGGACGTTGCACCCCAGTTCAGCTGACCCGGCCGTCAGGCCGCGTACAGGCAGGCGACGCTGCCCTCGGCCCGCGCTGCTGATCAAGGAAGAACACCAATAACACCAACCCTCACCATGAGAGGACGTTCGCATGCGCAACGAGATCTACTGGGTGGTCACCTGTTCGGTGCACCCCGGCAAGTTCCAGGAATTCAAGGACGTCGTCACGCCCCTGGTGGCCGCGACCAAGGCGGAGAGCGGATCACTGGCCTATGATTACAGCGCCAACGATGAGGAGACCATCGTGCATATCTTCGAGGCCTACCGGGACTCCGAGGCCGTCGTGAACCACGTTACGAAGACGTTCTCTCAGTTCGCTGATGGCTTCTCAGCATGCGTCGACGTCGAGGGCTTCGTCGTATACGGGAACCCGGACGCGGCGGCCACGGAGATCCTTGACGGCTTCGGCTCCGTCTACATGACGCCATTCGAGGGCTTCACGCGAAAGTCCTAGCCGCTGCGAACGTCCTAGGCAGGGAAGTCGCGTGGAGGCAGAGTCCAAAATCTCAGGTCGCAGCTACATCCGCAGCGTGAAGCTGCGACACCTGGGCTACATCGCCGCGGTCGCAGAGGAGTGCACTTCGGTCGAGATGCCGAACCGACGCACACGGGCGCAGCGGCACAGCGCACCGTGTAGCAGCAACAGACTCCCCGGTTCTGCGCCTGTCCACCGGCGGCGGCCAGAATGTGTGGCCCGGCGGTTGCTCGTCGTTGGTGGGGTGGGCCTTGAGGCGGCCGCGCAGTATGCCGATGAGACAGTTCGCGAGCCCGGCGCAGCGCGCTCCCGCACCGCGGCTCACGGCGACCGTGCGATCAGCTCCAGCTGGATGTTGTCGGGATCGCGAAATACGATGACCGAGTAGTTGCGCTGGCCGGTGACGTCAACTATCCCGGAGTGCTCGACCTGAAGCGTATCGAGCCACTGGGCCCAATGCTCCAGCTCCTGACGCGAAGCGACGCCCCACGCCATGTGGTCCAGGCCGGGGCGCCTCTCGTCGAAGGGCCCGTCCCGAGTCTCTTCGTGTTGATGAACGCCAATGAGCGCACCTGTCTGCCCATCGCGTAGCAAGATGGCGAATCCCGGGCTGTCGTCACCGTGGTGAGCCACCTTCGCGGGAAGTCGTTCGAGGCCGAATACCTTGGCGTACCAGGTGGCCGCGGCCTCGGCGTCTGAAACCGTGGGGGCGAAGTGATCGAACCCTGTGGTCCTGGGACCGCTACTCGTGCCATGTGTGGTCCCTTCACCAATCATGGAAGCCCCGGCCCGTCTTGCGACCCAACTCTCCGCTTGCCACCTTGGCACGCAGGATGGCGGGGGGCTCGAAGCGCTCCCCCACCTCGCGAGCCAAGTGCTCGGCGATCGCGAGCCGTACGTCGAGACCGACGATGTCGGTCGTTCGCAGCGGACCGACCGGGTGCTTGTAGCCCTTGGTCATCGCCGTATCGATGTCCTCGGCGCTGGCGACACCCTCCTCCAGCATCCGCATCGCCTCGAGCGCGATCGCGACACCTAGTCGCGATGACGCGAAGCCGGGTGAATCGGTGACGGTGATGGCAACCTTGCCGAGGTCACGGACCCACTCCTGCGCCGAGGTGACCAGCTCCGGGGACGTCTCGGAACCCACCACGATCTCCACCAGCTCGGAGGCAGGAACCGGGTTGAAGAAGTGCAGCCCGATGAACTGCTCGGGGCGGGCCAGCGCCGAGGCCAGCGCGTCAACTGACAACGAGCTGGTGTTGGTGGCCAGTGACGCTTTGGGCGCGATTGCCTCGATCCGCGTCAGCACCTGCTGCTTGAGCGGGACCTCCTCCGGGACCGCTTCGACGACCAGTGCGCACCCGTCGAGGGCGGCCGCGTCGGTGGCGAGGTCCAGCCGCTCCGTGACTTCTTCCAGTGGAGTGGTCAACGAGCCCCGCTCTACTGCCTTGGCGAGCGAGGACTCCACCCGTTCCCGGGCCGCTGCGGCGGTGCGGTCGTCCGACTCGACGATCGTCACGCTGGCTCCCGACTGGAGGAAGGCATGTGCGATGCCCGCTCCCATGCGTCCGCCGCCGTATACGCCGACATGCTCGGGGATGCTCATGGGTTCGGCCTCTCGGATTGCTTGGTGAGAAAAGCGGTCATGCGTGTCTCCTTGTCCTCGGTCTCGAACAGCACCGCCTGGGCGAGGTCGTCCACGAACGGGTGCGCAGCACGTGGTGCTCGGAAGGAAGCCTTGGTCAGTCGTACGGCGAGTGGCGCCTGGCGGGAGATCCGGTCCGCAAGCCGATGTCCCGCCGCAAGGAGGTCTTCGCTCGCCGCCACTTCCGACAGCAGGTGCAGTGCCAGCGCCTCCTCGGCCCCGAGGATTCTGCCAGCGAGAAGGATCTCCATGGCCGTGGGCTCTCCGACCAGTTCAGCAAGGCGCCAAGTCGCTCCCGCAGCGGCGATGATGCCAAGCCCGGGCTCCGGGTTCCCAATCTTCACCGCGGGTGTGCCGATCCGGAAGTCACAGGCGTACGCCAGCTCGGCTCCACCCCCGAGTGCATAGCCGTCCAAGAGGCCGATGACCGGCATCGGCAGTCGACGTACCCGGTCGAAGACCGAGGAGTTGATGCCGCGCAGCGCATCCTCGCGCCCCCTCTGCTTGAGCTGGGCGATGTCGGCACCGGCGGCGAAGGTGCCGCCCTCCCCGATCAAAAGGACGATCTTCGGTTGCTCCTCCGCGCGTTTGCAGACGGCGTGCAGCTCGTCGACCATCTGCTGGTCGATGGCGTTGCGGACCTCCGGTCGGCTCAGGTTCACCACCAACCGGTCCTCGGTCTCCTCGACCACCAGCGCCGGCTTCATGGACGCTCCACCAGCAGTGCGACGCCCTGCCCGACGCCGACGCACATGGTGGCCAGGCCGCGCCGTGTCCCGGCACGCTCCAGTCTTCCGAGGAGAGTGACGAGAATCCTGGTGCCCGATGCCCCCAGTGGGTGGCCCAGAGCGATGGCACCACCCTCGGCGTTGACGAGCCCGGGGTCGAGCGCGAGGTCTCGGACACAGGCGAGCGACTGCGAGGCGAAGGCCTCGTTGAGCTCGACTGCCTCCAGGTCACCGATTGACCACCCCGCCCGACCGAGCGCCTTCTGGGTGGCGGGAACCGGCCCGATGCCCATGATGTCGGGGGCAACACCGGCACTAGCGGCCGAGACGAGTCGTGCGAGGGGCACCAGCCCGTGCTGCTCTATGTAGCGCTCGCTTGCGACCACGACCGCTGCCGCACCGTCGTTCAGCGAACTGGAGTTGCCCGCGGTCACCACGCCGTCCGGGCCGTTGACCGGCCGCAAACCTGCAAGTCGGTCGAGGCTGGTGTCGCCTCGCGGACCTTCGTCGGTGGCGACATCTCCGCCAGGGGTGGGGACCGGGACGATCTCGTCGGCGAACCGGCCGTTCTTGATGGCATCCAACGCACGCTCGTGGGAGCGCAGCGCGAAGGTGTCCAGCTCCTCGCGGCCGAGCCCCCACTGCTGCGCCACCCGCTCTGCGGTCTCGGGCATGGACGAGGTGGTGTGCTCGTCGAACGACGGGTTGGGGAACCGCCAGCCGATCGAGGTGTCGTACGACGCGCCGGGCTTGGCCCACGCCTTCGCGGGTTTCTGCATCACCCACGGAGCGCGCGTCATCGATTCCACCCCGCCCGCGACCACGAGGTCGGCGTCACCTGCAGCGATCATCTGACGTGCGGTGATGACGGAGGTGAGCCCGGAGGCACACAGTCTGTTGACGGTGAACCCCGGCACGGTCTGTGGCAGCCCTGCCAGCAGCAGCGCCATCCGCGCGACGTTGCGGTTGTCCTCCCCCGACTGGTTGGCCGCCCCGAACACCACCTCGTCAACCTGCTCCGGGTCGACTCCGGCACGGCGTACCGCCTCGCCGATCACCAGCGCAGCAAGGTCGTCGGGCCGGACGCCGGACAGCGCACCCCCGTAGCGGCCGATCGGCGTACGCGCGGCAGCAACGACAAAAGATTCCACGGTGACTCCTGGTGGTCGGGTGGGAGGTCAGCCAGCGGCGGCTGGATGGCGGGGTGAGGGCTGGAAGGCAAAGCCATTGCGGAGGACGTCGTCGGCCTCTGCCGCGTCCAGTCCAGACTCGAGAAGCAGGGCGCGGGTGTGCTCCCCGAGTGCAGGTACATCGCCCATGGGCGCCTCGAAGTCCGAGAACGTGACGGGCGGGAGAAGCGCAGCCACCTCGTCGTGCTCTGTGCCGACCGTGCGCCAGCGATCTCGAGCCTGCAACTGGGAGTGGTCGACCACCTGGTCCAGATGGCTGACTTGTGCCGCTGGTACCCGGGCAATGGCGAGGCGCTCCGTGAGCTCCTCGGTCGTGAACTGACGTGTCCGTCCAGCCACCGCGGCGTCACATTCGGCACGGTGCTGGACCCGGCCGACGTTCGTGTTGAACAGCGGCTCGGCCAGGAGCGCAGGCGCGTCGAGCACCTCGGTGACCAGGGTGCGCCAGGCTGAGTCCGACTGCACCCCGATGAGCACCTCGCCGTCCTTGGTGGGATACGCGTCGTAGGGCGCGATGGCGCTGTGGCTCAAGCCCATCCGCGGCGGCTGGTGCCCGGTGTACATCTGGGTGTAGAGCGCGTGCCCCAGCCACTCCACGGTCGATTCGAACATGGAGACCTCGAGCGTTGCGCCCTCGCCGGTGCGCCACCGCCGAAGCAGCGCAGCAAGGACGCCCTGCGCGCAGTACATGCCGGCCGCGATGTCGGCGGTGGGGATTCCGGTCTTGACGGGGGTCTCCGGGGTGCCCGTGACGGAGATCAGACCAGCCTCGGCTTGGATCAGCATGTCGTAGGCCTTGCGCTGCTCCATGGGGCCTCCCGCGCCGTAGCCCGACAGGTTGACCAGGACGAGCTCGGGGCGCGACTCGCGCAGCTCTTCGCCGAGCCCGAGCCGCGTCGCTGCTCCCGGAGCCAGGTTCTGCACGAAAACATCGGCGTGGTCCACGAGCCGACGTACGACGTCGAGCCCTCGAGCCGTCTTCAAATCGACGGCAATGGACTCCTTGCCCCGATTAAGCCAGACGAAGTGGGCTCCGGTGCCCTGCACGACGTGGTCGTAGCCGCGAGCAAGGTCGCCACCGTCAAGGCGCTCGATCTTGATCACCCGCGCGCCCAGGTCCGCCAGGTTGCGAGTGGCCAGCGGCGCGGCCACCGCCTGCTCCACGGCGACCACCGTGACCCCGTCGAGCGGCAGGGTCACGACGACCTCTGCGCGGCCGAGCGCAGCAGCCCGCCGCCAATAATCAGCCGCTGGATCTCACTGGTCCCCTCGTAGAGACGCATCAGTCGTACGTCGCGGAAGATGCGCTCCACCGGGACCTCGCGCATGTAGCCGCTACCGCCGTGCACCTGCACCGCGAGGTCGGCGACCTTCCCGACCATTTCGGTGCAGAACAGCTTCGCGGCCGATGGAGCGATCCTTTGGTCGTCGCCCGTGACGTAGAGGCGCGCCGCCTCACGCGCCAGCGACCGGCCAGCAAGGACTCCTGTTTGCTGGTCGGCCAGCATGGCTTGCACCAGTTGGAACTCCCCGATTGGCCTGCCTCCCTGGGTGGCCGACGCGGCGTATGCCACGGACTCGTCAAGCGCGCGCTGGGCTGCGCCAACGGCGAGACCGGCCATGTGGATACGGCCACGTGCCAAGGAGGTCATGGCGGCGCGGTACCCGGCTGCACCATCACCGCCGACCAACGACTCGGGACCGACCCGGACCTGGGAGAAGCTCACGTCCGCGGTGCGCGAACCCTCCTGCCCCATTTTGGCGTCCTTGACCCCGATCTCGATGCCGTCTACGTCCGCCGGAACCAAGAAGACTGCAATGCCCTGGCCAGACTCGGGAGCAGGGTTCAGCTTCGCAAAGGTGACGAACAGCGCGGCCTCGGTGGCGTTGGTGATGTAGCGCTTGCTGCCCTCGAGAAGCCACCCATCACCGCTTGCGGTGGCTGTAGTCCGCAGTCCCGCGGGGTTTGACCCTGCGCCGTCTTCAGTGAGAGCGAAGGAGGCGACCTCGCCTGCTGCCAGGCGCGGGAGCCACGCATGCTTTTGGTCATCGGTGCCGAAGCCGACCAGGACCTGACCAGCTATGCCGTTGTTGGTGCCGAACATGGATCGCAGCGACAACGAGGTGTACCCGAGTTCCATTGCCACCTCGACGTCCTGTACGAGGTCCAGCCCCAGTCCACCCCACTGCTGGGGGATGGCGTAGCCGAACAGCCCCATTTCCGCCGCCTGTGCCCGCAGGTCCTTGGGTATGGCGTCAGTCGACATGATCTCGAGCTCGCGCGGAACCACACGATCGCGAACGAAACCGCTGATCTGCTTTAGGACGTCACGGAAGACATCCTCGGGGACGTCAGGGTTTCCGGTGTACATGGTGACTACTCTCGGGTCGACGATTATTGTCAGTCCAATACCTAATCGATACTTCTGTGAGACTCGAACGACGCATAGACGATAGGGAGTCACGATCGAGGTCGGACAGCTCCGCGCGTTCCTGGCCGTGGCCGAGGAGCTCCATTTCGGGCGCGCCGCCGGGAGGCTCCACATGGCGCAGCCGCCGTTGAGCCGGACGATCAAGCAGCTCGAACGCGAGCTCGGCACGCGACTCTTCGACCGGAACACCCGGTCTGTGAGTCTCACCTCCAGCGGGCAAGCGCTCGTTGGCAGCGCGCGCGAAGTGTTGGACGCCTTGCGCAGGGCCGAAGCCTCCGTGAGGTACGCCGACGAAAGCGATGTCGGCGTTGTACGCATCGCCTTCGCCGGCGTCTCCACTTACAGACTTGTCGCACGCTTGGCCCGCCAGATCAGATCTCAACGGCCCGGCATTCAGCTCGAGCTCTCGAGTCAGAACTTCGCGCAGCCGGCGATGAAGAGATTGCTGAACGGCGACACGGATCTGGCTCTTGGACGCTGGGACGTGATTCCTCCTCAGGTGGCAGCGCGGGTGGTCATGGCGGACTCCCTCGTGCTCGCTCTGCCCGACACCCATCAGCTGGCCGGAGCCCGCAAGCTCACTCTGCAGAAGCTGCACGACCAGGCGTTCGTCTCTCTCCCCCCAGAGCAGGGCTCGGTGCTGACCGAGCGGCTGCGCCGTCTGTCGAAGGCGAGTGGCTTCGTGGCAGACGTGGTCCAGATCGCTCCGGACACACAAGCTGCGCTGGCCTTTGTCAGCGCCGAGGTGGGGTGTCATCTGACCCTGGCGTCCGTCGCTGAGAATGTCTCGGACCCACACGTCGTGTTCATTCCCCTCGACGAGCCGGTGCCCGATGTGGACCTGCAGGCGGCCTGGCGCATGCGAGATGAGAATCGGGTGCTGGCGGCGGTAGTCGAGGACCTGCTCGATCTCACTGGGGTCACTGAATCGTGACTGCCCGGATCGTTCCACGTCATAGTGGGCCGTAGATGACGAACGCGTTTCCCCATGGGTCACGGACGACGGCGCGCAACTCATGGGGCCCCGCCTCGGGCGTTCTCACAATCGTCCCGCCCCCCTGCGCCACAGCCTCGACCACAGCCCTGACATCGGGCACCTTGATCGACGCCGCGGCACGGCCACCCGTTACATCCTCGGCAGGACCTGCCAACGCGAGAGTGATGCTGCCTCCGTCCAGCGCGGCGTAGCGGTCACCATCTGTGAACTTCGTCGCGAACCCGAAGGCACGACCGTAAAAGCCGGCCGCGGCGGTCACATCTGCCACCGGATGGAGCACGTTGCCGATGCGGGCTGTCGAGTTCTCCGAAGGAGTCATTGCACGAGTGTGCCCAGCATGACGCGCAGCCGAGGTGTTCCAAACCGGAACAGTTTCTTGGTTCATCAGCGTGTGACAGTCGCCATACGGGCTTGCGAACCGCAGCAGAGCCTCCACTGACGAACAGGAGTTGTCATGGCGTTGAAGTTCGGAACTTTTATGGCGTCGTTCCACTGTCCGGTGGGACAGGATCCGACGGCGGCGTATGAGCGGGATCTCGAGGTCATCCAGCGCATGGACACGTTGGGCTTCGATGAAGCCTGGATCGGTGAGCACCACTCATGCGGACATGAGCTCATTCCAGACCCGATGATCTTCATCGCGTGGGCTGCGACCCAGACAAAGCACATCAACTTGGGCACAGGCGTGCTCTCCTTGCCGTACCACAACCCACTCTGGGTCGCAGATCGCGCCCTCTTCCTCGACCGACTCCTGCGTGGGCGCTTCATGCTCGGACTCGGGCCGGGCGCGCTTCCCACCGACGCCACGATGATCGGCATCAGCATGGAGGAGCAGCGCAGTGCGTTCGAGGAGGACGTAGACGTGCTCATGGCCATCCTGCGCGGTGAGTCGGTTACCGCCAAGACCAACCGGTACAACCTCGTGGACGCCAGGACGCAGTACGCCCCCTACAGCGACTTCGATGTTGTGATCGCAGCCATCGCCTCGCCTACGGGGCCGCGAACCGCAGCGAAGAACGGCGCTGGCCTCATGTCTGTTGGCGCCACTGCCAAAGGCGGCTTC
>Ga0190271_10001349_pt1 | contig 13912 bp, 13 predicted proteins | sample Popmic356T_FD_133747 | JGI IMG/M metagenome (GOLD analysis project Ga0190271, IMG submission 133747) | Populus adjacent soil microbial communities from riparian zone of Weber River, Utah, USA - 356 T | ecosystem: Environmental > Terrestrial > Soil > Riparian zone | place: USA: Utah | collected...
AACTCCCATACCAGCGTCGTCAGGAGGCGGGCGCCGCTGGCCCCGAGGGGGTGGCCCAGAGCGATCGCGCCGCCATTGACGTTGGTCCGCTCCCAGAGAGCTATCGGGTCGGAGCCACCGTGTTCCATGCGCCATGCGACGGTCACCGCCGCAAATGCCTCATTCACCTCGAAGAGGTCGATCTCGTCGATGCCGAGCCCCGCCCGCTCGAGGACCTTCTCGGTGGCCGGGATGGGCCCGGTCAGCATGGTCACCGGGTCGACCCCCGCCATGGCGAAAGCGAGGAACCGGGCCTTCGGCGTCATACCAAGCGTCCTGGCCTTCTCCTCGGACATGATCAGCACGGCCGAGGCGCCATCAGAGATCTGCGAGGAGTTGCCTGCAGTGATCACACCGTCGCTCTTGAAGGCGGGCTGGAGGGCGGCCAGTTTCTCCAGAGATGTGTCCTCCCGGATGCCTTCGTCTCTGGTGACGGTGTGCATCCGCCCGTCGTCGCCAGTGACCCCGACCGAAATGATCTGCTCTTCGAATCGGCCCTCGGCCGTGGCCCGAGAGGCCCTTCGATGAGACTCGAGTGAGAGCTCATCCAGTTCCTGTCGGGCTATGCCCCATTTCTCGGCGATCATCTCGGCCGAGAGACCCTGGGGCACCAGTCCCTGCGAGTACCGCTCCAGCATCCGGGGCCCAAACGGGAGCCCGGGGCCTTGATGTGCCGTGATCCCCATCGGAACCCTGGTCATGTTCTCCACGCCGGCGGCGATCACCACATCCTGGGCGCCGGCCATGATGGCCTGCGCGGCAAAATGTGCCGACTGCTGGGAGGAGCCACATTGGCGGTCGATGGTGACACCGGGAACCTCTTCGGGGTACCCGGCAGCCAGGGCCGCATTACGTCCGACGTTGTATGCCTGCTCCCCGGTCTGGCTGACCGCCCCCATGATCACGTCGTCGATGAGGGACGGGTCGATGCCGTTTCGTTCCACCAGCGCCTCGAGCGGTCGGGATGCGAGATCGACCGGGTGATAGTCCTTGAACACACCGTTGCGGCGGCCAACCGGTGTCCGCACTGCATCGACGATGACGGCATTGGTCATGTGGATCCAATCATCCGACGGTGGAGACGATGGGACTCGAACCCACGACCCCCGGCTTGCAAAGCCGGTGCTCTTCCAGCTGAGCTACGTCCCCGCGTCGTTCAGTCTACGGGTCCGCATTCGATCGGATACTGTCGCTGACAGGGCGAATCGGCGTGCTTCGCACTTTCAGCCGCCTGGCAGCCATCTGACAGCACGTGATCAGCCCATTCCTCGGACAACTGGGGAGTGGGCCATCGACACAGCTTCTCCTTTTCGATAGCCGCGGGCATGGTCGCAATGATCCTGTCCGGCCTCGTCGAACCCCGCCCTGCGACAGTCCCACTCGAGATACCACAGGCGGATTCAGCCCTGTCCGAGGCACAGGAGGAATTGGTTGAGTTTGGTCTGACACGTTTCGCCGACCAGGGCCTGGTCCTTCCAGATCTCCGGGTCGAGTTCCGGTCCGGTCCGTCAGACTGTGGCGGGCATAGGGGCTACTACATCGTCGAGACGCAAACCGTGACGATGTGCAACCTGGACAAGCAGACCATGCTCCATGAGTTGGCCCACGTATGGGCTTATTCCAACCTGTCAGCGGAAGAGATGGATGCCTTCGTCCGGTTCCGGGGACTCGAATCGTGGAACGACCCAACCGAGCCCTGGGAGAGCCGCGGCACAGAGCAGGCGGCCGAGATCATCGCCTGGGCCCTGATGGATAGGCCGATCACCGTGAGGCTCACCGTGGAGACGGATGATCGGGTCGTACGGCCCGTGTTTCGGCTCTTCAAGATCACGAACAGCACCGCCGAGGACCTCTATCGCGGGTTCGTCGAGCTGACCGGGATGGAGCCCAAGTTCAGGTCCGTGGCGGACTGGGATCCTGAGCTCATGGAGGCCGAGTGGCAGGCGACGATGAGCGCCCACACCTCTCCGGAGTTGGCGCGGGCCGCCGGGTCGTGGCAGCCGTGAACCTGTCAGCGTCTACGACCGTAGGCAAGCAAAGGAGGAAGACATGACCAAAATCAAGGCAATCCTCGGATTGCTCGTGGCCGTCGTGGTGGTCGCCGGGGGCGTTGCTTTCGAAGCCCCCCAGGCGTCCGCGACCAGGGGGCCGATCGTCATCTCGTATGAGAAGACGTGCGTCTCGGGGGTGTGCGATGGTACCGCCGGGCACGACGGCACGATCCACATGCAGATCACAGGTTTCCAGCCCACAAGTTGGGGCGCCAAGGTGGCGTTCACGGAGAGGATCGAGGTCGGACGCATCTCGTTCACAGCTGAGATGAAAGGACGTCTGTTCAACCAGGCCGCGATCATCGTGCTGAGCGGCAGAGTTACGGAGGGTTCGTTCGAAGGTGCGCGGGTCCTCCAGATGAGCAAACGCGTGGGCCCCGACGGACTCACGACGGAGTGGACCGGCAACCTTCTGCTTCTACCGGCGAATCGGTGAGCCCGACCTGATAGCGGAGCGAGACGGGGGAGGGGCTGGGATGATCCGGCCTCTCCCCCGGCGGCCTTACCACAGGTGATCGCGGCCAGAGGGCGTGGTCGCATGGTCAGTTCGTCTGGTGCAAGGCACGTCGCAGAATATTGACGTTGCGAATTGGGAATCCATCCATGCGCGCCTCAAATCGGATCGACAACGCGCTCGGTATTGGTGGCGTCAACCTCGATCGCCATAGACCGTCGGCCGAACTGGTGTGTGTGTGCATTGCGAGCGGGTCGCCGGGTGACCCTTCACTTCGTAGCCAGATGGTCCGGGGCTTCGCGACATGTCTCAGATCCCAGATAACGCCGGCACTCGTCTTCGGTCCACCATCGGGTAAGGCGACGCTCGGCCTCAGTCGCCAGCTCGTCCACGTCCCGGATGTAGACGATCAGCGAGCTCTCCGGTCCTACGCCTGCGATATACGAACCATCGGGGCTGTAGGCGAGATCGCTGTATAGGCCGTCGAGACTCAGGAGCTCCTCGCCGGTGTCCAGACTCCAGATCTTGGTCGCCTCGTCGGGGCCCGAGGTGGCCACTTCGGGTCGGACCGGGTCGAAAGCAACCGTCTGGACATGGTCGAAGTGCCCAACCAAGGTGTGGGCAAGCTCGAAGTCGTCCGTATCCCAGATGGCCGCCGTGGTATCGAGAGACGCGGTTGCCAGCCATCGGCCGTCCGGGCTGAACTCCATCCTCCATACAGGTCCGTCGTGCTCCGTGATCTCGGCCACGGGTTGACCGGTTGCGAGGTTCAGCACCTCGACGATTCCGAATTCCCCGTCATCCAGCGAGAGCGCTACGAGTTCGCCATCTGGATGGAATGCTGTGGCATAGCCCACCCTCCCGCCGTCTCCTGTCGTATCCGGCGCTACTCGCGCGGGTGACAACATTTCCGGCTCTCCAGGCGATGAGAGGCTCCATAGAAACGCGCCGTTATCGGTAATGGCGACCAAACTCTGTCCGTCAGGGCTGAACGCTGCGTGCCAAACTCGGGTCTCTGATAACTGGGCGAGGGTGACACCGTCGGTGTCGAAGAGTGTCATTCCACTGTCGCCCGCTGCGACCAGATACCGCCCGGTAGGGTCATATTCGACCACATCGACGATGTCGCCCAGACCCTCGAGAGTCCGCACCTCCCGGCCGCTGGGAAAGTCCCAGATGGTGACCGATCCCCCACCTCGGCTCGCCCCCAAGCGATTGCCGTCGGGACTGAAAGCCACGCCCGCCGACAGAGTACGATCGGCACCGGGGAGCGCCAGTAACTCGTAACTCGCCTCGTCACTTATATCCCAAAGGCGTGTCGACCCATCGTGCGCGCCTCCGGTGAGTAGCAGTCGGCCGTCGGGACTGAGATCAACCCCGTCCACGATGCCGACGTGGCCACTCAGCGAATCGGTCACCTCGAAAGTCGCTAGATCGAAGACGAGAGCCATCTGGGTCCCGCTGATGGCCACCACGGTGCCGTCAGCAGAGATCTGGAGGTCGAGGATCGAGTCACCCGCCCCATAGAAAGTTCTCAACAGCTCCCAGCTCTCGGTGTCGTATTCCTTGACGGTCGTGTCGAAGCTGCCAGTGAGGAGACGGGATCCGTCCGGCGTGAAACCAACATCCTTCACCGCCAAGCTGTGATCGGCGAGATTGGCGACCAAGGCGCCGGTGGTCATGTCCCAGACATGGGCTCCATATGGTCCATCCCCTCCCTGTTCAGAAGGCGCGACTGCTAGCAACGAACCGTCCGGGCTGAACTCGAGATTGAGCGTCTGGGTTGTCCCATCGGGAGGACTCAGCTCCCAGATCAGGTCCTCCGACTCCAGATCCCAAACTCGGACCACGCCGTCGAAACTCGAGGCGGCCAATCGACTCCCATCCCAGCTGAACACCGGTATCAGTGGTTCGGCACCCGGAACCTCGAACACAATCTCGGACTCTCCCGTCCTCGAATCCCAGACACGCACCGTCCCATCAACGCTCGTGGTAGCCATCCGAGTGCCGTCCTTGCTGTAGACCGCATCCAGGACCACATCTTCGTGACCGGCGAGGGTCAATCTCTCCTCGACCGGGTCCACCGACCAAACCTGAGCCTTGGTGACGTCTTCACTCATCGTGACAAAGGCATCACCCGTGGGTGAGAAATGGGCGATGCCGTTGTGGCCGTTCGGAACCCGCGCCATGAGACGGTCGGCAAGGACCGCTCTGTGGAGCGCCTCCTCCGCCTCAGGAACGCCAACCGACCCGCCCTGATCGACTGCCTCGAGGGCGAGGAGGGTCGCGAGTTCGGGATCGGTGCTCAAGTTGCTGTTGGAGTACGCGGCCAATTGTCGAACCGAGGCGATCCTGGCCTGCTCTTCCGCTACCGCAGCCTGGTCCCTGGCTGCACCTGCCTGATTGAATGCGAAGATCGCCATTCCCACCGCAACGACTGCGGCAACGGACAACGAAGTCGCGAAGGAGCGTCGTCTCTTCTGGGCCGCCCGCTGTTCCGCGTCTTCGGCATCTCGGCTCTGCTCGATGAGCTGGATGCCCTCGCCGGATATCTCCAAGCCGGCTGATTCAGACCATGCCTCCATCCCGGCCAGACGGGCCCCGCTGAGCAGGAAGCTGGGATCACGATCCGATCCTTCCCACTCCGACACCGCCACCGAGAGTCTTCGCGCCATCATCAGATCATCGGACGCGGCATCGATCCATTGGCGGAAACGGGGCCACTCAGAGATCAATGCCTCATGGGCCATCTCCACTGTGGCCTGACCGCTTTCGAGGTGCTGATCGAAGGTCAGAAGGCGTTGCCCCCCGAACCGCTCCAGGATCGTGTCCAGTGTTTCCTCGTCACCAACGAGTGAGTTGCGCTCGACCCTCTTTTTGGCCACCTCTCCCTCGTCGGAGACCGTCACCAATTGGAGGAAGAGCAGCCGCGCCACTCCCTGAGTCGTGGGTCCCAACGATGCCCATGACCCTTCGGCCCGTCTCGCCAGTGCTCCCGAGATGCCCCCCGCCCGCTGATAGTCGGCGAGCCGCAGGACCTCGTCTGAGCGCCGCTCGAAAGTGTCGGTCAGCGCGTACTGGAGGAGTGGCAGTGAGGCGGGCCGATCCCTCACGTCGCTCAGCACAGCCGCGACCAGCTGTGGCTCGACTCCGACGCCGACCCTTTGGAGAGGCCCGATCACCACCGCTCGGACCTCGTCCTCGTGGAACGGTGGGACCAGCACCAGCGATGCTTCGAGTTGCGATCCGAAACGGGGATGGGTCATCACCGGATCTAGGAAATCGGCTCTCACCGTGACCACCCAGCGGATCGGCTGGGTCCCTTCGATAATGTGATCGAGAAAGTCATTGGCGACGTCCACATTCGATGTCATCGTGAACAGCTCTTCGAGTTGATCCACGACGATGACGAGGGGACTGTCGATAGGTGTCTTCGACCTGATGGCAGCTGTGACGCGGTCACTCGACTGGTCGGTCACGTCTGCGATGACAGATGCTAGGGCGCCGAACGGATCGGCTCCGGGGAACATGAGGCCGACTGCCACGCCTCGATCGCGCAGCCTGGGGACCAATCCGGCTCGCACCGCGCTCGACTTCCCTGCTCCGCTCGGACCGGCCAGCACGACGAGTGGTACAGCCGACCTCGACTCGAGCCTCTCCTCCAGCCGTCGCACCAGGTCTTCCCTACCGAAGAAGTCAGCTGCATCAGCCTCCTCGAACGGACGCAGCCCCTTGAACGGGTTGCGTGTGATCGGCGTCTCGTGTCTCTCCACCGCTCCGACGGCGGAGATGGCGTTCAGAGTCGGATCGTGTTCGAGGATCCTCTGCTCGAGGTCCCGTAAGCCCTGCGACGGCTCGATGCCAAGCTCGTCTGCGAGCAACTCACGAGCGCGCGCAAAGGCCCGAAGCGCCTCTGCCTGACGCCCCGATTGGAACAGGGCCACCATCAACAGGCCCCAGATGCGTTCCCGAAGAGGATGTTGGGCGACGAGCCGATCTGCTTCCGACGCCACCGTGCTTGCATCCCCAGCGGCTAAGAGCGTGTCGAGGCGGTCTTCGATGGCCCCCAGGCGAAGCTCGTCGAGCCGAGCTGCCTCGACGCGCAAGGAGAATGCGTCGTCGGCTGCTCCGACCAGTGGCGGCCCGCGAAACAGGGAGAGGGCCTGCCCCAGGGTGCCCAAAGAGGTCGTGGGGTCCACCTTCCGCTGCGATCTCGCCTCGACGAGAAGGTGTTCGAAATGTCTGACATCGAAGTCGATTCGATCGACCTGGAGCGAATACCCCTCCCCTGCACTCACCAAAACGTCCTGAAAGCCGTTGAGGGCGCGTCGAAGGTGAGCGATGTGGGCCTGGACGGTCTTGCGGGCCGTCTGCGGCGGAGTGTCGCCCCACAGTTCGTCGATCAACCGGTCCGTCGTCACCGGCTGCCCGGCGTGGACCGCGAGAATCGCGAGCAGAGTCCGCCGCTGGCGGCCACCGAGACTCACCAGCCTCCCATCGGCTGCTACCTCGATCGGCCCCAGGAGCCGCAACTCCATGTCACCACGATACGCCGGATTGCCTCGGCGCGCGCCCACTCATAGCTAGGCACAGAAAGGCGCCGAGCAGGACAAAGCAAAGGGCACTACATGATGACCAGACATGCCTGGCGCTGGCCCGCCGATCAGATAGGGCAACCTGTGCACGCCGGTCATCCGCCTCATCCGAGCTATGTACCCCGACAGACCTCCCCAGTCGTCGATGGCCATCAGGCCGGATGCCCCTCCGGTCCAGGGGATCCGTTCCGTCCCAGGAGTAGATGACATTTCGATTCCGGATCCCGGCGACCTGGGGAAACACCGACGAGCACAGCGTTTGGCTTGATCAGCTTGCAAAGCCGGTGCACTTCCAACTGAGCTACGTCCCCGATAGACCCGCATTCTAAGGGTGCCTCCCGACTCCGAACCCGTAGCACCCAGGGACTAGTCCTATGGACCCAATTCGGTCGCGCGGACTCAAAGTCACGAGAACCGGGCCGATACCTGCTCATCGGGGAACCCCGATACCTGCTCCATCAGGGAATCAGGTCAATCCCGAAAGGGAGTAGGAAAAACAATGAAAATGAAGAGGTTCAAGGTCGTCACGCTTGCGGTGACAGCGACGGTCCTACTGGCGGCAACCGCCGCGGTCGCCGTGCCCACGAGATTCAAGGATGTGCCCTCAGATCACACCTTCTCGGCTGCCATCGATTGGATGGACGAGAACGGGATCACCAACGGCTGTAACCCCCCCAACAACGACAGGTTCTGCCCGGAGGACTACGTGACTCGAGGTCAGATGTCTGCCTTCTTGAAGCGGCTCGTCGATTCCGATGTCATGCCTGCCGGCGCTCAGGGTGAGCAGGGGGAGCAGGGGGCCAAGGGTGCCACCGGTGCCAAGGGCGCCAACGGTGCTCAGGGTCCCAAGGGTGCCACCGGAGCTACCGGTGCCACTGGTGCCGCAGGTACTCCCGGCGGTCCTAAGGGTGACCAGGGCGAGCAAGGTATCCAGGGCGAGCCTGGTGCGCAGGGCGAGCCTGGTGCGCAGGGCGAGCAAGGCATCCAGGGCGAAAAGGGTGACCAGGGCGACAAGGGCGACAAGGGCGACAACGGAGCTCAGGGCATCCAGGGCACGCCAGGGACTCCCGGCGCCCAGGGTGAGACTGGTCAGACCGGACAGACTGGTGAGACCGGACAGACCGGTGAGACCGGCGAGACTGGTGAGAAGGGTGACAAGGGCGACAAGGGCGACAAGGGCGACCCCGGTACTCCCGGCGCCCAGGGCATCCAGGGCATCCAAGGCATTCCTGGCCCCGGTTCGACCTTCACAATCAAAGCTGGAACGGCGACCGCCCCCAGCAGTGGCGACGACCAGACGGCCACAGCCACTTGCACGACCGGTGTGGTGGTAGGCGGAGGGTTCATCTTGGGTGGTGCGGAAACGGAGAACCTGCACATCACCCAGTCCTATCCGTCCAACACCACCACATGGACTGTGAGGGCCTCGGAGCCCGATATTGCCCCTGTCGGTGGCGACTGGACACTTCAGGCCTACGCCATCTGCGCCGGCTGAGTCATCTTCAGCAGCGATAGAGAACGGCCCCGCTTCACGGCGGGGCCCTTCTCATGCCTAACGGATCGGCTCGACTACACGGCGACATGCTCCGGCATCGCAACCGGTGGCGCGAGGTCGCTCCGCACACCTTTTGTCAGCAAGTAGCCGATCATCCAAAACTCGCCCACAGTCGCCAACCCGGTGAGCGCGAGCTCTGCGGTGCCCGGGGCGTCGGGGATCAGATACAGCACGAAGGCACTCAGGATATAGCCGACTCCGCCGGCGATAAGGATCCAGCCCAGCGGCCGGGGCATCCATCGAGAAGCCAGCACCAGATACCCCATCGGGATCAGCCACAACCCGAAGAACAGTGCGCCAACGCCCCAGAAGGCTCCGCTCAGCTCATACATCAACTGGACCGATGCGGCGGCATCGCCACCCGGAGCAAGCGCAGGATCGAGTGCAATCGCAAGGGCGCTCACCAGGAAAGCGGCGCTACTAAGGATCGCGGTGCTGTTGATGAGCCCGAAAGCCGCAAGTGAGCCCGCCGCGGTGCTGCTGACCGACCGGAAAAGCTTGTAGAACCAGATCGCCGCCAGCGCCTGTGTGAGCACGACCAGGAGCTCGAGTGCGATTCCGAGTCGAGCCAGCATCTCTCGTTCGACGAGGTTTGCCAGTGTTGCGGCAGAGTCGCCGGTCACATAGATCTCGGGACGGATCAGCAGGAACCCCAGCATCCCCGTGATTGCGATCCCCAGATAGAGCAAACCAGTGATTCGGGCCATCCTCTTCAGTGAACTCATGAGCAATTCCTCCAACGGTCTGGTCTTACTACGTAAGTCGTACGACGTAAGGTACTCGTACGGCGTAAGACTGTCAAGGTGCCCACTGTCAGGGGCGAGAAATGACGACCGGTTACGACGTCTTGGGTCGATGTGTGGTGGTGCGCTTGACCGAGCCGTCGGGGTTGTAAGACGTCCAGGCGCCGGTCTTCTTCCCGTGCTCAAAGGTCCCCTGGTCGATCAGGTTCCCGCTGGCATCCCAACGCTCCCAGATTCCATGCTTCTCGGAACCATGGAATCCCCCACGCTGCAGGAGGCCGCCGGTGGAGCGGTACCAGGTCCAATCTCCGTCGACGACTCCTTTGTCATACATGCCCTCCGATCGCACGGACCCGTCGACGAAATAGTGGCGCCACACGCCCTGGCGTTTGCCCTCGACGTACTCACCGGCCATCACCCCGCCGTGAGAATCGACTTCGGTCCACACACCGACCTTCTGTCCGCTCCGGTCGACCTCGTTCGGTGTTTGCGACATTGAGATCCCCTCCGGCTACGAATGGCTGCTTCGGCGGCGCCCATGATGGTCTCGAAAAGGTCATGCGCGGAGTCCTCGATTCCTGGTGCCCGCACAGCCTTGCTCGAGAAGCCGAGAAGGACTCGCTATGCCGCTTCGCCTCGATTTTGAGACCGGATAGAATTCCACCTCCTCGACCAAGAGTTGGGGCCCATAGCTCAGCCCGGTTAGAGCGCATCCCTGATAAGGATGAGGTCCGTGGTTCAAGTCCACGTGGGCCCACTCTCGAAATGACCTTCTGCCCCAGTAGCTGTCAACGCTGCTCAGTGGTCGGTGTCCCGTAGGATCACCGGGTGATCAAGACGATCGATTTCGGGTCGGCGGCGAAGATCGGCCTGCTCTTGACCGTTCCATTCCTGGTAATGGAACTGGTCTTCAACGGCGCTAACAGGATCAGCGTGATCACCCCCGAATACGTCGTCGGCATCACCTTCTTGTTTGCGATTATCTGGGCGCTGCCGACCGGGTTCCTCGTCATGCTCCGTCCCATCGTCACTGGTGGATCCGGGGCTTCCTCAATCTCGATCTTGATCCGGCTGGTGGTCCTGATCATGCTCGGATCCTTGTGGGTGGCCTTCATCGCCGATCAGTGGCCGTGCTTCGCCGGCGTGCCCAACTGCGACTAGAGACCGTGGACTGACACGGTGAGCCGCTCACTCGATGTCGAGGCGGTACGGGCCCGATTCCCTGCTCTCCAACGCCGCGAGAACGGTCAGGTCGTGGCCTATCTCGACGGACCAGGCGGCACCCAGGTCCCTCAATCGGTGATCGACGCGATGAGCCGGGTCCTCGAACGCGGTGTGAGCAACCTCGGCGGTGGTTTCGGAGCCTCGCATGACGCAGACGAGACGACGACGCAAGGAAGGCTGGCGATGGCCGACTTCTTCAACGCCGATCCGAGCGAGATCTCATTCGGTCAGAACATGACCAGCATCACATTCGCTGTGAGCCGGGCGCTGGCCAGAACCTGGCGCAGTGGCGACGCCATCGTCGTCACCAGTCTCGACCACGACGCCAACTTCACTCCTTGGGTGCGGGCGGCTGAAGAAGCGGGGGTCGAAGTTCGGGTGGCCCACTTCGATCCGGCCACCGGCGAGCTCGATCCGGGGGAGATCGCGAGCCTTCTCGACGATCGGGTTCGTCTCCTCGCCACCTGTGTGGCCTCGAACGCGATCGGGACTCTGGTAGATGTCGGGACGATCACCGAGCTGGCCCATGACGCCGGAGCCCTGGTGTATCTCGATGCGGTCCACGCCGGCCCGCACCACCTGATCGATGTGCGCAGCATCGGCTGTGACTTCCTGGTGGCATCGTCGTACAAGTTCTTCGGGCCCCACACCGGGATCCTGTTCGGAAAGCTCGATCGCCTGGCTGACCTCGACTTCTACAAGGTCCGGCCAGCTCCGTCCGACCCACCGGACAAGCTGGAGACCGGGACGCAGAGTTTCGAGTCGATCGCCGGGGTGACCGCTGCAGTGGAGTATCTGACCGGTCTGGGCGACGGCCCGAACCGGAGATCGAGGCTCGTCGACGGTTTCTCCCGGATTCGGGCCCATGAGCGGGCCCTTTCCGCCAGATTCCTCGAGGGCATCGCTGCGCTGGAGAAGGTCACCGTCCATGGGGTCCCAGAGGCCGACGGTCGGAGAGTGTCCACGTTTGCCCTGTCGGTGAGTGGCAAATCGGCGGAGGCTGTCGCCGCCCACATGGCCGATCAGGGCTTGTACGTGTGGTTCGGCCATTACTACGCCCTCAACGCCATCGAGCGTCTCGGGTTTCTCGACTCGGGCGGCCTGATCCGGGTGGGGTTCGTCCATTACAACACCGTCGACGAGGTCGATCGGGCCCTCGAGGCGCTCGCTGCGGTTTGACCGAGATCAGGTGTCAGAGCCGACCCCGAGCTCCGTCATCAACCTTCGAACCCGGAGCTCGATCTGATCCCTGATCCCACGTACCTCGTCGACTGACTTGCCGGTCGGGTCGTCCATTTCCCAATCGAGATACCGCTTGCCGGGAATGAACGGGCAGGAGTCACCACATCCCATCGTCACAATCACATCGGCCGATCCGAGAATCTCATCGGTCCAGGAGCTGGGTGCGGCATCGGAGATGTCGATCCCCTTCTCGGCCATCGCCGCCACTGCCGCGGGATTGAGCGAATCGGCCGGCTCGGAGCCAGCGGAAAGGACTTCGATCTCCTCCCCGGCGAGAGACCGAAGCAGACCGGCGGCCATCTGGGACCTGCCGGCGTTGTGCACGCAGAGAAAGAGGACACTGGGCTTGGGCACATGCCGAGCCTAAGACGGGCAAATGAACGTGAGGTTGCCGGATAGCGGGCAAGATCGGGGAGGCCCGTACACTGACCTGGTGAAGCGACTCTCCCCCATCATCATCCTCGGCGTTATCGCCGCCTTCCTCATCATTCGCCGGCGCGATTCCGAGGTTGTGATCCCCGACTCAGCCTGGAACCCAGTCGACCCCTCGTGAAGGTTGGCGTCCTCGCCAGCGGGGACACAGCAGTCCGGGCGGCCCACTCTCTCAGCGCCCATGACACCGTCGAGGAGGTCGTTGTGGTGGGGCCGGCCCGCAGTCGCAGTTTCCGTATCGTCCCAGATGCCTCCGAGTGCGACTTCTTGATCGGGAGTGGGGATGCCGCTCCGGCCCGTGCTCAAAAACTGGGGGTTCCGCTGGTCTGGGATGGGGACAACCCGGCCGAGGGAGTAGTGGTCTGGGGCGCCTCCCCCGTCGGCCTCGCTCTCGCTCTCGGTGCCCGCGAGCCCGATCCGCGGATCATCGCCGTCGCCCATCCTGATCTGGAAGAGGGGTTCGATCATCAGGTGCGATTCCCCGATCCGGTGGGTTCGGCCAAGGTCGCCGACACGACGTTCGGGGGGAGGCATGTGGCACTCGCCCAATCCCCCGCCAAGTTCGCCGCGTGTCTGGCCGTGGGTTCCGAGCGACAGGTCACCATCGTCGACGATGGCGCCTTCATGTCCGGAATCGCCCTGGCCGCCGCCGTCGACATCGTCGCGGAGGATGTGGCGCCGGTATGGGACTCGGCTCTGGTCTATCTGCAGACCGTGGCCGTAATGGGCCTGGTCATGGCCGAGGACCGGTAGCTTCGGGCCGATGTTGACGATCGGCTCGGTGGTGTGGGGGGTGCGTGATGTCGCCGAGGCCGTCCGGTTTTGGTGCGAGGCGCTCGACTACGAGCCGCTATATGAGCCGGATGATGATTGGGCCATTCTGGTGCCGCGAGAGGGATCGGGTCAGCGGCTATCCATCAGGCTGGTGACCTCGGACCCGTTGCCCCGTCAGCGTCATCATCTCGACCTCTATGCCCCCGACCAGAACGCCGAGGTCGACCGCCTGATGGCTCTGGGAGCCCGAAGCGTTGACTGGATTTATGAGGAGGACGCCGACTACGTGGTGCTCGCCGACCCAGACGGCAACCAATTCTGTGTCATCGATGCCTCCGAAGAGGGCTGATAGGCCTTCGGTCCTCCTCCCCGCCGTCGGGGGGGAGACATCTCAGGTACGCGGATCGAGTACCCGGGGGCTCTCTTCGGTCGGGATGTCGGCGTGATCCGGGGGTGGTGTCACCGAGCCGTTGCCCGGGCGGTAGTCGGCCGGGGGGTGGAGGATCTGTGACGGGGCTGGGGCGACCACAGGGTTGAGAGTCTCTTCGAGGACGACGACTTCGAGCCCGCCAACCACATCGGACACCAGGTTGTAGACGATCGCACCGGCCACAGTTGCTCCCGTCATGGTGACCCACCAAACGACGGAGCCAAAGATCATGACTCTGAAGAACTGCTCGACGTTGGCGAAAGGCTGGGCGCCTTCGTCGATCAATGTGATCTCCACCATGAAATCGGTGAGACGCTGTGGCAAGCCAGCTCGGTCGAGCACCGACCAGAAGATCACCCCGCCCAGGACCATG
>Ga0190271_10001350_pt1 | contig 13899 bp, 13 predicted proteins | sample Popmic356T_FD_133747 | JGI IMG/M metagenome (GOLD analysis project Ga0190271, IMG submission 133747) | Populus adjacent soil microbial communities from riparian zone of Weber River, Utah, USA - 356 T | ecosystem: Environmental > Terrestrial > Soil > Riparian zone | place: USA: Utah | collected...
CAGACAGCGGGTTGGCAGACGGCGCCGCCCTACGTCGCCGCCAAAGCCGGGGTGCATGGTCTGACCCGCGCCCTGGCCACCGAGCTCGCCGGCGAGGGCATAACCGTGAACGCCGTTGCCCCATCGGCCGTGCTCACCGAGCGCATTGCCAGGCTCCGCGACGAATCCGAGCTGGCCGCCACTGCCGCATCCATCCCCCTCGGCCGGTATCAGTCCCCCGAGGAGGTGGCTGATTGGGTGCTGTTCCTCTCAACGTCCGCCGCAGGCTTCATGACCGGTCAGACCGTGTCGGTCAACGGCGGTAGGTTCATGGCATGACACCTGGGAGGGGCTCATGGCCGAGCTGATTCGATTCAACGAGGCCGATCCGGTCGCTCGCGGAGACGGGATCGAGAGCGTCCGCCTGACCCCGACGCCGCTCGAGGGACAGAGTTTCACGATGGGTGTCACCAGCTTTCCCCCTGGGACGAGCATCCGTCTTCACAGCCACAACACCATCGAGCAGGTGACCGTGCTCGAGGGCGAAGGTCTCGCCGAGTTGAACGGTGAGGAGATCGAGGCCCGGCCCTACGACACGACCCAGATCGCTCCCGGGGAGTGGCACCGGTTCATCAACACCGGGGCCGGGACGATGAGGATCCTCTGGGTCTACGGGAGCACCGAGGTCACCCGAACCTTTGCCGACACCGGGGAGACCGTGGACCAATTCGAGCGGTGAGATTCCCGTTCGAGCGGCTCGTCGGCTTCGCCCGAGACGTCCTGATCGCCGTCGATGCGCTACCCGAGCACGCCGAGGTGACCGCCCGCCGGCTGCTCGAGGCCGATCTGAGAGGGCGCAGCGGTCACGGCTTGATCCGGATCCCCCAGTATGTGATGAGGATCGAGGCAGGCGGCATCGATCTCCGTCCCGAGATCTCGTTCGTTCGGGAGACACCGGTGAGTGCGCTGGTGGATGGTGACAACGGGTTGGGGCAGGTCGTGATGACGTTGGCTGCCGAGACTGCGATGGCCAAAGCCATCGAATCGGGGATGGCCTGGGTGGGCACGGTCCATTCCAACCATGCCGGCGCAGCGGGCGTGTACACCACGATGGCGGCTCGCCAGGGCCTCATCGCCCTCTACCTCGCGGTGGCCAGCGCCAATGTGATGCCCCCTTGGGGCGGGCAGGAGAGGTTGCTCGGGACCAACCCGATCTCGATCGCCATCCCGGCAGGCGAGGGAGGTCCGTACGTCCTCGACATCGCTACGACCGTCACATCTCACGGCACCATCAAAGTGCTGGCCCAGGCCGGCGAGCAGATGCCCGAGGGCTGGGTGGTCGATATCGAGGGCAACCCGATCCTGGACCCGAATCGGGCCGATGAGGGTTATCTAGTGCCGATCGGCGGCTACAAGGGGTCCGGTCTCAACATCGGTCTCGGCTTGCTCGCCGGGGTGCTCAATGGCGCCGCATTCGGGGAGGACGTGATCGATCACCGCAAGGTGCCGGGCCAGGCGGCCAACACAGGACAGGCGATGTTCGTCATGCGACCCGACCTCTTCAGCGACCTCGACCAATTTCGTGCGGGTATGGATCACCACCTGGATGTCCTTCGCGCCGCCGGCCCACCGGGGTCGGTTCGGCTCCCCGGTGATGTCGCTGCCGAGCTCGAGGCGGAGCGATCAGCGAAAGGGATCCCGGTCGGCGAAGTCCTGCTCGGCCAGCTTCGTGATCTCGGAGGGCGGTTGGGGTTGGAGGACCGGCTCGAGTGAACAGATCAGACAGGTGGCGAGGCAATTGACCACTGGACGTGTCCCGGCGTGATGTCGGACACCGACGCGCAGCCGATGTTGGCCATGGTGCTGCCGATCTCGTGCTCCAGGATCTCCAATGCACGCGAGAGTGCGCCGGCGCCTCCGACCGCCAGTCCCCAGCACTGAAGACGCCCGATGCCGACCGCCCGGGCGCCCAGTGCCAAGGCCTTGCAGACCTCTGCCCCGCGGGTGAAACCGCTATCGACTGCCACCTCTGCGCCCGGACCGACGGCTTCGACCACCTCGGCCAGAGCTTCGATCGTGCTGAGACCTTGGTCGACCATGCGCCCGCCGTGATTGGAGACGTAGACGGCGGCGACGCCGCAATCGACCGCCTCCAAGGCGTCTTCGGCGGCCATGACCCCCTTCACGATGACTGGCAGGCTGGTGTGAGCACAGAGCCAGGCGAGATCGGGCCAGGTGAAAGTCGCCCGATAGGCGTAATCGAATCCATGTCGGTTCAGACTGTCTGTCCCTTCTGCCGGCACCGCCCAGCCGAAGCCGCTCTCGATGCTCCGGTCACGGCGCCCAATCACCGGCGAATCCACCGTCACACATATCCCGGCGAACCCGGCCTGCTCCGCTCTGTCGGCGATTTCGGTCATCCAGGTTCGATCACCCATGGGATAGATCTGGAAGAAATGGCGGCCGGGCGCAGTGGACGCGACCACCTCCCACGGGGACGCGGTGAGCATCGCGCAGAAGGCCGAGGTGCCGCGCCGGGTTGCTGCCTCTGCAGCAGCCAGAGCATCGCCAGAGTCGTACAACCCGAGCGCGGCCACCGGGGCGAGCATCACCGGGAAGGTGAGTGGCACTCCGACGAACGACGAAGTGGTGTCGACACTGCTCACGTCCTGCAGCACCCGCGGCACCAGGGCGAGGCGGTTGAGGGCGAGGGAATTGCGTGTCGTTGTCACGCCCTGACCGGCACCGGCGGCCCCCCATTCGTAGGGCCCGGGGTCGATCGACTCACGAGCGCGAGCGATGATTTGGTCGATGGTCACCAGGTCGTCGAAATCAGCGGAGTCGGTCAATAGGCGACTTCCACCAATCGGCGCTCCCGGGCCGATCGTTCGATGGCCTCACAGACCTGGGCGCTGCGCAGACCGTCCAGACCGGATGCGTTCGGCTCTTCGCCACTGAGCACCGCGTTGGTGAAGGCGGCTAGGGACAGCTGGTGGGCCTCGGGAGCGGGATACCGCTCGATGGTTTCGCCGGCATCGGTGAGGATCGCCAGCTCGCCGTCGCTGCGCGATCGTGTGAAGGACTTTCCTACCATCCGGCCTTCGGTCCCATAGATCACGATGTCGTTGAGTGGGTCGCGCAAGGTCTCGTTGGCGTTGTACTGGACCATGACGCCATTCTCGAACCGCAGCTGAATCAAGGCGAGCATCTCGACCTCGCCCGATCCAGGCGCCCGATCGAACATGGCCAACACCTCAACCGGATCTGATTGCAACAGGACCCTGAGGAAATCGAGCCCGTGCACACCGACGTTGTGGACCGAGCCCAGGCCGGTCATGACGGGATCGGCCCGCCAGTTGTCATAGTGGCGCGGCCCCGATGCCACCTGGAGCTGGATCACCTCGATGGCGCCGATCGCATTTTCGGCGATGAGACGGCTCACATCTCGAACCCAGGGGAGATGGCGGTTGTGGAAGTTGACCCCGAGAGAGACGCCTGCCGTCTCGCAGGCGTCGAGGGCCCGTCTCGCATCGGCGACGTTGATGCCCAGGGGCTTGTCACAGAAGACGTGCTTGCCGGCCTCGGCCGCGGCCACCACCTGATCGGCGTGGAACAGATTTGGGGTGGCGATGAAGACGGCTTCGACTTCGGGGTTGGCCAGCATCTCCTCATAGACGGCGTAGGCGAAACGAGCTCCGAACTCCTGGGCGAACTCATCAGCCCGCCCCTGGTCCCGGCTCACTGCGGCAACGAGGTCACACGCCGGCTCGACCAACATCGCCGGCGCCATCGTGGATCGGACGATGTTCCCGATGCCGATGATGCCCCAGCCGAGCATTTCTCCCCCCAGCGAAGCGTTGGGGGGAGTACCGCCCGAGGCGGGGAGGGGGGTGCCTCCTTCGGTCACGACAAGCCCAGGATCCTGGCCGGGTTTCCGGCGACGATTGCCTCCTTCTCCCCGGCACTCAGCTCGGCAAGACCTTTCACCCAGTTGACCGCGTCGTGTTGGACCATGGGGGCCGGATAGTCGGTGCCCAGGACTACACGGTCGATGCCGACTGCGTCGATAAGGAAGCGCAGGGCGGGCCCGCTGTACGTGCATGAGTCGTAGACGAACCGGCCGAGGTAATCGCTGGGTGGCATCGCCTGGGCGAATCCGTCGGACTGTCCGAAAGGGGGGATGAACCCTTCGCCCGATTCGGGCTCCAACGCCCCGGCCACCTTGTCCATCCGGGCCACTCCAAAGGATGTGAATCCGCCGCCGTGTGCCAGGTACGGCTTGAGCTCGGAACAGCGGTCGAGGACTCCACCGAACACCAGCGTGGCGAAGACGAGCGCCCGCTCGGTGAGGTTGCCTACCGCATTGCCGAGCTTGTACCGACTGATGCGGTGGCTGACCACCGTGTCCCCGCCCTGATGAAAGAAGAGGATCGCTCCCAGCTCTTCGGCCGCAGTGAAGAAGGGAAGGAAGTCCGGCTCGTCATATGTCCGGCCGGCTACGTGATCGCTGATGATCACGCCTTTCAGGCCGAGGTGCGTCATAGCCCGCTCCATCTCGGCGATGGCGCTCGGCGGATCTTGCATGGGCAACGTGGCCAAGCCGGAGAACCGGGCCGGGTGCGCTGCCACCATCTCGGCGATCTCGTCGTTGCATTCCCGGGCGATCCGCTTGGTCACATCCAGCTCGTTCCCGTATTGGTAGAAGCCGACAGTGGGGGTGACGAGTTGCATGTCGACACCCAGGGAGTCCATCTCGGCGAGACGCTGGTCGAGCATCTTGTCGAAGCCGCCCAGACCGAGCTCGCCGGCCACCGAGTCGAGCCCGTGCCACTCGCCATGCTCCCTGATCGCCTTCTTGTACCTCTCCGGGGTGACGTGGGCGTGCATGTCGATCACGGGCATTGCGGATCGATATTACATTATGCATTCTACCGAACTGACTGTGAGATCCCATGCCCGAGCTGATGAAAACCCGTCTCCAACGTGGGGAGCGGTTGGTGGTCTTCGCCGTCGGGCGCATGTTCCATCACAACGTCGTCCACTACCTGGGGATGGCCGGCGGTTTCGACGGCTTCTGGATCGACGTCGAGCACGGGGGCCTCACTACCCGGGATATCGAGATCGCGGCTACCGCCGGGATGGCGCACGACCTCGATTGCTTCGTTCGGGTTCCTCCGACCGATTACGCCACGGTTACTCGCTGTTTCGAGAGTGGCGCCACCGGGGTCATGGCCGCCCAGATCAAGAGTGCCGAGGAAGCCGAGGAGTTCGTCCGCTGGGCCAAGTTCGCCCCGCGGGGCCGGCGTGGCCTGAACCCGCTCGGCTTTGACGGAAGATACGGCACGATTCCACTAATCGAGTTCGCAGAGCAGGCGAACCGGGACACATTCGTCGCCATCCAGATCGAGACCGCCCAGGCGGTGGAGGAGGCAGACGGCATTGCCGCAGTCGACGGCGTGGACCTCCTCTTCGTGGGACCTTCAGACTTGAGTCAGGCAGTGGGTGTGATCGGCGACTTCATGGGTGAGCCCTCGATCGCCGCCGTTGACCGTGTTGCCGCCGCCTGCCGGGCGCACGGCAAGCAATGGGGGGCGGTGACACCGAACCCTGAATACGCCACCATGCTCATCGACAAGGGTTGCACCCTGATCTCACCGGTCAACGACGTAAAGCTGGTGACCACAGGTCTGGCTGCGATGAAGGACAGCTACTCCCTGCTCTTCTCGTAATTGGGATCCACGCGGGTCGTATGGGGGAGCCTCGTTACGACTTGGCGTCGAGTTCGAACGCCTCCAGCGGCAGGCTGATGTGGCTGTGCTGGATCTCGATGGCCCGATCGGCATCGCCGGTCTGAAACGCATCGAGGAGTGCGAAGTGATCCGCGATGGCTTTCCGCCGGATCTCGGGATGGAGTTGCTGTGCCTGGGCGACGAACACTCCACCCGCCTCTTCCAGCGAGAGCAAGACACCGCTCAAACGCCGGCTCCTGGTCGCCTTGTGGAAGATGGAGTGGAACTGGATGTTGGTCTGAACCCAGGAACCAAGGTCTTCTTCCTCGCCGAGCTGGGTTGCCACCTGTTGGGCTTCTCTCAACTCTTCTTCTGTGATCTGCGCCAGGGCGCGGTGGATGGCGAGCCCTTCCAGGGACCGACGCATCTCGACAATCTCGACCATCTCGTCCCAATCGGGCATTCGGACGGTGCCTATCCGATGACTGTCGAGGGTTATCAGGCCCTCGCTGGCCAGATCCCTCATCGCTTCCCGTACCGGGGTAGTGCTGACATCTAGCTGTGCGGCGATGTCGGTCTGGACCAGGTGCGACCCGCCGGGGAGGTCACCACGCAGAATCGCAGTCCGCAGGGCATCCCGGACCAGGTCCACAGCGGTGACCCGTCGAGAACGCGCTATATCAAGGCGGAGCCGGTCCTCCACGTAATGTACTATACCGAATATAGAGCGTATGATCCTGGCGCTTCCGGAGACCAGGAGGGAACCATCTCCAGATACGCCAAAGGACCGTTCGCCGTCGACTGGGAAGACCGGTACGACTTCGCCGCGCTTCGACGGCAGCGTGTCACCAAAGCCCATGAAGCTCTCGCCGGCTCGGACGCCGACGCTGTCCTGGTCTGGAAGGACGAGAACGTCCGCTATCTCACCTCGCTGCGGGCCCAACTGATAGCCGGCAAGACCACCTCCCTGAATGGCGCTCTACTCACTGCCGATGACGATCCGGTCCTGTTGGGATCGGGCGGCGAGATCGACAAGGCCAGATTCGGAATGAGCTGGATCGGGGAGGCACATGCCGTCCCCATCATGGAGCAGAGGGAGCTGGTCGATGGGTTCGTCAGGGACATCCTGATCCCGCTCCTCGAGGCCAGGGGTCTGAAAACGGGGCGACTTGCCGTCGATCAGGCCAATATCTCGTTCATCGACTCGATGCGGGCGCATCTTCCCGACCTGGAGCTGGTGGATGGCGACACCGTCATGCAGCAGGCGCGATGGATCAAGACCGACCTCGAGGTGGCCGTCATCGAAGAGGCATGCGCCATAGGCGACTCAGTGACCCAACGCGCCCTGGACGAGACGCGGGCCGGCCGTCGCGAGCTCGATGTGGCAGCCGATGCCATGCAGACGCTTTTCCAGCTCGGTGGGGAGATGGCCCACGTGATCACCCCGTTCGTCGCCACCGGCGAGCACATGTCGCCTCCGCACCGTCTCGCTACCGACAAGATCATCCGCAACCAGGACCTTTGCTTCATCGACATCGGCGCCATGTGGAACGGGTACTTCGCCGACATCGGGAGGACCACGATCGTGGGAAAGCCGTCCCGGGAGCAGCAGGACATCTACAGCGCTGTCTACGAAGGGCTGATGGCCGGGCTCGCAGTGATGCGGCCGGGGAACACCAACCAGGACTGCGCCGACGCCATCATCGGCAAGATCGCCGAGCACGGCCTCGCCGATCATCTGTTCAGTCTCTTCATCGGACATGGGATCGGGATGGGCGCCAATGAGCCGCCGTACATCGGGGAGACCCTGCCCGGAGCCACCGTCTACGCGTTCGAGCCCAACATGGTGTTTGCGGTCGAGCCTCTGGTGTGGGTGCCCAACGTGCGCGGGGGCGGGGGTGTCCGTCTCGAGGACATGATCCTGATCACCGATGGCGATCCACATCTCCTCTCCCGCGTCGAGTATGAGGAGCGTCTTCTCGTCTAACCGGCGAGCGCCGTCATCACCTTCTCGACGATCGTCCTCGCCACTCGATCCACCGACTCGCGGGTGTTGCCGGCGACGTGTGGCGTGAGGAGCAGGTTCGGGACAGCAGCGAAAACCGCTGCCGGCTTCGGTCCCAGCGGTTCTGAGGCGAAAACATCGAGAGCGGCGCCTCCGAGCTTCCTGTCGAGCAGAGCATCCGCTAGAGCGGTCTCATCGACGATGCCGCCCCGGGATGTGTTGATCAGCACAGCTGTCGGCTTCATGCGCCCCAAGGCGGGTGCGTCGATGAGGTTGCGGGTGTCGTCGCTCAAAGGGACATGGACGCTGACCACGTCGGAGCTGGCGAGCAGGCTCTCGAAGTCAACACCAAGAACCGGCCCCCACGCTGCGTCGTCGGCGGGCACGAATGGATCGTGGGCGAGGATCTCCATTCCCAATCCAGCGGCACGGGTTGCCACTTGCCGTGCGATGGATCCATAGCCGACCAGCCCCATGGTCTTCCCCATGAGCTCGTGGCCGAAGGCATGTCCCTGACGCGGCCACTCCCCGGCGATCATCGATGGTGTCATCCCGTAGACGCCTCTAACGAGGACCAGCATCGCCCCTATGACATATTCGGCGACCGAGACCGAGTTCTCACTTGTCGCGGATATGACCTTCACGCCGGCCAGCTCACAGCCATTCATGTCGATGTTGTCCAGACCCACGCCGAGTCTCCCGATCACACGAAGGTCGGGCGCTGAGGCGAGCAACTCGTGGTCGACCCGGGTGCGATTGCGTGTGAACAAGGCTTCGACCCCGGACATCTCACCGAGCAACCGGTTCCGATCGGTGCAGAGGTCGGGGTCGTACTCGACGTCGTGGAGTGTCCGGAGCAGTTCCAGGTACTCATCAGGGAGGTACTCCGACACAAGGATCTTGCTCATCCGCTATTTGCCGGATCCGGACACCAGTCCGGCCACCACATATTTCTCCACCCGGGTGTAGACCAAGACGAATGGGAGCACGGTCAGCAACGTGAAAGCAGCCTCGGCGGGGAAATTGGCGAGACCCTCGATGCCCTGCATCAGGTAGAGCTCGAAGGGCAGGGTGCGTTTCCCCGGTGTGCTGGTGAGCACGAGGACCAGGGTGAACTCGTTCCATGCTTCCCGGAAGGCGAGCACCCCGATGGTGATCATGGCGGGCGCGGCGAGGGGGACCACGATGTAGCGGAGACGGGTCCACAGAGTGGCCCCGTCCACGTTGGCCGCCTCCTCGATGTCGCGCGGGATCTGTTGGAAGAAGCCAACCATGAGCCAAACCGCGAGCGGGAGCAGCATGCCCGTGTAGACGATGATCAGAGTCGTCCGCTTGTCGAGTTGACCGGTTGCCACTGCCAATCGGTAGATCGGCACCATGATCCCGAGGCTGGGCACCAGCCGGGGGAGGAGCGTGAACAGTAGAAGCAGATGGCGGCCCCTGAATCGGAACCGGGCGAAGGCGTAGGCGGCCGGTACTCCGATCGCCAGAGTGAGGAGAGTCGTGCCGACTCCCACCACAACGCTGTTGACGAAGGACGAGGTGAAGCTCTCACTGGAGAGCACCTCGCGGTAGGCGTCGAGCGTGGGATCTCTCGGGATGAGGCTTGGCTCGGCGAAGACGTCTCCCTTTTCCTTGAACGACACCGAGGTGGTGACAACGAAGGGAGCCACGGTCCAAATCACGAGAGCGATCAGGGGGATGGCGAGGAGGAACTGTCGGATTCCCCGGCGGAACCGGCCCCCTGTCGGACGCTTTCGCTCTCGTGGCGGGCCGATCACGGCCCCCGCGGCTGCTGCCGTCTCCGCGGCCAATGGCACGCCGCCAGGTCTCTGCACGTCGGTCATTGCTCGTACTCGTAGCGTCGAGCCACGCCCACATAGGCCAGGGTGAGCACCGCGTTGAGGATGAGGATGAAGGTGGCGATGGCCAGGGCTTGGTTGAATTCGAGGGCTCGGAACGCCACCGTGTACATCTCCATGGCGATGGTCTGGGTGGCCAGAAGTGGCCCACCACCGGTCATCGCCAGGACCACTCCGAGCCCGGTCAGTGTGGAGTAGCTCAGCCAAACGGTGCTGATCACGAGCTGTGGTGTGAGCAGCGGGATGGTGAGAGATCGGGCCCGGGTCCATCCCGTCGCCCCGTCGACGAGAGCCGCGTCGAGATAGGACTTGTCGATGGTCATGAGACCGCCGAGCAGGACCAGGATGGTCAGGGGGAGATCGGTCCAGACCTGAGTCACGATGACGACGAACATCGCCAGGGCCGGGTCGCTCAGCCACCCCAGGCCATCGAGACCGAAGAACTCGATCACATGATTGACCGCTCCGAACTGGCTGTTGAAGAGGAGTCGGAACATGACCGCGGCGGCGACGTTCGAGATGATGTAGGGCGCCACGGTCACCGCCCTGAGGAAGCGGAGCTTCCCGACCACCCGGAACAGGGCGAAGGAGAAGGCCAAGCCGAGGATGGTCCCGAGTATGAGGGAGCCGAACACGAAAACTGCCGTTCGGTTGAGTGCGTGCCAGAACTCAGGCCCGGAGAACATGTCGACGTAGTTCTCGAAGCCGACGTATTCGACCGGTGCCCCGAGGCTGGGAGCCCTGAAGAAACTCTGCCAGGTCCCGTAGATCACGGGAAAGCCGAGGATGGCCGCCACCAGCAGGATGGCCGGGAGGCTGAAGATGTAGGGCGTGGCCTTGCTGTGCCCGATCAGGGCGTTGCCGTCACGGCCTCCCTTGCCGCCCGTGTCGGGGCGTCGGATCAAACGTCGCGCTCTGGTGATCGTGGTCGAGGTCATTCAGACGCCTCTTCGAGACACGATTCCGAGCATGGCACACCCACGTTCACAGGGTCGTGAACGTGGGTGTGTCTGCCACGACACGGTGGCGGGGTCAGGGCGCCGTTTCGTCCAGCTGTGGCTGGTATTCGGCCGCCAGCTCCTCGGCGGTCTTGTCTGTCCCGACGACTATCTCGCCGAACATCTGCTCGAGGATGGCCTCGACCTCCCCGGCGTTCTCGCCGACGGGGGTCGGGGTGCTGTTCAGATAGGCCTCCTTGACCTCTTCGGTGAAGAAGGGCCAGAACTCCTGGAGACGTGGATCGTTGATCGCCTCGGTCTGGCGCATCGGCACGGACCCGTTGCCGGCCGCCGCGACCAGGTTCTCGGTGTCGGCGATGTAGCGGAGGATCAATGCCGCCGCGTCCGGGTTCTCAGAACCGGCCAGGACTGCCCAAGAACGGGCCGCGTTCAGGGCGACGCCGCCTTCCGAGACCGGGACCGGAGTCAGGTTCCAGACGTCCGGGTAGGTGAAGTCGCCGACGTCGTTGAAGTCACCGGCCGTCGTGAACCCGTCGAGGATCAAGCCGGCATCACCCGAGATGAACGCTCCACGAGCCTCGTCCTCGCCCCAGGCGATGGCCTCAGGCGGGAGCAACTCCTCGGCAGCTGCCTGAAGGAACCAGTTGATCGTGTAGATGCCACCCTCAGAGGTGAGGTCCGGTATCGGCCCGTCGAACGGTGTGCCCGAGGCGGCGAGCACGGTCTTGAGTGTCGTGACCCCGTCCCCGGCTCGTGCTTGGACGGTGAGCGGGATGCCATCCGGTCGGGCTGCCTTCATCGCCCTCATCCCCTCGAGCACGGCGTCGAGCGAGTCGAATGGCACGGTGACCCCGGCCTCCTCGAACCACACAGAGTTGTAGTAGAGGATGTCGAAGTTTGACGTCACCGACATGGCGGTCTTCGTGCCATCGTCGAGGGCCGTCTCATCCCAGACCAGGGGAAGGAGCAGACCGTATTGCTCGGGGTCTTCTTCCTCCCATTGGGCAGCGATGTCGTCGTGGGATTCGATCAGCCCTGCGTCATAGAAGGTCTCGATCAGGAACGAGTCCTCCGCGCCGAGGATGTCGGGAAGCGGCTGACCGGCGTCACGCATCCGGAGCATCTGCTGGAGCATGTCGTCGTTGGCCTGGATGTCGAAGGTGACGTTGACCCCCGTCTCCTCGGTGAAGCTGGCGAATTGGTCGGGCGGGATGTAGTAGTCACGCGACGCCCAGACCAGGAGGTCGCCGTCTCCGGCGGGCTCCTCGCCTCCAGCAGCGGTGGTGTCGGTACCGCCACCGGCTGTCGTGTCGGTGCCGCCTGCCGCCGTGGTGCTCGTGTCCCCGCCTTCGCTGGCGCATGCGGCCATCACCAGTCCGAGGACCAGCAGTAGGGCAAGCAGTCGTTGACGTCTAGGTTTGAAGATCATTGCCTCACTCTCCGTGTCAAAGGCTTGGTCTCCGAACCAAGCAGCAGGCACAGTGGACCTGTCCTGCACAATGCAAAATACTTACTATTGATTGACCGGTCAACAGACCCCGAGAGACTGGTGTAGTCGAACCGTTACTCTTCCCTCACAACCCCGATGGGGGGTGGTGTAACCGGTAGCACCGTCAGGTACGGGGTCCTGGAAGAGCGGTCGCCGTTAACCTCCATGAGGTTCCCCTATGGGGGGTGGTGTAACCGGTAGCACAGCAGGTTTTGGTCCTGTAAGAGCGGGTTCGAGTCCTGCCCCCCCAGCGTCACCACGTACAGAGAGGTGCCCTTGCCGATCCATGTCGTCATCCTCGCCGCCGGGCAAGGGAAGCGGATGATGTCCGACCTCCCCAAGGTGGCTCACATGGCGGCGGGGCGAACTCTCATCGCCTGGGTCCTCGAAGCCGTCCGCCCCCTCCATCCGGCGAGCACGGTTGTCGTCGTCGGCCATGGCGCCGAAGAGGTGGTCTCCCACCTTCCTCCTGATGTGGTTCCTGCCCTGCAGGAGGAGCAACTCGGCACGGGCCATGCGACACAGGTCGGACTCGATGCCCTGGATGATGTCTCGCCGGAGGACACGATCATCGTGCTCTACGGGGACATGCCTCTGCTCACCAACGATCTGCTCGTTCGCCTCGCCGCTCGCTCCGACGACGTCGCAGCTCGGCTCGTCACCTCCGTTTTCGAGGATCCGACTGGCTACGGGCGGGTGATTCGCGACGACGGCGGACTGGTAGTCGAAGTCGTCGAGGAGCGCGACTGCGACGACGTCCAGCGCGCCATCGGCGAGATCAACGCGGGGGCCTACGCCTTCAGGGCCAAGGACCTGATCGATGCGCTCGGCGGCCTCTCCAATGACAATTCCCAGGGCGAGTACTACCTGACCGACGTCATCGGAATCCTCGTAGGGAGAGGCGAGCGATTAGAACCTGTCGAGACGACACCCGAGGAGGTGATCGGCATCAACTCTCAGGACCAACTCACGGAGGCCCGGCAACTGTTGCAGGCCCGAACCAATCAACGGCTCATGGAGTCGGGAGTCTGTATGCTCGACCCGGACCGCACCTATGTCGACGACAGTGTCACCGTCGAGCCGGGGGCCCGGATCTATCCGGGAGTCCACCTCGAGGGCAAAACAACAGTCGCAGCCGGAGCCCAGGTCGGTCCTGAGGTCTTCGCCGTCGACTCATCGATCGGTGCCGGAGCCACGGTTTGGTATTCGGTGCTTCGAAGCTCGGTGGTTGGAGAGGGCTGCGAGGTCGGCCCCTACGCATCGTTGCGACCGGGGACGGTCCTGGAGAAGGGCGCAAAGGTCGGTACCTTCGTCGAGACCAAGAACACGACTCTCGGTGAAGGCGCCAAAGCACCCCACCTCGCCTATCTCGGCGACGCCACGGTCGGGGCGCGATCCAACATCGGGGCAGGATCGATCACTTGCAATTACGACGGCTATGAGAAGCATCGGACGGTCATCGGCGATGACGTCTTCATCGGATCCGACACGATGCTGGTCGCCCCGTTGACCATCGGCGACAACGCTGTCACCGGCGCCGGGTCTGTGATCACCGAAGACGTCGAAGAAGGCGCTCTGGCCCTGGAGCGCACTGAGCAGCGTGATTTCCCCGGCTACTCTCAGCGCCGCGCAGAGAGACAGGCCGCCAAGAAAACCGAGGACTGAGTTGGACATTGTCTCCCGCAACCGAATGATGCTCTTCACCGGGGGAGCCAACATCCCCTTGGCCGAGGAGGTTGCCGAGGTCCTTGGTGTCTCCTTGGGCGAGCTCGAGCGTTCCCATTTCGCCAATGGCGAGATCTATGTGAGGCCGGCTGAGAGCGTCCGCGGGGCGGACTGCTACGTCATGCAGAGTCACTGCGAGCCGATCAACGAC
>Ga0190271_10001351_pt1 | contig 13890 bp, 10 predicted proteins | sample Popmic356T_FD_133747 | JGI IMG/M metagenome (GOLD analysis project Ga0190271, IMG submission 133747) | Populus adjacent soil microbial communities from riparian zone of Weber River, Utah, USA - 356 T | ecosystem: Environmental > Terrestrial > Soil > Riparian zone | place: USA: Utah | collected...
GCCACGTCAGCGTGCTTCGCGTCGGAAGGCTCGGACAGTGCAGCGTCTCGCACATACGATCGACCAGACCCATCGCGTCCACGTGGGGGAGCGACTTCACATGCGACTGCAGCCGCCGCATTGCTCGCCGGAGGCGGTCTGGTGTGTTGAAGAGGACCGGACCCACGGGCGTGTCGTCCAGTCGATCGACCGGCGCACTCCGCAACGCGCGATACAGCCGATCCCACCAGAACTCCCGCGGCTGACTTCCCGCGTATGCCGTCGGAACAAACAACGTCGCCGGCAGCCCAAACAGTTTCAGCGTCGGCCACGCGTTCGCCGCGAAATCCCGATACGCATCGTCGAACGTCAGCAGCACAGCGCGAGGGGGAAGCGGCCGGTTTCTGACCACGGCATCGAGCGCTTCGTCCATCGATGCGACGTAGTAATCACGCGCGAGCAGTTCGGCGATGCGTGCGAAGACGGTGGGCGTTGCGCTGATCAGCCCGGGGTTGAGCCAGAGCGTCCGATGCGGGTCCGCGATCCGGTGGAACATCAGCACCCGCAGCATCGCTAACTCCATGACGCTTCCTCTGCAATTTGACGAAGCTGCTCCTGCCGCAGGATGTGAGTGGCCGCACTCGCGGCAGCCACCAGGAACCAGAGATATCGCTCGAATGAGAGGTGCAGGAACATCCCGGTTCCGAGGTACGCGACCAGGCTCAGGGAAAACGCGACGGCAAGGTCCGCGCGACGACGACTGCGCGGGAGCCAGAATCGCCGCGCCCACCGAAGACCGACGAACAGCGTCCCGACAATCAGGAAGAAGACCAGCAAGCCAGCCGAACCGGTCTCCGCGCCAATCGAAAAGTACAGGTTGTGTGCTTCGCGCGGACGCGGGAGATGTCTGAAGCTGATTTCGTCGATCAGCTGATAGCGCTCCGAGTAGAACGGCACGTACTGTCCAGGGCCGACGCCAAGAAACGGGTGATCGAGGAACACGGCGAGGGCCGCGAGCATCTCCGTCGCCCGGCCCGAGATCGCTCCATCGGGTTTGGTCTGCACGTCCTGCTTCCCAAGCAGACTCACACCGCCTATCGATCCCACTCGCTGCAGGACTCCTGGCGCTGTCGCGGCGACGATCGCGATGAGCACCAGCCCTGCCAGCGCAAGACGACCCGGCTTGATGTATCGCCAGACCAAGAGACACAACACGAGCAGCGCTACGGTGATAAAGGCACCGCGTGAGTACGTCAGCGCGACGGCTGTCAGAATCAGTGCGGCACCTGCGGCGGCGCCGAGGCGGAGCATCGGCGTGCGTCCGTGCCGCGAGAAATACAGCGCCCAGGGGAGGACGACGAGCAGGAGCTGGGCGTAGCGATTGGGATCGCCAATCGGGCCCGACGCACGATCGATGAGAGCGATCCCGTCTTCCTCATCCTCGGCAATCGGTACCGGCTCGTCGGCGGCGTCATTTACGTCCTGCCCCACTTTCGGCAACGGGTGACTGACCTCGAGGCGCTGCGCCATTCCGCCGAACTGGCTTTTGTAGTCGTGCAATGCGACCTGATAGATCGTCATCATCGAGAGCACTGCGCACGCCAACACCCCCGCCGCCATCACGCGGTGCAGATCGCCCTGCGACCGTACGACGTTGATCACCAGCAGATAGATCAGCAGGCCCTCGGTGACGTACTGCACGATCTCTTTGATCGCGAGCCGGATGTCTTCAGCGAGAAACGCGCTCACCAGCAGCACGATCAGGAAGATCACCATCAAGCCAAAGACGCGGTCGAAACGCGGTGCCTGACCACGAACGAACAACTGGTCTGCGACCGGCAGCGCGAGCAGGATCGCCGACGAGGCACCAACGATCTGATACAGAGGCGTGCCGGCGAAGACGACGACGAGGTTGGAGTAGAGGACGAAGATCGCGACGAAGCCCGCGGCGCGAGGAAGGAGGCAGAGTGCGCAGCCCATCAGCAGCGCAGTTACGCCCGCCATCGCCGCAAATGCACCCAGCTTGGCGACCGCGACCGAAAGCACGAACACAGATGCCAGGCCGGCCAGCGCTGCCAGGAGCAACTGGAGCGGCAACTTGATGCCGGGCGCCGGTGCAGAGCGTGTGAGTTCCATGGCGTCTGAGCTCGATCAGCTCTTCCTTCGTCTGATGCTCAAGCGAAGAGCATCCGAATCAACGGGACACGCCTGACTTCCGGGAACGTCTCGGACACCATCAACATCCGTTTGCTCGCCACCAGGAGCAACAGCGATGCCGACGCTGCCAGGACCAGGAGCAGAACGGGCCACTCCGGGATGACCCACTGCCCCACCACGACGATGGCGGTTCCGAGAACGATGCCGGCATAGAGCGGCGACAGACTGAACTCGAAGGGACGCACGCCGGTCGCGCGCGCGAGACCGATCTGCTTGAGCACGCAGTGGAGGAGCATCGTGCCGCTCGTCGCACATGCCGCACCAAGTGCGCCGAAACGCGGGACGAGGATCAGGTTCGCGACGATCGCCACGACCGCCGAAACGACATTCACCGTGACGCTGTAACGCACATCGCTCAGCACGCGCAGGGTCAGCCCGTTGAGACCGAGTGCGACGTTCACGTATTCACCCAGCGCGACGAGCGACAGCAGCACCGCTGCGTCGGAGTACTTCGTGCCGTACAGGACGTGCAGCAGCGACCCGGAGGCAGAGAACGTCAGTACGAACACCGGGAATGTGAGTACAGCCACCCAGACCGCCGTGCGCCAGTACATCGTGTTGATCGCCGCGTGATCCTGTCGCGCATAGAGCCGCGAGATCGCCGGCGTGTAGAGCACGGTGAAGTTCCTGGCGACGGTCTCATTCAGCGTCGCAAGCGGCACGACGGCGGTAAAGAGCGCCACCTGATCGAGCGACGAGAAGTACCCGAGCGTCAGCGTTCCTGCGCTCCACATGATGGCGCCGGCCAGATCCGCGGTGAGCAGCGGCAGCGTGAACGCAAAGACTTCCCTTGCGGGCACGGTGACGTTACGCGGGCTCGAGCCCGTCAGCCCGAGTTGCCGCGCGGATTTCCAGACCATCGGCCCATAGAGCAGCATGCCGGTAAGGCTCGCACCGAGGTAGCCCCAGGCGAGATACGTCACATCGGCGTTGAGCATGATCAGCGCGACGACGGCGGCGAGCTTGAGCGCGGGAGCGAGGATGTGACGACGAATGACAATGGCGCGCGCCTGCCCCAGGCATGCGAAGAGGCCGATGAAGAGAAGGTCGAGGGCCTCGAGTGGTACCAGGAAGATAATGATGTGGAGGATGGCAAGGACATGCGCCTCGACCCCCGTGATGCGCGCGATCGTCCCGGGAAATGAAACGAGCGCGAGCGTGGCCAGCGTGCCAACCGCGGCCACGGACCCAACGAGCAGCAGCACCAGACCGCGCACTCGCGCCACATCGCCGCGCTCGCGATAGATCGCCAGGAACCGGGTCACGGATCGGTCGAGACCGAGTGCCGCCACGCTCTGGAGCAGCACCACCACCGAGAGCGCGTACGTCCAGGCACCGTAGTCGGTCCGAGACAGGTAGCGCACGAGGAGCACCTGCACCGCCGCCATCACGCCAAGCGACATCAGCCGTCCCAGCAACAGCAGGCTCGAGCCTCGAATCGGCTCGCGTGCGAAGTCGCCTTCGGCTCCCGAGTCGCGCGGCTCGGGTACGTCAGACGAGGGGGTGAGCGACACGGTCTTTGCTCCTGGTCGAATGAATCGGTCGATACCGGTGGCTGTCGCTGTGCGCGCGCGGCACAAGCTGTGTCGTCGCTACCTTCCTGCACAGTTGATCGAGCATGCGGGCGCTGCGTTCCCAGTCGCAGTGCCGATGCACATAGCGTCGCCCCTCTGCGCCAAGCTGCTGCGCCGTATGCGGATCGCGAATGACCCGGGTGATGTGTGCCGCGAGCTCGCGTGCGTCACGACCCACCAGCAGCGGCGGATCTTCATCGCCGTCCACGCTGAATCCTTCTGCGGCGACAGGCGTGGTCACGACCGGCAGTTCCATCGCCATCGCCTCGAGGATCTTGTTCTGCATGCCAGAGGCGAAACGGAGAGGCGCGACGAACACCGCGGCAGTCTCGAGATACGGTCTGAGATCCGGCACGCTGCCAGTGACCGTGACGCCCCCGGCTTGCTCGCCGAGCGCGAGCACATCAGGCGACGGGTTGCGGCCGGCGATGACGACTTCGAGGTGTGGGATCTCCTGCCTGACAAGTGGTGCAATCGCCGATAGCAGGTAGCGTGCGGCATCCGCGTTCGGCGCGTAGTCCAGCACGCCCGTGAAGACGATCCGCGGGCCGCGCTCGCCGCCGCTCCGGGTCCAGTACGACAGGTCGCAGCCGTTCGGAATGATGGTGCCGCTGCGCGCAATGCCCACTGCCGCATCCCGATCGCGGCGCGAGACGAAGGTGACATGTCGTAGTTTTCGAAAGACGCGCTCTTCGACTCTTCGCATCTGGTGATAGCGGACAAAACGGAGCGGCCACTCGAGCGGCGTGGTGTGACGAAGTGCGAGTCGCATGCGAACGGAGTCTGTGTCGCACCAATCGACGACCATCGGAGCGCCAGGCACACTCTCGGCGATCGGGTACAGATCGCTGCCCGAGACCAGGAGCAGGTCGAATCCACCGCCGCGCAGGAGCTGCTCGACGTACCGCTTCATCTCTCTGATACCGCGCTGATAGACGCGCGCCTTCTGAATCCGCCACCGCAGCGATGCCATCGCCCCGGCGATACCGCGACGGGTTGGCCGCCGCGGTGGCGGCGCGCCAATGCGTACGAGGTGACTCGTGCACTGGCGGAGCTCGTCGATCACCGCAGCGGGTACGTCATTGCCGTTCAGCACGATGAGCGTGATCTCATGCCGCCGCGCCAGACGCGTGAGGAAGTGATAGTGCCGAAGCTCCCCACGAATCGTCGGGTGCAGAATGCTCGGCATGACATACAAGATCTTCATGACCACCTTTCCCCGGGGAACCACCGCCGACGGATGCGACACGGCATTCGTCCGCGCGCGTCAAGGCCGGAGGCTTTGACGCTGGGGCTGCCACACTTCGATGCGACGACCGCGAAGCGCGTGCACCCACGCAACCGAGCACGCCACATTCGCCATGCAGTAGTAGAACGGGATGTACAGCAGCCGGAGTCGACCCATTCGCGAGCGACGAAGCAGATACCCGACGGATGCCATGCCGTAGAAGAACGCCTGCGCCAGCACCGCCGCCTGATACAGCGGGCCGTGCGACCAGGCGGCAATACTCGCGACGCCGAGAATCGCGAGCGACACTGGCACCAGCCGGCGAGCCAGTTTGTGAGACGCCAGAATGATTGAGTAGAAGCCGTACTTTCGCGGATTCAGCAGCCGCCGGCGCAGGTACACGCCACGCAGACCGCGCGTCATGAGCCGCACGCGTCTGCGGAACTCGCGCTGCGCTTCAGGGACTGCAACCTCTGTTGCCAGTGCCTCGGGCTCGAACACCAGCCGATAACCCTGCGCGACCACCTGCGTCGAGATCGCAAAATCATCTGTTACCGCGCCGTCAGGAACCGGTCGGAACAACACCCGGCGAATGGCATAGAGGCCCCCATGCGCCGAGACGATGCTGCCGGTCTGGCTTTCGAGTTTCTTGAGCCACGTGTCGTAGCGCCAGTAGAGACGCTCGCCGTAACTGCTCGATTCCGAGCCGGGATCGAGCGTGTACGTGGTGTGGCCGGCAACGCCGCCGACACCGGCATCCGCGAAGTTGGCGGCGAGCGCGCGCAGCGTATCCGCGCGGCACATGATGTTGGCGTCGGTGAAGACCAGGATCTTCCCCGTCGCACGCGCAACGGCCGCGTTGAGCGTGCGAATCTTCCCGCGGCGCGGCAGCGACAGCAGCAGCACGCCCTTCGAGGCGTAGCTCGCAACGATGTCGTCGGTGCCGTCGGTCGAGCCATCCGAGGCCACGAGGATCTGCAGACGGTCGCGCGGGTAGTCCATCGCGAGCGCGTTGTCGAGCCGCTCGGCGATGACCTTCTCTTCGTTATAGGCAGCGATGATCAGGCTGACGCTCGGCGTGATCGGCAGCTTGCGCACGCGACGACGCTGCACGAGGCCGACAAGGCCGACGAGCAGCGCGAACCCGCCGTACGCGTAGACGAGGAACGCGACCGACGACCAGAAGATCCACACCGCCGCCGTTGACATATCAATGCGCTCCCTTTCGAGAGAGGACGGCGCCCACCGTCCGCAGCATGATCTGCGTATCTAGCCAGAGGCCGCGGTTGCGGATGTACGCGATGTCGAGCCGCAGGCGATCGTCGAAGTCCACGTCCGCACGGCCGCTCACCTGCCACAGACCGGTGAGACCAGGCTTCACCTCGAGGCGGGCCGTGTGCCAGAGACGATAGGTTTCGGGCCCGAACGACGTCGGACGCGGACCCACAAGCGTCATGTCGCCCTTGAGCACGTTGAGCAACTGCGGCAGCTCGTCGAGACTGAGCTTGCGGAGGATGCGACCGCACCGGGTCATCCGCGGATCGTTGGTGATCTTGAAATCGGGGTAGGAGCACTCGTTGAGGTGCGCGTACTTCTCACGCAACTCATGCGCGTTCTTGACCATCGTCCGCAGTTTCAACATCGCGAACCGGCGACCGCCTTTGCCGGTGCGATGCTGCCGCATGAGCGCGGGGCCGTCCGAGTCGAGCTTCACGCAGATCATGCAGAGCGCAATCACCGGCAGCGCGAACGGAAGGACGGTCAGCGAGACGACGATATCGATGGCCCGCTTGCACCACTCATAACTTCTCGACGTCGCCCGGTTGTTGGCATTCGATTCGTACCAAGGGCGAATACGTGCCTTCGTGAAGTAGCGAATGCGCCGCTCGGCTTCCGTCCACGAGGGATAGATGGCTGGAATGGCCTTCGGAACTCGGTGCGGCGCCCGCCGAAGTGGCTGAACGGGTATCGATATCGCTCCCATTTACTCGTCTCCTCTACCGTCCAGCTGAACCGGACCGCTCCGGGCCCACTCTTCTTCTGCTCGCACGATCACGTCCTCGAGCGTCCAGCCATCGTCGGGAAAAGAGGCGAGCCCGATGCGCAGTGGGCAGAGCACCTGGATCGCAGACATCTGCAGCAGCCGGCTGATCGTTCGGCGCGCCGCGTCCGCGGTCGTCTCCGGCAAAGCCACGAGCGACTGTGCTTCTCTCGTTGTGTAACTCACGATGTCCGTCTGCCGCAGTGCTTCTCGCAAGCTGGGTGCCAGCAGCACGGAGAGCAGTGGAAACAATCCTGTCTGCGTGTGACCCTCGGACTCGCTCATGAACCGCGCGCGGCTCATGTCCGTGGCGACGGGATCCAACCCGAACACGACAACACTCAGCGGTCGCGAGTGTCGGCGTGCGCGATCCAATTCAGTCGAGAGCCTCGGTAGAACCTCACGCAGGGTCGGGACGCCGCCGCGCTCCAGTACCGGAAGCATGTCGCTCGGAACGACGAGCGACTTGTCACGTCTTTCGAATGGTGCCTTGCGCCGCAGCGACGACAGCATCACATCCTCCTCTACACCACGCCGCCCGCGCCGGCATTCGCGGTCCACGTCTCGCGGTAGTACGGGGGCGTCTCGCTCATGTCGAAGCCGTTGACTACGATTCCGAGCACGCGGTTCAACTGCGACACGGCGCGCAGCGCCACATCGCGCTGCGTCGATCCGCCACGCACGGTCAGCAACACGCCATCGGCGAGTTCGGCCAGGATGCGTGGATCGGCGAGGTGCGGCAGCAGCGGAGGCGAATCGATCACGACGTAGTCGTACGCCTTCGTCGCTTCGGCTATCAGTTCGCGCATGCGTGTGTTGGCGAGCAGGTCGGCCGGCTCCGCGGCATCCATGCCGGCCGGCAACACTGCGAGGTTCGGGAACACCTCGTTCTGAATCCCGGCCCACCATTCGCCCTGACCCGCGAGGTAGGTCGCAAGCCCGGTGTCGACGACCATCCCGAGTGCTTCGTGGACGCTCGGATGCCGCATGTCGGCGTCGATGAGCAGTACCCGGTTACCTAATCTGGCAAGTGAGAGCGCCAGATTTACAGAGACGGTTGTCTTTCCGTCACCAACACTCGGGCTCGTGATGAGTAGACTGCGAACCTTCGTCGAGTCCTGGTTGAAGATGACCGCCGAGCGCAACGCGGCGAACGCATCCGCCAGGACAGACCGATGCTGGTGTCCGCGACCGATCTGGAACCAGCGCCGCTGTCCTCCGGTGGGCGACCCGCCGCTCCAGACAACAGACTCGCCCGTTCGGCTGCCGGGTCGGCCGAGGCTTCGCGTGGCGCGAACCATCGGGATGTTCGGGATGACGGCGAGGGCGCGAACCCCAAGGACGCCATCGACGTCTTCGACGCGATGCACGCGGTTGTCGCCGCTGTTGCGGATCAACGCACCGCCTAGGCCACCTATCAGGCCGAGGACGATGCCGAGCGCGAGGTTCAGCGTGAGAGGCGACTGATACGGTTCGCGCGGCGGCTTCGCGAAGTCGAGAACACCCGCATTCGTCGCTTTCAACGCGCCGGTGATGGTGACTTCCTTCAACTTCTGATCGAGCGCCTCGTAGAGCTGTTGATCAGTGGTGACTTCCCTCTTCAACGAGGCATAGCCAGCCGAACTGCTTTGCAGCGACTGCGCGGTCTGCTGCTGCCGATCGAGCGCCCCCTCAATTAACGCCTCCCTCCGCACGGACGCCTGATAGTCGCGCTGCGCGCGGGTCACCTGCGCCTGCGTTTCCTGGGCAATGGCGGTCTCGATCGCCCGAATCTGCTTCCGAACTTCCTGCAGACGTGGATAGTCGTCCTTGAAGGTCGCGCTCAGGCCCGCCGCCTCTCGCTGCAGGTCGGCGAGACGCACGTTGAGGTCATCAGTCACTTTCGTCGAGACGCTGCTACTCGGCTCGCTCCCCGTTTGCCGGCTGACCTGCTCGTACGTGGACTGCTGCGCGTACCGCGCTGCCTGCGCTTCGATCAGCTGTCCGTGGAGTTGTTTGAGGCGATCGTTGACGAGGTTCTCCGTTTCGCCCTGTCCCGTCTCGAGCACCTGCAACCCGTGCTGCCGAACGTAGGCCTGCAGCGTCCGCTGTGATGCATCGAGCTTCGTCCGTGCATCTTCACGCTGCTTCGTCAGCCACTCGCTGCTGCGATCGGTCTCTTCCACCCGCAGGCGCAAATAGTTCTTGAGGACGGAGTTCACGACATCGGCAGCACGCTTCGGATCGCTCGCGTCGTAACTGATGCGTACCAGCCGGCTGCCTTCCTGCGGTGCGATCGTCAGGTGCTCCTGAAACATCTGCACCTTCTTCTGCACGTCGTCGGCCTGGACGCCTTGCCACCATCGCATCGGGTTGAGCATGGACGTCCACGATTGGCCGCTGTCATCGACGTAGCCTTCAGCGACGACGCGCTCGGCCAAGGTGACGCTCTGCAGGATGCCGATCTGCGTGGCGAGGCTGTCGCCCGCCATTCGCTGCGGACCAAAGAGCGTCGAGACAGGCATCGCCTCCGCGTTCTCCGGGCGGATCTCGAGGAGTCCCGTCGCGCGGTAGTTGACCGGCCGCAACAGCGTGCCCGCCGTCACGGCCAGCACGATGATGGTGAAGATGCCCAGTGCAAGCCGCCACTGGCGTCGTAGCGCAGTCCAGACGGTACGCGTCACCATGACGGCATCGTTCGAGACCGAGTAGTTCACCTCTTCAGGTACGAGCGTGCGGGGCGCAAGGGGCGCGCTTTGCCGACGCACGATTGCCTTGTAGTCGCTCATTGAGTCACCTACCGAAAGTCAGAACGGGCGCAGAGAAATGAAACGCGTGAGTGCGTTCAGAGTGGCCTGGGCCGCGGCCTTGCCGCCGCTGCCTGGCACGAAGAGGACATCGTTGGCCTGGAGCACGGGATCGGGCTCGTCGGCCTTGATGATTCGATCGAGGCGGATCTCGATCTCGGTCTGTTTGCCGGTCGCGTCGGTCCGCATGATCACGGCGTCTTTCTTGGCCGCTAACGGTCCGAGGCCCTCTCCCAGCGCCAGCGCGCGCAGCACGGTGAGCCGATCGCCACGGGGCATCGGGAACGCTCCGGGCTTCTTGAATTCACCGACGATGTAAATCATGGCTGCCGATGTCACTTTGACGACGTCGCCCGGATTGACGACGACGTTCAGGCTCGGATCACCCGACTCGAGCACCTGCTTGAGATCGAGATCGATCGGCGGCGTATTGGTGTCCGCGCGCATGACGAGCACACGGCTCCCAGCGGTGTCCGTCACACCCCTGGCGAGTGACAGCACCGCGAGTAGATGCATCGGCCCACGCACCTGGAAGGTGCCCGGTTCGGCCACCGCACCCACGACAGAGATCGGGTGACTCTCGATCTCCTCGACCTGCACGCTCACCTGCGGATCGCGCACATAGGTACGGCGCAGCTCGTCGGCCAGTCGCTTCTCGATCTCTGAGACGGACAGTCCAGCGACTTGCACGATCCCGAGAAGCGGCAGCGAAATCGCGCCCTGCTGCGAGACGCGCACGGTCGTCTTCATGTCGGGCATCTGCAGCACTGAGACGGACAGGCGATCGCCTGAACCCACGCGATAGTCCACATCGCTTGCGACTGTCTGCGGCGCGACCGGTGTCGTCGGACGCGGCTTCGCCGCATCGCTTCCGGGCGTCGTCGTGGTGCCGGGGAGCGGAAGCGGTGTTGATGGCGATTGAGCAGAGATAGACAACGACGCCAGTGTTATCCACGTCCAGCAAGTGCCGAGTGCAATCCTCTTCACATCAGTCTCCCGTCGTCTGAAGCACGCCACCGATGCCCCCCTTTATGCACGTTATGAGCCTCATTACGGAACGAAACCGTAGGTTGATCCTTGAGCGCTCGCGCGGACAACGCCCGATGATCGACTCAGGCCAATCCCCGTATCGTGCGCACACGGATCGTTGGTGCAGGAACAGTGCACGTCGTGTCGGTGACACGACGCAACACCATCGTCATGTGTAAGTGATGTGGTTGAGAGAGACGAGCCGTGGAGAGTGCGCACGACACGCACGCGATCGATCACGAGGCGAAGACAGGTCGTGCGACGTCGATCAGACTTCCGCGAAGTGATGACGTACCGCGTAGCGCACGAGACCCGCGGTCCCGTGAATGTCGAGCTTGCGCATCAACCGCGTGCGGTGAGAGTCCGCGGTCTTCACGCTGACGCCGAGGACCGTTGCGCACTCTTTGGTCGAGTACCCCTCGGCAATGAGCTTGAGGACCTGACGCTCGCGGCCGGTGAGTGGATCGTCGACCGGGGACGTCGCGTGCAAGCGAACGGCATCGACGACCACACCCGATACGCCTGGACTCAGATAGAAGCCGCCGGTTGACACATCGTTCAATGCCTCCAGCAGTTCGACGACAGACTGTGATTTGAGCACGTACCCCTTGATGCCGGCGCGCATCGCGGCGAGGACGTAGTCCACGCCATCATGCCGCGACAGCACGATCGAGCGCGTACGAGGCGACAGCTTGCGCATCTCGTGCGCGGTCTCGAGGCCATTCATGATTGGCATGCTCATGTCGAGCACCGCCATGTCCGGCTGGTGACTCAACGCATGCGCGAGCGCTTCCTGGCCGTTCGACGCTTCGGCGACCACCGTGAAACCTCCGCGCGAGATCAGGATGCCGATCCCCTCTCGCACGAGCGCGTGATCGTCGGCGATGAGCACTCGATTGAACATTCAGCCTCCCGTAACCCGCGACCGTCTGCGGCACCACTTCGTCGCGCGAATCGTGGTGCCTCGTCCTGCGTCCGATGCGATGTCAAATTCGTCAACCAGACGGCAGACATCAGGCCGCTCGAGAGCGGGCACCGCGGCACGGTGACCGTTTCGCCATCCGTCGTGAACAACTGGATCGCGCGCCACGATGACGACGCCGGTGCGCTCGTCTTCGTGAACCTCGTGCAACCAGATCTCGCCGCGAACCGTGTGTGACAGGAGCGCGCGTGCCAGCTCCGAGACCGTGGTGGCAATGAACGCCGAGTCGGTGGTCGAAAAGTTCATGGCAATCGCCAGCGCTCGGCCCTGTTGCCGTGCGACGACGATGTCTGCGGCCGAACCAATTGGGACGCGAACCATTGGCCAGGCACCGGCCGACCGACTCGACCGCTCCGACTGCTGTGATTTCTGTAAGACGTCTAATCCGCTCATCGTTGTGACAAATCCGCAGCGCTTATGTGCAACCTCGGGGCCACGTAACTCTTCTTAAGGTGTCTGCCTCTCGTCTTCAGCAGAAAAGGCCTTACTGGTTTCAACGCCGGACGAGATGTCTCGACAAGTGCGGCCTGAGCAGATGGGCAGACAACGGCGCGAAATTACGAGTTGCTCGAAACATTTACAAATAGACCTCGGCCACTTGTCACTAGCGCCGAGCGCGCGAGCTTCAGCGACGAGGCATGCGTTCTGCTTAGTGCGCCGACGAGTTCAACGCCAGGAGTGATGCCAGTGACTGCTGCCCGTGTCCATCTCATCTCACCCGATACGCTCTCGAACGATCTCATCGACGTGTGGCGATCGCATCAGGCTGCCGGCGAGAATCTGCGCGGCCCCTTCTTCAGCCCCGAGTACATCCGCATCGCGGCATCCGCGCGTCCGGAAGTCACGGTGGCAGTGATCGAGACGCCAGGGGAGGCGCCGGCCTTCCTTCCCTTGCATCGCGACGGGTCGATCGCACGGCCAGTCGGCCTGCGCGCCTCCGACTTCTCAGGCATCATCGCGGCGCCGGGCTACACGTGGTCGCCCGAGTCCGTGATTCGATCCTGCGGCCTCTCAGGATGGGACTTCACCAACATCGTCACATCGGACCAGACGATGCAGCCACACTTCCGGGCGTTTGCGGACTCGCCCTTCGCCGATCTCAGTGAAGGCTACGAAGCATTCGCGATGGACCGATCGAAGTCCGGGTCCGATCTCGTGAAGTCCGTGGCCCAGAAAGCCAGGAAGATGGAACGCGAGGTCGCGCCGATGCGATTCGAGGCGCACGTCCTCGATCGACAGGCTCTGGCGCTGCTCTATGAGTGGAAGGCCGCGCAACGCGCGCGCACCAACACCGTCGACGTGCTCAGTACGCCGTGGATGCGGGAGATCGTCGAACGCCTGATCGAGAACAACACCGGCACGCTTGGTGGCCTGCTCTCTGTCCTCTATGCCGGGGATCAAGTGGCAGCCGTGCACTTCGGCATGCGCAGCGAGACCGTCTGGCACTACTGGTTTGCCGCGTACAACCACGAGCTCCAGCGCTACTCGCCCGGCTTGATCATCCTTCTGGAGATGCTGAAAGCCGCGCCCGCGCTCGGCATTCGAACGCTCACGCTCGGGCAGGGCGACGAAGCCTACAAGCTTCGCTTCGCGACCGGCTCGACGCAGCTCGCATCAGGATCGGTGGACTGCCGCCTGACGCGTCGCCTGACCAACGCCATCTGGTATGCCGCGCGCACGGCTTCGCACCGTTCTTCGGTCGTCGCGGCCCTCGCCAGGTCGGTCAAGCGAGGCCGCCGCAGAATGTTTCAGGGAGCGCAGTAGCGGGGTAGAACGGGCGTTCAGTGCACGACCGCTGCGGTCTGCTGCACGGTCTGAAGAATGAGATCGGACCGGCGACGGACGCCAAACTTCTCGAAGAGTCGCGCGAGGTGGAACTTCACCGTGCTCTCCGAGATGTGCAGTTCGGCGCTGATCTCCTTGTTCGACTGACTCTTCATCACGCAGTCGAGCACCTGCCGTTCGCGTTGACTGATACGCGGTTTCGACGAGCCGCGCGGACGTTCTGGAGCGCGAGCGGACGCCAGCGTATACGCCAGGAACTTGGACAGCAC
>Ga0190271_10001352_pt1 | contig 13889 bp, 11 predicted proteins | sample Popmic356T_FD_133747 | JGI IMG/M metagenome (GOLD analysis project Ga0190271, IMG submission 133747) | Populus adjacent soil microbial communities from riparian zone of Weber River, Utah, USA - 356 T | ecosystem: Environmental > Terrestrial > Soil > Riparian zone | place: USA: Utah | collected...
CAGTGAGACATCGTGGTGCTTGAGGTGCAGGTTCGCCCCGTCGATGTGGTCTGCAAGAAACGAACAGCCCGGGCAGCGATGCTCTGACTGCGGCGCGAGCATGAAGTGATAGACGATCAGCTGACTGCGTGAGCCGAACAGCTCGGCCAAGGTCTTCGGGCCTGCCTCGGTCTCGAACGCGTAAGGTTGCGTCAGCTTGAGCCAGGGCAGGGCACGCCGCGATTCGGCGAGCTCATCGCGCAGCTTCGTGAACTGTTTTTCTTGGGCAAGGTGCGTCTTGTGAGCGGCGAACCAGGCTTCCTGCGACACGATCTTGGGATCTTGCATGCTTTGGGTGCTTTCGGGTTTTTCGCGGCGTGGTTTGCCTCGTTTGTACTACGGCTCGAGAGTTTGTCCGTGCGAGCTACGCGCCTCCGCCGCTACGCATACGGGCAGCGCGTGGGCCGCACCGGTCACGCTTCCCCATGCGCCGTAACCGCGCGCGGCGCGCGGCAGCCGCATGCGTAGCCAAACCTTGAGTCGGAGTTTCCCGCAGCGGATTCGCGCTGTTTGGGCGTAGCGTAGAGCCCTCTGCGTCGAACGAACGTCGTCTTTTGGCACTGTCGTGTAACTACGCCGCATCGACCACTCACCGTCTGACCAGCGTCCCTGCCGAATGACCTACCTGACGGTCTCGTTCGGCCCTCGTGAACACGGTTAAGTGTGGCGCAAAGCACGTTGTGCTTCGCAAGTCGCGCACGTCGCAGTACGATGCACGGCATGTCAAAGCAGCGCCGAACGCGGATGACCGACGCGCATTCGGCCGGGGTCGTCCACCCTCACAGAGTATCGGAGTCTAGTCAGATGCGCCCGAGCCTCGATGGGCTCGGTATTCGAGCCTCGCACCCAGACGCCCTCTCGCGCAAAACATGCCCGAGGTGCGGCGAACGCTATCCGGCAGACTTTCGTGTGTGCCCGCGCGATGCGACTGCGCTGAAGGAGTCGACCGAATCGGATCCCGATCCGCTCGTCGGCATGTTGCTTGCGGGGACTTACAAGTTGCTCCGCGTGATAGGCGAGGGCGCTATGGGGCGTGTCTACGAGGCGCGCCACGTCCGGCTCGCTAGCAAACGTTTTGCGATCAAGGTCTTGCACGGCGACCTGACGCGTCAGCCCGAGGTGGTCGAGCGCTTCCTGCGCGAGGCCGACTCCACGAGCGTGCTCAATCATCCGAACATCGTCGGCGTGCTGGACGTGAACCTCGTGCCCGATGGGCGTCCGTACATCGTTGCCGAGCTGTTGCAGGGCGACCAGTTCGGCGATTACCTCGCGCGCAAGGGCAGACTGGGCGTGTCAGAGTCGGTGACGATATGTCGGCAGATTTGCCGAGCGCTCAAGCTCGCGCACGCACACGGCATCGTGCACCGCGACATCAAGCCCGAGAATCTCTTCTTGGTGGGCAAGGGTCCCGGCCGCATCGTCAAAGTGCTCGATTTTGGTATCTCGCGCGTCAGTGATTCGACGGCGACTTTGACCAAGGCAGGGATGGTGCTCGGGACGCCGGCGTACATGCCCCCGGAGCAAGCCAATGGGACGCGCGTCGACCATCGTGCGGACATCTACGCCGTCGGCGCGATTCTGTACGAGGCGGTCACGGGTCGGCGGCCGTTCGACGATACCGATCCCATCGCGACGCTCGGTGCGGTGCTCACGCGCGAACCGACGCGCCCCTGCACGCTGAACGCCGAGATCTCCCCCGCGCTCGAGCACTTGATCCAGAAGTGCATGGCCAAGAAACGGGACGAGCGCTTCCAGTCGATGGACGAGCTGGACGCGGCGCTGTCCGAGTTCGACGTGCCCGAAGAGTCGCTGACCAAGATCGAGTTCCCGACCGAGCGGCAGATGCGCGTGTCGCTGCCGCCGTTTCAGCTGCCCACTTCGGTGATCCACGCGCTCAACAAGACCGGACGTCCGCTGGACGACACACGCGCCGAGCTGCTGCTGGTGGCGCTGGCCTCCGCGCTGAGCGGAATGCTCACGCTGTTCGAGCTCAGCAGCAGTGTCGTTCGTTTGACACGTGGAGGCGAGCCGATGAGCGGCTCCGAGGTGGGCCTCGCGTTCGCCAGCTCGGCCGGTCTGTTGATCGCACCCGTGTTGTTCGGCGCGCGCTACCTGTGGGAGCACGTCTGGGCCAGCACGCCGCGGGTGATGTCCGCAAGTGCGGGCATCAGCCGGGTGTTGTTCACCGGACTGACGGCCTATGCATTTAGTACGCTGTTCATTCGAGTAGGCGCGAGCGCACTGCGCGCCGAGGTTGGAGTGAGCTCCTGGGCGGGTTGGAGCCTGTTCACCGTGATCGTCGGCCTCGGAGCGGCGATTCACGCGTTTGTGCACGAGCGGCGGCGCAGCGCCCTTCGCAAGCCGTCGGCGTAAGCGAGCCGTCGCGAGCCGTAGCGAGCCGTGCGGTGGCAGTTTGGCGGAAGCGCGCTTGCGGCGCGAAGCCGCGCGTTTTGCCCGATGCTGCTCGACTGATACAGCGCGCGCGTAGACGCCGCCGTGGGGCAAGCTTGGTGCGTCCGCATCGCGGGCGGTGCAGGCGGGCAATGGTCGCGGCTGCGCGGCGCCGTGGCGGAGAACGACCACGCGCGGTCGCGACAGGTCACGGAGTGGCTCGCCGGTTGGCCGCTTCGCAGAGCCTTTGGCGAGCCGATGGCTGTGCACGTGCCTGCGATCAGGGCCGCTCAAGTGCGCGTTTCGACGTAGCAACAAGCGCTGATTACGTCAGCGCCTGCGCAGCGCTGAACGCGGACGGCCATCCAGCCTCATCTTGGCCCCACACTGGCCCGTTCTCGGCACAACTGTCACGGACAGCAGCCGAGAATACGTGCTTTGGCTGCCCCCTAGATTCCTCACCGGTTGGCACGCGCGCTGCTTAGGTGACCTCGACTTCTGCAGGAGATGCAACAAAGCATGGACCCTATCAATATTGTCGTCGTCGAACGCGATGCTGACTGGACGCAGTGGGATTCGGCTTCTCACCTGATCGGCCACGCGTTGTTGGTGCTGGTTCAGCAGGCGGATGAGTCCACGGCCGCTTTCCGGGCGCGCATCCAGGCGCGGCTGGCTCGTCTGAAGCAGAGCTTGGGATCGCTTGTCTTGCTACGTGGCCAGAGTCGCACCGAGCTGTCGGTGGATGCCCTGGTGAGTGGGCTTGCCAATCTGGGCCGCGGCCCACAGGACGTCCGGACGTACTCACGCTACATGCCGCGTGATTTCTCAGGTGTTCCCGCTCATGCGTGATGCTTCAGCACGCTGTGCACGCGAGGTGTATGACGATCGGCGCGCCGAGTGCATCCGCTCGGCGTCGCTGCTCGTCGTTCGCGAGCATTACGCCCGTGCAGCCCGATCGGCGTGAGTGCGCATAGCGAGCTCGACCAGGCGTGAATCGCCCACGCGCTCTGCAAATGCCTCGAGCTCCGCTTGATTCGGGCCGCGCCAGTGCAGCGCATCCAGTGTCTCCACCAGTGGCACATCCCGGCGCAGTCGCGCGAGCTCTCTATATAGGAGCGCGACCTCGCGATGTGCCGCGAGGCTCTGGGCGAGTGCTGGCGCTCCTCGCACCTTGACGCTCCACGCGGCCGCGTCGTCCGGGATGTGTTCCAGCGAGTGGTAGTGGGCGAGCACGGCGGCGGCCGACTTCGCCCCCCAGCGTGCGACGCCAGGGATTCCGTCGGCTTGATCGCCGACGAGCGCGAGCCAGTCGGGGATCGATGCGGGCGCGACACCAAACTTCTCGTGCACGCCGGCTTCGTCGATCAGCTTCACGCGCATGCGATCGAACATCACTACGCGCTCACCCTCGACGCACTGCGCCAGGTCTTTGTCTGGCGAGCAAATGAGCACGCGGGTCACGCTCGGGTCAGGCGCGCAGCGCGCGGCGAACGTCGCCAGCGCATCGTCGGCTTCGAACTCGACCATCGGCCAGGTCACGATGCCGAGCGCACGCGTCATGTCCTCGGCCAGCTCGAACTGCGAGAAGAGTGCTGGATCGATGCCCTCTCCAGTCTTGTAACCGTCGAAGAGCCGATTGCGAAACGATTCGATGACATGGTCGTAGGCGCACGCCAGATGCGTCACCTGCGGATCCGTGAGCAAGCGCAATAGCGACCGCGCCAGGGCACGGGTGGCGCCGACTTCTTGTCCGGTGGGGCCGCTGCTCGGTGGCACGGCAAAGAACGCTCGAAACAATTCGTAGGTCGCGTCTATCAGGTGGACTTGCATGCGCTGACCTCACGGCTCGAGCTGACTCGTCGTGCAGCTCGGACTGCGGCTGGCGTGATCTTGCTGCGCTTGGGTACGCAAGCTAAGAGTGGCCGATGTTTAATCGACGAGCTTGGCTTCGGCGCGGTGTGTGGCGGTCGCTCGCGACGTGCTTCTTGTCGACCAGTTTCGTGTGCACGGCGCAAACCGCGCACGCAGAAGAGCTCAACGTCGCCGTCGCGGCGAACTTCCTGGGTACGCTGCAAAAACTCGCGGTGCTGTTTCAGCGTGCACAGGGTCATACGATCGTGCCGAGCTCCGGTTCGTCGGGGCAGTTGTACGCTCAGATTCAGCGCGGTGCACCTTTCGACGTCCTGCTTTCCGCAGACGCCGAGCGGCCCGCCAAGCTCGAGGCCGAGGGGTTGGCCGTCAAGGGTACGCGTTTCACCTACGCGCGTGGACGTCTGATTCTATGGAGTCCCAAACCGGGCGTGGTCGATTCCGCTGGCGGCGTGCTCAAGCGCAGCGACCTGCAGTTCGTGGCGCTGCCGGATCCCAAAGTGGCGCCGTACGGGGTCGCCGCTGAACAGGTGCTCACAGCGCTCAAGCTGCTTGCGCCGCTGAGAGCGGCAAGCAAGATCGTGTTAGGCGAGAGCGTGGGACAAGCACATCAGTTTGCCGTCAGTGGACATGCAGACTGCGCGTTCATTGCCCTCGCGCAGGTCATCGATCCCGCAGGTAAGGTGCCCGGCTCGTCCTGGCAGATCCCAGAATCCCTGTATTCGCGCATCGACCAGGACGCACTCGTCTTGAGCGCGTCGCAGAAGCAAGCTGTCGCGCGAGCGTTCCTGACATGGTTGCGCAGCGATCGAGCGGCGCTCGACACGATTCGCAGCAGTGGTTACGCCAACGCCGACAAGGCCACGTCGACACAGTAAGCATCGCTGTAGGTGCATGCCGGTAGATCCTGCTCGCAGGATCTGCCGGCATTTGTCGTTTCACAGGTTCTGTCAGCGCAGCTGCGCGGCCAGCTCGGGCGGTAGTTCTGCGCTGCACGTGGCGCGGAAACCCGTGTCCGTATGCGTGGGTCCAGCTGCGCTCTCTGGTTCGCAGCGCACGCAGCGGCACAGCCATGTGCCGTCGTGCGAGCGAACAGCTGTCAGGGTCTCGTGCAATGAGACGCGAACGTAAGGCGAGTCGTCGGCATCGAAATCGACCTCGGCCAGCTTGAACTCGTGCCGATAAAGGCAGAGCGCACCGCTCGCATCGAAGCCGCGCAGGCGACTCGCGCACAGGCTCGGCTCGAGCGCGCAGCGCGCCGATGCGGGCAGCACGGCGTTCTGACGGACATGCGGCGGCAGCGTTACGAGCAGCTCTACGGCAGATTCGATCGCACAAGGGTCGGGGGCCTGGTGTACATTAAGACGGCGGGGTCGATGAGGTGTATCCATATAAGCATCTGCCTAAGTGGTAGAGCCGATCGCGACTGTTCGCAATGAACGCGTGTATATGACGCACGCGGCTTCGCACTCAGCATGTGCAGCCAGTTATACCGAGGGTGCCGATCACTCGTAGTATGCTGGCGCATATGACGCATCCGCCGCTCTACTCGCAGGGCCTGCGCGGTCGGCTTCAACTCGAACGAAACGGCAGTGCCTTTCTTGGGCCAGGCCGTGTCGATCTGCTCGAAGCGATCGGAGAACACGGGTCGATCACGAGCGCGGCCAAGTCCGTGGGCCTCAGCTACAAAGCCGCGTGGGACGCTGTCGATGCGATGAATAACCAAGCGCAGGCCGCGCTCGTGTCGCGCTCGGTCGGCGGCAGTCGCGGAGGCGGTACCCTGCTGACGGAGTATGGCAAGCGCGTGGTGGCGCTCGTACGACGCATCGAACGCGACTATGCAGGTGTTCTGAGCTTGTTGGAGAATCCAGACTCCGAGCTCGCGGAATATAGCCGCTTGCAGCGGCAGCTCACGTTGCGCACCAGTGCCCGCAATCAGTGGATCGGTCGCGTGACACAAGTGACATTGGGCATCGTCAAAGCCGAAGCTCAGATCGCGTTGGGCACCGAGTACGTGCGCGCCAGTGTGTCAGCGTCCAGTGTGGAACGGCTTGCCATCGCGCCGAACATCGAGCTGTGCCTGTTGGTGAAGGCCACGTCGATCGCCTTCTCATTGTCGGGGCCAGGCGCGGGTGACGCGGCGAACAAGCCCTTCGTCAATCGGCTCGAGGCGGTCGTAGAGTCCGTGACGCCGGGGACCGACCAGGTGGAGATCACGGCGCTCCTGGCGGACGAGCGCACAGTCACGGCGGTGCTGCCGGTGGACGCGACCACGGCGCGCATGACCAAAGGCACGCGCGTGATCGCGAGCTTTGCGCCCGAGCAGGTGATGCTGGTGCAGTTGTAGCGCTCTCCGTGGCGAGCCGCTGTTATGGCCGGCCCGCCGCCGTCGCTGTCGCTGTCCAAGCCGGCAGCTGTTCGATCGCTATGAACCAGCGCTGCAAGTTGGGAAAATCCACAAGCGACAGCGCTGCCGGGCCGGTCATCGCGAGCGAGGGCGCAAGCGCGTAGTCCGCGAGCGAGAGCTGGGCTCCCAACACGTGTTTGCGGTCGGCCAGGTGGTTGTCCAGGATGCGGGCGTGTTGCTTGAACTGGGTTTCGGCTTCTTGCACGCGCGCGGCGTCGGGTGAGCCGAGCCCCAGCATGGGCTTCACCAATAGCTCGAAGTTGCGCTGACGGAGGTTCGGGCTCCACTCGTTCGCGCACCAAAACAGCCAGCGATGGACCTCGGTGCGCTCGGGCAAGCTGCTCGGATATAGGTCGAGTTTGCCCGACTTTTCAGACAAGTAGATCATGATGGCGTAACACTCGGAGAGCTTGAGATCGCCATCCACGAGCGTCGGGACCTTGCCGTTTGGATTGAGCGCCAAGTAAGCCGGCTTGCGGTGCGCGCCTTTGGCGAGATCGACCAGCTCTTCGTCGAGCGTGAGGTCGAGGTGGCGAGCGACCAGCCGCACGCGCCGGCCGTTGGAAGACAGCGGATGTGTATAGAGCTTCATGAGGTAGTGCGTCTAACAGGCTGGAAAACGGCTGGCAATCTGCGCGGGATGAGCCCATCCGGGCAGCGCTGGCAGATTGGGCAAGGTCGTACGCGGGCTGGCTTGACTGGGTCGGCGACTAACCAGCCCGAGGCAAGCTGGGGCGAGCTTCAGCAGCCTCGGCGGATTGCGCTGACCAGCACTTACCACTAGGCTCGCGTGCACGATGCAGGCCCCTATTTTGATGGTCCACGGCATGTGTTGCACCGGCGATGTATGGTCGCAGTTCCGCTCCTTCTTCGAGGAGCGGGGGGCTCGCGTATACACGCCGACGTTGCGACCCGAAGAACGCGTCAACCGCAAGTCGCGTCCGCCGCGTGAGCTGAGCAAGCTCAGCCTGCACGACTACGTGCAAGACCTCGAGCGCGAGGTCGAGCGCATCGAAGACGAAACCGGTAAGTCGCCGGCCGTAATCGGTCATTCGATGGGTGGCTTGCTCGCGCAGGCCCTCGCGGAGCGCGACCGCGTGTGCGCGGCTGTGCTGCTTTCGCCTGCGGTGCCCGCAGACGCTCATAACACGGGGTCCCGGCTGTTTTGGCGTGCATACGGGCTGATGAGGCGCTTCGGGCTGACCCACGGCATGATTCGGCCGCAACACCGCGGCGTCTCCGCGCTGGTCCTGAATGCGATGCCGGCGCCCGAGCGTCGCGCGATCGTCGATGCGATGGTCTACGAGTCCGGCACGGCGTTCTCGGAGTTCGCGCACTTCCCGATCGACGAGCGCAAGATTCGCGTTCCGTTGCTCACGGTAGCCGCCGGACGTGATCGGCTGGTCAACAAGTTCTTGGTGCGTCGCACCAGTCGCAAGTACGCCGCCGTCGGCGGTGAGTTTCGCGAATACCGCGCGCACGGTCACTGGCTGTACGCGGAGCCCGGCTGGGAGCGTGCGGCGTCGGACATCTACGACTGGTTGATCGGCGCTATCGAGCGCGGCAATTCGGTCCGCCCGCCCGTGGTTGCGAGCGCGCAGCTCTGAGCGACACAATGTGTCAGCCGGTCTGACAATCAGCGTGACACTCAGTCTGACAATCAGCGTGGCAATCAGGGCGGCAAGGTCGCACGAGGAGCCGGCTTTTTTTGCCGGGTCCACGCGACCAGCCGCTCCGCCGAGCCTGCGTTGATCACGCTCTCTGGCGTTACCCACGCCCGCTCGGCTTGACGCGTCGCATACTGTACGCGGTCGAGCTCGGCGACCTCGTGAGCGTCGCTGGTCAAGACCAGGGTGACCGGGTACTTGCGCAACCGGCGCAAGGCCTCGACGGAGAGATCGAGCCGCGGCAGCGCGCCGTTGATCTCGAGTGCGGTCTCGGTCTGCACCGCGGCCTCGAAGACGGCGTCCAAGTCCAGATCGATCGGCGGCCGAGCGCCGATGGTGCGCGCCGACAGATGCCCGATCATGCGCACCGAAGGGTCGTGCATGGCTCGCACGATGCGGCGCGTTTGCGCAGCGCGGTCGAGGTCGAAATAGTCGTGAACGGAGGCGAGGCAAAAGTCGAAGCTGCGCCGGAAGTCTGCGTCGTAGTCGAGCTCGCCGTCGCGCCCGATGTTGAGCTCTACGCCGTGTAGCAGCACGAGCGAGTCGCCGAGCTGCGCCTGCAGTGCACGCACCTTGGCATGCTGCTCCATGAACGCGTCACGGCCGACGCCCACGTGTACACCCTCGGCGTGATCGGTGATCGCCAGCGCCGCATAGCCGCGCGCTTTCGCAGCCTCGATCAGCTGCTCGAGCGAAGGACGCGCGTCGCGTGACAGCGCGCTATGCAGGTGGAAGTCGCCGACCACGCGGCCCATGGCGCGGGGGAGGGCGCCGCGTTCCGCTGCTTCGATCTCGCCGGCATCCTCGCGCAGCACGGGTGGGATGAACGGTAGACCGAGCGCGGCATACACCGCCTCTTCGGTCTCGGAGGCCACGATCGAGCCGTCGTCGATGCGAGCCAGCGCGTATTCACTCAAGGTCAAGCCGCGAGCCAGGGCGCGCTGCCGCAGCTTGATGTTGTGGCCTTTGGAGCCCGTGAAGTATAGCTGCGCCGCTCCTAGCTGCGCTGCTTTGACCACGCGCAGATCGATCTGCGTTCCGCGGCGCGTCACGACGCTGCTCTTGGTTTCACCGTGTGCGAGCACATGGTCGACGACCGACAGCTTGGTGAACGTCTCCATCACTCCGGCCGCGTTCTCGGCTACCACCACGATGTCGATATCGCCCACGGTCTCGCTGAAGCGCCGCAGCGAGCCGCAGTACGACGCGTGGTCCACACCCGGGATCTCGCGCAGGCGTGCCACTACGCGCTCTGCCAGCGGCAGCGCGACGGAGATCGGTGTGCGCGAGGTCGTGTCCTGCTGGCGCATGCGCGCCAAGGTCTGGGCCAGCTTGTCTTCCGACTTGGCGCCGAAGCCCTTGAGCTCGCGTAGCTTGTGCTCTGCCACACAGCGCTCGAGATCGGCCAGCGACTCGACACCGAGCTCGGCGCGCAGTCGCTTCACGGCCTTGGGGCCGAGCCCCGGGATACGCAACAGGGCGACCAAGCTCGGCGCGTACTGCTGCCGCAGGGTCTCGAGCTTGGCCACGCGACCGTGCTCGACCAGCTCGCGGATCTTCTCGGCCGTGCTCTTGCCGACGCCCTCGATGCGCTGCAGCTCCTTGGCGTTGAGCTCGGAGAGGTCGCCGGCGTGAGCCTCGATGCCGTGCTGAGCGCTTTCGTACGCGCGTACGCGAAACGATTGAGGGTCGCCTTCGTCGAGCAGCGTGAGCTCGGCCAGCTCACGCAGCATGTCGATCACATCCTGTTTGATGTCGGCCATCCGCCAGGTTGTAGTGCGCCTCGCGTCTCGATGCGAGCCGTGCGAGCAGCCGGTCGGTTGCCGCGCGATTCACGCGCGGATCGCCGTCGCGTGGCGTCGCATTGCCGAGCCTGAAACAAAGCCGAACGCGGCGGAAAATGCTGATACGCGTGAGCGTGCCGCTGTAGGCGGCGCGGCGCTCATGTCGTCGTGGCCGCGCTCGTGCGGGTACACCTGCGCGAGCGGCGGATGGACGCCATGCGTCCTCTGGCGCTCGGTTCGGCCCGGCGGACGCGCTCGTTTGCATCGGGCTTAGCGACAGGTTAGGTCAGCTGGCGAGGTTTGCATGGCAGTCAGCGTCACGAAACCCGGTTCCGGCTCCAGTAAAAGCTCGCCCAGCTCGCCATTACTGAACGATCACGAAAGGCACGTCGGCCAGCGTCGCGAGCGGATGCGTGCGTCACCCCAGGCGAAGGACGGCCGGTTTCGCAATCTCGACAATGTCGAGCCGGATCTAAAAGGCCTCGCGCCTCCAATCGCGGCAGAGTTCCTGTTTCGAGGTGCACGTCGCGCTCCCTCCGCGCCGTTGCCTGCGCAAGAGCCGCGGCCTATCTGGGAGCACGCGCCTGAGACCGGCCTGCGAGTGACGTGGCTAGGGCACAGCACCTTGCTGCTCGAGGTCGACGGCGTGCGCATCCTGACGGATCCCGTGTTCGGCGAGCGCGCGTCTCCCGTGTCGTTCATGGGGCCCAAGCGGTTCCACCCGGTCCCTGTCCCGATCGCTGGGCTGCCCCCGATCGACGTGATGCTGCTGTCGCACAACCACTACGACCACCTGTGTCGTTCCAGCGTCGTGGAGCTGGCGAAGCGACCGCTGCAGGTGGTGACCGCGCTCGGCGTCGGCATGCACCTCGAGGCCTACGGCATGCCGCGCGAGCGCATCCACGAGCTCGACTGGCACGAGAGCATCGAGCTGCCTTCCGTGCGCTTTACGGCGACGCCGGCGCAACACTTCTCCGGGCGGGGCATGGGCGACCGCAATGCGACGCTCTGGGCGTCGTGGGTCATCGAGACCGCGCATCACAAGCTGTTTTTCAGCGGCGATACGGGGTTGTTCTCAGGGCTCAGCGAGATCGGACAGCGCCACGGTCCGTTCGATCTGACGCTGCTCGAGATCGGCGCCTACCACCCCGCATGGGGAACGATTCATCTCGGTCCCGAAAACGCGCTCACGGCGCACCAGATGCTGCAGGGGAAGGTGCTCCTGCCAGTCCACTGGGGCACGTTCGATTTAGCGCTGCACACCTGGGAGGAGCCGGCCGAGACGTTGTTCCACCTGGCATCCGAGCGTGGAGCCAAGCTGTTTTTGCCGCAGCTCGGCCAACCGCTCGAGCCCAAGCGCATGCCCGAGCCGACGCCGTGGTGGCGTGAGGTGTTGCGGGCCAAGCCGTAAAACGTAAAAGCCGGCTCGGCGCGCGTCGCCCCACGTAACGGCACCGTCACGTAGTGGGATCAGGCTGTGTCAATGTCGGCGCAGCGACCTCTGCAGCCTCACGCGCCTCGCGAACTTTGCCGTCGAGCAAGCAGCTCACGTTCATGTCGCCCATGACGTTGATGACCGTGCGGCAGCGATCGAGGAACCAGTCGACCGGCAAGAGCAGCGCGATGTACTCCGTCGGCAGGTTGACCGCCGCGAACACCATCGTCATCGTGACGAGCCCCGCCTCCGGGATGCCTGCGGCGCCCACAGAAGCGACGACCGACATCACGACCACCTGCACCTGATGGGCGAGGCTGAGCTCGTTGCCCAAGCCTTGCGCAGCGAGCAGCTGCGAGATGAACAACGCCGCCATGGCCTCGTACAGCGCCGTGCCATCGTTGTTGAAGTTCGCGCCGACCAGTGCCCCGAGGCTCGCCGACCGCTCACGTAGGCCCACGCGTTCGTGGAGGCTCTGATAGGTGAGCGGCATCGTGACCGTCGAGCTGCCAGTGGAAAATGCCATGAGCATGGCGTCGCGGCAGGCTCGCACGAGGTCGAGCGGCCGCACCCAAGAGCCGAAGCGCACCCGCAGCAAGTAGTACGAAGCTTGCAGCAAAAGCGCGACCAGCACGGCGCCGATGAACGCGGCCAAGGCGCGAAATGGCGCAAATCCCTTGGTGCCCACGATGCCGGCGACCAGGCCGAAGACGGCGATCGGCACCAGCTCGATCACCCAGTGCAAGATCACGACGAGGACTTCCAGCCCGAGATCGACCAGCTCTTTGGCGGTAGAGACCACGCGCGAGCGGCTGCGGCGCAGTGCGATCCCGAACGCCAACGCCCAGAAGATGACGCCCAGCACGTTGCCGCTGTCGGTCCAGGGGCCGAGGAGGCTCTTGGGCACGTTCTCGAGGAATTGCTGGAAGGCGTTGTGGCCGTCCGGGCCGTGCGCGCCTGCGACGTGTGCGCTCGCGGCGTTCTCCGCCAGCGAGTCCGCACGCCCTCCGGGCCGCAGCACGTTGGCGACTAGCAAGCCGATGCAGATTGCGACGAGCGTGTTGGTGGCGAGCAGGCGCATCAGCCTGCCTGCCGTACCAGGCTCGAAGTGCGCCTCGTAGAGCGCCTTCACGATCGCAAACAAGATGAGTCCCGGCGCGAGCCCGCCGAGCAAGCGGAGGAGGAGGCGACTCGGTATCGCGAGGGTTTCGGCACGGGGGCCCAGGGCAAGCCCGACTGTCACGCCGAGCGCCATGCCTGTGACAATGCGTAAATATAGCGGCGTGCGCTGCCACCATGTCCACAGACCTCGCCGGTCGGGCTGCTCCATCATGAGGCAGCCTGACAGCGCAACGCTTGAGATCCAAGCAGTTTTTGCGCACTCGTGTCGCTGTCGCAGCGCATCGGCCTGTGCGTGCCGCTGAGCGCTGCGTCGCCGCCCGGTCCTGATTTGGCGATCGCTTGGCGATCGCATGGGAGCCTGATGACAGCTTGCTGGAAACGAGCGTGCAGACCGCGAACAACGGAGCTCGCGCTCGCCGAGCTGCGGCCCGCAACCTGTGTCGGAGCGCGATGTGTTGGCAGCGGCTGAGCTTCGGGCGCGCTACGAGGCGTCGCGCACGGCTTTCGTACGTGCAGGCGCTGCGAGCTGCCGGGGCATGGCAGCGTCCGGAGCAGGGACTATGTGTGTGCAGCGATCGCCGGTCGTTTGCCGCGTCGCGCAGCTCCGAGGCGTCGCGCCACGCCTTGCGAGCAGGAATCGTTCCCGGGTCGATCGAGCCGCTCCCGCGCAGCGGCGTACCCAATGAACCATCGAAGAAATGCGCGAGAAGCCCTATAGTCTTCTGGTCGAAGAACGCACCGCGCTGTGAAGCGTGGCGCCGACCTGAGTCGGTGGTGCGGCCAGCCGTTCACAAGCAAGGAAAGAATACATGCCCGGGAAGACCGTTAGACAAGATGCCGTAGCGTCCATCGCGAGGAAAAAGAGCACGCCCTTCGTGAACCCGACGAAGAAGACTCCGGAAGAGTTGTTCGGTTCCGAGGTGTTCGGGTACTCCGCGATGAAGGCGCACCTCCCGAAGCACGTTTTCAAGTCGGTGAAGCGCACGATCGAGTCGGGCACTGCGCTCGACCCCAACATCGCCGACGTCGTCGCTTCGGCCATGAAAGATTGGGCCGTCGCCAAGGGTGCCACGCACTATGCGCACGTCTTTCACCCGCTGACGGGTGCCACCGCCGAGAAGCACGACAGCTTCCTCTCGCCCGACGGCGAAGGCGGCGCGCTGAGCGAGTTCTCG
>Ga0190271_10001353_pt1 | contig 13887 bp, 16 predicted proteins | sample Popmic356T_FD_133747 | JGI IMG/M metagenome (GOLD analysis project Ga0190271, IMG submission 133747) | Populus adjacent soil microbial communities from riparian zone of Weber River, Utah, USA - 356 T | ecosystem: Environmental > Terrestrial > Soil > Riparian zone | place: USA: Utah | collected...
CCAACACCGGGATCGCTTACCCGGTGGGCTGAGCTTTACGCCGGGTCCGTTTCGTCGCCCAGAGTCACCGAGGCGGCCAGAGCCTCCTGCACCACGGTCTCGACGGGCAAATTGGCCTCGATTTCCGCCGTGACATCGGGTGTGACGCCTACGGACCCAAAGTCGTGGCCCTCGGGGGTCAACCACCGGGCGATCGTGAGCTTGAGGGCCCCACTGTTCGATAGTGCGAATCTCTGCTGGACCGTGTTCTTTCCGAACGTGTTCTCCCCGACCACCGTTGCCCGGCCCCTTTCCTGGAGCACCGCCGACACGACTTCGGAGGCGGAAGCGCTGCCCTCGTTGACGATGACGATGACCCCCATGTCTTCGGGCACGATCGGATCTCCCGTGGTGGGATACGAAGTCGATGAATCCGGACCCTCGGTGACGACCACATCTCCGTCGGGGAGGAAGGCCGAAGCCACCTCGATTGCCGTGTCGAGGAGACCCCCGGGATTGTTCCGCATGTCGAGCACGATGGACTCGACACCTTGGTCGAGCAACGTTTCAAGCTGCTCCAAGAAGAGCTCGTCGGCGTTGTCCGTGAATGCGTTGAGCCCGACATAGCCCGTGTCTCCGACCACCTCGCTGACCACGGCCTGGACGATGAAAGAGGCGCGGGTGATGGGCACGTCGAAGATTTCTCCATCCCGTCCGATGGTCAGCACGACATCCGAGCCCGCCGGGCCCCTCACCGTGGCGGTGACTTCGTCCACAGTCCAACCGGAGATGTCGGTGCCATCCACGCCCAGGATCAAATCGTCCGGTTGCAGACCGGCAGTGTCGGCGGGGGTGCCATCGACGGTCGAGACGATGTGGATGATGCACGTCTCCGAGATGATGTTGCAATCCTCCCCGCTGGCCGAGTCCTCGGCAGTGACGAGGGCACCGATCCCCTGGATCTCGCCTGCTTGCTCCTCCTCGAGTAACTCCACCGCCTCGGGGTCGAGATACACAGAGTGTGGGTCGAGACCGAACGTGGCCATGCCATGGACCATCGCTTCGGCGGCCTCGGCGCCGGTTTCGGCTTTGGTGAGCGCGGCCTCGCAGGTCTCGAGGAAGGGTGTGGCCGGCGCGACGCAGACCAGCTCGGATCCGGAGCTTGCCCCGCCTAGAGCTTCCAAGCCACGGGCGGCCGCCCCGGCCAGCTCGACATCGGTTATCTCGTCGACATAGTGACGACGAATCAGGTCGTAGGTCTCACAAACGATCTCCACCTCCGGATCGACGGCGTCGCATCCAACGAGACGCATCGGACGTCCGGCAGTCGCCGTTGTGACCGGGGCCTCGTCGGTCTGTTGGGTCGTGGGTGACCCCGCCGCCGTCGGCGCCGGGGCGTTCTCGACGACATCGCAGGCCGTCAGGACAATGCTCGAGACGAGCAGGAACGAGATGAGGCGCGTGCGGCTCATTGCTCGAGGTGTCCCGGCAGTGCACTTGGAGGCTCCGTACGCCATGCTCCATTATCGGTCCGGGTCGGCCATTACCGTCGCGGAAGATGCATCTTCGAGTCACACTTCGTGTAACGGGTGGGGTGGCAGTCACACGTGACACCAGGGATGGCCGATGGGTGGAGCCTTGGGGGGAGCCTGACGAAGTCATCTCCTCCAGTCTCTGGGCCTTGCCCGGGTTGGTCGATGGGCATGCCCATCTCGGCCAGGGGACTGTTGACATCCCCGGGGTCGGTCCCGAAGGAGCCGCCAAACGGGCAACGATGGCACTCGGAGCAGGTGTCGGGTTGATCCTCGACAAGGGGTGGAGTGACCTGACCGTCGTCCATTTGATCGACGAAGTCCCGGCAGCGGAGCGCCCCGAGATAGAGGCAGCAGGGGTGGTCCTCGCCGTCGACGGTGGGTTCTGGGAGGGTTTCGGCCGAAATGTCGCTCCTGGCGACATCAGCGAGGCGGCCGCAGTGGCGGCAGACGAGGGTGTCGGCTGGGTCAAGCTGATCGGGGACTGGCCGAGGAAGGGCGTCGGCCCGGTCGCCAACTTCGATGAGGAGGAGTTGAAGGAGGCGGTGGCTGTCGCCAGAGAGCACGAGGCACGGGTGGCGGTCCACACCATGGCTCGGGAGGTCCCGTCCATGGCAGTGCGGGCAGGAGTGGATTCCATCGAGCACGGTCTGTTTCTGACAGACGATGACCTGGAGGTGCTGGGGTCCCGGGGAGGGTGCTGGGTGCCGACCGTCCTCCAAGTGGAGGCAACGATCAAACAACTCGGTGAGCGGTCGTCGGGCGGGCGGTTGCTGCTCGAGGGTCTCGAAAACGTGAGAGCGCGCCTCCCAACCGCCGTCGAGGCCGGCGTCCATGTGCTGACCGGCACCGATCTCGCAATCGCGACCCATCAGGTGGCGTCGGAGGCGATCCGTCTCTGGGAGATGGGCATGGCTGCCGCGGCCGTGATCGAGGCCGTCTCGTGGTCGGGGTTCAGGGCGACCGGTCGTCAAGTCGGGTTCGACCTCGGCGGTCCGGCCAATGCCGTCTTGTTTTCGGAGGATCCTGTGTCGAACCCACAGGTGTTGGCCGACCCCGTTGCCGTCATCCGAATGGGTCGGATGGTGTCATGAGGCTCGTGCTCGCCTCCGGGTCACCCCGCCGCCGCGAACTGCTGGAGCGGCTCGGTCTCGACTTCGACGTGGTCGCTCCCGATGTCGACGAGACCCGGTATCCGGAAGAGGCACCAGCCGCGTATGTGGACAGGGTGGCTCGATCCAAGTCCGCCGCCGTGGCCGAGGACGGACTGATCGTGCTCGCGGCCGACACCATCGTGGTGCACGAGGGCAGGGTCATGGGCAAGCCCGGTCATCCCGAGGAGGCGCGGACGATGCTGCGACGAATCGAGGGGGATGGTCATGAGGTCTTCACCGGGTTGGCTATCGCCGCCTGGGACGGCGGGGCGCAGATCAAATCAATCGTCGATGTCGCCGAGGTAACCATGCTCCAGATGACGGAGGACGAGATCGCGTGGTACGTCGGGACCGGTGAGCCTCTGGACAAGGCCGGGGGATATGCCCTTCAAGGTGTTGGCGGGCTGTTCGTGAGCAAGGTGGTCGGGAGCCCGTTCACGGTGATCGGTCTGCCGATTCACCTGGTCGCACGTCTTTTGTCCGCCTCCGGGGCCGATCTGACCGCGTTCAGAAACGACGTCTCCGGGTAACTTGGCCCCATGAACCGCACCGCCTGGATCCTCACGGGTTTGTTCGTGGTTCTCGTGGTGACCATCATTTTCCTCGTGGGCCGTGACGATGAAACTGACTCTTCGACCACCACCACGTCCGTCCGAACGACGACGACGACGACGGGCGACACCTCCACCACTTCCGGGGCTACCACCACCAGCACTTCCATCGCCACAACGACGACTCCCGCCCCCACCACCACCACGACTCCGCCGACAACCACGACCTCTGTCGCCGTTGCCGGCAATTGGGCTGCGACACCAATGGTCGCGGCAGGATTCGGCGCACTGGGTTGGTGGGACGGCGCCAATTGGGTTCAGGTGGATGAAGGCACCCCACTCCCCGTCGCCGGTCGTGAGGACTATCAAGTCGCACTGATCGGGTTGGAGGCGATCGTTGCCGCAGGCGCCCCGACGACTTTGTGCGAGCCGGTCAACAACCCGGGCGTGGTGTTCGAGAACGAGCAGGTCCTCGGTGACTGGCCGGGGCCCGTCGGGGTGGGTATCACGGCGCCGTGGCTGATCGTGCCGCATCTGGTCGAGCAGATCGAGGATGACGGCACCTACTCCGCCTTCGCCGCCGAGCTCCTGGCAGAGCGTGGTCTCGACGTTCCCGATCCGGCGATGAAGCAGATCGTGCAGGTCGATCTCGAGGGAGACGGAGTCAACGAAGTCCTGGTGGTGGCGGAGGATGTCAGCGAGGGTCTGTTGGCACAGGACGGCGACTATTCGATCGCCTTCGTGAGACGCACAGTCAGCGGGGACGTGCAGACCGACATCCTGGGCGAGTCGGTGATCGTCACCGCCGACGGTCCATTCATGAACTCTTACTCGGTTGGCGCGGTAGCGGACCTGAATGGCGACGCCAGGATGGAGATCGTCCTGACCGCCGCCTATTACGAGGGGATCGGCGTGGAGGTGTGGGAGTACGCGGATGGAGGGCCGGCACTCAGGATCTCATCCGGTTGTGGCGCCTGATGGAGAATCCGTTCCTCGATCGCCCCACGTATGTCGGTCACACCGGCATCGAGCTCACCGATGCCTCGCCTGAGTCATGTGGGGGCCGATTGGTGATCGAGGACATACACCATCAGCCCTACGGGGTGGTCCATGGTGGGGTCTATTGCACCTTGATCGAGACCCTTGCTTCATCCGGGGCCGCCCTGTGGGCCATTGAGAACGGCATGGCCGGGTGTGTCGGGGTGTCCAATCAGACGGATTTCATCCGTGCGACCACCGAAGGCGTCCTGATTGGCTTGGCGACACCCATACACCGGGGACGCACCCAGCAGCTATGGCAGGTGGCCGTCACGCGCGAGGACGACGGGAAGCTCGTCGCTCGGGGCCAGGTTCGCCTGCAGAACATCAACTCCACCGAGTTCTAGAATCTGCTGCGATGCTCCGCATCGGCCCCCTCACCGTCGATCCACCCGTCGTGCTCGCCCCGATGGCCGGGATCACCAATGCCCCATTCCGGCGTCTGTGCCGCGAGTACGGGGCAGGTCTCTATGTGTCCGAGATGATCGGCGCCCGCGGACTCGTCGAAGGAGACGAGAAGACACGCCAGCTGGCCAGCTTCGCCCAGGACGAGACCCCCCGCTCGATCCAGCTCTATGGCACCGACCCCGGGTCCCTCGGTGACGCCGTTTCCTATCTGGTCGAAGTCGAGCAGGTCGACCACATCGACATGAACTTCGGCTGCCCGATGGGAAAGGTGACACGGCACGGGGGCGGCGCCGCCCTTCCCTGGAAGCGAGATCTGTTCCGGTCCATCGTGGCGGCTGCGGTGTCCAACGCGGGACCGGTCCCGGTGACGGTGAAATTTCGCAAGGGAATCGACGACGACCACCTCACATTTCTCGAGACCGGGCTCACGGCCGAACAGGAGGGGGCGTCGGCAGTGGCCCTCCATGCGAGGACGGCCCGTCAGCTCTATTCAGGCAGCGCCGATTGGGAAGCCATAGGCAGGCTGAAGGAGGCGGTGACGTCGATCCCGGTTCTGGGCAACGGCGACATCTGGACCGCGACCGACGCGATCGAAATGATGACACGGACCGGATGTGATGGGGTGGTGGTGGGCCGAGGGTGCCTCGGGCGTCCCTGGTTGTTCCGGGATCTGGTCGATGCGATGACCGGCCGCCCGGATCAGACCCCACCCAATTCGGGTGAGGTGGCCCGGGTGATGGTCCGTCACGCCGGCTTGCTGGTGGACCACTTCGGTGAGCGAGTCGGGATCGCACTGTTTCGGAAGCACCCCTCGTGGTATCTCAAGGGGTTCCCGGCCGGACCGCAGATGCGCGATGCCCTGGCGAGGGTGGAGTCGTTGGACCAACTCGAGAGTCTTTTGGTCGTTTGGGACCAGGACATTCCCTTCCCAAAGGAGGCAAACCACATGGTGCGCGGTCATTCACATGGCCCCCGCCCGGTCCGCCTCCCCCATGGCTTCCTCGACCACCGCGAAGGCGATCGTCTGGGTCGAGAGGCAGAACAAGTGATCAGCGGAGGCTGACCCTTCTGTGCCGGCATTGGCCCATATATGGGCCTGCGTACCTCAGGTACGTGCGCGCGCTATTCGCGCTCGGCGAAGCCGGCGACTGCCGAGAGCATGAGATGGGCCATGGCATCGAGAGTGAGTCCGTCCTGATCGGCCTCCGGGTCGACCTCTACGAGATCGATCGAGGCAACCTTGGGGTTGCGAGCACATCGGCGCACCCCCTCGGCGAGATCGCGCACCGTGAGCCCTCCCGGCCTGGCCCCGGGGCAGGCGGGCGCATAGGCGCGGTCGAGCACGTCGATGTCGACATCGACATGGACGACGTCGGTTTTCACCGCAACCACGGTCAGGGCGTCCTCCACCACCGACCCGATGCCGCGTTGTGAGACATCGTCGACAGTCAGAACCGTGATCCCCTGCTCGTCGCAATAGGCGCGGTACTCGGCGGAGTTGGCGAACGAGTGGATCCCGATCTGCGCCACGTTCTCACCGGGCAGACCGTCCTCGTCGATGAGCCCGCGCACCGGGGTCCCGTTGGTTGGACCGAGATCGAGGGTGCGGACGTCATGATGGGCATCGAAGGTGATGAGCCCGATCCGGCTCCGGTCGGCGGACAAAGACCTGGCCAGAGGGCGGGTGATGGCGTTATCCCCACCGAGGTAGATGCTCAGCGAGCCTCTGTTCAGTTCGGCGGCGAGGTTCTCGACCATCTCCGGCATGTGATGCATATCGAGGTCGGAGACCGCCCAATTGCCCTCGTCACGAACCGTGACACCACCGAAATCGACTCCCCATTCGCCGTGAAAGGTGGAGAAACGGCTGAGTCGATCTCGGACTTCGAGCGGGCTCAGATCGGCCCGCGATGGCGACAAAGAGGCACGGGACGAAGGCACACCCACCACCAAGATCTCCGGGTCGGGATGCTCCTGGGCGAGCCAGATGTCGGCGCGCGGCCAGTGTGGGTCATTGATCGGCATTGAGGATCAGCGTATAGCTGCTCCGGTTGCGATCCCTAAACGGTCTCAGAGCATCGGGATGTCGACACCCCGCTCACGTGCCACGCGGCGGGCAATGTCGTAGCCGGCGTCCGCATGACGCATCACCCCGGTGCCGGGGTCGTTTGTGAGTACCCGCTCCACTCGCAGAGCGCCCTGCTCAGTTCCGTCGGCGACGACTTGAGCCCCTGCGTGGATCGAGTTCCCGATGCCCACCCCGCCCCCATGATGGACTGCCACCCAGGCCGCCCCAGAGGAGACATTGAGCATCGCATTGAGGATTGGCCAGTCGGCGATGGCGTCCGACCCGTCGGCCATGGCCTCCGTCTCCCGGTAGGGGGAAGCGACGGATCCCGAGTCGAGGTGATCCCGGCCGATGACAATCGGAGCCGAGATATCGCCTGCGGCGACCAGATCGTTGAAGCGGAGACCGGCCAGATGGCGCTCGCCGTAAGAGAGCCAGCAGATCCGGGCGGGGAGACCTTGAAAATGGACCTTCTCGGATGCCATTCGCATCCAGCGATGGAGCGAGTCGTTATCGGGGAACAACTCGCCGATGGCCCGGTCGGTGACCGCGATGTCGGCCGGATCGCCGCTGAGGGCCACCCAGCGGAACGGCCCCGAGCCCTCACAGAACAAGGGCCTGATGTAGGCCGGGACGAATCCGGGATAGGAGAAGGCGTCGACGAAGCCGGCGGTGGCCGCCTCACCCCTCAGGTTGTTGCCGTAGTCGAATGTCTCGACACCCGAGGACTGGAACCCGACCATCGCCTCGCAGTGAGCCGCCATCGACTCCCGGGCCGACTTGATATAGGTATCGGGGTCGTCTTCGCGCAGCCGGCGGGCTTCGTCCACGTCGTATCCGACCGGGATGTACCCGTACAGCGGGTCGTGTGCCGAGGTCTGGTCCGTCACGATGTCGACGTCGAGGGCCATTTCGAGCAATCGGGGGAACAGGTCTGCGGCATTGCCGAGCAGGCCGATCGAAACCGCCTCGCGATTTCGCTTCGCCTCGAGGGCGCGGGACACGGCCTGCTCGGTCTTTTCGTAACTCTCATCGAGGTATCCGGTCTCCAACCGGCGTTGGATCCGCTGGGGGTCAACCTCCACACATAGTGCGACGCCGCCGTTCATGGTGATCGCAAGCGGCTGAGCGCCCCCCATGCCTCCGAGCCCGGCGGTGAGGGTGAGTGTGCCGGCCAGGCTGCCGCCGAATCTCTGCTCGGCGATGGCGGCGAAGGTCTGATAGGTCCCTTGGAGGATGCCCTGGGTCCCGATGTAAATCCAGGACCCTGCAGTCATCTGCCCATACATGGTCAGACCTGCAGACTCCAGCTCCCAGAACTGCTCCAAGGTCGCCCACCGGGGGACGAGCAGGCTGTTGGCGATGAGCACCCGGGGAGCCATCTCATGGGTTTGGAACACCCCGACTGGCTTGCCCGATTGGACCAGGAGCGTCTCGTCGTTCCTCAACCGCTCGAGGGTCCGAACGATGGCGTGCAGCGACCCAAGATCGCGGGCTGCCTTGCCCCGGCCGCCGTAGACGATCAGCTGCTCCGGGTCCTCGGCGACGTCAGGGTCGAGGTTGTTGAGGAGACAGCGCAGCGCTGCCTCCTGGAGCCAGCCGTTGGTGTTGAGCCGGGCCCCCCGAGGGGAATGGAGGGGGAAGGACAGGTCGAGCATGAGGGGCCGAGCCTATCGGCGACCGCCTGCGATCACCCCAGGCGCGGTGACCGCTACTTGCGTAACAACCCGTCGAGACGACGGGAGGCGATGCGGGCTCCGATCAGACCCATCACCAGCAGATAGGCGATGTGGCCGGCCACAGACCAGTCCACCATGCCCAGCGAGAAAGCGCGGAGCAACTCGTTCCCTTGATAGAGCGGTGACAAGCGGACGAGCTGCTGCAGGGCAGGGGGATAGGTATCGAGTGGGTAGAAGGTGGCGGAGAACAGGAACAGCGGCATCGTCACCAGGGACACCAGGTCGAAGTCCTGCCATGAGCGCATATAGGTCGTGGCGGCGAGACCGACCGACCCGAAGGCGAATCCGATGAGGACCGCACCGGGAATGGTGAGGATGGCCCACCAGTTGGTGGTGAGGCCCATGATCACCATGACAACGAGGAAGGCGACGGCGTACAGGGCGCCGCGGAGCAGCGCCCATCCGATCTCGCCGATCGCGATGTCGCGCGGCCCCATCGGGGTAGTGAGGATCCCGTCGTAGACCTTGTCGAACTTGAGCCGGAAGAAGATGTTGAACGTGGTCTCGAGCACCGTCCCGTTCATCGCCGACGCCGCCATCAGGGCTGGGGCAACGAATGCCGTGTAGTCCACCGTGACGCCACCCGGCAGGGTCACGTCGCCGACGAGGGACCCGATGCCAATTCCGATCGAGAAGAGATAGAAGACAGGCTCGAAGAAGCCGGTGATCACGACCTTCCACACCCGCCGGTAGACCAGGTAGTTCCTCTCCCATATCCGCTGCGCCCGAAATGGCGTCATCCGTCCCGGCGGAGTCAGACGTGAGGGGGCGGAGACACTCATGGCTTGAGCCTCCGGTCCAGCCAGCGCGAGCCGAGGACGATGCCGGCGGCAGCCATCGCCACGAGATAGACGACATTGACCCAGATCGGCAGCGGGGTCACGATCGAAGCGTCGGCCCCGGGCACGGCGATCTTGCGCACGAGCTCGACACCATGGAACAAAGGTGTGAAAAAGGCCACCACCTGCAGCCCGTCGGGCAGTTGGCTGATCGGGAAGAAGGTTCCCGAGAACAAGAACAGCGGGATGATCCCGAACCGGAACAAGGTGGAGAGGCTCACCTCGTTCTCACGGGTCACCGTGAATGCGGTGACCGTGGCCTGGAACGCCAGCCCGGTGAGGACCGCCGGGGGGACCGCCAAGAGGGCCGGGCCGAGGTCGAGCGCTCCGAAGGCGACCGACACCAGGGCGAATACCGTGAGGACGAAGGTGAGGCGGATCGAGCCCCAGATCATCATGCCCCTCACGATGTCGGTCGGGGACAGGGGGGTGGTGATGGCGCCGTGGAAGCCCTTGCGCCATTTGATCCCGGCCATGACCGGGAAGGCTCCTTCTCCGGCCGAGGTCTGCATCGCTGTTGCCGCCATCAGACCGGTGGCGACGAAGGTCAGGTAGGGAATCCCCAAGTCGTCGGTGGACGAGTCGACCAGAGTCCCCAGGCCCAATCCCATCGCCGACAGGAACAGCACCGGGTTCACAAAACTGGAGATCACCGTCCCACGCCAGACGCGTCGGTAGCCGATGGCTTCCGATTCGACCCACCGCCATGACCGGGTCAGGCTGGTCATCAGTCGATGAGCCTTCGGCCAGTGAGCTTGAGGAACACGTCTTCCAGACTCGACCTGCGCACGAGCACCTGTTCGGGATGGATGTCGCGCTCGGTCAGCTGGTGCTGGGTTTCCTCGGCGTCGTCGGTGTAGACGATCACCCGGTCGGCCAGGATCTCCGTGTTGCCTTCCAGCCAATCGAGCTTGCTCGCCATCGCATCCATGAGCTCTTCGGAGAAGCGAAGCTCGACCACTTCCCGGGGGGCATACTGGGCGATCAGCTGCCGAGGCGAGCCTTCCGCCACGATCTTGCCTTTGTCCATGACCACCAGGCGGTCACAGAGCTGCTCGGCCTCGTCCATGTAGTGGGTGGTGATGATCAGGGTCGCCCCCTCCTTCTTCAGGCGATAGAGCCGATCCCAGAGGAGATGACGGGCCTGAGGGTCGAGACCGGTGGTCGGCTCGTCGAGGATGACGAGGTCCGGGTCGTTGATCAGGGCGCGTGCGATGGTCAGACGCCGCTTCATGCCCCCCGACAGCGGCTCGACCGGCGAGTCTGCCCGATCGGTCAGCTGGGCGAACTCGAGCAGATCGACGATTCGCGCCTTGATGTCGGCGCGGTGCATGTCGTGGTAACGCCCATAGACATAGAGGTTCTCCGAGACGGTGAGCTCGAGGTCGAGATTGTCTTCCTGGGGGACGACGCCGAGGTGCTGTCGGATCTGCCGGCCCTGGGCGTCGGGATCCAGCCCGAAGACCCTGAGCTTGCCTTCGGTGATCGGGCTCACCGTGGTGATCATCTTCATCGTCGAGGTCTTTCCTGCCCCGTTGGGACCGAGGAAGCCGAATGCCTCGCCCTTGGCGATGTCGAAGTCGACAGCGTCGACGGCGACGAAGTCGCCGAATCTCTTGGTGAGCCCGCGGGCCTGGACGAGCGGTTCAGCCATGACCACTCGACGCTAGTGGTGGTCCGATCCTGTCATGCCCGGATATCCGGCGGTCAATAGCGCTCGTACCTGACCACGGTCTCTGCCGGCTTGCGTCCCCCGAACCGACTCGGTGGCGTGCCCGTCGTCGGGTACCCGAGGGCGACGGCGTACCGCGTCTCGACCCCATCGGGAGCACCCAGGTAGTGCCGTGCATCGGCAGATCGATGGAGGGTGATCGGACATGAGGCGACGCCGATTGTCTTCGCCGCGAGCATGATGTTCTGGGCTGCTCGCCCGATGTCGAACAGGTTCCCGCCGTCCTCCTTGACGAGCACGATGGTTGCGGCCGAGGCTCGGATTGGATCGGTGTAGTCGCCGTGCTCGGCGAGACCCTGGAGCCGGTCACCGGTCACGACGATGAACGACCAGTCCTGATTGTTCTTCGAGCTGCCGGTCCATCGTGCCGCCTCGAGGATGGCGGCCAGGTCCTCGTCGCTGAGCGGGTCGGGCTTGAACTCCCGGACGGCACGGAGCTTCACGATGAGGTCGTAGGAATCTGTCATGGGCGGCGAGGTTAGGTCAGCGGGGATACAGGATCATCTGGGTGCACCGGAAGAGAGCGATCTTCTTCGCAGTCTCTTCGGCGGTGACTACGACATCCCAGACCTGGGTGGTCCGTCCGCCGTGGGCCAGAGACCCCTCGGACAGAAGGGCTCCTTCTAGTTGGGTGCCCAGGTGATTCGACTTGAGCTCGATCGTGGTGAATCCGACGGCGCCGTTGGGGAGGTTGGCGACGCATCCGTATCCGGCGGTGGTGTCGGCCAGCGCCACGACCGACGCGGCGTGGAGGTAGCCGTTGGAGGCGAGATGCCTCTCCCCGATCTCCATCCGCATGCTCGATGCGCCTTCGGTGATCTCGAGCAGCTCGATCCCGAGGAGCCCGGGGAGCCGCGGGGCACCGAGTTGCTCCAGGACGCCGGACAGCTCTTCTCTGTCTTCGGGAAATGGCGGGATATCGGGCATGAGGCGGCGACGTTACCGATGCGGTGTCGCGGGAGATGATCGAATAGGTTGACGCAATGCCAACGCCACATATCTCCGCCGAGAAGGGCGATTTCGCCCCGTCGATCCTGCTCCCGGGGGACCCGCTGCGGGCACAGCACATCGCCGAGAACTTCCTCGAGGACGCGAAGTTGGTGAACGAGGTTCGCAACATGCTGGGTTACACCGGCACCTACGAGGGCGTCCCGGTGTCGGTGATGGGCACGGGAATGGGTATCCCGTCAGCCTCGATATATGCCACCGAGTTGATCACCGAGTATGGGGTGGAGCGGCTGATCCGGGTCGGGTCATGTGGCGGGATCCTGCCGTCGGTGGAGCTCCGTGATGTGGTCCTCGCCATTGGGGCATGCACCGACTCGGGGGTGAACCGGGTTCGCTATGGAGGCTACGACTTCTCGGCGACTGCCGACTTCGAGCTGCTCCGGGCGGCGGCGGATGCTGCCGCATCTCGGGGCATCTCGGTCAAGGTGGGCAACGTCCATTCCGCCGATCTCTTCTACAACCCTGATCCCGTGGCATTCGACAGGATGGAGGCGATGGGGGTGCTGGCGGTGGAGATGGAGGCGGCCGGTCTCTACGGGGTGGCTGCTGAGAAGGGGGGCCGGGCACTCACCATCGCCACCGTGTCCGACCATGTTCGCACCGGCGCATCCACCACATCGGAGGAGCGTCAGCAAACCTTCGACGAGATGGTGGTGATCGCCCTGGAGACGGTCAGGGTCGACGTCGGGTGAATCCCTCCCTGGGCTGATATGTCTGTAGATCGCGCGGCGGCCCGCCAGGGGGTCATCGATGCCTTGCCGTTGTTCGTGCCGGCCATCCCGTTCGCGTTGGTGATCGGTCTCGCCATCACCGAATCCGGGATGAATCCCTTCGTTGGGTGGTCTGGCGCGTGGCTGATCTTTGGTGGGGCGGCCCAGCTGACCCTGGTCACGCTGTTGGGCACGGGTGTGGCCGTGGCGGCTGCGGTGGGCACCGCTCTCGTGGTCAATGCCCGTCACCTGATGTACTCGGCTGCCCTCGCTCCCACGTTCCAGAGCCAGCCGCGTTGGTTTCGATGGCTCGGTCCCTATCTCCTCATCGATCAGCTCTTTGCGCTGACCACGGTGCGAGCCCCCGATGAGGACCCGGACAGCTTTCGCAGTTACTACCTCGCTGCGGGAGCCACCTTCTGGGCGCTGTGGCTGACAGTCGTCGCCTTCGGGCTCCTGCTGGGACCGGTGGTTCCCGAGGGTTGGAATCTCGAGTTCGCCATACCAATCCTCTTCATCGGCCTGCTCGTGTTGGGGATCGAACACTGGCCCGAGATGGTGGCGGCGCTGGCCGGTGCCGGCGTCACCTATCTGGCCGCCGGTCTGCCCAATCGGACCGGCCTGCTGGTGGGAGCGTTCTTCGGGATGATCGCCGGCTTCGCCGCCGAGAGGCTTCGCCGTGAGTGACTTCCTGGCGACCGTGGTGGTGGGTTTGGGGACATATGTCTTCCGCGCTGTATTCATCGTGGTGCTGGCCAAGCGGCGCATCCCGGAGGTCGTGCTCGTTGCCCTCAAGTACGTGGGGCCGGCGGTCCTGGGTGCCTTGATCGTGGCCCTGCTCACCGATCCCGAGGGCAATGTCCAGATCGGGGTCCCCGAGGTCTCGGCGTTCGTGGCTGGGGGTTTTGTCGCTCACCGCACTCGAAGCCACATCTGGACCCTCTTCGCCGGGATGGTGGTGTACTGGGTGGTGCGAGCCCTCGTCTAGAGGGCGCGAAGAAGATTCTCCGTACGGCAGGCGACGCGTAACCCCTCCTCACTACTTTGGGTCTGAGAAGCGATGCCGACCTCCGGCATCGAGAAATTGGGAGGAGAAATGACCGACACCGTCGATCGGACGGAGTCGACC
>Ga0190271_10001354_pt1 | contig 13882 bp, 13 predicted proteins | sample Popmic356T_FD_133747 | JGI IMG/M metagenome (GOLD analysis project Ga0190271, IMG submission 133747) | Populus adjacent soil microbial communities from riparian zone of Weber River, Utah, USA - 356 T | ecosystem: Environmental > Terrestrial > Soil > Riparian zone | place: USA: Utah | collected...
CCCGGAGCCGACGATGGCAATATCCACGCGTTCAAGTTGTGTCATAAGAAGTCCTGCGCGTCAGCGTATTGGCGCACTGTCTAGTTCTCGATCAGATAGGTCTAACTGCTTCGCGGGCTTGCGGGCTGGTACCGCGCGGACTCGGTACCAGCTGGACGAGGCAATGCAAGACCGCTCAGCTCCGCGATCAGCTCTGGCTTCTCGATCACCCGCGGCACCTTGTGCTGGCCACCGAGCTTGTCGTGTGCTCGCATGAAGCGCTCGAACGCTCCGCGCGCGAGTAGGCGTACTTGCGGCTCGGCCAGCACGAGCGAGCTCGCGCGGTGTACACGGTAATCTTCATTGCCGCGCGCGATGTCTCGGTCGATGGCCGCCGCCAGACGTTGAGGGTCTGGCGGCACCCCCTCGCACTCCACGAGAAACACGTGACGCGCCACGCTGCTCGGCGAGACTTGTGAAAAGACCGTGAACTCGGCCAGCACCGCACCCTGCTCCGCGCACGCAGCGGCCACGGCTCGTTCGAGCTCGGCCTGACACACATGCTCGCCTGTCACATTGAGAAACGCTGCCGTGCGTCCTTCGAAGACGAAGCGGTGTGGAAACGTCGACACAAAGCGCAAACAGTCGCCGATCAAGTAGCCAAAGAGACCACTCAGGGTGCTGACAGCCAACGCATAGACCACGTCCACTTCGACTTCCCAGAGCGCGAGACGGCGAGGTGACGCAGCTGTCAGCTCCTCGATCGGGATGAATTCGTAGAACACGCCAGCGTCAGGCAATAGGAGCATGGCAGCTTCATCCAAGCTGTCTTGCACGCCCATGATGCCGCCCTCGGTCGCGTTGTACACATCGAGGTAAGGCACGTGCTTGCCCACACGCGCCTCGATGAGCGAGCGGTAGGGCTCGTAGCGCACTCCTCCACCCGTCAGAAGCCGCAGGCGCGGCCAGATGTCCTGAATGCTGCGCGCCGGCAACTGGCGTCGCTCGGCTACCGCGAGCACCGCATCGAACAGACCCGCAAACCAAGCCGGTGTACCGGCGATCATCCGAACGTCGCGCGTGACAGCCTCCTCGGCGAGCGCGCGGAGCTTGTCGTCCCACGACGCAATGCCGCGCACTGCCTCGCTGGGCAGCTGCTTGTCACGAAGCCAGCGCGGCACGTGACGCGCCATGATTCCCGTGTTGTCGCCGACGTAGGCGCCGCTGACACGACGCTCGAGCTGTGTGCTGCCTCCGAGCAAGATCGCCGCACCGCCGAGCACATCGGGCTGGCCGCCATTGCGCAGGAACGCGGCGATCGGCTCGAAACCACCACGCTGTTGTTGCCTGACGGCCGCAAGCGAGATGGGCAGATACTTGTTGCCGGCCGTGGTGCCGCTCGACATGCCGAAGTACGGAATCTGTCCCGGCCATGACACATTGCCTTCACCAGCGAGGGCGCGCGCGAACCACGGCTCGAGCTGCGCGTACGTTCGCAGCGGCACGCGCTGCCGAAAGCGGTTTACGTCGCGCACGCGCGCGAGGCCGTGCTCACGTGCAAAGGCCGTACGCGCAGCCGTTCGAAGCAGGCGCGCGAGCGTGCGCTCTTGAATATGCTGCGGGTGGTCGCTGCGGCGATCCAACACGTGGCCGCGCGCGTGTGCAGCAAGCTGCAGGACAGAACCTAGTAATGACATACGTTAGCCATCGTTAGTAAGCGCTTCGCGGGACACCGCAGTTACGAGTGACCGACAACTGCGTGAATCCGTGAAACTTCGTTACGCAAGCGTCGCCCGGCGCTCGCACGGCCGTTGCCAAACTGGCGCAGGCTCGACCGTCATGATTCGCTTCACGTTAGATGAAGTCGCGTATCGCCTCCTGCCTCAAGTCGCACCTGGAAGGGCCTTGGCCGACAGCGAGTGGCGCACGTTGCGTGCCGCCGCGGAGACGCTGTTGGAAGAGCTGCCGTTCGAGCTCTCGCCGACACGTGTCGCAGACAACGTGGAACGCTTTCTGTGTGAAGGTCGCTCGAAGCGCGCGTGGCGCTGTCGTGTCTTGATGACCGTGCTCGAGCTCCTACCACTCAGTGTGCACGGGCGCCGCTTCTCACAGCTGGCACCAGCCGAGCGACGCGCGCTGTTCGAAGCGCGCATCATCGGGGGCCGCGGACCGTGGGGGCTATGCGCCAAGGTTCGTTACTTGGTGCTCATGGGGACCTACGGTGACGAAAGCGTGCCCAGTAAGCTCGGCGTCTTGATACCCAACGAAGCGCGTCCCAAGCGCGCCGGGCGTCGACAACGGTCGCTGCCGCTGGTGGGCGCGAATGGCGTGAATGGAGCGGGCGCCGGCAGGAATAGCGCCGAGCTGTCGCCGGAATCGCCAGTCTGAGCAGCTTATAGGCCGGTCCGGCTGCGCGGGCCGCTCTCGGGTCGCAGCGCCGGCTTGCGGGACGGAGCCTGCCCATGCGGCGTCGGCCGCTAGCGCTCGTGCGCCTCGAGCGAGGTTGCGTGTCGCAGCACCGGAGCGGAGCGACCTCGACACGGCGTCGAAGCCGGACTCGTCCCCCTAGGGGCGCGGGCGCTCACGCGGCCCGAGTCAGAAATGAATGAAAAACACCGCACGCCGTTGGCTGCGCGCGGTGTTTTTCGGCTCGAAGCTGAGTTGTGAGCTCAGATGCCGCCAGCGCCTGCTCGGGCGCCTGCCGCACCGCCTGCGCCAGCCGTGGCCGTTGAGCCTGCAGCCGCGCCACCGGCGCCCGCCGCAGTGCTGCCCGCAGCTGCACCCGTGCCCGCGGCGGCACCGGTACCAGCGGCTGCGCCTGCTACGCCACCTGCGCCAGCAGCCGTGGTGCCGGCGACTGCGCCGCCACCTGCAGTGGCAGTTGCACCTGCTGCACCGCCCGGCGCGCCAGCTGCCGCGCCTGTACCGTCACAACGGACCGGCGCTGCCGCTGCCATGCCGGGAATCGCGAATGACCCGCAGGCCAACGACAGCGCGGCCAAATTGATGCCGCAATTCCCGTCTGGCTTGCAGCATGGGGTGATCATGCCGCCGCCGCCCAATCCGCCGAGGCTCGGCACTGGGCAGAGAGGCGCAGCCGGCAGCAGTGGTAGGCACGCGCCCGCTGCGTCGGCGAAGCTGCAGGTGCCCGCGGCCATGTCCAAACAGCAGGGCGTTGCTGCTTTGGCGCCCGGCAGGAGGCCGCCTATCTGGGACGCGAACGCGGCAGCCGGGTTCGTGCACATCTTCGTTCCGCATTGCACGCCGGCTGCTGCTGGGCTACCCGCGGCGGAAGATCCAGCCGCTGCTCGACCGGCCACGGAGCCCGTGCTTCCGCCCACGACTGGGTTCGTCGTGCCGCCGGTCGCCGCCGGATCGCTAGCGCAACCGAACTCGAGCGCCAGGCTCATGAGCGCTCCAACATACAACGTCGCTACTTTTTTCATCGCAGATTGACCTATTATTTACGTGTACGCGCAAAGTCCTGACGGACGCGTATCACAACCTACGACGAGGGGGCAGGAGTTGTCACACCGCCAACTGAAACTGGCGAAAAAAGCGTCCTCGTTCAACAGTCGAAGATATCCCTAGATCAAGACGCCGTATTGCAGCCACGCGCGGCAGCACAGCGTAGGCGCTAGCTTCCGATCACTGGGTAATGTGCGAGATCACTCGACTCGCGCGTTACCGCGCTCGAGTGCGTGCCCCCAGAGTGGCGTCACGACGCTCGCGCGAGCGCAGGCCGCTGCGCCGACGCGGCGCAAGTCGATCCGTAGTCCGCCGCCTGCCGCCGACGGCTGCAGCAGCTCGTGACCTGTAAGACTTTCCATGCTCAGCGAGTCCGGTTTGGACCCCGGTATGAGCTCGCGAGCCAAGCGCAAGATGCCACGCACTGCAAAGTCATGTTGACTGGAGGGCGCAGCAAACTCGTCGTCTGACAACCTCGGCGTGCAAGCGATAGCGTCAGGTCCGGCGCGCACGACGTCGAGATCGAGCTCTGTTACATGTACGATCCGCGCTTGTTCTGCTGCCACGCGTCTACTCCCGGCGCCCGGCGGCCGGCTCCCTCGGAGCAGCGCGAGCTCGGACGCGGCCTGGATCAGCAGCGCACGCTCGGGGACGACGGCCAAATGCCAGAGATCACTCGCCTGCGCCAGCATCAAGCACGCGACGGCGCTCGGTGTGATCACGCCCGAGGCGAGGGAGCGCAAGCGCGGTCGCGCCCCTGCGATCATGGCCGCCATCAGCAGCAGCGCGATCAGCACGGACAACGGCAACAAAGTGCGAAAACGCGTAACCGTCTCGCGCACGGCGAGATGCGGCAGCACCGTCATGGCGCCACACGCGACGACCCACACGCCGCGCCGCACGCACCTGGCAGCCTGGGACCGGGCACACCGTACGGAGTAGAGCCCCCAGCCGATCAGCGCACACAGTCCGAACCACGCGACGTGGCTCGGCAGCCCGATCCACCACAGCTTTCCCGCAAACGGCAGCGCCGAAACCAGCAGCCAACGAGCCTTCAGGAGCGGTGCGAACACGAGCTCACCGCGCTTGGCGATCTCGAAGCCAAACAGTGTGATGCACAGGCGAGCGAGCATGTAGTAGCTGGCGACGGCGACGACGCCCAGCGCAAACGCCCGACGCGAGGCGAAGCCGGACGCGGCATACACGCCGAGCAGCGCGAAATACACGAGGGCAAACGGTTGATAGGCCGACAGCCCCAGCACCAGCAAGACCACGCTCAGCACGTACGCCCAACGCGCTGGTCGTGGCCGCAGCGCCAGCTCGAGTGCGCACGCACCAAGCGCAGCGGCGACGAGACACGGCATGGCGACCAACCAATACGAAAACAGGGCAAAGCCCGGCAGAACCGTCAGCGCCGTCGCCATCCAAGCTGCGAGTGCTTCGCCCCAAAGCTTGCGTAATGCGCGCGACAGCGCCCATGCCAGCAGCCACAGCAGCACGACACCGCAAGCGCGCAGCACGAGCCACCCCTCGCGCTGCGCCAGCAGCGGCAGGCTCGCGATCAACAGGGCGCCGTGTACAGGACGACCGTTCATCACGGTCATCATCGTGGCTTCCCACACCGCCGCGCTCGGCCGAGAATGTTCGATGTCGTACCAGTAGTAGTCGTCGCTGAACAGATAGTCGTCGCGCAGCGTCGGTGCGACGGCAGCCAGAATGAACAGCGCACAGATCGCGACGCGCGCTCGTGCAGCCCATAGCGGCGCCCGCCCGCCGCTCGATGCGGCCGCATGCGCTGCCAGCCCAGGCAACGCCGCTGCGGGCGTCGATTCCAAAAACGACGCCATCAACCCCCCGAGCTTTGTCCGCGAATAGCGGGCGTCCCGACGCCCCTAGCTATGCGACGATAGCCGACCCCGAGCCATTGCTCCAAGCGCGCAACATGCAGGCAGCGCGCCGCTGATCGCTCGCAAGCACAGCGAACCGACACTGCTGCGCCTGATAGGTGACACAACCGTCGCAAACGTCGGCGTGGCAATGTCCATACCCCTCGCCGGAACCTGGCTGGTGCCAGCATTACGGTGGTGCGGTTCGCTGAACGGTAAGAAGGCAGCTCAGCACGCTTTCTACGTACGGTACAGCCGTGCAGCGCACGTGCGGCGTGTGACACGACCGCGTCACGAATGCGCTGGTGACGATAACGTGTGTCGAGCTGCTGGCCGGAGTGTGCGCGATACCCAAATGCGCCTCGCTGCCTCGGCGCACATCCGTCACTCAGCGAATCAGGCGCAGCACGCGCGACACGCTTCGCCAACCTGGCCACGGTCTGCGGGTACACGGTCGAACGTTTTCGCGAACCTGGCGGCATTCTACTCAGCCGCGCTCAGCGTTCTCGGTTAAACTCCGCGGCGATGGTGCCTAGTTCTTCGAGTCGTCGCCCGCCCACGCCCTTCGAGGCTGCGTCCAGCCTTAGCTCCAGCCCGAGCGAACCCCCGAGCGGCGCTTTCTTGCTCGAAATCGCCTGGGAGGTCTGCAACCAGGTCGGTGGCATCTATCAAGTCGTGCGCTCCAAAGCGCCATTGATGGTGCATCGCTGGCGCGATCAGTACTGCATGGTCGGCCCGTACCTGGAGAGCAAGGTTCCGCTCGAGTTCGAGCCCGCGCGCGCCACCGGTTGGATCGCACGCCTACTCGAAGCGTTGGAGCACGATGGCCTGCGCGTCCACTTCGGCCACTGGTTGATACAAGGCCGCCCGCGCGTCCTACTCCTCGAGTACAAGCGTCTCGGGCATCTGCTGCCCCAGCTCCAGCAAACGTTTTGGAACGAGTACAGGATCGATACGAGGCAGGGAGACCCAGTCGTCGACGATGCCTTGTTGTTCGGCGAAGCCGTGCGACACACGCTTGCAGTCGCATCCGGCGTGCTCTCGCTGGGCAGCGAACGCAATCGCGGTGACGCCCTGGGCGCGGAAGAGATGATTCCGCAGTGGCTGCTCGCCCACTTCCACGAATGGCAGGGCGGAGCTGCATTGCCGCTGGTCCGGCGCGGCGGGTTGCGCGTCGGAACGCTGTTCACCACGCACGCGACCCAGCTCGGCCGCTACATCGCGTCGAACGAGCCCGATTTCTACGATCGCTTGGACCACTTGGACCACGCGGCCGAGGCTGCGCACTACAACGTGCGCGCCCAACACGGCATCGAGCGCGTGTGTGCCCAAGAGGCGCACGTGTTCACCACCGTGTCGCCGATCACGGCCGAGGAGTGCGCCGCCCTGCTCGGTCGCAAACCGGACGTGATCACACCGAACGGCCTGACCATCTCGCGCTTCAACGTCGGCCACGACCTGCAGACGTTCCACGCCGACTTCAAGCAGCGCATTCACATGTTCACGATGGGCTATTTCTTCCCGCACCATCGCTTCGACCTGGATCGCACGCTGTACATGTTCACGAGCGGCCGCTTCGAGCCCCGCAACAAAGGCTTCGACCTGTGCCTCGAAGCGATGGCGCGCCTCAACCGACAGCTGAAGCTCACGCGCACCGGCATCACCGTGGTGTTCTTCGTGATCGCCTCGCGCCCAGTGCGTTCGATCCACCCGCTCGCGCTCGAAAAACGCGGAATTTTGAACGAGCTGCGCGACGTGTGCGACAACATCATGCATCGGGTGGGTGAATCGGTGTTTCAGCGCGCCGCTGCGGGCGGCAAGCTCCAGCTCGACAACCTCATCGATGACTACTGGCAGCTGCGCTACCGCCGTACACAAGCAGCGCTGCGCACCGAGGTGCTGCCGCCGATCGTCACGCACATCCTGGAAGACGATCGCACCGATCCCGTGCTGGTCGAGCTGCGGCGCCTGCAGCTTTTCAACCGCCCGGACGACGCGGTGAAGGTCGTCTACCATCCCGAGTTCATCACGCCGTTCAACCCGCTGTGGGGCATCGAATACGAACAGTTCGTGCGCGGCTGCCACCTGGGTGTCTTCCCGAGTGCCTACGAGCCATGGGGCTACACGCCGCTCGAATGCATGGCGCTCGGCACGCCCGCGATCTCGAGTGATCTGGCCGGCTTTGGACGCTTCGTCGACGAGATCTTACCCGACCATGATCAGTGGGGAGTTTGGGTGCTGCCGCGGCGCAGTCGCAGCTTCAACGACGCCGCCGAGGATCTGGCGCGGCGCATCTTCGAATATTGCTCGCTCACGCGACGCGATCGCGTGTCACTGCGCAACGAGGTCGAAAAGCGCTCGTGGGAGTTCGATTGGTCGCGCCTCGGGACGGCCTACCACCGCGCCCACGATCTCGCCTTCGAGCGCGTGCGCGAGAATCCTTGAACTGGGATATTCTCGGCTGACGCCGCGCTCCAGAGCACTTTAGACGGCGGGATTTCCGTGCCTAGAGCACATGCCGGTACCACGCACGGAAAATCCGTCTGATGTGCCAGCTTAAACCGAGCGCTGCGTCCAAACTCGCGCGCTTTCCTTGGATCGGTTTTCGCTATGGACCGGCTCGGATTCCCAGTCATGTCGAAGGTTACCCATCTGCGCAGCGCTGAAGACGAACCGCTAGAGATCGATCCACCGGATAACGAGGTTGATCTCGAAGAACGCGTCACGCAGGAGACCGCGGACTCCGCGTCCCCGGATCTCGTGCCTATCCTCGGCGCCAACCTGCGTCGACTGCGCTCGAAGCGCGGCCTGTCGCTCGAACGCTTGGCCAAGCTGTCCACGGTCAGTCGCGCGATGCTGAGCCAGGTCGAGCTCGGCTACAGTGCGCCGACGATCAATGTCATCTGGCGCATCGCCAATGCGCTCGGTGTACCGTTCAGCGCACTGCTCACGGCGCCCGATACGGTCACGACGCGGGTGTTGCGCAGCACCGAGGCCAAGCGCCTGACCAGCCACGACGGCACGTTCAGCTCGCGCGCCCTGTTTCCCTTCGACAGCTCGCGACGCACGGAATTCTACGAGCTGCAACTGCAAGCCAAAGGTGTCGAACAGGCCCCTGCGCACGCACCCGGTACGACAGAAAATCTCATCGTCACGCGAGGCAGCGTGACCATCAAGGTAGCAGGCGATGTCGTCCGCCTGGCGACGGGCGATGCGGTCCTGTTTACCGCAGACGTCCCGCACACCTACGAAAATCCCGGCGCCGAGCTCGCTGTCATGTATCTGGTGATGACGTACACGCACGAAGTCGGAGGCTAGTGACGGCCACTTCGGGGAGGAGGGATGCACACTCACCTCGTACTGGCCGATAGCTAATGACCAAGCGCCTTGTGATCGTAGTCACAGACTTGGCGATATCGTGAAATCCGCGGCGAGCACTGCGCGTAGACTGTCCCGACGAACTTCGTACGACAGGAGACGTCATGACAGTCGAACTCAGCACGGCTCTGCGTCAGCAGCTCTCCACGCTGCTGCGCGAAGCCTTCCCTGACGCACGCTTCGATGATGCCGACTTGGAGGGTCTCGCGCTCGCGCTGCAGCGACAGGACCAAGCAGGGAAAGCAGGTGCGACCGGATGCGCCGTACAAGAGGTGCTCGACGGGAGTGCGCCGGCCGATCTCGAGCTCTGCCGAGCCGAGCTCGACGCGCTCGCCCGCTCGTTGTCTCCGCAGCTCGGCGCGGACCATGCGCCCGTGAGTGTAGCGCTGCACAAGGCCGATCCCTTCAGCTACTACTGGGCCCGCGCGACCCACACGCGCAAAGATCCGCCGGAGAAGTACGCGCCGTTCACGGGCGAGCTCGCGATGGTGCGCGTGACGCTGCCGGCGAGCCAGCCGCGGCGCTTCTCGACGGCCATCGGCAGCGTAGATCCCGGCGATCATCTGATCGCGACGCTCGCGGAAGCCAACGCAAAGTACGCGCTGCCCCTCACCTACGACCTGAAGCGCGTCGACCTGATCACCCCGCCGCGCCAGCTGCTGCGCTTCGGCGCGATCAGCGTGCTGCTCGGCTATCGCGATCCGGCTGGACTGCCCAGCTGCTTCATTCTCGAGGCCGGAACGGCCCTCGGACAACCCAAGGTGCTCTACCTCGGCCGTGAGATCGGCAAACAGATCAACCGCCGCACGGGCTATTCGCCCACCGCCTTCTCGTGCTCGGACAACGCGTACACGGGCGACCTGCAGCTCGAAGGCAACGAGCCCAAGCGCCTGCTGGTCACCGCGCGCGACATCATGGGCAACGTGAGCGCGCCGCCGTACATGGAGCTGGACGTCGCGTTCATCAAACAGACCGGCAAGGCCGAAAACATCTGGCCCGGCTTTTTGATCGCGCGCGCCGCACTGATCGTGGCCGAGCGCAAGGCAACCGGGCTCACCAACACCTGTGAGGACACATGACGAGACGAGCGCGTGCGCGTGCGCGTGCCGGTCACCTGGGTTGGCTGCTGCTAACGGCGGCAACGATCGTCGGCTGTAGCGCGGTGAAACCCGAGGTCACGCATCCTGAAGCCGGGCAGCCCAATACGACCGAAGCATGCGCCCAGAGTGAGCCGGAAGAACGCAACTGCATGGCTTGCACATCGAAACCAGGTTGCGGCTATTGCCCGCAGCCACTCGCTGGAGCGCAGGTATGCCAGCTCGGCACGCGCACTCAAGGCAAACCCACGAGCTGCGCCGTCGTGCTCACCATCAGCAGCGATGAGTGCGACGCGCCGCCGCCTCCGCTCGCCAACTAACAAACGCTCGATCGATGTGACGCCTGAGCACGATCTCGCTCGGGCGTCACCTGGTCGCTTCGCCGCGACGCATCACCAGCCCGGATAGCGGCGTTCATCGGGCGCTGCACCCGCACGACTGTCTGCCAGGTCGCTGGCGATCTGACTGATCGTGTCCCGCAGCTCCAGCGCCTGCAGCCAGCGCTCGGGGATGCCCTGCACGCCCAGCATGCAACCGAGAAGCTGTCCCGTCATGCTGCCCGTCGAGTCCGAGTCGCCGCTGTGGTTGACCGCAAGTCGCACCCCGTGCTCGAAGTCCTGGGCGCGTAACGCGCAAAACAACGTCAGCGCGAGAGCTTCCTCTGCCACCCAGCCTTGTCCAAGCTCTTCAAGGGTTTCCGGTGTAGCCGCAGCGCTCGAGCGCGCGCTCGCCAGCGCACGGTCGATCGCTGCACAGGTCTCGCTTGCGCCCGCAGCGTCTGCGACCAGCGTGCGCGAGGCGAGCACGGCGTCTGTCAGCTGCGCACCCTCCACGAGGGCAGCCACGATGAAGGCGAAACAGCCGGAGGACAGCGTGCTCGACACATGACCGTGCGTCGTTTTCGCGGTCGCACACGCCAAGTCGAAGGCCGCGCGCGGATCCTGACACACGAGCCCGACAGGAGCGACGCGCATCACCGCACCGCAACCCTTGCTACCATTACTGGCTTCTTCTCCAAGGACCCTACTCGAGCACAGCGAGGACAGGCAGGTGTTGCCGGGAGCGCGACGCTCGTGCAGCTCGCGCTGGTCGATCAGCCATCCGTCGTAGGTCGCAGTCGACAACGGCCCAAAGTCGCCCTGCGTGTGCAGCCAGCGCATCAACGCGTGATGAATGATGCTGGGCGAATGAGCGGTGCCTTTCACGCGCCGCTGCGTCTCTGATCGCAGTAGGCCCTCGGCAGTAAACAAGGTCATCTGCGTGTCGTCGGTGATCGCCACGGGCTTACCGTACGCTGGCCGGAGCTCCTCGATGCCACGCAGCCCAAACCGGGCGCGGATCTGCATGGTCGAAAGGAACTCGACCGGCGCTCCCAGCGCGTCCCCGATGGCGCCTCCGAGTAGACAGCCCAGCACACGGTCGCGATTGGAGGGTGAGCCCATGCGCCACTCTAGCATCGCACCACGCCGGTCGCGCTGGCGTGCCGGCCGAGATGCCTCCCAAAGCACAGTTCAGTCGGCCGCCGACCCACCTGACACTCAACTTGCGCACCTGCGGCACGTCGAAACGTAACCATTCATCCTAGGCGATCGTTTTGAGCTTCGGTTGTTCGAGCTTCCGCACCTCGTGGGTCAGCTCTTCGACTGTCGTTGCGGAGCGCTCTGCATCTTTCATCTGGGCCCGCGCGCAGGTTTGAGCGGAACTTCACTGTTCGTGGCCCAGAGCGTGAGCCGAACTGACAGTAAGCCCACTTTGAAGCTGTCGACGCGCTCGAGATCGAGCTCGTGCTTTGGCGCGGCGGTCCACTGCTCGGGTATTCGCGGACCGCACTCTCGATCTGTTGTTGGAGTCGTTGTTCGAGCGTCGTCATGATTGCGGCGTGACACTGAGGACGTAAGCACGAACGCAAGAAGCGCGTCGACCAGGTCGACCGCCCCGCTGCCGACGACGTCCCACGATCGCAGTTGCATGCGGCCGAGTTGTCTGATTCAGATGCCTGCTGACTCGTTGGTCGCAGCCGACTACCCACTGTTCACTCGGTTGATAGAGAGAGGGTTCATGCCCAAACTTACGTTTGGTTATCTCTACGATTTCAGAAACCCCACGCAGTGGCGCAAACCTTGGGCCCAGCTATACGATGAGACGCTCGAGTTCATCACGTGGACTGAGACAGTAGGCTTCGAGGGTGCTTGGGTCCCGGAGCATCACGGCGCGGAGGACGGGTATATGCCTTCGCCATTGATGACACTGGCCGCCATCGCAGCGCGCACGAAAACCATTAAGCTGGGCCCTGGGATCGCGCAGGCTCCGTTGTACCACCCGGTGCGGTTCGCCGAGGACTGTGCGGTGCTGGACATCATCTCCGGCGGCCGGCTCGAGGTAGGTGTAGCACTGGGGTATCGCCGCGTTGAAGCTGATGCGTACGGGGTGGACTTCTCGTCCCGCGGACGACGCACGAACGAGTTTCTCGAGATCGTTCGCCAGCTTTGGGCGGGCGATTCGGTGTCGTTCGAGGGCAAGCACTTCACCCTGAAGAACGCGGCGATTGACCCCAAGCCACTGCGGGGACACATCCCGTTGTTCCTCGGCGGCTTCACGGACAAGGCGCTCGAGCGCGTTGCGAAATACGGCGATGGATACTTCGGCAACATAGAAGCGTGGGAGCTCTACGCGCAGAAGCTGCGCGCCTGCGGCAAAGATCCCGAGCAGGCGCGGGTTCGCCTACAGGGCTTGTTCGTCGTCGTCGCCGAAGATCCCGAGCAAGCCCTGCACGAGCTCGCGCCGCATTTTCACTACATGAACAACGCCTACGGCCAGTGGATGAATGAAGACCGTGCAGCTACGGGCTTCGCAGACAAGGCCGTGCTCAATCCCATGAGCCTAGAGTCGTTCAAGAAGTCAGGCATTCTGACTATTCTGACGCCGAGTCAGGCCATCGACATGTTCCGCGGCCTGCTGGCAAAGGCACCTGTCGAGCACTACACGATGGCCATGCCAGCGGGTTTTCCGCCGTCGCAGTTGGTAAAATATGCAGAGACCTTTGCTCAAAAAGTGCTTCCCGCCTTTCGCTGACGAACACCCCTTCCAGGAAAGATAGAGCATGCTGCTCGAACGTACCGAACTGTTGATCAAGCCTGGCCAGGAAGACGAGTTCGCTGCACTGTTTGGCGGGCGTGGCATCCAACTACTCATACCCGTTCCAGGCGTTGTCAGTGCGACTCTAGGGCGAGGCGTGGAGAATCCGAACAAGTTCCTGTTGCTCATCGAGTGGCAAAGTCTCGGCGCGCATCTCGCCTACAACCAGACGTCCGTGTGCAGTGAAGTCCGCGCTCTGATCGCACCGTTCGCCCAGGGCGCCAGCATGGAACACTTCCAGATGGGCTCGCAGCATTTGTGTCCGTCCGGCAAGCGCGCGTGAATTGAGCGAATCCGGGACGCTACGATCCCGGCCGGAGGTGGCACTCACGACAGCGACGAGCCCTCGAGAGGTGCATCGGACCCCGAGCGCGCACAGGACTGAGCGCGCCGATGTGTCGCGCGCGAAAAGCGCCAGGCTCAGCTTTACCTGCATATGCAGGATGCGCCGCGCTGCTAAGCGAGGGTCGCTTGCGCGCGCCCCTCGCTTAGCGCCGCGCGTGCACCGTAATCAGTCGGGGTTACAACGCAATGAACGCGCACGCGCCGGCAAGCATCCCGAGACCGTTGCAAGTGCATCAAGTCAGCCCTCGCCGAGCGCAACGACGGAGGTGCCAGGACGTAGCCTGCAGCTGCGAGACCTGCACCAAAGAGCATCGCACAAGGTGACGCTCTTGTTCTCCTTCATGTCAGAGGCCTTCGTTAGCCACGTGCTCGCGCACCGCGGACGGTCGAGAGCTCTGGCGAGCAACCTTTGAGCTCGCTTGCTTCGTCCTGCCGACACTTCCTGATTTCCCGTCTCTCGGCTTACTCACGGTTTCCCGCAAGACCGCCCGCCCCTACGACTGCCTTTGCGACCCGTGCAACGGCTGTCACGCGTACACTCGACGGCAGCGCAGTGCGGCGCTCCAAGCCATGTGCCGACAGGTGAGACCGCGC
>Ga0190271_10001355_pt1 | contig 13876 bp, 12 predicted proteins | sample Popmic356T_FD_133747 | JGI IMG/M metagenome (GOLD analysis project Ga0190271, IMG submission 133747) | Populus adjacent soil microbial communities from riparian zone of Weber River, Utah, USA - 356 T | ecosystem: Environmental > Terrestrial > Soil > Riparian zone | place: USA: Utah | collected...
CTGGTCATGAATGCCGCCGAGGCGATCGGCCAAAATCCGGGCACCATCCGCGTCTCGGCACGCCGTCAGTTCCTGGACAGCGCACGCAGCGCGAGCCTGACCGTGCGCTCCATCCGGGGTGCCGCGGAACATGTGTGCTTCGAGGTCACCGACGATGGCCCGGGCATGAACGAGGAGACGCGCACGCGCATCTTCGATCCGTTCTTCAGCACCAAGGGCAAGCGCGGTCGTGGGCTCGGCCTGGCCTCGGTGATTGGCATCGTGCGCGCCCACCAAGGTGCGCTGCAGGTAGACTCGGCGCCCGGCGAGGGAGCGCGCATGCGAGTCTGGTTTCCCCTCGCACAAGAAGTGGCCCGCGCCAAACCGACCCTGACCATTCCGCCGAGCGCCGTGCTCACCGGCGGTCGGCGCGTGTTGATCGTCGACGACGAGGCAGTCGTGCGCGAGACCGCGGCGGCCCTGCTCGAGGCACAGGGCTACACGGTCTTGGCGTCGGCGGACGCCGAGACGGCGCTCGAGGCCGCCAAAAATGCAGGCGCCATCGACGTCGTGCTGCTCGACCTGACGATCCCAGGCTGCTCCGCCGAGGACCTTCACCGTGACCTGCGCGGCGTGCTGCCCTACGCCGGCATCTTGCTGATCAGCGGGTACAGCGAGCCCAACGTGCTGACCAAGCTGCTCGAGCAGCCGCGCACGCGTTTTCTGCAAAAGCCTTTCTCGGCCGACGGACTGTGTACCCAGGTCCGGGCGCTGCTGCGCTGACTCGCGCAGCGAATCGTCCGCACTCGTCGCGACTCCACGCACGCGGTGTCGGCCCACCTGGGCCCTGATGTGCGCGCGGCAGGTGACCAAGGATGTGACTTGAGCCGACGAGGCCATTGCGGTCTGCTTGGTGAGTGTCAGGGTCCAACAACGAACGCCGCCAGTACCGGTTCCTGCTCGGCGTGAGCGGCCTCGTGTACCTGGCCTGGTGGTTTGCCGTGCAGTGGCTGCTGCCGGGCTCGTTCAATCCGTTGCTGGGCCGGCTCCTGGTGGTGGCCTACTTTCTGACGACGTTCGCGCTGAGCTTCGTCTCGGATTCCGTCAAGCGCCGGGCCGAGACGCTGTTCTACCTGGGCGCCGTCGCACTGGTCGGGCACTACTTTTACCTGTTCCACCACAACGTCGCCGACATCAACTGGGCGGTCGGTGCGTACGTCGTGGTGTTTGCGCTCTCGGTGATGGTCCATTCACGCGGCTGGTTGCTGCTCTTCTCGGGCTTTTCGTTGGCCTCTGGCCTGGCCGTGTGGCTGCTCGATCCGAGCCTACGCACCACCATCTTTTTGCCGGGTCTCGTCACCATCCTCAGCCTGTGTCTGATCATGCTGCTGAGTCGGCTGCACCTGCTCGAGCGTCTGTCCGAGAGCTCCGACCGCTTTCAGAACCTGTTCGATGGCACGTTCGAAGGCGTGACCGTGCACGACCGCGGGACGATGATCGACGTCAACGCACCGCTGGCCGAGCTGTTCGGCTACACGCGCGACGAGCTACTCGGCCGCTCGGTGGTCGAGCTCACCGCGCCCGCGCACCGCGAGCGCGTGGCCGCGCAGCTGGGAGGCGGCGTGCCAGCGAGCCGCTACGAGACGGTCGGTGTACGCAAGGACGGCAGCGAGATCGCGATCGAGATCTCGAGCAAGCCACACGTCTACCAGGGGCGCGCCTTGCGCCTCGCGGCGGTGCGCGACGTCTCCGACCGGCAGCGTGCGGACCAGGAGCGGCTGACGCTCATCCGCGAGCAGGCCGCCAGCGCCAGCGCCCAGGCAGCGATTCGGCTGCGCGACGAGTTCATCTCGATCGCCTCGCACGAGCTGCGCACGCCGATCACCTCGCTGCTGCTGCACCTCGACGTGTTCTCACGCCAGTGGGACGAGCACCACGGCGCCAAGGAGGTCGCCGCCTACACGGCACGCACGCGGCGTCAGCTGGCCCGGATGGAGCGCCTGGTGGAGGAGCTGCTCGACGTGTCGCGCATGGGCGGCGGTCAGCTCACGCTGACCCGAGACAGCGTCGACCTGGAGTCGCTCGTCAAAAGCGTGCTCGACTCGGTGTCGGAAGATCTGCGCCGCGCGGGTTGCCGTGTGGAGCTGCGCACGGAGGGCTCGCTGGAGGGTCGTTGGGACCGCTTGCGGCTCGAGCAGGTGGTGGAGAACCTGCTGCGCAATGCGCTGATCTACGGCGCAGGCAAGCCGATCGAGCTCACGCTCTCGCGCAGCGGCGAGGGACACGCCCTGCTGGCCGTGCGCGACCACGGCATCGGCATCGACAAGGCCATGCAAGAAAAGGTGTTCCTGCGCTTCGAGCGGGGCGTCTCTGCCCAGCACTACGGAGGGCTGGGGCTGGGGCTCTACATCGCCAGGCAGATCGTCGAGGCACACCAGGGCACCCTGCGCGTCGAGAGCAAGCTCGGCGAAGGCGCCACGTTCTGGATGGATCTGCCGCTGCAGAGCACCAGACCGCGCGTTTACCCCAACATCAGCGCACGCGCCTGAGCGTTGCCGATCTAGGTCAGCACGCGGGCCGAGCCGATCGCCCGCTCTTCTGTCGCCAGCCCGGGCTGCCAGGATGGCCGCATCGAAACGATCGGACGAACGACACGCCAGCGCGCTGGCACCCCTGGCTGACGAGGCAAGACTGAGCGCGCTGCCGCACCACGTAATCTGCAGCACGCAGCGGACTCTCGTGTCGCGCGCGTTGGCAAAGAAATCCAGCGACTCGCAACAGCGTTCGTACACGTTGGAGCCAGTCGCGATACCCTTACTGTTGTGGGGAAACGCTCGCTACAGCTGGAGGAACAGGAGGGCCCGGCACTGCGTTGGTGTGCGTCGGTTGCACCGCCTGCCGCACTGCTCACCCATCTGTCGGAGCACGGCATCGGCCTGCGCACCGAGCAGGTCGCAGGTGTGCCCGTCCCGACGCGTGTCGCAACCATCGCCAGCGACGCGGTTCGCCTGGCTGGCAAAAAGGCCTCGCTGCAGGGACGCCGCGTGGGCGTGCTGCATCCCGACCCCGGAGGGGCCGACGCGCTCGCCGAGACGCTGCGCATGCGCGGCGCGCAGGTGGCCGTGCTCAGCCTCGACCCCGCGCTGCTGGCGCGCGCAGAGGCGCTCGATCCCGAGGTGATCGTGGTCGACCCGCGCCACTTCTACGGCGCGTGCTGGCCGGCCGCTTTCGCCGTGTTCAAACATCCGCAGCTGCGCTGGGCCTGCATGCTGTTTTCTGCGCCCGAGGTGCTGGAGGGCTCGGGCCTGGAGGCGCACGACGTGCCCGGGCTGTGCGCGCAGATTCAGCTGCTCTGCGCGGAGTACGACGCCGCGGTCGCGCGCGCTCGTGTGCCGCCCCTGTTCGAGGTGGCGCTGGAAGCGATCGGTCCCGCGCGCGTGCTGCGCGTGCTGGTGCAGTCGAGCGAGAGCTGGCGCGCGCGCTTCACGACGCGCACATTGGTGCTCGAGGTGGACACCTCGGAGGGACTGATCGTCGGTGCACGCGGTGGCCACGTCGGCGCAAGCGGCGACGACCTGCTCGGTACCGCAGCGCTGAACGTCCTGTTGCGCGAGCACCAGGGCGTGGTGCACGCAGAGACCGTGGTCCGGCCTGCGGTCACCAACATCATGTGTCCACTCGACACGGCGCTGGCAGGCGCGAGTCACGGTCGGACCAAAGGCGAGAGCGTGCGCCCGCGCGCGACGCAGGGTCTGCCGGCATCTGCCGCAGTGCTCACGAGCGCGCGCAGCATTCGACCGCGCACGCTGATGGGCGTCGGCACCACGCTACCCGCACCCGCAGCCCCGCGCCCCGCGCCCCGTGCGTCGCTGGCCGAAGAGCCCGTCTCCTGGCGCGACGCAACCCTGCTCCAGGGCCTCGCGCCGCCGCCCGCGAACGATCAGGCCAAGCGCGCTTCGGCAGCCAGCAGCGCACTGACCAAAGACCCTCCGATCGCCAGCACGGCGGTCGCACCGCCGCCCGACGAGCATGAGGCTCCCACCGCCAGCGGCGCGTACCAGCCCGACGTGCACGAAGCGGCCTTCCTCGCGATGGCGCGTGCAGAGGCACACAGCGCGCGCGCGCTGGACGCGGCCCTGCACGCGAACCGGGTGTCCGAGACGTCGCTCGCGCCGGCGCCCCGACGCTCGCTGCGTCTCGCCAAGCCACTGGCCGGTGCGCTGGCGGCGGCGTTGCTCACGCTCGGCGTGCTCGCCTACTCGCGGGCCTCCGAGTCCCGCGTCCCCGCGACGACGTCGAGCGCACAGCCTGGCTCCGCCGGCCCGGTGCTCGCTCGCACGGCCGCGCCGAGCCCCGGCGCAGCCACGCCGGCGACAGCGAACGCACCCGCTCCGACGAGCGCGGCAGCACCCGCGAACGCGCCCGCTCCGACGAGCGCGGCAGCACCCGCGAACGCGCCGGTGCCAACCGTCGCACAGCTCGCCCCGAGCGAGCCCGCGCCCAGTGCGGAGCTGACGGCGAGCGCAGGGCTGGCCCAAACAGACGACGCCGAAGAAGCCGACGAAGCAGACGACGACGCGGCCGACGATGTGCCTGCAGTCGGACCCAACGGGGTCGCCCCGTCGTCCGAGGCGCTGGGACGCGCCAAGACGCTCGCGCGCCAGGGCAAGTCGCTGCTGCGCAAGGGCCGCACGAGCCAGGCCAAGGCCGCCTTCGAGGCCGCGCTCGCGCTCGTTCCGAGCCAGACACGGGCTCTCGCAGCGCTCGCCAAGCTGGGCCTCAAGGAGCACGACGCAGAGACCGCGCTGCGCTACGCGAGCGCGTTGGTCAAGCTGCGGCCCAAGTCCGCAAGCTCCCTGTTGCTGCTCGGCGATGCACAAACACTCGCGGGCGACGCGACGGGCGCGACCGCATCGTGGGAACGCGCGGCGCAGCGCGGCTCGAAGCCGGCGCGGTCCAGGTTGCAAGACCAACAGCCCTGACCACGCGAGGGCACGCGAGAGCTGCGTCCCCTCCACGGCTGCGCGACTACGGGTTGACCTCGACCCACAGACCGCGCGCAAACGCGCACAGCTCGCCGTCCGCGCTGAAGATCGCCGAGCCCCCTTCCCACTTGCGGCCGTCCTTGCCGATCGGCCAAGCGACCACCGAGTAGGCTGCGCCGACACGAACCGGCGTGCGCAGCGTGGCCGTCATGCGGCCCAGCACGGCGATCCGGCCGTAGCCCTTCATGCGGCCGGCGAAATAAGTCGGGCAGTCGAGTGCGCTCCACACCACGATCGGATCGACGTAGCCATCGTCGTTGCCGACACTCGGCTCCGGCGTCCAGGCCGCCGCGACGAGCTCGCGTCCGTCCACCTTGCCCGTGAAAAGACGCAGGCCATCGCCCACCTCGCGCTGCGTCCCGCACACGAAGCAGGTGGGAAAGTGGTGGAACGTGAACCCCTCGTAGGCGGCCTCCGCGGCCAGGGCGCCGTCGAACGTCACGGGCGCGGGGATCGACACGTCGGGCTGGGCAGCGCGCGCCGAGGCGATCAGCAGGTCGCCGTCCAGCAGGCGCCACTGTTGCTCGCTGCCCTCGCCCACGACCTCGACCGCGAGCTCGCGATCGAGCGGCGGCGGTTTGCGCAGGGTGACTTCCGCGCTGTCGCCGATCAGGGTACCCAGGAGCCCAGAGGTGTAGCCGCCGTTGGCGGTGGTGGGCGGACCGTTGAAGCGTGACGGGATGACGGCTCGCGTAAACATGGCACTTTCCTACCACGCCCAGGTCGAACCGAGAGCCCACGATGCTTGTCGATTTGGCCGTCCCCGGATCGTCGTCTAGGAGAACGCGGCCCGTGACGGGCAGCCAGCGCGAGATCCTACGGAGACGACGATGAAATTCATGGTGATGCACAAGTCCAGTGCCGAGATGGAAGCCGAGCAGATGCCCTCCCCGGAGCTGATCGCCAACGTCGGAGCCCTGGTGCAGGGCGCCGTCCAGGACGGCACGCTGATCGACGGAGCGGGGCTGCGCGCCAGCGCGCGGCGCGCGCGGGTCAGCTTTCAGGCCGGCGAGCGCACCGTCGAGAGCGGCCCGTACACGGGCAAAAACGAGCTGCTGTCGAGCTTTGCGGTGCTGACTGTCAAGACGCTGCCCGAGGCGGTCGAGTGGGCCTCACGTTTTGCCAGGCTCGCCGGCGACGTCGACGTCGAGGTCGGCCCGATCACCGAGGCCTGGGATCTCGGCATGGCCCCCAAGCCCGAGGGCGAGGTGCCGCTGCGCGTGCTCGCGCTGTTCAAGGCCAGCCAGGCCTCGGAGTCGGGCGCCGCGCCGAGCGCGCAGCAGGCCGCGGAGCTGAAGCAGCTGATCGCAGAGGCCTCCGAAGCGGGCGTCCTGATCTCCACCCAGACGCTGCTCCCGAGCGCCAAGGGCGCACGCATCAACGGTCCCGTCGGCGCACGCACCGTGGTCGACGGCCCGTTCGCCGAGTCCAAAGAGCTGATCGCCGGCTACATGCTGCTGACCTTCCCGGCGAAGGCCGACGCCGTGCGCTGGGCACGCCGCTACGCCGACGTCGTGGGCACGCCCGAGGTAGACGTTCGCGAAGTGCTGTGACGTCGCGCAGGCGCGAAGCGCGCGGCCTAGCGCACGCGCGCCACGTCGGGCACACGCGCCTCTGACGCGCGGCTACCCGGCCTTGACGAGCAGACGACGATCGGGCCGGGCCTTGAACGACTCCAGCTGCTGGTCCAGCGCGGCGATGAAGGGCTCGAGCTTCAGCGCAGGTCCACACAGCTCCTGCACGTGCGGGTAGATCCAGCGCGCGGCCTCGTGCAGCCCGCCGAACACTTTGACCGGATGCGGCGACGGCGCGATCATCATCATGCCGGTCAGCACGCTGCGCTGCATCGACGCCAACAGGCCCTGCGCAAGGATGACCGTGGCAGACGCCGCACGGTGCGACTCGCCGAGCTTGATGAGACGCGCCATGCGCGCACGCTCCTCGACGGTCATGCGCGCGTCGCTGGGCAGCACCACCACCAGCTCCACCCGCCTGCCTGGATGTTTGACGTTCCAGTGCTCCCCGATCGACTGCATCAAGTCCATGTCGTCGAGCGTCACGCGCCCCTCGAACATGTGCAGCGCAAAGCGACCAAACACGGACGTCCAGGCCGTGGACATGCAGATGAGCGGCTCGAACCTCATGCGCGACCAGGATACACGGGCAGCGCCGCGAGCGGCGCGCTCCGCGTGCGTACGAAGGGTAGGACAAGCGCCGCGCCGGGTTTACCCCTCCTCACGGCACCTGACGAGCTGCCACCGCGCGCAGCTTGCGAAGCTCTTCGGCGTGCGCGAGGCGCGTCTTTCTGCGCAGCGCCGCCTCCTCGAAACGCAGCCGCTCGAGGTGCGTCTCGGGAACCACGACGGGCACCCGGCGCGGCCTGCCCTGCTCGTCCAGCGCGACAAAAGTAAGGTATGCGGACAACAGGTGGCGGCGCACGCCGCCGCCGCGGCGCTCTGCCTCGACGCGGCAGCCGACCTCCATCGAGGTGTTCCAGGCGCGATTGACGGCGGAGGGGAAGATCAGCACGTCACCGCGCCCCGCGGGTGCAATGAAGTGCACCGCGTCGACGCCGACCGTGGAGCAGATGCCACCTGCGTGGCGGTCCGCAGCGGTGGCCGAGTAGCGGTCCATCAACGACATGATGAGACCGCCAAACACGGTGTCGTTGGAGTTGAGGTCGTTGGGGAACACCATGTAGGCCTGCTCGAGAAGTGTCGAGTAGGACACAGGGCGGCTGTCTGGCAGTGGGTCGAGAGTCATGTAGGCCTCCAGCGGGGCTCGCCGGGCGCGAGCCAAGCACACTCTGCGCGCTGGATCCGACCGGCGCGTGGCCGGCAGTGTTCGACTCCGAGTCGGGCCGTGCGCAAAACGGGGCAGCACGCGCGGGCTGGCACTGCGCCCAATCAAGGGTCGCCGCAGCGGCCGAGGCGCTGCTCGAGAAACCGGCGCTCTGCCCCGCTGCGAGCGAGCGCGAGCGCCGCGCAGAAGTGCGTGCGCGCTCGCTCACGCTGGCCGCTACGCAGCTCGAGCTCCGCCAGCGCGGCGGGATAAAACGGGTACGTCGCCAGCCGCTCGCGCTCGGGCAGAGCGTAGAGCAGCCCGAGGCCTCGCTCGGGCCCCTCGAGCTGCGCCAGCGCGATGGCTCGATTGAGCGCGACCACCGGCGACGACGTGAGCTCTAGCAAGCGGTCGTACAGCGCCACGATCGTGGCCCAGTCGGTGTCCGCCAGCGTGCGCGCGCTCGCGTGCGCGGCGGCGATCGCAGACTCCACGTGGTAGGCGGTCAGCTCGTGGCCCGTGGCCGAGAGCTCGAGCAGCGCGAGCCCCTCGTCGATCAGGCGCGCGTCCCAGCGCGATCGGTCCTGGTCCACCAGCGCACTCAGCTCGCCCGCCGCATCGACACGCGCCGGCAGCCGCGCCGCGTGCAGACACATCAGCGCGGCCAGCGCCGCGCTGCTCGACGTGCGCGCCGGCGCGTGCTCGCGCAAGAGCGCCGTCAGCCGCATGGCCTCGTGACACAGCTCCACCCGCACCGAGGCCTCGCCACACGCGCCGTGGTACCCCTCGCTGAACAACAAGTAGAGCGCGTGCTGCACGGTCGCGAGCCGCGCCGCGAAGTCGGCGTGCGTGAGCGTGAACAGCGCGTTGCTCTCGGAGAGCACTTTTTTGCCGCGCGCGAGGCGTTTTTCGATCGCGGCTCGCCCCGTCAACAACACGCTCGCCAGCTCGCTCGCAGCGAAGCCGCACAAGATGTTGAGGATGAGCGCCAGCTGCACTTCGACCGGCAGCTGGGGAGCGCAGCACGAAAACATCATGGAGAGCTGCTGATCGAGCACTGCATGCGTCGCAAACGCCGCGTCGACCAGCGGCGCGATGGCGCCCTCGTGCACAAGCGCGCGACGCAGCGCGGGCGCGAACGTGCGCGCCGTGCGCCGCTTGCGCAGCACGTCGAGCGCACGGTTTTTTGCAGTCGCCATCAGCCATGCGGACGGGTTTTCCGGCACGCCGCGCACCTTCCAGACGGCGAGCGCGCGGCAAAACGCGTCTTGTGCGACGTCTTCGCAGAGCGCCAGGTTCTGGACGCCGAAGATGCGTGTGAGCGCCGCGACCAGCGGCCCCGACTCGCGGCGAAAGAAGTGATCGCTCAGGTCCACGGACAGCTCGCCTAGGTTGCCCTCTTGGGCCGGTAGGTCAACAACACGATCCCGTTGTCGAACACCTTGGAGGCGCAAAGCGTCAGGTCGAGCTTGCGCTCGAGGCCCTGACAGACCGGCGTGCCGGCGCCCAGCAACACCGGGTCGATCATGAAGCTGTACTCGTCGATCAGGTCGGCCTGTGCGAGCTGGGTCAGGATGCTGCCGCTGCCGAGCAGGCACAGGTCCTTGTTGCCCTGCTTGAGCCGCGCGACGGCCTGCTCCAGATTGCCCTCGGCGAGTCTGCTGTTGGGCCAGCGGAGCTCGCGCAGCGTGCGCGAGAACACCACCTTGTCGGCCGCATTCATGCCCTGGGCCATGGCGGCGTTTTGCTCGAGCGCGATCGGCGTCGGCCAGTAGCTGGCCATCTGCTCGTAGGTGACGCGTCCGAACAGGAGCGTCCCGTCGTTGTCGAGCATGTCGATGGCGTAGTCAGCCTGCGCTCCGCCGTGGCTGTGCCAGCTGAGGTCCCGCCCGGGGCCCTCGAAGTACCCATTGAGCGTCGTGAAGTTGAAGACGTTTAGCTTGCCCACGATGGTCTCCTTTCGAAACTCGACACGTGCCTCAGAGCTGCCCCGCCATGACCGGCCGGATCTCCACCGAGCCGCCCCCCTCCACGATCGGGCAGCCGGACGCGAGGCGCACCGCCTGCGCGAGGTCGCTCGCAGAGATCACCACGAAGCCGAGCACCAGGTCCTTGGCCTCGGCGTAGGGCCCATCCGTGACCAACTTGGGTTTGCCGTGCACGACCGCGCCGGTGCGCTCGAGGGGTCGCCCCGCGTCTTGGAGGTGCCCGGCAGCCTCCAGCTCTCGGATCCAGGCGAGCCAGAGCGCGAGGCTCCGCTGCGCTCGCTCCGGCGTGCTCATAGCCTCGCGATAGCCCAGCTCGTCACTGCGAAACAAAAAGACGAAGTCACTCATGGTGGTCTCCAGGGTGGAACACGCGGCGCGCGTGCGAACCAGAGGTCTGCCTGGTCGACGTTCGAGCCGTGGCGGGCCGGACAACTATTTCGTGCGCGCTGCAAATTGTGCAGCCGCCAGGCTAGCCGGCCAGGTCACGGCCCGCGCGCGAGGCCGGCCATCGTGTTGCCAAACGCCTGCGCCGCGAGCGGAACATCGCAGCGAGAGCGATTGCAGTCGACGCACGCGCACAGTGTCGGCTAGATGTTCACAGCTCTTCTTACGCGCGTCCTGCGCTCGCGAGATCGACATGTACCTTACCCGAACCCAGCGTAGCTATTTGTTGTCCGAGCAGCTCATCCGTGCGGCGCTCTTCAACTTGCTCCTCAACGCACTGATCGGCTGGTTCTTGTTCCGACACTCGTCGACGGTCTCGGTCTGGGGCGACCCGGGCATGGCCATCGACCTCTCGGCGACGGCGTTTTTGCTGCCCCTGATCACGTGTCTCGTCTGTACTCCACTGGTCCGGCAAAGGGTGCGCTACGGCAAGGTCTCCTCGCTCGGCTGGTCACCCGCCGATCATCCTCTGCTGAGCTGGCTGCCCACCAGTCTGCTGGCGCGCGCGCTGGTGATCAGCTTGCTGAGTGCGGTGGTGGTCACACCGGGCATCCTGTTCGCGCTGCGCATGCTCGACGTGCAGCACGTCTCGCTGCTGCACTTCGTGCTCTGCAAGGCCATCCTCAGCGCCGCGCTGGCCGCGCTGGTGACGCCCGTCGCAGCGCTCTACGTGATGGCCGAAGAAACCCCGGCGCTGCGCATCGCGTAGTCGGCCGAGTGCCAGGGCCGGGCCGTTCTCTCTCTACTTCATCCGGGCCACCGAGATAGGCGGGCTGATCGGCGCCGGCACCGGCGCCATCCTGATGTGTCTGCACGTGTCGTACGTGGCGCGACCCGACTCGATCTTACTGCTCTGCCTCACGTACACGCTGATCACGCGCTCGATCGTGGTGCCGAGCTCGCCGCACAGGACCTTGCTGTACTGCGCAGGTTTTTCCGTGCCGTTCCTGGTCACCGTGTTCTACATCCACTACGCGCAGCACGATCCCGCCATCTACACGTCGGCCGCCGATCCGCGGTTGCGCGAGACCGCGCTCGTCATCGCGCGCCGCTGGACGACGGTGGCCGCGTTGTGGTGGACGGCCGCGACGGTGATCGCCAGCGCGAGCTCCAAGGTCATCTACGGACTGCGCGAAGAGGTGCGCGATGCCCGGCGGCTCGGGCAGTACACCCTGACCGAGAAGCTTGGCCAAGGCGGCATGGGCGTGGTGTACCTGGCCCGCCATGCGCTGCTGCGCCGGCCGAGCGCCATCAAGCTGCTGCCACCCGACCGCTTTGGCGCGGAGAGCGCCGCGCGCTTCGAGCGCGAGGTGCAGCTCACGGCGAGCCTCTCGCATCCAAACACCATCCGCGTGTTCGACTACGGACGCACGCCCGACGGCATCTTCTATTACGTGATGGAGTACCTCGAGGGCGCGAGCCTGGAAGACGTGGTGACCCACGCAGGACCTTTGCCCGCTGCGCGCGTGATCCACATCCTCGACCAGGTAGCCGGCGCGCTCAACGAGGCGCACGGGATTGGGCTCATCCATCGCGACATCAAGCCCGCCAACATCTTTTTGACCCAGCAAGGCGGCGTGCCCGACGTCGCCAAGGTGCTCGACTTCGGACTGGTCAAGCAGCTCCAGCACGCCGGCGGCGAAGACTCCACCGTGCAGGCCCTGAGCCGTGAGGAGAGCATCAGCGGCACCCCGCTGTACATGGCGCCCGAGGCGATCACCGCGCCCGAGCGGGTCGACGGGCGCACCGACCTCTACTCGCTCGGCGCCGTGGGTTACTTCCTGCTCACGGGACAGGACGTGTTCGGGGGCCGCAACGTGCTCGAGATCTGTGGACACCACCTGCACACCGAGCCGCTCCCGCCATCCAGGCGGGTGGCACGAGCGGTCCCCGGCGATCTCGAGCAGCTGTTGCTGGACTGCCTACAAAAGGCGCCTGCCCAGAGGCCGCCCAGCGCCGCCGCCCTGCAGGCGCGCCTACGCGCGTGTGACGACGCGCAGCGCTGGAGCGAGGAGGAATCGCGGCGCTGGTTTGTGACCCACGGCGAGGCCCTGCGCAGCCGCCAGGTGCGCAGCACCGTGAGCGGAGCCGCCACCATCGCAGTCGACCTCGGCCGGCGCATGGTCCACCCCCCGCGCAGCCAGAAGGTCGGCTGAGCGCGAGCTCACTCGCTAGCGGGCGCAGGGAACTCGGCGTCGAGGCCTGTGCGCATGGCCAAAAGCGCCGCCTGACGTACGCGCAGCTTGACCGCGGCATGCGCGCCGACACTCAGGCTTGCCAGCCGCTTGGCCTCCGCGGCCGTCGCGGCCGCCAGCTCGTCGGGCGCCACCAGCTGATCGAAAAAACCGGCCGCCAGCGCCGTCTGCGGATCGTACAGCGCGCCGGTCACACAGGCGTGGTTGAACCCCGCGGGAGTCAGCCGCTGGCGCGCCACCTCGATCCCGTAAAACGGGATGGTGAGGCCGATCGCCACCTCGTTCAGGCCAATCTTGCGATCGCCGCTGACGCCGATCCGCACGTCGCCGGCGAGCAGGATGAAGGCGCCCTGGGCGATGGCGTGGCCACTGCACGCGATCAACACCGGCTTGGGAAAGCTGAGGATCCGGTAGACCAGCTCCCCGCCCGCGCGAATCACGCGCGCGATCTCGGCCTGCGTGCTCTTGAACATGCCCGTGTCGTAGCCGGCCGAGAACAGCCCCTTCTTGCCGGTCAACACGACGACACCGGCCTCGCGCTCGGCGCGCTCGAAGGCAGCGCTGAGCGCGCTCAGCATGGCACCCGACATCACGTTGGCCTTGCCGTCGTCCATGGTGATGGTGGCGATCGAGTCGGACAGCTCGTAGCTCAACAACTTGGGTTCGTTCATGGTCGATCTCCCGTCTGGCTGTTGTAGTTCCGGCGCCTCATCTGGACGAGGATAACTGTGTGGCGCCGACTTTGCTGGCCAGGCGTGTCACCAGACGTCAATCTGGCAGGGTGAGTCCGCACGAAGACACCGCCCGGCCATGAAAAGACCAGCGGTCAGCAGCGAAGGACCGGGTACACCCGGTGTCCAGCTCGGCGAGGACGCCGTGCGCACGATGGTTCTGCAGGGCGGCGCCACGGTGTTCGCCGAGCACGGCGTGCGCGCCGCCTCGGTCGAGGACATCCTCAAGGCGGCCCGCATCTCGCGCCGCACCTTCTACCGCTTCTACGACGGCAAGGAAGACGTCCTGATGGAGCTCTATCGGCTGGGGACCGAGGGCTTGCTCGAGTCGTGCAGGCTCTCCCTGGCCGAAGAGACCGACCCGCTGCGTCAGGTCGAGCGCTGCATCGACGCCCACCTGTCCAGCGCACGCAATCTCGGCCGCCTGGTCTACGTGCTCGGCGGCGAAGCCCAGCGCCACGAGTCGGCGCTGCACGCCCGCCGCATGCAGGTGCACGAAGAGCTGGCCAGCATGCTGGGCAGGCTCCCCGCTACCCGGCGCATCGACCCGCTGCTGTTTCGCGCGGTCATCCTGGCGCTCGAAGGCGTGACGCGTCTGGTCCTCGCGGAGGGGGACGAGGGACGCAACGTCTCGGAGCTCGCGCTCAAGCGGGCGCGCCGCACCATGATGCGCATCGCCACCGCCGCACTCGCCGGCGAAGGCGAAGGCGTCA
>Ga0190271_10001356_pt1 | contig 13870 bp, 12 predicted proteins | sample Popmic356T_FD_133747 | JGI IMG/M metagenome (GOLD analysis project Ga0190271, IMG submission 133747) | Populus adjacent soil microbial communities from riparian zone of Weber River, Utah, USA - 356 T | ecosystem: Environmental > Terrestrial > Soil > Riparian zone | place: USA: Utah | collected...
AAGGGCAAAAAGAAGTTGGGCTGCGAGGCGCGCAGCGACGCGCGCAGCGACTCGGGCGCCTGATCGAGGCACGCGTACACCGGCTGCGTGAGTAAGGTTCGCGCGATCACCGAGCGACCGCGCGCCGACCCGGCGCCGGGGATCTCGCGGCCATCCTCGTAATAGAACGAAGCCCAGCGATAGAACGCGGCCTTGGTCACCGAAGCGAACGCAGGCGCCAGCCCGTACGCGTTGGAAAACTCCATGCCCGAGAGCTCGGCTCCGACCTCGGCAGCGAACAGACCGCCATCGCCGGTGAGCACGTTGCAGCCGAGTGCCTTGCTCAGAAACGCGCAGCCTCCGGTGGCGATGACCACCGCGCCGGCCTTGGCCCGCCACTGCTGGCCGGTCTGACGGGAGACACCGGCGGCACCCACGACCTCGCCGTCGTGCACGAGCAGCTCGAGCGCGGGGCTGTGATCGAGGATGGTCACGCCGGCCAGCTTCACGCGCTTGCGCATCAAGCGCATGTACTCGGGCCCCTGCAGGCTGCGCTTCATCTGCTCGCCCTCGTCGTTGGTGGGGTACGGGTAGCCCCAGGCGGCGAGCCGGTCGACGTTTTCGTACGTCTGGTCGAGCACACGATCCATCCAGCTGCGGTCGGCGAGGTGACCGCCGAGCTCGCGGCGGCTGGCGCGCGCCTCTTCGCGCGCCTCGGGATCGGGTGGCACGTACCACACGCCGGTGCCCGAGGGGGCCGTCGCCCCGCTGGTCCCACAGTACCCTTTGTCCGCGAGCACCACGCGTGCGCCCGACGAGGCCGCGGCCCACGCGGCCCAGGTGCCCGCCGGCCCTCCGCCGATCACCAGCACGTCGGCCTCGAGCACCAGCGTGTCGGCCGCGAGCCGCGGGCTATCGTCGTAGGTCGAGCCTTCCAGGTTGTCCTCACGCATCGTTTGCTCCTTCGCGACCGCCGGTCGTTTAGCCTGCGGAGTGTCCATTAAAATAGACTGCGCGTCAAACCTGCATGTTCTAAAAGAGAGCGGTAACACGGAGCGACGCGCTCGCTGGCCGACTGCGTTCTCCGTCGACTGCCCCTGGAGCATCCCGATGACACAAGAGTTATGGACTGAGGTCGACCGCTACATCACGGACCTGCTGGTGCCAGCCGATCCCGCGCTCGACCAGGCGCTCGCGGCCAGCAAGGCGGCGGGTCTGCCGGCGATCAACGTGGCACCCAACCAGGGCAAGCTGCTGGAGCTGCTCGCGCGTCTGCGCGGCGCGCGCTCGATCCTGGAGATCGGAACGCTGGGCGGCTACAGCAGCATCTGGCTCGCGCGCGCACTGCCAGCGGGAGGGCGCCTGGTCACCCTGGAGGCCGATGCCAAACACGCCGAGGTGGCGCGCGCCAACATCGCGAACGCAGGCCTCGCGGGCTCCGTGGAAGTACGCCTGGGCAAGGCACTCGACACGCTTCCGCAGCTCGAAAAAGAGGACCGCGGCGCCTTCGACCTGGTGTTCATCGACGCCGACAAGGAAAACATCCCGGCGTACTTCACGTGGGCGCTGCGGCTCACCAAGCCGGGCAGCCTGATCATCGTCGACAATGTCGTTCGTAAGGGCGCCGTCATCGATGCCGCGAGCAAGGACGTGAACATTCAGGGCGTGCGGCGGTTCAACGAGCTGGTCGCGCGCGAGCCACGCGTGAGTGCCACGGCGATTCAGACGGTCGGCAGCAAGGGCTACGACGGCCTCGCGTTTCTGCTCGTGACCGGCTGACCCTCACGTCAGTGCGAATGAGCGGACCACGAGCCCTTCCAGGACGGACTTCGCGTGGCGGGGGCGGACGTCGTCGAAGGTCACGTCGATGTCTCGCACGGAGGCGACCTCGAGCACCGCGGCGAGCTGCTTCTTGCCGATCGGAACGGCGCTGAGCGTGGTGTGCAGGCCCTCGAGCGACGCCTTGATGCGCCCTTCGCGCCTGGGTCCCTCGGGGTCGTGGTGGACCGTGCCGCGCACGAGCAGACTCGCGAACGTGAGCTCACGGATCGCACTCTGACCGCTGCCCGAAGCGGCCAGGCGCAATGCGGCGTCGACGTCTTGCAACGACAGGTGGCGCAGCGCGAAGCCGCCTCCGCCGTTGCCCTCCGGCCGTGGCTCGGGCACCGGGGGCGGCTCACTCTGGCCGCTGCTGCTGGCCAGCCGCGCTCTGGGCAGCACCGCCAGGCGCACCCGGCGCTCCTCCGCGAGCGCCAGGTCGTCGGGCCCGAGGTCCCAGATCACGATCGGCTTGCCGCGGCCGCGCGTGGAGATGAGCGGCAGTCCTCGTTCGTTCATCAGCCCGCCGGCGCGCACCGAGAAGTCGAGCAGCGAGTCCTCGAGCCGCGCCAGGTTGTGCTCCAGCTCGCGGTAGTCGAGCGCGCCGTCTTCGAGCGCGATGCGCAGCTCGTGGGTGGCGCGCCGACGACCGATGATGGGCACCGCCAGGTCGACCGCGACGTCGACGTCGAGACGTCCGGCCAGACCGTTGAGCAGCTCGTAGTCGAACAGCGGTAACGTCGTCGCCTCGCGCGGCTGCTCCAGCTCCATGGCCTGCGGCGCGGGGCCGACGCCTTGCGGCGGCTCGACAGACGGGCTGGGCGCAGCCAGCACGGCCTCGAGATCGAGCCGCGCCAGGCTCGCCTGCGCGACCCGTACACTCGAGCCCAGCACGCAGAAGCCCGTGACCGAGAGCCCGTTGCCGCGCAGCTTGGTGCCCGCTCGCTCGAGCGAGAGCTCGGCGCTCTCGGCCTTGCTGGCCTCGAGCCGCAGCTGGTCGCCGCCCCAGTCGACGATCAAGCCCTCCACCTTGAGCGAGGGCAGCGCGACGGACAGGCTCGCCGTGCGCACCAGCAGCGACGAGAACGTGGCCTGCTGGGCGCGCAACAGACCGACCGCGGGCCCGGACTGGATGAGCACGCCCTGCCCGTCGACTTGCGCCGACACGCGCAGGCCGCCGATGGTGAGCTCGAGCGTGGGCGCGGCCAGACCGCCGAGCTTGAGCTCCAGCTCGAGCTCACCCGCGGTGTTGCTGGCCTCGAGCGCGAGGGCCGTGAGCTCGGCTGCTTGCTCGGTGCGCAGGCCGACGGTGCCGAACAGCCAGTCCAGCTTGGCCAGCACGAGCCGCGCACAGATCACGCTGGAAAGCTGAAAACCGGCCGCGGTCTGCACCATGACCCCGCGCAGCTGCTCGGCGCTGTCGATGCTCACACGTTTGTCGCGTGCAGCTGCCTGCGCAGCGGGCAGCTCGAGCAACAACCCCTGAATCGCGAGCTGACCAAGATCGATACGCATGCTGCTCAGACTGTCACCCACCACGCGGGATCGTCAAACGACTCCGCGCATTTGGCACGAACAACCGGCACCTGTACGCGCGCCCCCGTTCGGCAAGGGACAAGCGTGACGCGGGCGGCGCAGTGGCGCAGGTTGGCAGTCCGTCAATGGAGACGAAACCGACATCTAGCGGCGCTTTTGGGGGTGGCTGCGAAGTTGCTAAGCGGCAACTCGGGGGGGCGATCAATCGCGGTCGACCCTGACGCGAGGAGACAGTCCATGAAACGACTCGGGTGGTTGTTGGCAGCGGCAGTCGTGTGCGGGGGATGTGCGGACGCGAGCAACGACACGGACGACACGCCCGAGCCCGCCGCGCAGAGCGAGCTGGGCGGGCTGTCGCTCGCGCTCACGTCGGTCGACAGCCAGGGTCGACCTTACCGACTGCGCAACGCGACCTTCTCCATCACGTCGGACTACTGGTACGGCGACGGGGGCCTTCCACAAACCACCGTGCTGTCGACCGAAGACGATCCGAATGCCGATCAGCTGACGACCCGGCTCGTGCCCGGGTACTACCGAGTGACCCTGGGCGGCGACTGGTACATCGAGCGGCTCGGCGCGGGCGGTCCGGAGCGGGTGCAGCAGGTCGTGCTGCTGGACGAGGCGACCCAGTTCACCTACGTCGGCCAGGACTGGAACAACGAGCTGCGCTTCGCGTTCGGCGTCGACGGCACGCTGATCGACTTCCGTCACGGCGACCTCACCATCGACATCAGCATCGAGCTGCCAGGTGACGGACCGAGGGACGCGGGGCCGATCTATCCCCCCTTCCCGAGCTACGACGCAGGCACGCCGATCTATCGCGACGCCGGCATCGGGATCATCATCGACTAGCGCCCGCGCGAGGTGGGGTTCGCGCGCGCACCTGGCCGGCCACGGCTCGGCAGAGAGCGCACGCCGTAAGATCATCCAGCGCGACCGCCATCAAGACTTTGGTCTTGTTCGAGAGACAGTCGACGGCTAGGCTCCCGCTCGTCACGCGACCTCGGTCGCATTTCGCGGGAGTCCATCGTGGCCAAAGTCGTCCTGTACAGCGCGCTCGCGTGCCCCTATGCGCATCGCAGCCGGCTCGTGCTCTCAGAGAAAAAGGTGCAGTTCGAGCTCAAAGAGGTCGACCTGCAGAACAAGCCGGCCTGGTTCGACCAGAGCGTGTCGGCGTACGGCAAGGTGCCCGCCATCGAGCACGAAGGTACGCGCATCTGGGAGTCGGCGATCATCAACGAGTACCTCGACGAGGTGTTCCCCAACCCGCCGCTGTTGCCGACGCAGGCAGGACGGCGCGCGGTGGCGCGCATCTGGATCGACTACGCGAACACGCGCTTCACGTCTGCCTTTGGCAGTCTGCTGCGCGCGTCAGGCGAAGCCGAGCAGAAGGCGGCCCACGACGAGCTCGCCAGCGTGCTTTCGTTCATCGAGCGCGAAGGCCTCGCCAAGCTGTCGACGGACGGTCCGTTCTTTTTGGGCGCGGCACCCAGCCTGGTCGACTTCGCGTTTTATCCGTGGTTCGAGCGCTGGCCTGCGCTGCAGCACTACCGCGGAATTGCGCTCGGCAAGGAGCTGCCGCGCTTGTTGCGCTGGCGCGACGCCGTGCGCGCACTCGACTCCGTAAAGGCGCACGAAAACTCCGCCGATTACTACATCGAGCGCTACGCACGCCACGCCGCACCCAAAAAACAAGCCGTCGCCTGAAACCTGACGATCGAGGAGAAGACCAATGAGTAAGCTTACTTTGTGGGGGCACCCGCGCTCCATCAACGTCCAGAAGGTACTCTGGGCCCTGGAAGAGGTCGGCGTCGCGTACGAGCGCATCGACGCCGGTGGACAGTTCGGTCGCAACAAGGAGCCCGACTATCTCGCCCTCAATCCCACCGGCCTGATTCCGACCCTGGTCGATCAGGGACAGGCGCTGTGGGAGTCGAACGCGGTGTTGCGTTACCTGTTCGCGGCGTACGGCAAGGCGCCGCTTCAGCCCACCAGCGCACTCGAGCGCGCGCGCGCCGACCAGTTCACCGAGTGGTACAACAGCACGCTCTGGGCCAACGTGCGGCCGCTGCTCGTGCAGCTGGTGCGCACGCCGGAAGACAAGCGCGATCAGGGCCTTATCGAGAGCTCGTTGAAGGCCTCGCTGGCCGCGGTGGCGCTGCTCGATCGCGAGCTGCAAAGCCGCCCGTACCTGGCGGGCAACGACTTTACCTGGGGCGACATCCCGGTCGGCTCGGCGCTGCAGCGTTGGTACAACCTGCCGCTCAAGCGCCCCGAACACAAGGCGCTCGACGCCTACTACGCGCGCATCAAAGAGCGCCCCGGGTTCAAGAAGTGGCTCGACATTCCCCTCGCCTGACGGAGCAGACGACATGAGTACCCAAGCGCATCGAGAAGGCGTCGAGATTCGCCCCAACGGGTCGCCCGTCGGCGCGGAGGTCTACAACCTGGACGCGGCGCGCCCGCTCGCGCCCGAGCTCGTGCTCGCGCTCAAACAGGCGCAGCGCGATCACGGCATCCTGATCTTCAAAAATCAGGATCTGAGCGAGCCGGACTTCAAACACTTCGCCACCTACTTCGGCTCGGTGTTTCAGAACCCGAGCGACGTACCCGTGCTCGCGTCCGGTCCCCAGGGTGTGGCACCCGACATCGTCCGCGTGTCCAACATCGACGGCTACACGGGTACCGGCGAGCTGTCGCCGCACGCGGACCACCAGTGGACGCCGTACCCCTCGGCCGGCTCGTTTTTGTACGCACTCGAGGTGCCCGAGGTCGGTGGCAACACCAGCTTCTACAACCTGCACCTGGCCTACGAGACGCTCGATCTGGCGACCAAGCAGCGCATCGCAGGCCTGTCGTTGATCACGTACAACCCATTCTTGCGCGGCGAAGGCGACCCTCGTCCACTGTACCGCGACCCCAGCTTGCCGCTGATCAGCCCCACCTTTGCGCATCCGCTGGTGCGCACGCACCCGGAGAGCGGCAAGAAGCTGCTTTTCCTCGGTGCCAAGACGGAGGTCGAGGTGGTGGGCCTGTCGGTCGAAGAAGGTAGCGCGCTGGTGCAGCAGCTGCGCGCGCACCTGACCCAGGAGCGCTTCCGCTACGAACACAAGTGGAGCGTGGGCGACATCGTGTTCTGGGACAACCAGGCCGTGCTGCACGCGCGCACCGCGTTCGACCCGAACGCGCGCCGCGTGATGAAGCGAATCAGCCTAGCCGGCGCCCGCCCTTTCTGAACAGTAACGCCTGGAGCCGGAGGGGCGGCGCGATCCGCCACCGCTTCCTCCGGTGCCTCCTCACGTACAGGAAGTACGCTCCGGGGGCTCCTCAGAACCGGCGGCGCCTCGCACCGCCCCTCCGACTCCATCCGTCACTGTTCGGCAGCGCTTATGGCGGTCACCGACTGGAGCCGGATGCGTGACGCGGTCCGCGCTGTTTGGAGCTCAGCCGAGGTCAATCGAGATCCGTCGGTTCTCACTCTTCGATGGCGACGCGGAGCGCGAGCGAGACGCCCTTGGCGGCTTGCTCGAGCTCCGCGAGCGAAGGAAAGCTGGGCGCGATCCGGATGTGTTTGTCCTCCGGGTCCTTGCCGTACGGAAACGCCGCGCCGGCGCCGGTGAGCGTGATGCCAGCTTCTTTGGCCAGCTCGACCGTGCGCTTGGCGCGCCCTGGCGGCGTGACCAGATCGATGAAGTAGCCACCCTCGGGGTGCGACCAGCTGACGCCGGGCACGTCCGCCAAAAACTTCGCGAAGCCCTGCTCCACGACGTCGAACTTGGGCTTGAGCAGCGCGCGATGACGGTCCATCAGCGCCTCGACGTGAGCGCGGTCTTTGAGGAAACGTACGTGGCGCAGCTGGTTGACCTTGTCGGGACCTATCGTGCGCACCGAGACGTGTTTTTGCCACCAGGCCACGTTGGCAGTCGACGACGCCAGCGCCGCGATGCCAGCGCCCGCGAGCGTGATCTTGGACGTCGATGCGAACACGATCGCGCGATCCGGGTGGCCCGCCTTGGCGCACGCTTCGACCACGTTGGCGATCTCGATCTTGCGCTCGGTCAGGTGGTGCAGACGGTACGCGTCGTCCCAGAGCAGACGAAAGTCGGGCGCCGCCGTCTTCATGGTCGCCAGCGTGTCGACGGCGTCGCTGCCGTACACGGTGCCGCTGGGGTTACTGTACTTGGGCACGCACCACATGCCCTTGATGCTGGCGTCCTCGGCGACCAGGCGCTGCACCGTCGCGAGGTCGGGACCGCTGGCCGTGAAGGGCACGGCAATCATGCGAATGCCGAGCGACTCGCAGATCGCAAAGTGGCGGTCGTAGCCCGGCACCGGACACAGAAACGAGATCGGCCCCTCGCGCCATGGTTTGTGTCCCGGCACGCCGTGCAGCAGCGAGAACACAATCACGTCGTGCATCAGCGCCAGGCTGGAGTTGCCGTCGACCACCACCTGCGCGGGCGGCAGGTCGAGCAGGCTGCCGAACAGCGCACGCGCCTCGGGTAGGCCGAGCACGCCGCCGTAGTTGCGCGTGTCCGTGCCGTCGCTGGCGCGAAAGTCGGCGACGCCACCGCTGAGCAGCTCGGCGGACAGCGCGAGCTGCTCGGGTGCGGGCTTGCCGCGGGACATGTCCAGCTTGAGGCCGAGCTGCTTGAGCTCGTCGTACTGGCGCCGCGTCTGTTCGGAACTCATCGCTCTGCTCCTTGCGTACGGTCGACATCGAGCACCCGCGGTGCTGGACCGGATCTGCCCCGCCTCGTATCAGCGAGCGGGCGGGGCCGCAACGAAACAGACGTGTCGAAGTGCGAGGCACCCCGTGCGCGCAGCGACCGGGGACGCGGCCGTCCTCCACGCGAGCGAGGAAGCGAAAGGAGCGAGCGTTTACAGGCCGCTGTGGGCGGACGGGGCCTTGGCCTGGGCCGGCAGCGGTGCCGCGGTCGGTGCCACGGTCGTGGCGGGCGCGGATGCGGTCGCGGGTGCCGTTCCGGACGGCGCGGCGGACGCGCTCTTGGCGTCGGGCGCCACGGGCTTGCCATCCAGCCCGCGCAGCTGCCAGAAGTTCTCGAGCCCGAGCTCCTTGAGCGCGCCCTCTAGGTACTTGGGGTCGATCCAGGTCTCCCACGTGAACGTGTCGCGGATCAGGCCGAGGCGCTTGGCTTCCTTGATCTGCAGCTTGTAGCGCTCGGCCACGTACGGATCGAGCAGCGGGCTGTTGCGATACTTGACGTCTTCACCGGCCCAGTCCTCGCGGAACGAGGAGAAGGTGGTGCCGGACTTGGTCCAGAGCTGAAAGACCTGCTGCGGCTGTGCGTTGGCAATCCACTGCGCGGACTGCACGAACACCTTGACCACGCGCGCCGTGATCTGCGGGTACTTCGTCAGGAAGGCCTGGGCGCCGATGAACGTACCGTTGGCGGTCAGCTTGGGGTCCTGACCACGCGTCGTGAACAAGATGCGCGAGATGCCCTGATCGCGAATGCGCAGGTAGTCCGAGCCGCCGAAGGCAGCGTCGATGTCGCGCGTGGTCAGCGCGAGCTGCGCGCTGGTGGTGTCCATGTTGATGAGCTTGACGTCTTTTTCTGCCAGCCCGGCCGACTCGAGGATCTTGAGCGCGGCCAGGTGGGTGGACGTGCCCTTGGCGACCGCAAGACGCTTGCCTTTGAGATCTTTGAGCGTCTGGGCCTGGGAGTCCGCAGGAACGGAGACGTACACGTTGCCGCGCACGCCCGAGGCGCCCAGCACTCGATAGGGAAGACCGCTGGCGCGACCGATCACCGACGGCAAGTCGCCGAGGTGAGAGAAGTCGAGCAGGCCGTTGGCGAACAGCTCGTTCACCGCGGGGCCCGCGCCGCGCAAGAAGGTCCACTTGATCTGGATGTTGTCCTTCTTGAACTCGTCGTCGAACAACGCCTTCAAGTGGGCGGTGGCCACCGCGTTGCCGCTGGCTGCCGGCCGGTTGCCGACACCGACGCCGGGGTAGCCGATACGAATGATGGTTGGCTTGTCCTCGGCCTGCGCCTTCTGCGCGCCGAGGCTCGATACAAGCAGTGCCACGATGAGCGCTGAGATCCGTTTGCCGTGCGAGTTCATAACCATTCCCTCGATGCGCACCGCGTAGGCGCGCAGACTCGAGCAGGCGCCGCGTTCGGCGTCCACTCCACGAGACGGATGGCTATCACGGAAGAAACAGGATCGCCAGCGCATTTGCCGAGGCCGCCGCGCCAGAGCGTGCGGGATCGCCCGCTAGTTGCTCGCGGCGAGCGCTGTGGCGGCCACCGGAGCCGCAGCGGGCGCCGTCACTGCGGCAGCTCGCGGGTCGGGCTTGGACGGCTTGCCGTCGGGACCGCGCGGCTGCCAGTAGTTCTCGAGACCGAGCTCCTTGAGCGCAGCTTGCAAGAACTTGGGCTCGCTCCAATCCTTGATGGCGAACAGGTTTCGCGTCAGTCCCAGCCGCTTGGACTCCTGGATCTGCAGGTTGTAGCGAGCCTCGATGTACGGATCGACGATCGGACTGTAGCGATACTTGAAGTCCTCGCCCTGCAGGTCCTCACGGAACGAGGAGAACGTGGTGCCCGACTTGGTCCAGAGCTGAAAGATCTGCGTGGGGGGCGACTCGGCCAGCCACTTGGACGACTGCACGTACACCTTGAGCACGCGCTTGGTCAGCTCGGGGTACTTCTTGATGAAGGCATCCGCGCCGAGGAACGAGCTGTTGGACGTGGTGCTGGGGTCTTGCCCGCGCGTCGTGAAGATCACGCGCGAGACGCCCTGGTCACGAATACGCAGCGAGTCGGCGCCTGCGAACGTGGCGTCGATGTCGCGTGTGGTGAGCGCCAGCTGCGCGGCGTTGGTGTCCATGTTGATGAGCTTGACGTCCTTCTCGCCGAGCCCGAACTTCTCGAGGATCTTGATGCCCGCGAGGTGTGTGGCCGTGCCCTTGGCGACCGCGATCCGTTTGCCTTTCAGCTCCTTGACGGACTGCACGCTGGAGTCGGCCGGCACGTTGACGTAGATGTTGCCGCGCACGCTGGCCGCTGCGAGCAGACGGTAAGACAGACCGCTCGAGCGACCGATCACGGACGGCAGATCGCCGAGCGTGGAGAAGTCGAGCAGACCGTTGGCGTACAGCTCGTTGACCGCGGGACCTGCACCGCGCAAAAAGCTCCACTTGATCTCGATGCCGTCTTTTTTGAACTCGTCTTCGAACAGGCCGCGCAGCTGTGCCGAAGCGAGCGCGCTGCCGCTGGACACGGGGCGGTTGCCGACGCCGACACCAGGGAAGCCGATTCGTATCACGCTCGGCTTGTCCTCCGCGCGCGCAGCCGGCGCGAGCCATGCGGTGGCCAACGCCAACAGAGCGGCGGCGAGCTTGTTTTTGCGGTTCGTGATCATGCGCTGTTCCTTGTGCGAGCCGTGACGAGATTCTGTCTATTATAACGGACAACAGGCTGCCACAAGGAAGAACGCCACGACGCCGCGCAAATTCACCCCGCGCGCGAGCGGCACGTGAACTGCGAGGGGCGCCTGTCTACTATGGAAGAGGCACGCGAGCGGGAGCTAGCGCAGTAGCGCCTTCACCGCGTCGTCCCAGACGGCTTGATTGCGCGCGACCACCAGCCCAGCGACGTCGTCGCCGGCGCGGTACGGTGTGCCGTCGAAGCGTGCGGCCACGCCGCCGGCCTCGGTCAAGAACAGCGCCCCGGGCGCGTGGTCCCACGGCAAGGTCCGCCAAAACACGGCGAAGTCCTGCGTCGCGTGCACGATGGCCGGGTACTCGGCGCCCGCGCAGCGCGTACCGGGTAGAGCCTGCTCGATGCGCGAGATGCGCTGCTCGACCTGCTCGCGCAGCTCGCGTGGCATGTACTTTTGGAGCACCGCGCCGCGTAGCTGTGCCGCACCAGGCGAGCCAGCGCTGGTGGAGAGCCGCGTGCCGTCGACGTAGGCCCCCGCGCCGAGCTCGGCGCGAGACAGCCGATTGGTGATCGGATCGAGCAGCCACGCGCCTACCGTCTGGCCGGCAGAGAGCAGCGCGACCATCACCGCAAAGCAGGGACGCCCCTCGACGAAGTTGGCGGTGCCGTCGAGCGGATCGACCAGCCACACGTCGCCCTGCTCGAGCAGCTTGAGCAGGCCGGGCTGCTTGGCGGTCTGCTCTTCGCCCACCACACGCGAGCCCGGCAGCAGCTCGAGCAGCGCCTCGCTGAGCAGCTGCTCGGCCTCGCGATCGGCCACCGTGACCAGCTCTCCGGGCGCTTTTTCTTCGACGTCTTCGTGCTCGAGTGCCCCGAAGCGGGGCACGATGACCTCGCTCGCCACCGCCCGCATCACCTCACCCACTTCGTCGAGCAGCGCTGCACGCATCGGGTTGCCTCGTGTTTCGGGAAGGGGTGTTTGCTGCGCTCACATGCGCAGGCGCTGTGCCAGCACGCGCTCGACCGTGTCGACGATGGCCACCGTGCGCGGGTCGAGCTCGACGTTCACGCGGTCGCCCACCCGCTTGTTGGCGAAGTTGGTGAGACGCTGCGTCTCCGGAATGAGGTGCACCTCGAAACGACCATCCTCGTACACGTTGCCGACGGTCAGGCTCGACCCGTCGAGCGCCACGAAGCCCTTGTGGAGGATGTACTTCATCCAGGCGGCGGGCACCGCGATGGTAAGGTCTAGCTGGGCTCCGACATTCCCGACTGCGGCCACCGTTCCGGTGCCAATCACGTGACCAAATACGTCGTGGCCCCCGAGCTCGTCGCCCACCCGCACCGAGCGCTCGACGCTGAGCAGGCGCCCGCGCTCGAGCTCGCCGAGGGTGGTGTGCGAGAGCGTCTCGGCCACCGCGTCGAAGCTAGCCAGCGTGCCCGCGATGGCCACCACCGTGAGACAGGTGCCGTCGAAGGCCACGCTGGCGCCTAGCTCGAGCCCCCGGGCAAGCTCGGGAGAAAGCTCGACGGTGAAATGAACCACACCTGCCCGCCGCTCTAGCTCGACGACGGGAAACAAGCCGCGCGTGATGCCGCTGTACATGCCGGCAGCCTAGCAAGCAGAGCCGCCTCGTCCCATGCCGAACCGAGATCCTGTGGGCGCGCGAACCGGTGAGCTCAGCTCACCGCGCGCTGCGCGTCGCGCCGCGCAGGCTTTGTCGATACCGCCAGGTGCTCGTTGAGAAACTTGAGGGTGCGCTGAAACGACAGCTGCGCGGCGCCGCGATCGTAGCTTGGCCGGGAGTCATTACAGAAGCCGTGCGCGGTGCCGGGATAGATGCTGTAGCTGAACGACTTGCGCGCCGCGTGCAGCGCGGCGTCGAGTCCCTCGACCTGTGCCGTGAGCGGGTCGTGCTCGGCGTAGTGGCCCTGCAGCGGATAACGCACGTTGGCGATCTCCGAAAGCGCGGGGCCCGTGCCGTAAAAGATCACCCCGGCGGCCAGGTCTGCGCCGGACGCGGCGAGCTGGCCGCTGAGTCCGCCGCCCAGGCTGAAGCCCACGCTCGCGAGTGCGTGGGGCAGCACCTGCGCGTGGCGCTTGAGGTAGGTGATGGTTGCCTCGGCATCGTCGAAGTAGGTGTCCGTGTTGCGGCTCGAAAACCAGCTGATCACGCGCCGGGCGCTCTCCTGGTCATGCCACGGCAGGCGCGCGAGCTGCTGCTCGCGATCGGGCGCGCGCAGCAGCGGCAGCGCACGCGTCACTTCGTCTTCGACCAGCTGCCTGCGCGCGAGGTCGCGCGTGTACAGGTCGGGCACGAGCGCGACATACCCCTCGCGCGCAAAACGCGAAGCGAGCGCCAGCACATGTTTGGTTACGCCGATGCCTTCGTGCAGCAACAGTACGGCCGGGAATGGACCTGCACCGCGCGGGCGCGCGATGGAAGCCTCGACTGCACCGTGGCGGCCGCGATAGCTCACTTGATCGAAGTCGGTGTCGAGGAAGGACATGGCTAGTTCCTGCGTCGAAGCGCGAAAAACGGAAGGAACGTCGCACCGGGCCGCCCCGGTGGACGGAGTAACTTGTCTCTCGCTGGGCGGGGTTGTCCAGAATAATGTCGCGTGTCCAGAGGCTGCTGCGCTGGCAGCAGCAGAGCAGCGGCAAGGCGTCAGCCGCACGCTGATCCGCGCCGGGTAACGCACGGCGCGCGGCGCGGCTGCACGCCGCTCGCACAATACCCAGACGTCCACTTTACTAGACATGGACATCCGTTATACCTGGGCACGATGAGTGCTCCTTCTGAACGTGCGCGGCTCGAGCTGGCTGCTGACGTCCTGGTGATCGGCGGTGGGCCGGCCGGGGCGTGGGCTGCGCTCACTGCGCGGGCGAGCGGCGCGGCCGAGGTCGTGCTGGTGGACAAGGGCTACTGCGGCACGTCGGGCGCGACCGCGCCGGCCAACACCGGCGCCTGGTACATCGCACCCGAGCAGCGCGAGCGCGCCATCGAGTGGCGCTACCAGCAGAGTGGTGGACTGGCCAGCAAGGTGTGGATGGAGCGCGTGCTCGCGGCGACCTACGAGCAGATCGACACCATGGCGAGCTGGGGCTACCGCTTTCCGGTCGG
>Ga0190271_10001357_pt1 | contig 13867 bp, 9 predicted proteins | sample Popmic356T_FD_133747 | JGI IMG/M metagenome (GOLD analysis project Ga0190271, IMG submission 133747) | Populus adjacent soil microbial communities from riparian zone of Weber River, Utah, USA - 356 T | ecosystem: Environmental > Terrestrial > Soil > Riparian zone | place: USA: Utah | collected...
AAATTGGTGGGATTGTACATACACATTCTACTTATGGTACGGCCTGGGCACATGCGCAAAGGGCAATTCCAATTTTCGGAACCACACATGCCGACCATTTAACCGTTGATATTCCATGTGCACCGCCAATGGCGGACGAAATGATTAAAGGAAACTACGAGTACGAAACGGGTTTCCAGATTATGAACCATTTTGAAAGTTTAGGCCTGAGTTATAAAGAGGTAGAAATGATTTTAGTAGGTAACCACGCTCCTTTTACCTGGGGCAAAACGGCCGATAAAGCAGTTTATAACAGCGCGGTTTTGGAAACTGTAGCACAGATGGCTTTGTTAACCGAGCAGATTAATCCGCAGGCCCCGAAGCTGAAAGATTCGCTGATTAAAAAACATTATGAGCGGAAGCATGGTGCCGGGGCTTATTATGGACAGAGCTAGATTAGTCCACAGTCATGAGTCTAAAGTCTTCAGTCTTGAATGCAGAGATAAAGTGGCATAAAAGTTTAAAGAATTAGGAAAGCAATTGTAGTGGTGCTGATTCCATGTTTGGTGGCTCACCAAACAATTTTTTAAATATTAACAATAGATTAAAATATTTAGCGATTTCATTTGGAAAGCAATGGCAGCATCATTTAGGTTACAACAGTCCCGCCCCCGCTTCTGCCGATTGAAAAAAATCGGCAGAAGCGGGGGCGGGTTTAGTTGGCTAAAATTGTACTGCTATTGAGGATAAAACGGAAAGCAGAACTGCAGTAACCGATGAAATACGGAACCTTGCTTTTCAAAAAAAGAATATGAATAATGTTCTATGAGGACATAGGCCACGGAAGAGAAAAACATTTCGGTCTGTGAGGACACATACCGAGGGGGATTGAATAAATTAAAAATAACATAGATAGTAATGATTGATTTAAAAAAATTACAAGTTTGGTTTATTACCGGTACACAACATTTGTACGGTGAAGAAACCTTAAAACAAGTAGCAGAACATGCACAGCAAGTGGCTGATTCGTTAAACCAGAACGGAAGTATTTCTGTTTCGGTAGTGTACAAACCGATTGTAAAAACAACGGAAGAGATTTTCGAAACCTTACAACAAGCCAATATTGATGAGAACTGTATTGGGGTAATTACCTGGATGCATACCTTCTCTCCTGCTAAAATGTGGATCAGGGGTTTGAATGTTTTGCAAAAACCGCTATTGCATTTACATACGCAGTTTAACCGCGACATTCCATGGAATACCATTGATATGGATTTTATGAACCTGAACCAAAGTGCACATGGCGACCGTGAATTTGGCTTTATGGTTTCGCGTATGCGTAAAGATCGTAAAGTAGTTGTTGGTCATTGGCAGGATGAAGAAGTGGCTAAACAGATCGATACCTGGTGCAGGGCTGCAGCAGGCTGGCACGATTGGCAAGGCGCTAAATTTGCCCGTTTTGGTGATAACATGCGTTATGTGGCCGTTACCGATGGCGATAAGGTAGAAGCTGAAATGAAATTTGGTTTTGCAGTAAATACTTATGGCATAGGTGATTTAGTAGCGGTAATTAATGGAATTAGTGAAGATGCTATTCAGGCTTTACTGAAAGAATATGATGCTACCTATGAAATGGCCGATGATCTAAAAGCTAGCGGCGCAAGGCACTCATCAGTTTACGAGGCTGCTAAAATTGAGTTGGGTTTACGTAAGTTTTTAGTTGATGGTGGCTTTAAAGGTTTCTCTGATACTTTTGAAGATTTACATGGTATGATTCAGTTGCCAGGGATTGCAGCACAGCGTTTAATGGCCGATGGTTATGGTTTCGCTGGTGAAGGTGACTGGAAAACTGCGGCTTTAGTACGTGCATGTAAGGTAATGGGTGCAGGTTTAGCCGGTGGTAATGCATTTATGGAAGATTATACTTACCACTTTGATCCGGCAAATTCGATGGTATTAGGTTCACATATGCTTGAGGTTGATGCTTCATTGGCGAGTGGCAAAGCCAGTTTAGAGGTACATCCATTGGGCATTGGCGGCAAGGCAGATCCTGCACGTTTGGTTTTTAATGTTGCCGGTGGTGACGCTTTAAATGCATCTTTAATTGATATGGGCAACCGTTTCCGCCTGTTAGTGAACGAAGTAAAGGCTGTAGAAGCTGAACATGATTTACCAAATTTACCGGTAGCCCGTGTATTGTGGAAACCACTACCTGATATGAAAACAGGTTGCGCAGCATGGATTTATGCAGGTGGTGCACACCATACTGCTTATAGTCAGAATTTAAGCACTGAGCATTTATTGGATTTTGCCAATATAGCGGGTTTAGAATATGTGAATATTGGTGCTGATACCAAAATCAATCAATTCAGAAATGAGTTGCATTGGAATGAAGTTTTTTATAAATAGCTTTTGATTAACTAACGCTCAACGTTCAGGCCGGTAATTTTAGGATTACCGGCCTTTTTTTATTACTTCCGAAGTTTTAGTGTCTTGATGAAATTGAACTTCGGAAGTCTTAAAGTATGTTTATTAAAATTACTTTAGGCGATAAAATCGCCTTTTTCGTGCATCCTCGTTACAAACGAGGACGATTATCGCGATCGTCATCCTGAACTTGTTTCAGGATCTTTTTATGAATATCTATCCTTTTACAATGGAGGTGAAATCTGAAAAATCTTCAACCTTAAATGCTCTGATATCTCTTACTGACTTTCTAAACCAATCAATATTGGAAAGAATATTAATGGCTTTATAAACAGCTGTTAAATTTTCTTCAGTAACGTAAGTACTTCCCTGGATCCAATAGAATCCACTATTATTTAAATGATTTTTTATTTCAGCATAAGCACTATGATATTTCTCACCATATTCTTTTTTAAGATCAGATATGGTCATATCAAAGCTTAATGCGTACATGCTTCCTCATTTGAAAACCTAAATAAATCTTCTTTTTCAAAGAAAACTTCGCCATCATCTGATTTTGCAGTAATCACAATACCAGCAAATGGATTTTTTTCTATTTCAATAATAACACCATTTATCCAGTCGGTCCTATCGGTAACTTGCGGAGAAATTGAAACTCTATCACCTATTTTCATAACAAATGTTTATTGTTAAACTTAATGCTATTACAAATATAACTATTTTCGTTCTATTCTAAGACGTGTACAGCGTGATAGATCCTGAAACAAGTTCAGGATGACGCATCATTAAAATACCATCTACAATCACATGCTAACCATTGCTTTAATCACCCCATTTTTCGGATCTAACCAGCTTTCAAACTCATCTTTTACTTCTTCAAACTTTACCTGGTGCGTAATATAATTGGTGGGATTAACCAAACCAGCTTTCATTGATCTGATTACATGCTCGAAATCTTCGATGGTGGCATTTCTGCTGCTCATTAATGTCGATTCACGCTTATGAAATTCAGGGTGATTAAAAATCAAATCTCCTTTTTGAAGTCCGATTAAAACAAACCTTGCGCCATGTGCCATGTAATTTATGGCGTTATTGATTGCTTTTTGATTACCTGTAGCATCAATTACTACCGTCGGCATATCTCCGTTGGTAATATCACTAAGTTGTTGCGTTACATCAGTTGAAAGAGCATTAACCACATGCGCCACCTTCAGTTTATCTTTACAGAAAGCTAAACGGTCTTCGTTAATATCCAAAGCGATTACATTGGCTCCGGCTATTCTGGCGAATTCCATCGTACCTAAACCAATTGGCCCCGCACCGATAACTAGCACAAATTCTCCTGGCTGAACTTCTGCCCTGCGAACACCATGCGCACCGATGGCTAAAGGTTCAACCAAAGCAAGTTCATCATAACTCAATCCTTCGCCATGTAAAAGTGTTCTGGATGGCACCTGTAAATATTCGCGCATCCCACCATCTACATGTACCCCGCAAACCTGCATTTTAACACAGCAGTTGGGTTTATTCATCCGGCAGGCAATACATTCGCCACAGTTAAAATATGGAATAAAGGTAACAGCCTCTCCTATTTTGAAACCAGTGGCTCCATCGGCTTCAACCAATTCGCCAGATAATTCGTGACCTAACACTCTAGGGTAATTAAAGAAAGGCTGGGTACCTTCAAAGGCATGTAAATCGGTTCCACAAATGCCAATTCTTTTAATTTTTATAATCGCATGATCTTTCTTAAGCTCAGGTTTTTCTGTTTCGGAATATTCGAAAGTTCCGGGTGTGGTGCAGGTAAGGGTTTTCATTTTAATGATTGAATTTTGAGTGATAGAATGAGTGAATGTTGAATTAAGGAATGATAGAATGTTTTATCGATTTGCTAATATTCTGTCATTCACTCCATCTATCATTCAATAATTAATTTTCTAAGCGTTTGCCAAAGCTCTGTCTAAATGCACATAACCGCCATCAACGTGAATGATCTGTCCGGTGGTATGGCTTGATTTATTCGACATTAAAAAAGCCGTCATGTTTGCAATTTCTTCAGCGGTTGTCATTCTGTTTTCTAATGGAATTTTAGAAGTGATTTCTTTTAGTTTTTCTTCAGCATCATCCAAAGTTTCAATCCAGGTTTCGTAAGCGGGCGTCCAGCATTCGGCAACCACAACTGCATTTACACGGATTCCATATTTAAGCAACTCTACCGCCCATTCCCGTGTTAAAGCATTCCTGCCTCCATTAGCAGCAGCATAAGCTGAAGTATTTCCTTGTCCTGTTTCTGCAGTTTTAGAAGTGATGTTTACAATTGCCCCCTTACTTTTAATTAATTCTGGCAGCGCGTGGTGCGCCATCAAATAATAATGCACTACATTTTTATGTAATGAAGCCATAAAGTCTTTATAATTTCCACTTTCTAAACCTACACCGTCATTGACGCCTGCGTTATTCACTAAACCATCAATTTTGCCGAATTGAGCTACAATGTTTTTCACCACCGTTTCACAATCATCAGGGTTGGATAACTCAGCTACAAATTGCGCGGCTTTTCCTCCATTTGCAGTTATTGCATCAACTACTTTTTGATTATCTTCTGCTTTTCTACCCACGATTACCGCAATTGCATTTTCTTTGGCAAACACTTCTGCAATACTCCGACCAATGCCCTTTGCAGCACCAGTGATGATAATAACTTTTTCTTTTAATTGTAAATCCATGTTTCTTTTTAATTAGTGAATGAGAGATTGATAGAATGAGTGAATTGCATTTTGCATTCACTCATTCAAAATTCACTCATTCTATCATTATTTTTATGTCTTCTTTTCTTGTTGCTGGCAATACTTTCAAATCTATTAATTTTCCATCTTTTAAAGTGCCTTCAAGAGTAGTTTGATATGGTGCATAAAGCTTGAAATGAACATCCCAATCTTTTGGCCATGCCGGGCACAAATATATTTTTTTTCCATCAACTTGCATCAGCATTTCTTGTAAACCGATCATGCCCGATCCGCCCCAATTATGATCAGGCACCCAATCGAAACCTGGCCCCCAAAATGCAGGAAACCTCCTGCCCGAATCTTTTAATTTAGCGGTGGTTAGCTTCGCAGCCTCATTGGTTAAACCAAGCCTTGCCGCAAAAATATTGTCTTGTTTCCATCCGATATGACTGCTAAATTTCAGCACATCGGTATCATATTTAAAAGTGTTCATCGCAGTATCTAAACCGGGTTTACCGATTCCATAAATGCCCCATGGATATAGAGGGTACAACTGCGGACTTTCGGTATTATTGATGCGTTCCCAAAGTTTAGCGGGAGAAATGGTAGTATGCCCACCGATAGTTCTGAAACTTATTGGCGGAATGGTTTTCAGCATCGCTGTCCATTCGGTTTTCTTAGCTTCAGACAAAGAAGGCAGCGCAATCAATCTTTCCAAAACTGTTTTTAAAGCTGCAATCGTCGAAGTGGAATTGTAAGCCATTTTATAAGTCTCCGCTGCAGACCCCGGGTATAAAACCAAATGGCCATTGGCATCTAAGGCTTTCGCTCCGCGTTGCTTGGCTAAATAAGTATAATGCTCTTTGAAAAAGGTAAGCGAGCTTTCAATTAAAGGAAGGTACTTTTCTATATTTTTCCCACCATATCTTTCAGTTTCCAGAATCATCATACAAAACTCCAATACAGTATCCCACTCATATTCTAACCAGGCATTGTATTCCATGCCTTTATTAAAATCGGCTGGGCGTTTCCAGCCATACTCAGCAGGATTTGGTAATCCGAAATTTTCTAATTGCTCGGTAAAACTTGCCCCCTTGTGCCCCCAGGCGGCTTCTGTTCTGATTTCTACATTTTTCAACAAATCCAGATAAAAATCGAACTGAGGTTTCATCAGGTCGAAATCCCCGCTTTTTAACATGGGCCAATATACCAGGCGTTGGTTTTGAGCGGTATGCGTTCCACCACCCCAGTTCCTGAAATCGGGTGTATATTTTAATGTCGTGTCGGTTAATTGGGGGTCGAAAGTAAAAAGTCCGCCATTGAACTTCGTTGGAGATTTACCAAAAGCATTGCAACCCAACATATACCGGAATAACTGGTAATTTTTAGCAGATTGATTTGCGGTTTCGTCTTTAGCATTGATATAAATGAAACTTTTTTTCCAGTAAGCATTCCACCATTTTATACTCGTTTTTTGTTGATTTTTGCTATTTACAGCATTTAAACCTTTCTCCCATTCACTAATCGACGCCGTTTTTGAAGTATTTAACTTAATGGTGATGTGACTTGAAGCAGAAGGTATTTTACTTCTCAAAATCCAGGCTTTAAATGGTGTACTTAGGTATATTCCGGTATAGTTTCCAGCCGGCATCATATTGTTGCCTTGCATAGAGCCTCCAAAAATGAGATTTTTTAAAGGGTTAAATAGATCAGCTTTCCTGTCCTCCAATCCTTGCTGTTTTACAGTAACCTCGAATACGGTTTCAGCTTTGTTTTGATGGTAGAATTGAACAGTATTATTTTTAAAAGTTATGTCGTCTTTAAATGTTTTAACAATACCCTGGGGTGCCCACTTATACGAATTCTGATTGTTCTCTTTGCCTTTTGTGATGCGATCTTCGAAGCGCCAGCTTTCGTAACTGGCTTGGGTAATTATTTTTTGGTTTGATTTTACATCAAGGTGGATCACCGGATTAAACACATCAACCCAGACCTTAATTTGAGTAATTAGCTTGCCATTTTTGCCTGAAATCTGAGCGTAACCATCTTTTAAAAGCAATTCTTGTTCGAATGTTTTTCCTTCGAAGGGATTTGGGCTTAAACTCAATTTTACGCGACCAAGTTTGAGTAAGGTATTATTTTCGTCGAAGGTGCCGCTTTTGGATAGATAGAAATAAACATCTCCTTTTTCTACCCAAAGGTTTAGGCCGATATCGCCACCGCCTATGGGCATGGATTCTGAGGAGTTGTTACTTTGGGAAGTCCAGATTATATTGTTTTTTTCTTGCGAATAAGCATTTGGGATTGTGAACCACAAAGACACGAAGATCACCATGGAAAAGGTAGGTTTTTTAAGGTTTATGTTTTTTGACCATATAAGACATTTGAGGACATTTAAGCGCCTGGTGCACATACTTAGTGTTCTTTGTGCCTTTGTGGTCAATTTTGTCATTTGTAATATGTTTGACCACCTAAGGCACCTGAGAGCAGGTAAGACAGGAGGCTTAATGAATTTCAACCTTATCAGACATTTTAGGACATTTGAGCGCATGGTGCACATGCTTTGTGCTCTTTGTGCCTTTGTGTTTAACTTTATCGACAACTTGAGAGCGGCTAAGGCAGCATGTTTAATGAATTTCAACCATATAAGCCATGTGAATACATTTAAGCGTCTGGTGCACATAATTAGTGTTTTTTGTGCCTTTGTGGTTAATTTCTCAGCCAAAACATTTAGTGCTTCCTGTGTCTTAGTGGTAAAAATCATTATTCGATTATTAATTATCCCAGTTATCGGTACGGAAAGAGGAAACAGGCAAGCCATCGTTTCCAAATAAGTCGCCGGTTACAAAATCTTTAAAGGCATAACGAACAGCAACAGGTACTTTAACTTCAGGAGCCGAAACGGTTATGCTACTTCCTTTTATGGCTGCTTTTGCCGGATAAAATTTCTGATCGGCACCTGCAATTTCGAATAAAGATAGTTCTTTACCAAAAGAAGTTAACCCATTCGGTACATTTTGAAATTTGACTACAGCTGTATTCTTTTCGACTGTAAATGATTCGTAATTCGGACTTGCAAAACCAAAACCTTTTATACCATAGGTTTGCGCCAATGCAAGATAAGCCAGTCTTTGCCCGCCTTGTTTCTTATTTGCCGGGTGGATTGATTTTTCTTCGCCAATATCCAATAAAACAGCCATTCCGGAATTCGGTATTTTAGTTAAGGATTTTCGTTGTGCATCCCGTAAATAGGCTGAATTATATTTTCCACCAACATGATATGGCGGGAGCTGCGCGTAATTGTATGGTGCAATTTGAGCATAGAAAAATGGAAAATCGCCATTATCCCAATTTTTACGCCACGAGGATACCATTGCCGGAAAAAGGTCTTCGTAACGGTCTGGTCGTTCATAGTTAGATTCTCCCTGATACCAGATCGCCCCTTCTATGCCATAACCGATTACCGGATAAAGCATGCCATTATACAGTGTAGTTGCTGTACGGCTCACCTCTTTGATGCTATCTCCTTTTGAAGGAATCTTGATTTCCGTATAAGGTTTTAAATCTTCTGGCGACATCCAGGCCTCAATAGTTGAACCACCGTAACTATCGTTGATAATCCCGATTGGTACATTTAACATTTCGCTTAACAGAGCGCCGAAATAATATGCCGTAGCACTGAAGTTGGAGACAGTTTCCGGCGCAGCCAATTTCCAATCAGATGGCTTGCTGTTTTCTTGTAGCTCAATGATTGAGGAACGGGGAACGGTATATAACCTGATATTTTTATTCGCTGATTTTAAAATTACCTCATTTGAACCAATGATAGGCTGGCTTTTGAAACCTTTCATTGGCATTTCCATGTTTGATTGCCCTCCACAAAACCAAACTTCACCAATCAAGATATCGGTTAAAACGAGTTTTTCGCCATCATTGAGTTCCATTTCGTATGGTCCACCTGCTGATGGGGTTGAAACTTTGACTTTCCATTTACCACTCTGGTCAGCGGTAACCGAATAATTTTGTTTATTCCAGGAAGTATTGATTTTTATCCTGGTTGACGGCTTGGCCCAGCCCCAAATGGCTACGTTGCTTTGTTGTTGCAAAACCATGTGATCGGTAAAAATGGATGCAGGTTTAACCGTAGCAGATGCAACAAGGCCACATGCGAGGTTTAAGAAAATTAAAAGTTTTAGTTTCATTTGTTATTATTTTTCATCACTTAAGACTCCCTAGTTTTGGTTACCATATAAGAAATTTAAGTTGCATATAAGCTCAATAGTATATTTTTTGTTTCTTATTTATCGACCACCTGAGCGCATCTTAGTTTATTACCTTATAACTATTAATCGCTATAACCTTATATTTTCTTACATGTCTTATATGGTAAAACATAAATATCATCTACTCACAGGCAACCAAACCGACATTTCCGAATGGCCACGGTTTCCCCAGGTAAAGTATGGTACCAGTTTTATTTCAGTGGCTGTATTTTTATCTTCAATCGGCCTGTACTACACATTTTTCCAGTTGTTTGGCTCTCCTATTTTTACGTTACCGGTCAGACTCATCATTTCGGCACCATGGTTTCTGTTTTTACTTTAAAACGATCGGCCCAAAAGCCTTTTGTCCAGGCTATATCAGCCATATTGAAACTACGTATTTGGCATATGGAGAATTTGATGTATTCACCAAAGCTTTATCCTGTGCTTTTAAATTTCCTGTTAGAAAAAGCATCGCAACAATAAATACCTGAATTAGTAAAGCCTGAGAGACAAAATATTTGTTAATATGAAGTAGCTTTTTCATTGTTTCTTCTGTTTAATTGAATTTTACCAGTATAATTTATTACCAAAGGATTTTAAATTCTGAAGCGTGGGCAATGGCCTTATCATTATTTTGTTTGTGTACTTATTTGACGCTTTTGTGGAATCTAACGGAGTTGTAGTTGCTGTTTTCACTCCTGATACAAGATCAAACACCGTCTCGGTTGTCGAATTTTGCCCATCATATACTACGCTGGAGATTTTAATCAATTGGAAACTTCCGTTTTTATAAATGAATTTATGTTCAAAGCGGACATCATTTTTTTCGGAGTTCATTAATAAATATCCTCTTTCAATAAAAAAATATGGTATTGAATTCTTAGTATGTATGCCGTTTACATATTGGGGTTCAATTACTTCTGTAGAAGAGAAAACCAGTTTAAATTTCTTATTGGGCTGTTGAAAAAATATTTGCAATCTCAAGGGAACGGATGCATCGATGGTATCCATTGTAATTACGGTTTTGTCAGTTAAACCATCTTTATTTAAATCGCCCTTTTCTAACCTGATCGGAACATTAAAATTATCCTTTGCTTTATTTTGTTGTGCGAAAACAACAGTTTGAACCAAAACAAGAAATAGTACAATTATCTTTTTCATTTATTTGAATATTTAATGCTCAATTACTCTTCCACTTGTATTACCACCGGGCCTAATAATCCCGCAGAATTTAAAGGTTTACCTTCCAAGCGAAAAGGTGCAGTTGTTTTGGTAATTCTTTTATTTTCTGGCAGTTTGCTATCTCCAATTAAACGATTAGCCCAGGTGTTGGTCACTTCAATCGTAATTTGATTTTCACCTTTTTTGATGGCTTTACTAATTTCTAAACGGTGCGGAGCAGTCCATAAAGTGCCACAATTTATACCGTTGATTTTAACTTCTGCAATACTGGAGAATTCGCCTAAATCAATCCAGATTTTACCTTTAAGATTTCCACTAAAGGTGAAGTTTTTGCTGTACGTTGCGGTTCCTGAATAATATTTAACCAAACTATCGGCATTTAATATCCAATCGGTTAATTCATTAAAAATAACAGGTTTTAATGGGCCTGCATACGCTGGATCGAATTTTACCTGCCATGATTTAGAGATATCTATGTCAGTTTTTTTGATCTCTTTTGCTTTCGCATCCCTTTGTTGTTTCTCTGCGCTTTGCGAATTGGGTAAATAAACACCCGGTGTATCTAAAACCACAAAGATTGATTGATTTGGATACATGGTTAAATTTAATCTTGTTCCGGCAATAGTGTCGTTGAGTTTACCTGGTTTAACCCAGGTATTGCTGACTGCATCATAAGTCTGTACAGATTTTTCACCCCTTCTTAAAGTTAAAAAAAGTTCTCTTTTTCTATTTTCCTGATTAGTGATAAAATAAATCTCCTTTTCTCCATCAATTCTGTGTGCATAACCTATACCTTTTGCATAACTTCTACCCGCCTTATTATCTATTTCATCGTTCACATCCAAATCTCTTTCCAAACCCAGGGCATCAAAAGTTTCTCCGTAGAACGGTGCTTTAAAAACCTGACCTAATCCCAGCTTCTTCTGATAAACTGGTCGACCATTATTTTTATAAGACTCGAAATTCCCTTCCCAGATCTCTTCTACAATCCTATCAAAAATATTTTTGTTAACTTGTTTAATTTCAGATTGATACAATGGATTATCTCCAACAATTACTTTAGCACCAGCTTTAATCAATTCCAGCAGTTTTTTAACAGTGCTATAACTCATATACTGATAATTCGGATTCATTTTCATGTTGCCTGGTATTATCAAAATTTTATAAGATGCACCGCTTTCGAAAACCACATTACCATCTTTTACTGTTGCGGTATTTAATACATCTGAATTAAAACTATCATAAGCGTAGCCACGTAAAGGATTTACCCAATTTTCAGGATCAGCCATATTTGCCGAATGGGTTACACCGGAAGGAATTTGCCTTAAAGGTTCACCAACATTTGCGAGGCGTTTCTGCTCTGCTTCTACTACATCTGCGCCAAAAATGCCGGGTAAGGTTTCAACCAAACGATCAGGCAATACGGAACGGCGTGGTAATTCCTCACCCGTAAAAACGGTTATATCAACAACAGGCTTACCTTGTTGAAGTAAATTTTGAGTACGTTCTGCATATTCTATCCATGCTTTTCCTGCTTTCCACCAGGTTTGGTCGCGTTGAAAATATAGGCCAACCCCATCTAAAGTCATTCCTGGTTTCCGATCAGTCCAGGGATTATGTGTAAAAACGTGATATACCAATTTATTGATCCCTAAGGCATAATTACGATCCTGTAGCGTTTTCATATTAGCCGGGTTTTCATTCCAGTCCATTCTGACGGTTGTAAAAGCCTCGGCCTGGATAATATTTTTCCCATAAATATGTGCGCCAGAAATGGCATCTAGCATATCGTTCGGTTTATCATGCGTGGGGCTGTTTAACCAAAATTCACCCATGGGCGTGTCGACAGTTTTGTAATGCATTAAACCATCACTTATCATGGTTGGTGCGATACTTTCAGCCGTAAAAGTCACGCCCTGATCTTTTGCCAGTTTAGCAAGCGTTTTATAAAACTGGTCAACCACCAATTCAAAGATGGTTTTTCTGACATCATAAAGGAAATTTTCAGAAACTGAAGTGCTTTCTACCGGCAATCCGGTCATGATGGGTAAATAAGTTGTTAAATCGTAGCCCCTACGCTTTAAAAATTCTGCTTTAAATACCGGTGACCAATTCTGACTGCCGCATTCCCAGCTGTCTACATGAAAAACGCTTAAAACTTTTTTAGCGTTTTCTGGTCCGCCATGCTTTAATGCCTCCCCATACCAATTCTTAAACTGTAATTTTACGGCTTCCGGATTAAATTTATCACATTCCAATCCTTTTCCACCTCCACCAGTTGCATTGGTATGTCCTGTTGAAGTATGGCCAATTCTTAAAATTGTCCAATTGCCTTTCGGCACTTTCCAGTTTAAAGTTCCATCCTTATTTAATTTATCTGAAAGATTAATAATTTTATTCAACGGCACACATAAATTCTTAGCAATTTCAGCGTCGGTACTTCTTTTACTTACCCGCCAAACTGAACCGTTTTTACCTTCAAACTGATTGATCTTTGCTTCTGATGATAACTCCAGATTGACCAGTTTTAACGACGGCTTCCATTTGGCCGCATCCAGATCTTCTGAACCTGGTTCAGATCCCTTTTTATCATAAACAAACCTGAAAAATTTAGCGGTGGTAGGTACAATGGAATGGGTAACATCTTCATCAGTATCCTGCCAGCCATGTCGTGGGGCTTCTAACCTACCTATGGATCGGAAATTTTTCCCATCATTACTTACCTCGAGAGCCAAACGTTGCGCCTGATAGTTATTTCCGCTGACTTTAATGGTTATCGTTCTGCAGGTAAAGGGCTTCTCGAATTCATATTGGATGTAACATGGCTCATTTGAACCAAAGTTTTTCTTATTCTGTGGCTGAACCAGGCCCTTGGCATCAGCTCCATTGCTTGCCGTAATTTTTGGAATAAACGTTCTGGTAGAAAGGTTTTCACCGACCGGAGATGGATATGCATAAACAGCTATATCCTTATAATAATTTTCTTTTGATTCTGGTTGAGGTAAAGTGATTTTACTATTTGAATTACTGATGTTTATCTTTGACCATACCACCTTTTGCATGGAAAGTTCTGCTGTGATCCAAGGTCCACCTGCTAATGCGAAACCATCACTGACATGCATACCTAATTTCAGATCTAACCGTTTTGCTTCCGTCATGGCAAATTCAACCATTTTCCACCATTCGGGTGTTAACTGAACTGCAGGAGGCGAATAAACCGATGTTTTATCTGGTCCCTGGATACTCATTAAGTAAGCACCTGCAATACCATTTGATTTCATCGCTTCG
>Ga0190271_10001358_pt1 | contig 13863 bp, 11 predicted proteins | sample Popmic356T_FD_133747 | JGI IMG/M metagenome (GOLD analysis project Ga0190271, IMG submission 133747) | Populus adjacent soil microbial communities from riparian zone of Weber River, Utah, USA - 356 T | ecosystem: Environmental > Terrestrial > Soil > Riparian zone | place: USA: Utah | collected...
AAGCTGTAGCGGAACTGGGTTCGATCCGGCATGGCGCTCTCGCCGAAGCCGGGATAGTCCGGCGCAATCACACGGTAGCGATCGGCGAGCGCCGGAATCAGGTTGCGAAACATGTGGGAAGAGCTCGGAAATCCGTGCAGCAGCACGACGGTGGGGCCGGTCGCCGGGCCCGCTTCGCGATAGAAGATTTCGACGCCGTCGATGTTCACGCGCCGGTGGTGCACGGTTGCGCCGGCGGCGATCGCGGAATGTAACGACACCAGGAGAAGGGCCGCGGCAATCAGGGAAGTGAGCCGGCGACGCGTGTGATGGAGAGCCATGGTGAACCTCGCAAAAAGTACGTAACCAGAGAAAATCAGGAAAAAGGGTTACACGGGAAACGTAACTAGTCAACCGTAAGTTAACCAGTTACACTCCGCGCCATGAAACCTCTGTTCCTGGGCGGCCATCCCGCCATCGATTTCCTGAACACCGCAATGACGCCGGACGGCGAGGCAGTGGAGACCATCCCGGACGGCCGTGCGTTCCTCGAATGGCTGGTGAGCGCGGAATTGTTGCGCGAGCCGGAAGCTGCAAAACTTTCGCGGCGCTTCGGCGTGAAGGGCCTCGAAACGGCAGCGGCCGAGGCACGCAAGGTGCGTGATTGGGCGCGAGAATGGTTGGCGCGGTGGCGCGCGCGCCCGGGCGGGGACTACGGCGATGAGATCGCGGCCCTGAACAAGCTGCTGGCGCGGGATGCCACCACGCATGAGCTCATCGTCACCAAAGACGGCCTGCGCCTCGAGGAGCGCACGCAACTCGAATCACCGCAAGCGCTGATCAGTCTCGTGGCCATGCAGTTCGCCACGTTGCTGGCAACCGAGGATGCGTCGTTGATTAGGGATTGCGCGGGCACCGGATGTACGCTGACGTTCATTGACCGGACGAAGGCGCATCGGCGCATGTTTTGCAGCGCTTCGGTCTGCGGAAATCGCGCCAAGGTTGCGGCGTTCCGAAGCCGGCAGCGGGGTTGAATCGTCATGCGCATGCAGATTCGGGAAATAGCCTTCATCGCGGTCGCAGCATTTGCCACTCAGGCACTTGCACAGGACGATCCCCACGCGCACTGCACGTCGGTTGGCTGGGTGCCGCAGAGCATCCTCGAGCGTCCGCTGCCACTGCGCGTCAACACCGGCAATTCGACCGACGCGGTCACCACTTCGTCCGCCGAGGCACGCGCCTACTATCTACAGGGGCTCAACTACCTGCATGGCTACTCGTGGATCGAAGGCGCGCGCTCGTTTCACCAGGCGATACGCCTCGACCCTGGCATGGCGATGGCTCATTGGGGTTTGAGCCGCATCTATTCCGGGCTCGACGATCACGCCAGCGCCATGAATGAAGCGATTCGCGCTCGCGAGCTCGCGCCCAAGGCGAGCCCTCGCGAACAGCGGCGCATCGCGCTGCGTGTGCAACAGCTCGAAGCGATTGCGGATCTCGGTAACGCGACCCTGCACGCGTCATACAAGCAGGCAATCGACAAGGCGATCGCCGCCGATATCGAGGACGCCGAATTGTGGCTGATTCGCGGCAATGCCGAAGAGCCGACGGCGGCCGGCCGTGGCCAACGGGGTGGGGTGGCATCGACGGCGTTCTATCTGGAGGCGCTGCGCGTTGCACCGGATAACGGCGCCGCGCATCACTACCTGACTCACTCGTATGAAAACCTGAACCAGATCGGGCGTGCGCTCGAGCACGGCGAGGTGTACGCGCGAATCGCCGCCGACATTCCCCACGCGCACCACATGTGGGGCCACGATCTGCGGCGCGTCGGCCGGCTCGACGAGGCGATCGTGGCATTCACACGTACCGACGAGCTCGAAGACGCGTATTACGCGGCGGAGAAGATTGGCCCGGAGCTCGACTGGCATCACGTGCACAACCTCGATCTGCTCGCGACCTCGCACGAGCACAAGGGGCAGATGCGCAAGGCCGAAGCGTTGCTGCGCGAGGCCGCGGCCGTGAAGCCGTTGACTGAATACCAGGAGTTCAATCAGAAATCGCTGACGGTATTCCTGATGGGCAGGCAACGCTGGCGCGAAGCCCTGACCGGCGCGCAGAAGTTGACCAGAACCACGAGCCCGGGAACGCGCGTCGTCGGGTTCGCATTTGCCGGGCACGCCTATCTCGCGCTGGGCGATGCAGCAGCGGCCAAGCGTTCGCTTTTATCGGCGGAAGCGCAGATGCAGAACGTACCCTCGCTCGTCGCAGGGATCTCCGTGGGCCGCGCCACCGTCGTGCCTTACGTTGATGCGTTGCGTGCGGAAATCCTGCTGCGAGAGGGGAAAAGCGAAGAGGGCCGCGCGCTGATGAAAGACGTTCAAGCCAGGTTGCGCGCTCTGCCGGGGCCCGATGCCTGGACGCAGGCGTTGTTCCGGCTCGAAGCGTTTGCCCGAGTCGCGCGCGAGGTAGGTGATTGGGATCTGGCGGAATTCACTGCGCGGCAAATGCTCGAGCACGATGGCGCGTATGCCGGAAGCCACTTTGCGCTGGCGCTGGTGGCACGCCATCGCGGCGAGGTGGAACTCGCACAGAGCGAAGCTGCGGCGGCGCGCAAATACTGGATAGACGCCGATCGCGATATGAAAGAACTTGCGCTGCTCCGCGACAAATAATTTGCCAGCAATTGATAGTCCCTAAGGCGCACAAGTTAGGAATCAACCTACATCGTCTGTAGATAGGCACGTCCTACGCATCAATGCCAATGGTTTTTGCGAAGAAGAATTCGTAGATTCGGGCCTTCGCGTCCGCTGGCGAAGATCAACAGTGAACGAACCGGCGAATGTGTTTTCTTCCAACGAACTTTAACGGCGGGGGCCGGGTGGTTCGCTAGCATCCGGCTCCTTCGGAATCTCACGGAGGACTTATGCGCAGATCCCTCATCGCAACGGCGGTCAGCGCCGCGTTGCTGGGCCCGGTATGGGCCGGCGAAATCAATCAACAAGGTGGCATGGGCGAAGACACGCTCTCGGCCACATCAACAGATACATTCACCGATCTGGCCAACGACAAGAGCACTGGTGATAACCGTAACAATGACGGCGCGGCCAGCGCAGATGGAATTGGATCCGCCGCGGCTAACAACGGTGGGACATCCACCGCGACGGCGACCAACGCATTCAACACCAGCACGGCAGTAGCTTCGACGGAATTGTCCGCGAGCATTTCGGGTGTCGAGATCTCCGGCTTCGGCAACGTGGCTGCGAATGCGGGCAACGCCAACGGAGCGCGCGGCGGCGAAGGCGGCTCGGCTACCGGTGGCGCCGGGTCGGGTGGCAACGGTCCGGGTGGTGACGGCTCGGGCGGCAACGGTCCCGGTGGTGACGGCGGCGGCGGCGCTGGCGGCAATGGTGCGCGCGGTGGTGACGGTGGCGACGGCGGCGCCGGCGACAACGGCAGCGCGCTCGCCGGACCTGCCGGCAGCGGCACGGCACACAGCGGTGGCGCGACGGCCGGAAATGGCGCGCGCGGCGGTGATGGTGGTGCGGGCGGCAGCGCGGAAGGTGACGCGGGCGGCGGTGGTGGCGCGGTGGGTGCTTCCGGCGACGCGGGCGCAATCAGCGCGGGCGTCGGCGGTGACGCTGATGGCGGCGACACGTCCACCAACCCCGGCGGCGCGGGAACCGGCGGTGCGGGAACTTCGACTTCCGGTGATGGCAGCGGAACCGGCGGTGCAGGCGGCGCGTCGGCTAACACCGGCGGTGCCGGTGGTGCTGGCGCTGCGGGCGGCGTTGGCGGCAATGCGACCAACGGCGATGCAACGTCGGGCGCAGCAACGACCACGGCGACGAACGGCGATGCGACCGGCGGTGCAGCAGGCGCAGGTGCGACCGGCGGCAATGGCGCCGAAGGCGGTGCGGGTACTGGTGGCGCAGGCGCAGGTGGCGATGGGACTGGTGGTGCCGGCATGGGTGGCGCGGGTACTGGTGGCGAGGCTACTGGCGGCGTGGGCGGCAATGGAGGTAACGGCGGCACGATCACTGTCGATGCCGGCACGTTCGACATGTCCGCAACCATGGACGCGACCGCGCAATCGGCGGCGGGAGTTCTGGTTGTCAGCAACAACAGTGGACCTGCCGCGCTGATACAGCAGGGCGTCACCGTGCAGGCGAACCTGAACGTAGGCGGAGGACCGTAACCCGCAAGCGGACGGAAGGATGTTCGGGTGGCGCGAGCCACCCGAACACGTCTGTGAGTTCGCCCGAAAAAAGAAGGAGGCACTATGCGTGCCGCTAGTTTGATTGCCGTGCTCGCGGTGGCATTCGCCTTGCCAGCCACGGCCGAAGAAGAAGAGACCGACGCACCCGCTGCGACGCTGGGTACGCCGGTGACCTCGGAGAAACTCGCCGAACAGCGAGGTGGTGATGAGACCCAGATCCTCAACACCATCCGCATCGACGGCGACGTCACCGACAATACCGCGAACAATGTCATCACGGGTGCTAACAACATCCAGAATGGATCGTTCGACAACGCGAGCGGCGTGTTGTCCGTGGTGCAGAACACCGGCGCGAACGTGTTGATTCAGAGCGCCACGATCGTAAACGTGCAGTTCACCGAACCATGAGGTGCGTCGCATTGGTCATGGCGCTGGGGCTTGCGTCGCTGGCGCAGGCCGCCACGGTCGAGGTACGGGGCCAGAGAGACGGCGGATTCGCCGCGCGCGTGGTCAGCGTGAAAGAGGCGCGTTTCACCACGACCGTGCGCCAGCAATACGACTTCAGCTGCGGCTCCGCGGCCGTTGCAACCCTGCTCACGCATCACTACGGCATGCCAGTGACGGAGCGCGAGGTCTTCACGCAGATGTTCGAGCGCGGCGACCAGGCAAAGATACGCAAGCATGGGTTTTCGATGCTCGACATGAAGCGGTACCTGGAATCGCGCGGGCTTCAAGCTGATGGCTTCGACCAGCCACTGGAGCGCCTCGAGCAGGAGAGTCTGCCCGCCATCGTGTTGCTGAGCGAACGGGGCTACAAGCATTTTGTGGTGGTAAAGGGTATTGGCCGCGGCCGCGTCCTGGTGGGCGACCCGTCCATGGGCACGCGCGCGATTTCATACGATCGCTTCAGCCAGTTGTGGGCGAACCATCTGTTGTTCGTCGTGCACAACCGGCGTGAGCTGGCGCAGTTCAATCTCGACAGCGACTGGCATGCAGCCCCGGGCGCGCCGCTATTTCAGGCAATCGATCGCCAACGTTTGCTCGAGTCGTTGCCTGTGCGAAGGGCTGGAGCGTTCTGATGCGCGCCCGGCGTTGCCGCATCTGGGTAGGTTGCATCGCCGCCGGTATTGGGGCGATGGCAACTGCAGATGAGCTTTCCTTCGACGACGCGACTCGCGTCGCAGACGCCGCGCTCGACGAAGTGCGCGGCGGTTTCGAGATACCCGCCATACTGCTTGCCTCGATGACCCTGGAACGATCGGCGTATGTGAATGGCGAACTCGTCCTCAGCCGCAGCGTCAGCATTCCCGACATCGCCAACATGACAAGCGAACAGGCGACCGCATTGGCAGCCGCGGCCGGTACGCTCTTGATTCAGAATGGCCCTAACAATGCCTTCAACGTGGCGGACCTGGGGCCGGCATCAACGGTGATCCAGAATACGCTCAGTAATCAACACCTGGTCACGCTGACCACGCTCAGTGTCGAAGTGAATTCGCTGGGCGCATTCCGGGAGCTGAATTTCCAGGACAGTCTGCGCGACTCCCTGGTGATTCCGGGGGTGCGATGAAGAGGTGGGCTCGCCGGTCGCTGATGGCTTGGAGCGCATGCTGCGTGCCGCTCGCCGTCAGCGCCGGCGAGCCGGCTCCCGATCGATTGCAGACACTGCAGCACCAGCTCGCCGAACAAAGCGTGAAACTCGAGCTGCTGCAGGCGCAGCTGAGCGAACAGCAGGACATCATCGCCTCACTGCGCGAGGCGGTCGGCGAAGAGATCCTCGAACAGCAGCGCGGCGGCGGGGCGGCCGAACCGACGCAGCCCGTGGGCGAAGCGCCGAAGCGTGAGACACGAGCGCCGGAAGTCGCCCGGATATTCTCCGAGCCCACGGCGCTGACGCGCGGCGGCGATTTCATAGTCGAGCCGTCGCTGCAGAGCGCATATTGGGCCAGCGATCGCGTGGCGCTGGTCGGCTACACCGTGATTCCCGCCGTGCTGATTGGTCTCGTGGACGTGCGACGCGTGAAGACCACGAACATGGTGGGCGCATTGACCGCGCGCTACGGCTTTGGCAATCGCTTCGAGTACGAGGTGCGCGTCCCGTACCTCTATACCTCGGTCGACACCGTGAGCCGCGAGATCCTCACCGGCTCCGCGCAGGACAACGTGTTCAACGCCGAAGGCCACGGCCTCGGCGACGTCGATGCCACGGTGCGCTTCCAGTTCAACCGCGGCGACTACAGCAAACCGTTCTGGCTCGGCTGGCTGCGGTATCGCTGGAATACCGGCAAGGATCCCTTCGAGGTGGCCACCGACTGCGTGCAACGATGCGTCGCGAACACCACCGGCACCGGCTTGCCGCTCGAGATGCCCACCGGCACCGGGTTCAACGCCGCCCAGGCCGGAGTGACCTGGCTTTACGCTTCCGACCCCGCGGTGTTCTTTGGTGGCGTGAGCTATCTACATAATTTCCCGCGTGACAACCTCAGCCGCACGCTGTTGCTCGGCGAGAAGGAGCCCCTCGGCGAGATTGCGCCCGGGGATATCTTCGGCTTCAACGTCGGCATGGGGCTTTCGCTCAACGAAAAGGCCTCGTTCAGCATAGGCTACGACCAGAGCATCATCGGCAGGACGAAGCAGAACGGCGTGGCAGTGCCGGGGTCGGTGCGTTCAACGCTCGGGAACCTGTTGCTCGGAGTGTCCTACCGCTACAACCCGACCTCTACGCTGAACCTGTCGGTGGGCGTGGGCGTGACGCGCGACACGCCGGACGTATCGTTCACGATGCGCACGCCGCTGACGTTCTAGCGAAAGAGCGCCCCGAACGCATCTTTGATTGTGTCCCACGCGCGTGACCGAATGCGTTGGCGGGGCAGCGGCTCCGCTGGGCAGATTGCATCGTTCGCCACGACTTCGGCCGCGTCACGAAACATGTCCCGCTGCTGGTGTTCGCGCAGCCACGCGGTCGGTAGTTCGTCGCGAATCTCCGCGTCCGTAAGGTCCGTGAACAGCACCATGCGGCGGGCGCCGTTATCGCCGACCAGCAGGGCCGGATAGCCATCCAGGTCTTCGAAAACGCGCGCTTTGGCAGCGTGTTTGAGGATCAGATCGACGGCGTGCTGGCGCGCTATGAGCCCGTCCGGGCAAAAGCACGTAAACCATTTTTGTCTGGCGCGTTCGGTATTCATGTGGCGGCGAATGGTATGGATCCGCGCGCCGGCATCAATCAGGGAAGGGTGGAGGAGGTGGGCGAGACGCGACGTATCGCACAGTTGCCGAGTCGTAGGGTTTCCCCGAAGAGCACGCATGATGAGTTTGGTCCGTGCATAATCTGCCGGCATGTCCAAACGCCACCCCAGGATGACGCTTTTCGACCGGCTCCGCCGGTCTTCGGCGCTGCGCGGCGTGTTGGTCGTTGCCGCGATGCTGGCATCGCAAAACGCACTGGCCTGCGCGTTTGAAGAAGTCCTGGTCGCCCAGGGTACTGAGATCGTCGCAATCGAAGATGGCTGCTGCACGATGTGCCTGGATTGTGCGAATTGCGGTGTTTGTCATGGCTCTGCGCTGAGTTCGCGCGCCAGCGGTGATCATTTCTCGTTCCGGTTGGCTACCTACGCGAAATTCACCGCCGAGACTACGGCGCCCACACTCTGGAAGCCTCCTGCACTTCTAAGACCTCCAATCTGCGTCGCCTGATAGCGGCCGGCGCTGCCGGCTTTCTTCGGCCCGTTTGGAGGATTCGTCATGTCATTTCGATGGGCGGCGTTTATCGCCGCAGTTGGTTGGTCGTGTGGGCTTGCCTCGGCGCAGGAACCGCGCATCCTCACGCTCGATACGGCGTTCGCCCGCGCGCTTGAAAAGCATCCGGAAATCGCGCGCTACAGCCACTTGCGCGAAGCCGCGCAGGCGTCGCATGACGCCGAATCCCAAGGCCCGCCGATTCGAGTGGAGTTCGACCTCGAAACCGATCCCGCCGAACTGACGCTGAGTCTCGCGTCGGCATTCGAGCGCGGCGGAAAGCGCGAGGCACGAGTTGCGCTTGCCGACGCGCAGCTCAGCGCGCTCGTGCTTCAGGAAGAGCAGCGCCGCGTCGACCTGCTTGCCGAGGTCGCGCGCCGTTATCTCGATTTCGTGGCCACACTGGCAATGGTCGATCTGGTTGCCACCGAAGTGACGCAGCGTGAGACGCTGGTTGAGGCCACCGCAAAGCGCGTGCGCGCCGGAGCGTCGCCCGAATCGGTACATCTGGCGGCCGAGGCCGCGCTTGCACGAGCTACGTTGCAGCGAGATCGGCTGCGCTCCGAAACGCAGGCCGCCGCCTCGAGACTCGCGATTCTCTGGAGCAGCCGGGAACCGGACTTCGAGCGCGGGACGGGAAACCCTCTCTCCGTCCCCGCAACCCCCACGCTGGATTCCCTGCGCGAACTCATCAAGAGCAGCCCGGAGCTGCGCCGGTTCGCGGATGAATCCCGCTTGCGGGAAGCGCGCGTGCAACTTGCCCGCACCTCAGGATCGTCGGACATCGAATGGCGTGCAGGCGTACGACGTCTCGAAGAGGACGGCTCCTGGGCGGCGGTCGTCGGTATTTCGGTTCCGCTGGGAAGCGGGACGCGGTCGGATCCACGCATACGCGCGGCGCAGTCGGAACTCGCCGCGCTTTCACTCGAGCGTGAAGCGGAAGAACTCACGCTCGAGGCCACTCTCGTCGAGGCCCACACGCGCCTGAGCGGAGCGAGCCTGGCAGTAGCAACCACGCGTGATGTGTTGATTCCAAAGTTCGAACAGGCCGAACGCGCATCCGAGCGGGCATTTCGCGCGGGTGCGCTTACGTACATCGAGTGGGCACAAGTGCAATCCGACGTGATGTCAGTCCGGAGCGAGCAGCTGCTCGCGGCTGTCGAAGCCCATCGCGCATTGATCGAAATACAGCGACTGACTGGATCGTCGTTCATAAGGACCAAACCATGAGCAATCCTATCTACACAATGCTGCTGGCGGCATTTGCCGCCCTGGTCCTTGCAGGTTGCGGTCAGCGGGAAAATCCGGAGGCGCATCACGAGGATGAGGAAGCCGAGCATCACGATGAGTCGGTGATCGACCAGAAGACCGCTGACGAGCTTGGCATTCGAACCGCAAAGGTGGGTCCGGGAACCGTGCGCGACGCGCACGAAGTGCAGGGCCTGCTGACTCCCATCGAAGGCAGACACGCCAGAGTGCGCGCGCGTTATGCAGGGCCTGTGCAGTCGGTGCATGTCGGTGTCGGCGACGTCGTGAAATCCGGGCAGACTCTGGCCACGATCGAAAGCAACGTGAGCCTCACCGCGTACGCGGTAACCGCTCCGTTTGGCGGAACGATCCTTGACGTGTCGGCAGTCCCTGGAGATCTCGCCGGTGACCAGCCGCTGTTCGAACTCGCGGACCTGTCTTCCCTGTGGGTCGACCTGCACCTGTTTGGTGGAGATGCCCAGCACATCACTTCGGGAATGACCGTCGAAATCATCCGGCTCAGCGATGGCGCACAAAGCGCAACCAAGCTCGATCGAATTCTTCCGGGCACGGCGACCGCCAGTCAGAGCACCGTTGCGCGCGCGACGATCAAGAATTCTGATGGCCAATGGAGACCCGGTTCCGCCGTTCGCGCACGCGTGACTGTGCGCGAACGTCAGGCGGCGCTCGTCGTTCCAGTCCTTGCGCTACAGACCTTTGAAGGCGAAACCGTGGTGTTCACGCGCGAAGGAAATTCGTACACCCCTCGCGTGGTGAAGCTGGGCGAGCGCGATGCGCTCAATGCAGAGGTGCTGGAGGGCCTGAAGGAAGGTGAGGAGGTCGTGGTCGAGCAGAGCTACCTCATCAAGGCCGATCTCGAAAAAGAGAGCGCCGGACATGAGCACTGACATGTCGCGCCTGGAGCGAATAGTCCGGTTTGCGATCGCACACCGCTGGATGATGCTGTCCCTGACGATGGCCTTCGCGGCGGTGGGCGTCTGGAGCTTCTCTCGACTGCCGATCGATGCGACGCCGGATATCACGAATGTCCAGGTGCAGGTGAATACCGAGGCGCAGGGGTATTCGCCACTCGAAGCGGAGCAGCGCGTCACCTATGTGATCGAGACCGCCATCGCCGGATTGCCGAATCTCGATTACACGCGATCGCTGTCGCGCTACGGGCTTTCTCAGGTAACCGTAGTGTTCGAAGACGGCACCGACATTTTCTTTGCGCGGCAGCAAGTCGCTGAGCGCATTGCCCAGGTGAAGTCGCAGCTTCCGCCAGGTCTCGAGCCGGAGCTCGGACCCATCGCGACCGGAATGGGCGAAATTTTCCTGTACACGGTGACGGGAGAGAACTGGAGCGCAATGGATTTGCGCTCGCTCCACGATTGGGTGGTACGTCCGCAGCTGCGAAATACGCCTGGTGTTACCGAGGTGAGCGCGATAGGAGGATATGTTCGGCAGATCCACGTGACTCCGGATCCGGCACGCCTCCTCGCGTACGGGTTTTCGCTCGACGACGTGGTGGACGCACTGTCGGAAAACAACCAGAACGTCAGTGCCGGCTACATCGAACGCAGCGGGCAGCAGCTTCTGGTGCGCATTCCAAACCAGGCGCAGGACATGACGGCTCTCGAAACCATCGTGCTCGATCGACGCGACGGCGTGCCGATCCGGATTCGCGACGTGGCCACGGTGCGCGAGGGCCAGGAGCTGCGCACCGGCGCCGCCACGCAGAACGGCGAGGAAGTGGTGCTCGGCACCGTGTTCATGTTGATTGGCGAGAACAGTCGTGCGGTCGCGCGAGCCGCAGCTGCCCGGGTGGTGGAAATCCAGAAGAGCCTGCCGAAGGGTGTGCTGATCCAGCCGGTATATGACCGTACCACTCTCGTAGATCGCACCATCGCGACCGTGCGGACCAGCCTCATCGAAGGTGCGCTGCTCGTCATCGGTGTGCTGTTCCTGTTGCTAGGCAACATGCGTGCGGCCCTCATCACGGCCGCGGTGATTCCACTGTCCATGTTGATGACGGTTACCGGCATGGTTCGAGGAGGCATTTCCGGGAACCTCATGAGCCTGGGGGCGCTGGACTTCGGTCTGATCGTCGACGGCGCCGTGATCATCGTCGAGAACGCGCTGCGGCGCTTTGGCGAGGAGCAGGCCCGCCTCGGCCGCATTCTTCAGCGCGAGGAACGGTTCGAGCTTGCTGCGCGGGCCACCGCTGAAGTCATTCGTCCGAGCCTCTTTGGCATCGGCATCATTACGGCGGTGTACCTGCCAGTCTTTGCGCTCACCGGCATCGAAGGAAAAATGTTTCATCCGATGGCGATCACTGTCGTGCTCGCCTTGACGAGCGCGATGCTGCTGTCTCTCACGTTCGTGCCCGCCGCCGTGGCATTGTTTCTCGGCGGCAAGATTCCCGAACACGAGAACCGTGTCATGCGGGAAATTCATGTGCGCTTCGAGCCCGTGTTGCGGTGGTCGCTGGCGCATCGTCTGCCGGTGGTCGGTGTGGCCGTCGTGCTGGTGGTTCTGTCCGGATTGCTGACGACGCGCCTTGGAACCGAATTCGTGCCCAGCCTGGATGAAGGTGACGTCGCAGTGCACGCGCTGCGTATTCCCGGAACGAGCCTCACCCAGTCGGTTCACATGCAGCACGCGCTGGAGAAGCGAATTGCGCAGCTTCCCGAGGTTGAGCGGGTGTTCAGCCGGATAGGCACAGCGGAGGTGGCGAACGATCCCATGCCGCCGTCAATGGCCGACACCTTCGTCATGATCAAGCCGCGTGAAGACTGGCCCAACCCGGAAAAGTCCAAGCGTGAGTTGGTCGAGGAGCTGGAAACCGTTGCGCGATCCCTGCCGGGAAACAACTATGAATTCACTCAGCCAATTCAAATGCGCATGAATGAATTGATCTCGGGTGTACGCGCTGATGTCGCTATCAAGGTCAACGGAGACGACCTCGACACACTGAATCGCCTGGCCGCGCGGGTTGCCAACATCGTGCGGGAAGTGCCAGGCGCCGCTGATGTCCGCGTTGAAGAAACCACGGGACTGCCCATGCTCGTTGTAAATCCCGACCGACAGGCGCTTGCGCGCTATGGGCTCAATGCGCGTGATGTTCAGCGTACGGTGAGCACCGCCGTAGGTGGAACCGTTGCCGGGCAGTTCATCGAGGGCGATCGGCGCGCGGACATAGTCGTGCGCCTGCCGGAGCAGCTGAGGCAGAGCCCCGAGTGGCTGGCGGATCTGCCCATTCCCCGCATTGGAGTGGGCAATGATGATGAAGTCTCTCGCGGCGCCAACTGGGCTGGGGGCGAGCCGCAGTTCGTGCCGCTACGCGAAGTCGCCACCATCGAACAAAGCACAGGGCCTAACCAGGTCAACCGCGAGAACGGCAAGCGCCGAGTCGTCGTCACCGCGAACGTGCGGGACCGCGATCTCGGTGGCTTCGTTACGGAAGTGCGCGAGCGCCTGGATACCGGCCTGCGTGCGCCGCCAGGCTACTGGGTCGAATACGGAGGGACGTTCGAGCAGCTGGTCTCCGCCGCACAACGGTTGAGCGTCGTCGTGCCCGTGGCGCTCGTCATCATTCTTGCGCTGCTGTTCTTTGCGTTTGGGTCGATGCGCGCTGGAGTCGCGATTTTCAGCGGTGTGCCGCTTGCGCTGACCGGCGGAGTGCTCGCGTTGTGGCTGCGCGATATTCCGCTGTCGATTTCCGCTGGCGTTGGATTCATTGCACTGTCGGGCGTAGCCGTGTTGAACGGTCTCGTCATGGTTGGCCTCATCCGTACGCTCGAGCAGAGTGGCCAGACTATCGACGAAGCGATCGTGGGCGGCGCGATGGGGCGATTGCGCGCGGTGCTGGTGACCGCGCTGGTGGCCTCGCTAGGCTTCCTGCCGATGGCGCTCAATGTCGGGCCCGGCGCGGAAGTGCAGCGTCCTCTGGCGACGGTGGTGATCGGCGGCATCGTCTCGTCGACGTTGCTGACGCTCATCGTGCTGCCTGGGCTCTATCGACTGCTGTCGCAGCGAAAGGCGGCACCGTCTAACCACTGAGCGTTCCCGAGAATGTTGCGCTTTCATCGGAAAACATAGCCTTTTGCGAAGCACGGTCGTGAGCTGAGGCGTATACTGTACGCATACACAGGCACAAGGATTTGCCCATGCGTTCCATCGACGAACTCGCGGCCGAGATCTGCACTCTGACTGGCCACATCAACGCGGCAAACCATCGCTGGCTGATGTTGGTCGCCGAATACGACCGCCGCGAAGGCTGGTCGGACAGCGCGACGCAGTCATGTGCCCACTGGCTGAACTGGAAGTGCGGCATCGCGATGGGCGCGGCACGCGAGAAGGTGCGGGTCGCACGTGCGCTCGAGAGCCTGCCGAAGGTCTCGGCGGCTATGGCGAGCGGACGGTTGAGCTACTCGAAGGTGCGGGAGATCACGCGAGTCGCGAGCGCGGAGACTGAGGACACTCTCCTGATGATCGCCGAGCACGGCACCGCGCAGCACGTCGAGAAACTCGTGCGCGGCTTTCGTCGCTGCCAGGACGCCGAAGAGTTGTCGCGCGAGGCATGCCAGCAGCAGAACCGGTGCGTGAGCATTCGGCACGACGATGATGGTTCACTCATTCTCAATTGCCGGCTGCCGGCCGAGGCCGGCGCGAAAATCCTC
>Ga0190271_10001359_pt1 | contig 13860 bp, 15 predicted proteins | sample Popmic356T_FD_133747 | JGI IMG/M metagenome (GOLD analysis project Ga0190271, IMG submission 133747) | Populus adjacent soil microbial communities from riparian zone of Weber River, Utah, USA - 356 T | ecosystem: Environmental > Terrestrial > Soil > Riparian zone | place: USA: Utah | collected...
CCGATACGGACTGCCATGGTAAAGAAGTGGCGGACAGACAGGGATTCGAACCCTGGAACACCGTGAGATGTTACTTGCTTTCCAAGCAAGCGCCTTCGACCGCTCGGCCATCTGTCCGTTACCCGAAGCAAACCCCTCGTCTGCCCATGGCCTCCAAGGGATGCGAATGATACCAATAGTTTTGTTGCGCTAACCGGGCTTGGGAGCATCCGGCCCCTTCGGATTGGCAAACGGCGGCGGCACGTCGAGGCAGGCTTCGTTCTTGCCGCGGGGGCGCTCCGGAGTGTCGAGCGGGGGTACCTTGAGCGCATTGCGCGTATCCGGCGGTTCCAGGCCCGGAGGCGCCTTGAGCGGGGGCAATTCCTGGGCGCCCACGTAGTCCTTGTTGTCCTGCTTGCAGGTAGACCCGCGGGTTTTGCACCCGGGCAACAACACCAGGGCCACGACGCTTGCGATCAGGAGGGCGGGAATACGCATGAGGGGTGCGACCTTATCCGACTTCAGGAGTTCACGGCCGGCAATTGCTGGCCGGAATCGACGGTTATGCCCGCCGCGAAGAGTGACTCGGCGACCACCGCGTGGAATTCCGGCGAGAGCTCGGTCAGCGGCAGTCGCAACGTGTCCCCGATGAGTCCCATCCGGGCTGCGGCCCACTTCACGGGAATGGGATTGGTTTCGACGAACAAATTGCGATGCAGGCCCACGAGGCGCTGATCGATCTGGGTGGCGCCGGCACGATCGCCGCGCAATGCGGCCTCCACCATGTCAGCCATCGCGCGTGGCGCGACATTCGCGGTCACGGATATGACGCCGGTGGCGCCAAGACCGATGGAGTCACGCGCAGTGAGGTCATCGCCGCTCAGAACCTTGAAGTCCGGCGCGCAACCGGCGACCAGGTCGCGAATGCGCGCCGGATCGGTCACGGCTTCCTTGATGCCCGCGATTCGCGGCAATCGCGACAACCGGGCAACCGTGGCCGGCAGCAGGTCAACCCCCGTGCGCCCGGGCACGTTGTATAGCAGCACGGGAACGCGCGAGTTCGCGGCGATCGCTTCGAAATGCTGGAAGAGTCCATGCTGCGTCGGGCGCACATAACCGGGTGTCGCCATGAGCAGCGCATCCACGGCGAGCTCGGAAACCCAGCGCGCGCGCTCGACCGAAGTGGCGGTGCCGTTGGTGCCCGCGTTGGCAACCAGCAAGGCGCGACTGCCGAGTACGCGACGCGCACCGGTGAGCAACTCGCGAAGTTCTGCGTCGGTTACGGTGGCGGATTCGCCCGTGGAGCCGGCCACAACAATTCCCCTGCTGCCATTGGCAACATGGAACTCGAGGAGACGTGACCAGGCGTCGAAATCGATGCTGCCATCCGGCTGCATCGGGGTCACGAGGGCCACCAGGCTGCCGGCGTACATGAGAAATCCGAGGTCGTAGAAAACGGGCGGGAATGGTACGGGCGCATACCCGCCATTCGCAAGCCAAAAGGCTGCGGTACACTCGCGGCCAGATGAAGCAACACCTCGCCGTATCCGCCATTGGCAGCGATCGCACCGGGATGGTCCACGACCTGACCCGCGTAATCTCGGACTGCGGCGGATCCATCAGCGAGAGCCGCATGGCCAGCCTCGGCAACGAGTTCGCAATGCTCGTGCTGGTCAGCGGCAACTGGCACTCGCTCGCCAAGCTCGAAAGCGAACTGGCGCGCCTGGGGGAAGCCAGCGGCCTCTCCCTGCACATGAAGCGCACCGAGCCGCGTGCGCCGCGCACCGAACTATTGCCATATTCCATCGACGTGGTCTGCCTGGACCAGGCTGGAATCGTCACCGGGCTCTCCGGGTTTTGCGCGAGCCGCGGCATCGACATCGCCGAGGTCTCCACCCGCACCTATCCCGCCGCGCACACGGGCGCGCAGATGTTCGCGGTTCAGATGATCATCAACGTGCCGAAGCGCCTGCAGCTTGCGCACCTGCGCGAAGAGTTCATGGATTACTGCGACGCGCAAAACCTCGACGCGATCCTGGAGCCGGTCAAGTCTTGACTTTGAAGTGTGCTCACCACGGCTGGCAGGAATGGCCATGATTGCTGTCGGCAAGAAGATCCCCGCCTTTTCGCTGCCGCGTTCGGACGGCACTGTATGGAAAAGCACCGATGCGAAGGGTGCCAACCTGGTGCTCTACTTCTATCCCAAGGACATGACCCCGGGTTGCACGCTGGAAGGCCAGGATTTCCGCGACCTGCACCCCGCGTTCAAACGCGCCAAAACCATGGTGCTCGGCCTTTCCAGGGACAGCTGCGAACGCCACGCGAAATTCCGCGCCAGGGAGAAATTCCCGTTCGAGCTGCTGTCGGACGAGGATGAAAAGGTTTGCCGTCTCTTCGACGTGATCCGCGAGAAATCACTTTACGGAAGGAAGTTCATGGGAATCGAGCGCAGCACTTTCCTCATCGACGCCAACGGCGTCGTGGTGCGCGAATGGCGCAAGGTCCGGGTCAAGGGCCACGCCGCGGAAGTGTTAGAGGCGGCCAAATCCCTGTGACCGCCAAACGCGCCGCCGGCGGCAAGCCGGCAATCGTCACGGAACGCCGCCTCTTCGTACTCGACACCAACGTGTTGATGCACGACCCCACCGCGATCTTCCGTTTCCAGGAACACGACGTGTACCTGCCGATGGTGGTGCTCGAGGAACTCGACTCGAACAAGAAGGGCCTGTCGGAAGCGTCGCGCAACGTGCGCCAGACGAGCCGCTTCCTCGACGACCTCATGCGCGACGCCACCAAGGACCAGATCGACGCCGGTCTGCCCCTGCCCTCGGCCATGAACGGGCCGGGCGCCGGCAACGGGCATGGCGGCACCAAGGCCGGGGTCGGCAAGGCCGGACGCCTCTTCTTCCAGACGCGCCAGCTCACCTCGGCGCTGCCAGACTATCTACCCGGCCATGGCGCCGACAACGCCATCCTCGCGCAGACGCTGGCCCTGCAGGCGCTGCACCACGAAGCGCGCGTCACGCTGGTGTCCAAGGACATCAACCTGCGCATCAAGGCCGCCGTGGTCGGCGTGCATGCCGAGGATTACTACAGCGACAAGACCATCGAAGATGCCGACGTCCTCTACACGGGGCTCGCGGCGCTGCCGACGGATTTCTGGGAGAAGGCCGGCAAGGACATCAAGTCCTGGAAAGAAGGCGGCCGCACTTTCTACCAGGTGACGGGTCCGATGGTTGCCGAACTGCACGTCAACCAGTTCGTTCACGAAGCCGGGGAGTCCGGAATCGAAGCCATCGTCCGGCGGATCGAGGCCGGCACCGCGACGCTCGAGCTGGCGCGCGACTTCCGCGGCGAACGGCACACCATCTGGGGCGTGAATGCGCGCAACCGCGAGCAGAATTTCGCATTGAACCTGCTCATGGATCCGGAGATCGACTTCGTCACCATCCTCGGCCCCGCGGGCACCGGCAAGACGCTGCTCACGCTGGCCGCCGGCCTCATGCAGACGCTCGAATCGAATCGCTTCGCCGAGATCATCATGACGCGCGTGACCATTCCGCTCGGCGAGGACATCGGCTTCCTGCCGGGCACCGAGGAAGAGAAGATGGAGCCGTGGATGGGCGCACTCATGGACAACCTGGAAGTGCTCACGCAGACCGGCGAAGGCGGCAACTGGGGTCGCGCCGCGACCAACGACATCCTGCGCAACCGCATCAAGATCCGTTCCCTGAACTTCATGCGCGGTCGTACCTTCCTGAACCGCTACGTCATCCTCGACGAAGCCCAGAACCTGACGCCCAAGCAGATGAAAGCCCTCGTGACCCGGGCTGGCCCCGGTACGAAAATTGTTTGTCTGGGGAACATCGCGCAGATCGATACGCCCTACCTCACCGAAACCACGTCCGGCCTGACCTTCGTGGTGAACCGCTTCCGGGGCTGGGGCCATTCCGGACATATCACCCTGGTCCGCGGCGAACGCTCACGACTGGCGGATTTCGCCTCTGATACCCTCTAGAAGCCCCTCCATTCGCGAATAGCGAGAAACTTAAAGGGCGTTTACCCGGTCCAAATCCGCGATGCCAATCGGGTTGAAAAAATTCCTCGTCGCCCTGTTGTCGGTGCTGCTGCCGCTGCAATCGCTCGCGCAGTCGGCTACCGCCAACGATCTGCCGGACATCGGCAGTCCCGCGTCGTCCTCGTTGTCGCTCGATGACGAATACCACATCGGTCTGCAGGTGATGCGCCAGCTGCGCGATGAAGGGCAGATCCTCGAAGACCCCGAAGCCACCGAATACCTGCAGGCGCTCGGCTCGCGCATCGTCGCCCAGGCCACCGGCGACTCCGCGCAGCGTTTCTCCTTCTTCTTCGTCAACGACGACACCATCAACGCGTTCGCGCTTCCGGGCGGATTCATCGGCGTGAATTACGGGCTGGTGCTCGCCACCCGCAACGAGGCACAACTCGCCGGTGTGCTGGCGCACGAAGTCGCCCACGTCACCCAGCGCCACATCGCGCGCCGCGTGCGTTCACAGGGGCGGCAGAGCATCGCAACCATGGCCGCCATTCTCGCGGCCATTCTCGTGGGCGCCGCCACGGGCTCGAGCGATGCGGCGCTCGGCGGCATCTCCGTGGCGCAAGGCGCTGCCATGCAGCAGCAGATCAACTTCACGCGCGCGAATGAAAACGAGGCCGATCGCGTCGGCATGAGTTTCCTCGCCGCCGCCGGCTTCGATCCCTACGGCATGCCCGACTTCTTCGAGACCATGGGCCGGCGCAACGCCATCCTCGCCACCAATCGCAACGCGCTGCCGGAAATCCTGCAATCCCATCCGGTCACCACCAACCGCATCGCGGAATCGCGCTCGCGCGCGACCCAGTTCAAGGACCTCAAGCCGACCGCCGAAACCGTCAGCTATTCGCTGACCCGCGAGCGGCTGCGCGTGCTCGCGACTCCGGCGGAAGACAACGTGCGGCGCTATTACATGGAGCGGCGCGAACAACAGGACCAGACCGTGGGCGAACGCTACGGCGAAGCGCTGGCTAGCTACCAGGGCGGCAGCTCGCGCGCCTCCCTCGATACGCTGACCGACCTGGCGCGGAAGTTCCCGCAGGTACCCATGCTGCAATCGACGCTCGGCCAGGCGCTCATGGCATCAGGCGAAACCGAAGAAGCGCTCGCCACGTTTCGGCGCGCGCTCAATCTCTCGCCGCGCAATATCCCGCTCACCATGCGTTACGCGGAAGCGCTGATGAAAGCGGAACAGCCGAAGGCCGCGCACGCGGTGTTGCTGGACCTGTTCAACAACGCCGCACCGACACCGGAGCAGATTCGCTTCACGGCGCTCGCGGCGAGCAGCGCCGGTGACACCGGTGATGCCGCTTACTACATGAGCGAATACCACATCGCCACGGGCAACCTGCCGCTGTCGGTGGCGCAACTCGAAATGGCGCTCGCTGCACCCAACATCACCGCGGTTCAGCGCAGCCGCTACCAGGCGCGCCTCGATGAAGTGCGCGAAGTGCTGTTCTCCGATCGCAAGAAGCGCCGACCTGCTCCGCAAGAGCCGGAAAAAGGCAGCTCGAATAGCACTTATTCGGCACGCAGCAGCTGACTACCCAAGTACACGTGTGAACGACAGAAACGGCATCCAGCCGTGCGTCAATCGTGCTTCACACGCAGCTCGAGTTGCTCGTACTATGTACCTCCAAACTACTTGAGAGCCGCACGCCATGAACAAGAACGATCTCGCCGTCCGCCGTGGGTTTCTCGCGAATGCCATGGGATTTGGCGCTGCCGCCGCGACTGTCGGACTGACGTCAACCAACACCGCTCAGGCGCAAACGGCCGGCGACCTTGGCCAGGTAACGAACTTCGCAGCATTGAGAAGCTACACCGGCTCAGCGACTACCTTGCACGTCCTGGGAAGATCGATTGCGGGCGACGCCGGAGGTGGCGTGTTCCGCAAGGAAACCGGTTCGATACCGTTCGCTGACAATGACGGCACCGTCATCACGCCTTCCGGTGTCAGCGGTAGTTCCGTCGCATGGTTGCGCGTGTATTCAGGCCCAATGGATGTGCGCTGGTTTGGGGCGGAGCCGCATCCAAGCAATTTCCAGCACGTAGCGATTCAAAAGGCCCTGGATGCCGCTACGTGGATTCCTGGCGGCGCGTCCCCTGAGAATTACCCAGACCGTGGTGGCAGCGAGGTTTACATACCGCCAGGAACTTTCAGAATCAACGCACCGCTGTTGATAAAGATAGGCGTCAGCCTGATCGGCGACGGCCTGGGCTCGCATATCCGGGCAATTGGCTTTGATGCAATCAGATTCGAGTTCAATACAAGCTTTGGCAATTCCGTGGTGCGCGGATTGCAGCTGACTGCTGGCGCGCCGGCTCGCGAAGTCGCACAGGTCGGCATCAATGTTCCCGGTTCGACCAATGTAGATCATCAACTGCATGGAATAACTATCGAGAACTGTCTGATTCGCGATTTCGGTGTCGGGATCCATTTTCGGTCCGTGAAAAACTTTTCCATCATCAACAACTGGATTCAAAACGTGGAGGTAGGTATAGAGCTCAAGGGCAGGAATCTCGTTGGCTTTGTCGCATTCAATAAGGTCGCGTACGGCGACGGAAATATTTTTGGCGAAAACGCGACTCCCAGAACGCCCACAGCTCTGCTGCTGGACTCGGACGACTTTACCCAAGGAAATCCTGAAGAACTCGGCAGGATCCCTAACGAAGGGATCCAGATCCTCTCCAACAGTTTTTATGGATTTCACGACGGGATAAACGTGGTGCATAGCCGTTTCGTGAACATCAACATGAATGATGTTCACGCCACGGTGAACGGCGTTCTTTTCAAGTACGTCGAGCTCTCGCTGAACATCAAGGACAACTACATCGAGGCAAGTGGGGCAGCGGCGATGAACGGAATCAAGGGCGCAGGCGCCGGCTTTCCGATGGAAACCCAGGTCAACATCGAAGGCAATTCGGTATTCGGAAACAATGTGCAGGCTTGCACGGGCATCGAGATCAACGACGCGACTGCACGATTCCAGGATCACGTCCGAATTGTCAGAAATGTGATCCAGAGGATGGCCAAATACGACATCCTCATCAACCGACCCGGGCCATGCACCATCGAGAACAACCGGTGCATGTCGATCAATGTGACCAAGAGCATCAAAGTTGGTGTTGTCGAACAGAAACCCGTCTTTGTCTTCCGGAACTTTTGTCAGAAGACCATTGAGCTGAATTCCGCAGATCTGGCGGCCGGGGCCGTGAAGGCTGGTGACAACATCGTCAACGGGTCGAACTGGCTGTAGGAAGCGGGATCGTCATTTCACGCCTCCGGTTAGCATGAGTTTTTGAGGGTCGCAAGGCCGCGGCTGCTCATGTAAATGAGTAGAATTTCGCCTTCATGAAAAAGCCAGTCCTTTTCTCCCTGCTCATGCTGACCGCGGGCTGCTCCACCATCCCTTCAGGGAAAGTGGACCCCCGCGATCCCTGGGAACGACTCAACCGCACCACGTTCCAGGTCAACGAGTCTCTCGATCGCTACTTCGCCAAACCCGTTGCCAAGGGCTACGTGAAGATAATGCCGCGCGTCGTGCGGGCGGGCGTCAGCAACTTCTTCAACAATCTGGAAACCGTCCCCACCATCGTCAACGACACGTTGCAGGGCAAGTTTCGCCAGGCGGGCCATGACTCGGCGCGCTTCCTGCTCAACAGCACGCTCGGGCTCGCCGGCTTGTTCGATCCCGCGAGCGCGGCCGGCATCGAATCCAACGACGAAGACCTCGGACAGACCCTGGGCAAATGGGGCGTGAAGCCCGGGCCCTACGTCGTCCTGCCCATCCTCGGCCCCTCTTCGGTTCGCGATGCGTTCGCACGCGCGGCGGATACCTACATGGAGCCCGTCGCCTATCTCTCGGATGAGAGCACGCGCTACATCATCCGCGGCGTCGACCTGCTGGACCGGCGTGCCAACCTGCTCGAGCTCGACGCCCAGCTGGAACGCAGCTTCGATCGGTACGCCTTCATACGCAACGCATGGATTCAGCGGCGCGAATACCAGGTCAAGGACGGCAACGTCGAAGACCAGTCGCTCGAACTCGAACAGGAGTTCATGGACTCGCCGCCGGAGGAAGACCCGGCAGCAGCGCCATCGGCGGAGCCTTCCACGGAGACTCCTCCCACGGAGACTCCTCCTCCCGCCGGGCCGGCTGCACCACCGCCCCCCTCACAATAGCTAGACTTAAGGGAGACAGGGGGCGAACAATGACCACACGGACGGAACAGGGCAAACTGCCGCCATTGCTGTTGCTGCACCCTGACGACAACATTCTCGTCGCGCGGCGCGATATCGCGGCCGGCGAAACCGTGGAAATGGACGGAGAGACCTTCAACATGCCCGTGGCCATCGAACTCGGTCACAAACTCGCGCGCCGCGCCCTTGCGGCGGATACTCGCGTCCTCAAGTACGGAGCACCCATCGGGTCGATGAAGATCGCCGTGGCCCGCGGGGAACACGTACACCTGCACAACCTGCGCAGCGACTATCTGCCATCGACTTCACGGGACATGGACGCACATTGATGAAAGGGTTCTTGCGCAAAGATGGCCGCAAAGGCATCCGCAACGTGGTCGCGGTGGCCTACCTGGTCGAATGCGCGCACCACGTCTCGCGCCTCATCGTGCAGAAGTCCGGCGCCGACGAAGTACACCTCATCGGCTTTCCCGGCTGTTACCCCAACAAGTATTCGCTGGAGATGATGCAGCGGCTGTGCACGCACCCCAACGTGGGCGCCGTGCTGCTCGTGTCGCTCGGCTGTGAAGGATTCAATCGCGAGCAACTGCGCCGGACCATCGCCGCCAGCGGGCGGCCCGTCGACCTGCTGGTCATCCAGCAGTCCGGCGGCACCACGCGCACGCTCAATGCCGGCCTCGAGATCGTGCGCAAGATGCGCGCGGAACTCGCCAGCCAAACCCCGGTGACCATGGAGTTCAACGAACTCATCGTCGGAACCGTGTGCGGCGGATCGGACGGCACCAGCGGCATCACCGCCAACCCGGCCGTGGGCCGTTGCTTCGACTGGCTCATCGAAAAAGGCTCGGCCTGCATCTTCGAGGAGACCGGCGAGCTCATCGGCTGCGAACGCATCATGGCCTCGCGGGCCATCACTCCCGAGCTCGGCCGCGAAATCGAGGCCTGCGTCGACAAGGCCGCTAACTATTACCGCATCATGGGTTACGGCAGCTTCGCGCCGGGCAACGCCGAAGGCGGCCTGACCACGCTCGAGGAGAAATCCATGGGCGCCTATTCCAAGTCCGGCTCGTCGGCCATCAGCGGGCTCATCAAGCCGGGCGACGTACCGCCGCGCAGCGGTCTTTATCTCCTCGACGTCGTGCCCGACGGCGAGCCGCGCTTCGGCTTTCCCAACATCTCCGACAACGCCGAAATCGTCGAACTCATCGCCTGTGGCTCGCACCTCATCCTCTTCACCACCGGCCGCGGCTCGGTGGTCGGGTCGGCCATCTCGCCTGTCATCAAGGTCTGTGCGAACCCGGACACCTACGACCGCATGGCCGACGACATGGACGTGAACGCCGGGCGCATCCTGCGCGGCGCCGAGCTCGACGAAGTGGGTCGCGAGATCTTCGACCTAGTGCAGGCCGTCGCCGATGGCGCGCTGTCGAAATCCGAAGCGCTCGGGCACCAGGAATTCATCCTGACCTACAAACAATTCGAACCGATCGGTCCGGCCTGCCTGCCGGCCGCGTAGCGGTTTTTTTCCGGGAGAGTCTCTTGAAACTCGTACGTTTTGGCTCCGCGGGCGCGGAGCGCCCAGGTCTCGTGCTCGCGGATGGCGGCATCGCCGATCTGTCCGGCGTCATCCCCGACCTCGCGGGTGCCGCGCTGTCGCCCGAATCCCTGAAGAAACTCCGCTCCCTCGACGCCGCCAAACTACCCAGGGCGCCGGCCGGCAGCCGGCTCGGCGCCTGCGTGGGCGGAGTGGGCAAGTTCATCGCCATCGGTCTCAACTACGCGGATCACGCCGCCGAAACCGGCGCGAAGATCCCTGAAGAGCCCATCGTCTTCATGAAGGCCACGAGCTGCATCGTCGGCCCCAACGACACGGTGCGGAAGCCGCGCGGCTCCCTCAAGATGGACTGGGAAGTCGAGCTCGGCGTCGTCATCGGCAGCGTCGCGCGTTATGTGAGCGAGGCCGACGCGCCGAACCACATCGCCGGCTATTGCGTGATCAACGACCTCTCGGAGCGCCATTTCCAGCTCGAACGCGGCGGCCAGTGGGACAAGGGCAAGGGCTGCGACACCTTCGGCCCGCTCGGTCCGTGGCTCGTCACGTCCGACGAAGTCGGCGATCCCGCGAACCTTTCGATGTGGCTCGACGTGAACGGCACGCGCCGGCAGAACGGCTCGACGCGCACGATGATCTTCAAGCCCGCGTTCCTGGTGAGCTACCTCAGCCAGTTCATGAGCCTGCATCCGGGCGACGTGATCACCACGGGCACACCGCCTGGCGTCGGGATGGGCATCAAGCCCGTGCCGGTCTTCCTGAACGTCGGCGATGTCATGGAACTCGGCATCGAGAAGCTGGGCCAGCAAAAACAAGTGATCGCTGCCGCGTAGCCAGAAGAAAAGGGGACAGATCTATTTATTGACGACACAGCGGGCTACTAGTCATCGCATCATCAATAAATAGATCTGTCCCCTTTTCTTCGGTCATCAATTCCATCGAAGATCTGCGTGCGATCGCGCGACGGCGCATCCCGCGCGCGTTGTTCGACTACATCGATCGCGGTTCGTATGACGAGCGGACCTGGACGCGCAATCGCGACGATCTGCGCGCCCTGCAGCTCCGTCAGCGAGTCATGGTCGACGTGTCGCGGCTGTCGGTCGCGACCACCGTGCTCGGCGAGCCATGGTCGATGCCCCTCGGGCTGGCGCCCACCGGCCTCACCGGGTTCTTTCATCGCGATGGCGAAATCGAGGCGGCGCGCGCGGCGCACGCAGCGGGTGTGCCGTTCACCCTGAGCACCATGTCCATCTGCTCGATCGAAGACGTGCGCGCCACGGTAGACGGAAACTTCTGGTTCCAGCTCTATCTCATGCGCGACCGCAGCTTCAATGAGTCGCTGATAGCGCGCGCACGGGCGGCGCGCTGCTCCGCACTCATGCTCACGCTGGATCTGCCGTTGCAGGCATTGCGCCGGCAAGATCCGAAGAATGGATTGTCCGTACCGCCGCGGCTGACACTCGCGAATGCCTGGGAGACCCTCATGCGCCCGCGCTGGCTTTCCGGCGTGTTGTTAGGCAAGCGACGCACGCTCGGCAATCTCGCGGCCTTCTTCCCGGAACGCGGCATCGGCGAGCTGTCCGAATGGGTAGGCGGACAATTCGATCCATCGATCACCTGGAAGGACGTCGCCTGGGTGCGCGAACGCTGGCCGGGCAAACTGATCGTCAAGGGCGTACTCGATGCCGAGGACGCGCGACTGGCAACCGGCGCCGGTGTCGACGCCATCGTCGTCTCCAATCACGGCGGCCGGCAACTCGACGGAGCCACGTCGACCATCGCCGCGTTGCCCCGTGTCGTCGATGCTGTCGCCGGGCGCTGCGAGGTGCTTCTCGATGGCGGCATCACCTCGGGCCAGGACGTTCTGAAGGCACTGGCGCTGGGTGCGCAGGCGTGTCTCACTGGCAAAGCGTTTCTCTATGGTCTTGCCGCGCAAGGCGGGCGTGGAGTCACGCTGGCACTCGACATCATCCGGCGCGAACTGGAGATCAGCATGGCGTTGTGCGGCGTGCAGGATGCGCGCGATGTCGGCGTCCAAATCCTTGCGAATTGAAGGCGCACGTGCTCGGCGAAATCAACGAGCTGCTTGCACCATTGTTTGCGGCCTGTTGCTGCCAGTCATGATGATCGCGGAGACCATTGCGCGGGCGCGCTGAAAGAACTCAGCCGGCTGCTGCCAGGAGCCCGTCGACTTCGCTGATCTTCGCGATCGCAACGAGCGACGCCGGCAGATTGACGAGAGAGATCACCCGCGACTTACGCCGCCCCCACGCCAGCCAGTCGAGCAACACCGCGAGCCCCGCGCTGTCGGCGCGAGTGACGGCAGCACAGTCGATGACGAGTGGATCGGCACGCGAACCTTCGAGAACCAGCATGCCGAGCTGCCGGGCATCGCGCGCCGTGGCGAACGTGAGTTCGCCGCTCACGATCACGCGTCCGCTGCTGGCCTCGCTGATCTCGACACGCACGTTCGGCTTCGCCTCTCCCTTGTTCATTTCGCCAGGGCTCATCAAGTGGTCTTGACCTTGGCAGCCTTGGCGCTCTGTGCCTTGGCCTCGAGACGCGCGATGACCGCGTCCAGGCCCTTCTGCTGCACTTCCGCGCCGTAGTCTTCGCGGTAGCTCTTCACGTAGCTGATGCCGTCGATGACGACGTCCCAGGCCTTCCACTCGCCCTTGACCTTGCGCAGGCTGTAGTTCACGCCGACCTTGGTGCCGTTGGAGCGCTTGATCTCGGTTCGCACCGTGGCGCGTTCGTCCGTCGGCGCGACCTTGGTAGGTATCACCCTGAGACGGTCGCCGGTGAAATCCACCATGGCATCGCCATAGGTGTAGAGCAGCGACTGGTAGAACGCGTCGACGAAACGCTTGCGTTGTTCGGGTGTGGCATTGCGCCAGTGGGTACCGAGCACGAGCTGCGCGGCATACGGCGTATCGAAATGCGGCAGCAGCGTCTGCTCCACCAGCGCATACAGACCGGTGGGGTCCTTGCGGAACTCCGCGCGACGGGCGTCGATGCCCGACAACAGCATGTTGGCCGAGCTTTCGATGAGCTGCGATGGACCGCTGGTGTCGACCGAAGTCGGGACGGCTTTCGCGGTGTCAGCCGCGTGCGCAACGCCCAGCGACAGGCACGCCGCTAACAAACCCGCCATGAACCCAGCCTGAACGTTCCGCTTCATCGATCGCATCATTTCTGCTCCTCTGCTTTCGGCTCCTCGCTCTTTTGCTCTGTTGTCTGGTTATCGGGTCCCTTGCTCGCCATGTTGGCAAAGAATTTGTTAACCAGGCTCTCGAGCACGATGGCCGACTGTGTGAACTCGATTTGACCGCCCTCCTTCAGGAAGGTTTCCGAGCCACCGGGGCCGATGCCGATGTATTTGCCGCCCAGCAATCCAGCGGTCTGGATGCTGGCATCGCTGTCCTCGGGGATTTCCTTGTACTGATCCTCGATGCGCAACAGGACGGCCGCCTTGAAGTCTTTGGGGTCGAATCTGATTGACTCGACGCGCCCGATGCGTACGCCGGCCATCGTTACCGGCGAGCCCGGCTTCAGATCGCCGACGTTGTCGAACTTCGCGGTGACGGAATAGCCGCCATCGCTGCCACCCAGCTTGAGCGACGTGCCCGGCAGTTGCGTGGTCAGGAACGCCAGCGCGGTGAAGCCGAGCAGGACGAACAACCCGGTGCCGATTTCGAGAGAACGTGAATTTTTCATGTCGGATCCGATCAGGACTTTGTTAGGAAGGCCGCGGTCAGCAGGTAGTTGAGCAGCAGCACCATCACCGACGAGGTGACCACGGTGCGCGTGGTGGCCAGGCCCACCCCTTCGGGGGTCGGCTCGCTGTGGTATCCCTCGTACACGGCAATGAGGCTGCAGGCCACGCCGAACACCAGGCTCTTGACGATGCCTTCATTGACATCGCGCAGGTCGACCGCGTTCTGCGTCTGCGACCAGAATGCGCCCACGTCGACACCCATCTGCTGCACGCCGATGAGCTGCGCGCCGAACAGGCCGATGACGCTGAACGTGGCCGCCAGCAGCGGCATGGCG
>Ga0190271_10001360_pt1 | contig 13858 bp, 7 predicted proteins | sample Popmic356T_FD_133747 | JGI IMG/M metagenome (GOLD analysis project Ga0190271, IMG submission 133747) | Populus adjacent soil microbial communities from riparian zone of Weber River, Utah, USA - 356 T | ecosystem: Environmental > Terrestrial > Soil > Riparian zone | place: USA: Utah | collected...
GCGCGATCGCGCGTGACGAGCAGATCGACGGATTCATCAAGGAGGTCGCGCGGATCACTGCGGGGAGCGAGAAATCGAACGGCGACGCCTCTGGACGTCGTGACAGTGATGGAGGCCCGATCCAAGGTGACTTGCGCGGACCGTGTTCCAAGCGGCCAGGATGAACCACTCCCCGGCCTGGCGATCGACAAGTCCGCGTGGGCAAGGGCAAAGGGTGCATCCACTCGAGAGCCGCGCAACAGAACCGCAAGCGTGACGTTGTCGATCGAGATGATCGAGCGGACGAGGCGATTGACATGCGGTTGCAGATCGCCGCCGACGCCGTCGCGGCTCCACAACGCGAGCACCGCGGCGGCCGTCAGTGGTGTGCCGTCTGAAAAGCGCGCACCCTCGCGCAGCGTCACGATCCACGTACGCCCGTCGATACTGAGCCGCCACGACGCGGCAAGCCCAGAGACTACGCGCCCCTTGCAGTCAACGCGCACCAGCGTTTCGTACAGCTGACGGAACACCAGTCGCTCGCTCTCGTTCGATGGACGCGGAGCGTGTGCCGGATCCACCGCATCACTCAGCGCAACGGTCGCGACGGGCAGACCGGGCTCGGAGACGAGCGCGCATTCCGAGGAAGCCGGCTCGATGCGCGGAGTCGGGTTTGCTGGTGGCGGGGCAGGTGGCTCGACGACAGGAGCCGGCGGACTGGGAGCGTCAGGTGGTCGCGACGCAGGCTGTGGCGACGGCACTCCCGCAGGCGGCACACGCGGCGCGCACGCGCACGTCATCGCGACGAGGCAGCAGACGAGGATGACCTTCACGCCCTTAGGCACACATCATAGCCGCCGGACCTACTCGAGCCAGCGAGGCTGGGTGACCGCAAGCACATACACGATCGGCAGATACGCGAACACCACATTGGTCGCGTGATATCCGAGACGACGGTAGCCAGTTGTGAGGTAGGGCCGCATGTCGAACACAAACGTCGCGACGACCAGACGAAGCGTCCAGAAGATCGCGAAGAATGCGCACAGTGCGCGCGCGAGCATGCCGCCAGCCGCGAGCGTATCGGCAAACACGAGCGTGATCGTGCTGAAGCTGACGAGGCACAGCGCGATGAACGTGTAGTAGACCCAGAACAACTGCCGCACGAACGCCGGCAGTGCCACCAGGTGCGCGCGCATGTTGACGACTCTCGGCATCAGCAGACCCGCTGCCATCAGCCCAAGGTGCATGACACCGGCGATCTGTAAGAGCAGCGACAGAGTGATCCTCATAAAGCCCCCTTAGGTTGCGCCGATGAACGCGAGCATCGGCAGGACCACGTTGCGAACGAACAGAGGATGAAAAAGCCAGAACGCAGGGAGCGTCGTCGCGAGCACCGTGAACGTCCAACCACGCCACCCCTTGCCGAGACCAAGCCGCCGGCCGAACGACGTTCGCTCTCCCGCAACACCCAGCCCTTGCAGGATGAAGTACCCGGTCGGCAGTCCATAACCTCCGCGGGCCGGCAACGAAATCACCAATTCGTGAATCAGGCCTGAGGCCACGAACACCATCAGCGACGCACAGGTGGATCCCACCAGCGGCCGCAACGGACGGAACGTGAATCGACTCGCGAGCTCGTGGAAAGCGGTATTCCAGCGGCGTCCCCAGAACTCGGCCAGCGAGCACGAGCGCGCGGGGTTGCGCATGACGGGCATCGCGTTGATGCCCACGCTCCGCCAGACGAGAGACAGCAGATGAAACGTGCCGAAGTGGAGAATGAAGACCGCTCCGACCATCCCAACCCAACCAGCTACGAGCGGACTGATTGGCAGCAGATCTCGGGCGATGACCCAGGTGACGACGAACCCGAGGCCGGCCTTGAGAGCTGCCTGCATCCACTCAGTCGCGGACGGGCGATCGACGCGCTCGCCGCCACCGAGAAATGCGGCAGCGTCCATGCCGGGCCAGGCCAGCAGATAGGCGAGCGCCCGTCGAGGATCGACCCGATCGATCGCAGCCCGTGCCTGGCAGTACGTCAGCCACTTGCAACCCGCATAGAGCGCGCACGCCATCGCCCACATGAACGCCCATCGCGGCATCAAGGGCGCAGCGAGCCATGCGACGAGAGGAAGAACGATCAGAGGCAGGAATCTCATTGCCGATGCGCGTGGTGTCGTATCGACGTTGCACGCGTCGTTGAAGCAGGTCCGGTTGCGCGCGATCCAGCGGTAGATCGCGTTCATCGGTCGCATGGCGCCGGGCAATCGGCTCATCGCCCACAGCGGAGAGGCCCACCAGATGCGACGGGCAATCTCGACCACAGCCGTGGCGCCGCCGAGGACGGTGCCGTCGCGCAGACGCAGCCGCATCTCGATGAGCAATTGATCCTCGGGAACTCCGAGAAACGCTGACACTCTGGGCGACTTCAACGGAACGAGCTCGATCTGACGCCGGGCGAGCACACCCCTCAGACGTCTGGCGCCTGCCACGCACAGCCGGCAGTCCGCGTCATAGAACACGCTCGCTTCAGGAGCCAAGGCCCACCACCTTCAATACCTTGTCACCAGCTTTGATGAACTTGAGGATGGCGGCCGTCGGCCAACGACGTACCTGTGTGTACAGCGCCGTCGTCGTCTCGAAGAACGAATAGAGCTCGCGGAGTCGATCCTCGGTGTACTTGTCCGTCGCCTTGTCCTTCTCCGCCTCTGCGATGCACTCATGGAGCATCCGCATCGTCGGATCGAATTCGCGCTTCTTGCGCTCGTCCATGACGATGCGAAAGAGCTCCCAGACGTCTTTCAGGCTCTCGAAGTGATCGCGCTTGTCGCCGAGCACATGAACGAGCTTGACGATGCCCCAGCCCTGCAACTCTTTGAGGCTGGTGCTGACGTTGGAGCGCGCGACGTCGAGCGCCTCGACGATGTCGTCGGCGTTGAGCGGCCTGGGAGAGATATAGAGCAGGGCGTGTACCTGCGCGACGGTGCGATTGACGCCCCACCGGGTGCCCATCTCACCCCAGTGCAGGATGAACTTCTGTTCGACCGCTGAGAGACGGCTGGCTGTGTATGTTTTGCTCATAAGCCTGATGTTTCTGTTATTTCTGTCACAACAGAATATACAGAACCATCAGGTTGGACGTCAAGCGTCTCCCGAGAAAATCGTGTATTTCAGGGCTGTTTTGCGAAGGGACCCGCTTCGGGCTGGCCCTGCGTATTCGTCAGCGGGCCGAGCTCCGCAGCCACGCCACGGGCGATGGCCGCCGTCTCACTCCCGGCCTGGAAGCACGTGAAGTCGGGACGATCGCGCCAGGCGATCGGACCGCACAAGCGAATGCCCGCCTTCAGCGTGGCGTCATGGACGATGTTGATCGCGCGCTCGTAGTCGGGTGTGCCCTGCCTGAATCCCGAGAAGTTCCCGAGGTCGCCGCTCGCTGCGAACAGCGCGGACACGCCTGGCACCTTCGCGATCTCGTCGGCGTTCTTCAACCCCTCCAGTGTTTCGATCATCAGGATGAGGACGATGTTGTCGTTGATGGTCTGACGATAGCCGCCGGGCACACCACCCCACATGCCGGCATCGAACGCCTGACCGCCACCGTTGCTGCGGCGGCCGAGCGGCGGGAAGTAGGTCCAGTTGCGCGCTTCGATCGCCTCTTCGACGGTATCGACTGTCGGGACGACGATGACAAGAGCGCCAGCATCGAGCGCATGCTGAATCTCACGCTCGTCGGTGTAGGCAATGCGAACACCGGGCACAGCCCTCGCCGTCGGGCACGTCCGCCACATGCGTGCGGCGTTCCCCCAATCGCGCTGGTCGTGCTGCATCTCGGTCCACACGAAGTCGTAGCCGGCATTCGCCATCGCGCAGTAGGTCGCAGGATCCGTCGCACTGAACAGCGTGCCGCCCGTCAACTTGCCACCCTGCATCAATTTCAACTTGGCGGGATTCCAGATCTTCGAACCGGCAGGCGCATCGAACGCGGTCCCATACTTCCAGGTCGCCGGGTCGAATGGACCCGTGTTGACGGCGCCCATCGGCGCCACACTCTTTGCGTTGCTGTCCTTGCCTGCAGGCGCCGCGAGCGGGAACGTCAGCGCCCCGGGGTTCGCGTTGTTCGCGTACGGATCCGCGCCGCCGGCACGGCCGCGACCGGGCTGCTGTCCCTGAGCCTGACCTTGCGGCGGGTTCTGCGCTGGCGCGTTCTGGGCGGGGGCATTCTGCGCCTGGGCGGCAAACACCGCGATCGCAATCACCACGCTCATCACCAAACCTAACAGCGGCTTTCTCATGATCAGTCTCCTCAGCGCCACTCCCGAATCGTTCGCGCAGGGAGACTATGCACCGTGTCTCTCATCCGGGGCAAGGCCGGCAGGCACGCCCACGATGAGACTTTGCCGTTGCGTTTGTCATCCCCTGCTCGCTACGCTGCTTACACCGGAGGAATTCATGTCTCTTCGACTTGCGGCAGTGGCCGTTCTCTGTACCGTTGCCCTGGCTACCGCCGACGCGCAGTGGCTCAACTATCCGGCCGCGGGCATCCCCCGGACCAAGGACGGGAAGCCGGACCTCGCGGCTCCGGCGCCGCGAGCGAATGGGAAGCCCGATTTGTCCGGCGTGTGGACGACCAACGGCTCGCCACCCGGGGAGATCGAGAAACTGTTTCCCGGCATCGCCGATCTCGCCGTCCCCGGCGACGATCCGCGCGGCTTCAACAAGTACTTCATGAACGTCTTCTCCGACTACAAGAACGAGGATGTCCCGATCAAGCCGGATGCGCTGCAGGTCCTGCTCGCGCGCGCGAAGAGCCTTGGCAAGGACAACCCCACTTCGCACTGCCTGCCGGCCAGCATCCCGATGGGCGACCTGCTGCCCGTGCCGCGACGATTCATCCATCTGCCGAACCTGCTGGTGGTCCTGTACGAAGGCGTCAACCCGCAGCGCATGATCTATCTCGACGGACGGAAGCACGTCCTCGAGAACCCCGCATGGCTTGGCTATTCAGTGGGCAAATGGGAAGGCGACACGCTGGTCGTCGATTCGCGCGGCTTCAACGACCGGACATGGCTCGATGCGTTTGGTCACCCTCGCACGGAGGCCATGCACATCGTCGAGCGCTTCACGCGTCGCGACTTCGGTCATATCGACGTGCAGATGACGTTCGAGGACCCGGGCGCGTACACCAAGCCCTTCTCGATCAGGTTCACGCAGACCCTGACCCCGGACACTGACCTGATCGAAGGCGTGTGCAACGAGAACGAGAAGGATCGACAGCACCTGGACGCGAAGTAAGGGTGGTCTTGCGTCAGCCCCTCCCGCGGCGAATCACGTCGAAGCGCAGTCCGCTCGCGCCTTCGCCGCGACCCGTCTTCTTGCGACGGCCAATCCAGAGCAGCGCACGTCCCTGCGCATCGCGCGCGTAGTTGAACGCGCGCGTGAGCTCGATGCCATCACGCGGCACCTCTTCATCCTCGACGCGCAAGTAGTCCGTCTCGACTGCGGCGTTGGGGTCGAGTCGCAGCAGACTGCCGCGCGGATGAAACATGAATCCCTGCAGGCGATTGTCGGGTGAGCCCTGTTCGGTTGTTTCTTCGACGAACGGCGCCGCGCGCAGTCGATCGATGAAGGCCTTGTAGTCGGCATTCCGCGGATCGGCCAGACGCGCCCGCGTCACCTGGTAGTGATGCGTGACGACACCACGCTGCAGCTGAATCGACCAGTTGAACGGCGTCGCGCCCGCCTTCCGCACCGGCAGAAACGGAATCCAGTTCGCCGCCACCGGCGTCTGCAGTTTGTAGTTCAGCGGAGCGCCGCTCGGAACGACCACCGCATTCGCGGGCGGACGCAGTTCCTGCGTCGTGGACAATCGGTTGCTTTCGAACTTTCGATCGAAGGGTTCGCCCGACGTGCCCTGCACGCGCTTCTCGACACCCCACACCATGTTCGCCATCTCGTCGCGCATCACGAGCACGTGCTCGAGCGGCGGACCTTCGAGCGCCGAGACAGCGGGACACAGGAACAACCGATCTGTCAGCCGCGGGCGAACAGTCAGCGGCGCCGACGCGACGCTCATCTCGTACATCGTCCACTGCGTGCCATCCGAGTTCTTCGCCGGCGGAATCGGGACGACGATGCCGAAGTTGTCGCGGACGTCGAGTTTCTCCACCTGATAGAGCGCGTTGACCGGAAGGGTGATCGGCAGCGTGAACCAGTCGTTGCCGAAGACGAGCGCGTACTCGATCACGGCGACGCGCGCGAGATCGGTCTTCGCGGCGCCGAGCATCCCGAAGTTTACCCGTCCGTCCTCGAACTCCCAGTAGCGATCGGAGGGCATGCCGGGGTAGCGCGCGATCGTCGGAAGGGGCGGACGCTCAGGTTCCACGACGATCACGTCGGCGTTCGGCTTGGCCTGCACTTGTGACGCGCTGAGCGTGAACGTGTGCCAATCCACCTTGCCGTCTGTGTACTCGTCGGCGTCGAGTCGAATCAGCGGCTGCGTGCCGTCCGCCTGGAGACCAAACGAGTACTCGAAACGATGCGGGTTCCAGTACGGGCTCGCGCCGGGAGTGTCGCCGTTGACCGCGAGGCCGTCGAGCCACTGCATCCAGTTGGTGGCGACCGTGCGGAACGACGGCAACTGCCCGCCTCCAACACCAAGGCTCGTCCCGAATGCATCGAGCGCGGCGTCGTTGCCAATCATCGGGCGCAGGGTGTTCGCGACGTCAAGCGCGTTCACGGCTTTGCCGTTCAACAGTGCGCTCCAGACGAAGCCTGCGTTGTCGCCGACCGGATCCTGCGGCGACTCGATGACCGCGGCGAAATCCTGAAGCAGCTTGGTAATCGCGACGGCCAGCCCCCCCGCACGCAACTGACGCATCAACTGCTGCCCGGCCTGCGCGTTCAGCTTCGGGTGAATCGCCAGCACCTGCTCGCGCTCGACGATCGCTTCGATTGGCGCCGCGCCTGCCAGCGTCACCGCCGGCGCGCCACCACCGACGAGCGATGTGATTGGCACGCCCGTCACGCGCAGCGACGCCTCGATCGGACTGCCGGCATCCTCACCCTGGAATTCGTTGAACTGCCATTGACGCGCGAGCATCCACAGCGGATCCGCCACTTTCGCCTGCAGCGCCTCCGACACATCGTCGCTGGTCGGCAGCGGCTCGAGTCGAGACCACGTCGTGGCCGACGGATCCGGTTTCACGATGAGTGCGGTGAGCGACTGGATGCCCGCCGCCGTCGCTGAGATTCGCAGTGCCATGTGAGCTCCCTACTCGAACAACGCCGTCGTGCCGGCGGCCATCTTCATGTAGCTCTGGTCGCTGTTCTGACCGCTCGCCGCGCGCAGCACGGAGAGGTTCAGATCGAGCATCTTCAGGAAATCAACTGTCGGCACGTCCTGCTTGAAGTTGTTGGACAGGTAGATGCCCGGCAATATCAAGCCAAGCCCGGCGAGGTCCTGCGGCCGCACCGCGCGCAAGCGTGCGAGCGCCATCGCCTCGTTCACGACATCGACGAGACCGTCGAGCGTCCAGTGGTCCTCCGACAAATCGGACGGCACCGCCAGGAGAATGCTCTGCGGAGGCCGCGCGCCAGGCGCGTCGAAGTGGAAACCGAGACCGGTGGTTTCCTCCGTCATCGGAATCGATTCGGACCACTCGTCGATGAAGAGACCCGCCATCGTGTCTCCCGCAGCGATCGACGCGAGCGCCGCCGGCGCATGTGCCGCCACGGCAACGACGCCTCGCAGATCCTGATCGGCAGCGGGTGGCAGCGCACCCCATCGTGCGGTCGCGCTCCGTGGGAACTGCAGCAGCTTGAGATCCTGTGGCGTGCCCAACTGCCCCATTGCTTCGGCGGCACTCAACACGTCCGAGAGCACGCCCGTCGTCTCACGAACGCATCCCAGCTTGGGTAGCCAGCCCGCGATCGCGAGGTCGTCTCCGCCAAGCAGGGTCGCGCGGTCGCCAAGCGTCGCGGCCGCATCGGTCGCATAGCCACCCAGCGTGAATCGCGGCAGGACCGGGAATGCTTTGCCAAGAATCGCGTGGATTCGATCGAGTGACGCTTGCGCCCGCTTCGCGAGACTGTCGGTCACAACAGGGAGCGGCGCGGCATCGAGCCGCCCCGTGATCTCCGCGAAGAGCGCCTTCGCTCGACCAACGGCGCGCTCTACTGTTTCGCTCACCGCGACGCGCTCGCCTTGCACATCACTTGCGCCCGTCGCACCGGCGCTCACACGCTCGCTCGCCAGCGCGCTCCGCCACCCCAGCTCACGCGCCTGTGCCAGCGCCGCATGCAGGGCGTTCAGCATCGCAATCGTGGCCGGCGCCTGAGGATCGAGCGCCGCCACCGCTTCATCGTCTGCCGGCACCGCAGCAATCGCGGCGTTGAGCGCGGTCAGCGCCGCCTGCGCGGGCAACTCGGCCAGTCCCAGCCGGCCTTCGAGATCGACGACCTCAACGCCGGCAAACTCACCATCGTTGAGGGTGGCCTCGGTCTCGATACCGTCTACGGCCAGCACCATGTCCATCCGGCGCAAAGGCCGCGACTTCTCGATCAGCCGCCGCAGAAGCCACGCAAACGACTCGAACGCGACCAGACCGATCTTGTTCGCCTGCGGCGAGTCAGCCTGCAGCACGATGGCTTCTCGATCCGGCACCGCGCCGGGACGAGCGCGAGCCTTGTCGGACAACACAGCGCCGATGCGCTCCTGCACCTCGCTCTGCCCGCCACCCTGTTGCGACTCGCTCCCCAGAATGATCGCGAGCGGCGACAGACCCAACTCACCCAGGCTGCACTCGAGCGCCACACCTGAGTCACTCCACGACACGATCTTCGTCGCATCGTCGGCGTCCATGACCGCACTGAAGATGCGCGCGCCAAAGACGTAGTTCGCCGGGTTACCGAAGAGGGTCGCGAGCCAGGCATTCAATCGCGGCTCGACGAGCGCCGCCAGATCGGTGTCCGCGACGCCGGCCCACGCACCGAGCGCACTGCTCTGAATCGCGACGACCACGCGCTGCGTGTAGCCGCGCGTGCTGTGAGGCGTGTCGATCCCTCGTGTCTCGGGCGGCCGCTGCTGTTTGTCGAGCGAGAGCATCGCCGCGCCGGCACCGTCCATGTCGCCGCCGGCGATGTGAAAGACGCTCTCGGCAAGCATCAGGTCGGCCACCGAATCCATCTGATCGACGAGGTCATCGATGATCGCCGCAATCAGGCTCTTCTCACTCGCCGTGAGGACGACGGCTGGCGCGATCACTGCGGCGATGTGGTCGATGCCCTCTTCGCGATACTCGGCGAGCAGGCGCACCCCATCGATGACGTTGCGCGCAGAGATCGCCTCTTTCGCCTCATCGCTCGCCTTGTCGCCCGCGGGCGCAAGCGGGAATGCCCGGCGCAACTCCAGAATGTGCTGCGAGAGCTCGTTGTCGCGCAGCGCTCGCTCGAAGCGATAGCCGAGCAGCGCCGCCATCCACTGTCCGCTGGACAGGCCTTCGAGCAGACGCTTGGCGCGCTTCACGCGATGCGAGCGCAGGTCGATGTTGAACGGACTTCCAGTCGTCTGCTTGTTTGCCAGGTGTCCGCTGCGGAGAATCGCCGCGGTTACCGCCTGCTGCAGCGACGGCGCATGCACGTAGCCATAGCTGTCGGCCGCCTGATCGACCGGGCGTGAGGAATCCGGCAGCAGATCGTCCACTACACCGAACGCGCCGATATGGAGGCCCTGCGGCACTTGCTCTCGCATCTCGTCGAGACGCTTCGTGGCCAGCGACGTGATCCACGCATCGAGACGATGGGAGTAGAGGTCGAGAGTGGTCCTGAATGCCTGCCCCAGCTCGCCAGCCGTGCGGTCCTTGAGAAACGCCAGGCTGTCGCTGAACTTCGCGATGTTCTGCAGCTGCTCGGGCCAGTTGGCGACGATGGTTCCAAAGTGGCCGGCGATGAAGGTCTCGACAGTCCCGTCGCCAGTCGTGCCTTCGAGCTTGACGCCAAGGACGGCGTTCGCGTGACCGACGTCGAATTGATCCCCCACCTGCGTGACGACATCCACGCCAACGTACTCGGCCGGACGCATGTGCTTGGCCTGCAGCTTCACCGTCGCGCTCAGGTTCGGACGCGCAACCAGATGATCGCGGAACAGCGAACGCCCCGAGTGCAGGAGTTCCTCATCGGCGGCGAATGCGAGCATTGCCTCGAGCAGTGACTCGCCGTTCTCCATCGCAATGAGCGTGGAACGGACCTGCGGCGTCGGCGTCGAGAACACTTTGAGCAACGCGTCGATGAAGTTGCGGGCGAGTGGTTCGTCTCCGTCCAGCTCGCGTTTCGGTTGCGCGGGATCGCGCTGAACCCATGGCACCGCATCGAGCGACGTGGGCTTGGGAAGGACGGCGCACGTCGACAGGAACGGCGCTTGTACGCTGAATGGATATTTGTTGAGCACGCTCCCGATCAGAAACCGCAGCATGTTGTGCTGCCAGATCGCGAACGGGCTGAAGTCCGGTTGGTTCTGAACAGAGTTCGGACCCGCCACCTGCCAGAAGCGCTTGGTCAGCGCCCATGGCTGCATCGCCAGGACCTGGTGCAGGTTTTCGGCGCTCGGATTGCGAAGCGTCGGCACGCTGCGCGTCGCGGTGTCCCAGTGAAAGCGGAACCACGTCACGGCGTCGAGCAGTTCCCGCTCGAGCGCCGAGTTCGCCTTCGGCACGAAGCTGCGCGCGGTGATCGGCAGGATGCCGTACGGCGTATTCCCCACGCGCAGCGCAGACAGCGGGCCGCCCGGCCGCAGGAATCTGACTGCGTACGCGCGCAACTGGTCGATCGCCGAGTCCTCGATCAGCGTCTGCGAGCTGTCGAGCGGGTTCCAGAAGAAGCGCAGCGTGTAGCCGATCGTCGCGTTCCACAGCGCGTTGATCATGTGGCCCGAGCTGGCACCTTCGAGCACGTTCGCATTGGGCACGAGGCCGGCATCGAAACCAACCAGCGGGGTTCCGCCAGGGCCCACTGCCGGCTTCGGGATTCCCATCAGCAATTGCAATCGCGCACCGGCGCTGGCCAGTTCGTCAGCGACGGCTGCCGCCTGCGCATCCGCTTGTGAGGGATCGAGCGCATCGACGACGTCCGCGCCGTTGCTGGCGAATCCGGATCGCTTCGCGCCCGTGTTGTTCGTCGGCGTGCCTTGCGCGACGAACGAGAGCCCATCGCTGTGCTGATGGTTGTCGAGCAGCGACGCCACGAGTTCGGCGGCCGATTGCGGCGTCTGCGTCCAGTCCACGCCGAGCACGATGAGCCGCTCGACGCCCTGACCCATCTGCACGCCTTGCAGATCCGCTTGTGTCACCGTGATGGCCATGCCCACGGCTTCAGCCGCCGCGTAGTCCACCATCCACTTCCGATCGCCTGCGAACGGATCGGTGTTGTTCGCGTCTTCCATGAGGAGCGGATCGAACAGCGGCGACAGCGCGAGCTGATCCGGGATCACGCCGCCCCACTTCCTGAAGATGCGCTGACCGCCGCGGAACCCGATCGCGACGAAGCGATCCGGGAGCGCCTGCGCAAACACCTGCTGCGACTCCGCCGCCGCCAGCGGGATCGCGGCATCGTCGAACGTGGGCGCCGGATCGGTCCCGATCGCGTCGGCATTGGTCGGCGTCGTCGTGCGAACGACGTACGCCGCGCGCGACGGACCAAGCACGCGGGCAATCTCCGTCCATGGAGATATCGCATCCGCAGGATCGGTAAACCGTGCAGTCCAGTAGCGTTTGCCTTCGTCAACCTCGTTCGTCTTCAAGCCCTCTTCATGCGTGAAGCCGTGCAACGCGTCCGGGTAGATCCGGATCATCAGCTTCGTCGTCGCATCGTCGTAGCGCGTCTGCACGGCAACCGGCAGGAGTGCCACCGGGTGCGTGGTTGCCAATGCCTGCACCATCACGGAGGGATCGCGCTGGAGGAGGAGCCGCTCCGAGAGCGTTGCGATCGATTTCAGTGACTCGCGCGCCCCGGTTGCCGACCCTTTCACGGACTCGGATAACCGAGCGACATCCGCTTCCGCGCGCCGGATGAACCGCGGAAGCGCGCCGCCGCGGTGCAACGCATCGAGCTCCGCCTTCGCACGCTGCAATTCGGCGCTCGTCGCACGCTGCGTGCGCCGCTGCTCGGTGAGCGTTTCGCGCGCCGCGCGGATTTGATCGAGGTTGAGAGGTAGCGGAGGCATGCGTGCGGGCTCCTATGTCGCGAGGTCGTCGCCGAGGTAGTAGGCTCGGAACGGTTCCTGGATCAGCGCCTTCGCGATGTCGGCCGCTGTTGCATCGGCGGCCAACGTTGGAAACGACGCAAATGGTTTATCGGGCACCGCGATCAGACTGCTGACGCTGGCGAATCCGCCAGCGGGCACCTGCAGATGCGTCCACGACAACGCCTTGTACGGGTTGTAGCCGCGGGCACGCAGCGCACTGTCCGCCGGCTCGAACAACGCCAGCGCCGACTTGAGCACGGCTCGTTGCAGCGGTGAGGTGCCTTGCGGCTGGCCCTGCGGCGTCTCCGGGACATCGAAGCCGAAGCGCGGCTCGCTCATCTGCTCTTCGAGGACGAAGCACCACTCCCCCACCTCTTCCTTGTCGATGTCGAAGCCAAAGAAGGTGACGTCGGGCGGGATGAACCCTGAGAACACGGGCGTCTGAATCGCGTCTTTGTCCGGCGGGTTGCCATCGTTGTTCTTCAGCAGCATCGTGTGCTGCACGCTCTCAGGGTCGGGATCCTGTGGCGTCGTCCGTTTCTTCCACGCATACACAGCAGTGTTCGGATATCGCCGCAGCAACTGCCCGCGCACGAGCAACGCGATGCGATTCGGATCCTTCATGTTCTCGTCCGTGCGCTCGCCGAGCGGTTGCTTGCGCCACTGGTGCATCGGCTCCATGTCGTTCAGGTACACCGTGCCGGCCAGCGTGTAGAGCCTGCGATCCCAGAATCGTTGAAACGGCGTGCCGCGTAGATCGGTCGGGAACGCGCGCCAGAGCAGCTCGCGGTTCATCTCGAAGTTCGCGCCGCCCATGAACGCGTCGATGAAGTACTGATTGACCTGCACAAGCATGATCAGGTCCTGCGGCAGGTCGTCGATACCGGGCATGAACGCGTTCTTGTCGTACGCGGCGAGGTCCTTGTACATCGCGTTGCGCAGGTGCGGCCATGCCATGACGCGATCGAACAGCTTCGGGATCATGAAGCGGTGATCGACCAGCGTCTTCTTCGGCAGGAACGCCGACACGTGCGAGGCCGCCTGGTTGACGCTGAACTGCGCCACCGAGACAGTCGATGCGAGCCGGGCGGGAATCGTCACTGCCGGATCTGTTCGCGCGCGGACGACGGTGGCGGCCTGCGCGAGCGGGAAGTCGATCACCTGCACTTCGACGCGCTTGGCCGCGAAGGCATCAGCCCACGTGGCCTGCGCTCCACGCGTCGCCGCGGAGAAACGATTGAGCACCTCGCGAGCGCGAATCGCCGGCGGGATCGTGATGCTGACGACCGGCGGCACCTGCCCCGGGGTTTGCGCGTGCTCGAACTCGAAGTTCTGGTTGAGCGTGAACGTCTGCACCGGCGAACCGGTGGCCGTCGTCATCGCGTTCGGTGGCAGCGCTGTGAAGAGCCCTGTCGCATCGAACTCGCGCGCCTGGCCGACGCTGATCTGTCCGAGTTGAGTGCCCGCCAGCGCCGTCAGCGGTCCCGCACCCGGCACCGGCGCCTTGGCGGTCAGCGGCATCGATTTGCGCGCGGCATTGAACCTGCCCGCGATCTGGTCCACCGTGAAGTGGCCCGTGCGACTATCGAGCCGCATCGAATGCACCTGCAGCATCGCCGTGCTCGTGTTGGACTCGACGAGGAACCC
>Ga0190271_10001361_pt1 | contig 13858 bp, 11 predicted proteins | sample Popmic356T_FD_133747 | JGI IMG/M metagenome (GOLD analysis project Ga0190271, IMG submission 133747) | Populus adjacent soil microbial communities from riparian zone of Weber River, Utah, USA - 356 T | ecosystem: Environmental > Terrestrial > Soil > Riparian zone | place: USA: Utah | collected...
CGCGGCCGAATCAAACAGATCGCGAACGTGACGAACAAGATCGATGCGCGCGTGATCCACTGCGAGCACGGCTGGTGGTTCCCGGAGAGGGACGGCCCTGACTACGGAATCTGGGAGTCGAACGCCAACCTGCTGACCGATAATCGCGGGCCGTTCGATCCGCAGATGGGCACGTATCAGCTGCGAGGGCTCTTGTGCCGCGTCGAGAAGCTCACGCCGGAGAACGATCACTTCGGGCCGCCGGAGCTCGAAGCGGCGACTGCCTAGACCTTCCTCGTTGGCGCGCGCGCCTCTGGGCCGCGCGCATAGCCGCCGTCCGGTCCAACAAGCCGGTACCGCGCTGCGCTCGTCAGCGTAGCCGGCGGCTGTCCGCGCGCGCACAAGCAGTCATCGACACCGCCCTTGACAGCCATTTGTTGTCCAGGTACCTTTGTAGTGCAAGGTAGCTGTACAGACAATGGATAGCCAAAAATACGCACCAATTCGCAAGGGATTACTGGAGTACGTGATTCTCCAAATGGTCTCAGCGGAGAAGATCTACGTGGCGGACATCTTGAGCCGGCTGCGCGACACGGATTTCGCGACGCAGGAGGGAACGTTGTATCCGCTGCTGAGCAAGATGTGCCGGGACGAAACGCTTGCCTATGAATGGCAAGAGTCGGAATCCGGACCTCCGCGCAAGTATTACAAGCTCACGGCGGCGGGCAAGAAGCAACTTGCGGAATTTCGAGACTACTGGGAACACCTCACGAACGTCATCGACACTTTGGGAAAACGGACATGAAGAAAATGACGACTGTCGAGATCGGCGGCATTACCCTGCAAGTGGACGAGGATGCGTTTGTCGCGATTCGCAATTACCTCGAGCGCGCCGAGGCCCGGCTTGCCAACAACCCGGATCGCGCGGAGATCATCGCGGATCTCGAACGCTCCATTGCCGAGAAGCTCACCGGTCGCGGTGAAGCGCAGCGGACCGTCACGAGCGGGGACGTCGGCGCAGTGTTGCAGGAAATCGGCGGCGTCGACGGCGAGAGCTTCGAGAGCGCCGCGCCGCTCGGCGATTTCGTCTCTACTCGCCGGTTCTATCGGCTCCACGACGGCAAACAGCTGAGCGGCCTGTGCGCCGGGCTCGCAGCCTACTCGGGGATCGACGTCGCGTGGGTACGCTCGCTGTTCGTGATAGTCGGCGTGTTCTCGGGAGGCCTGCTGGTGGTGATCTACCTGATCTCGATGTTCGTCGTGCCGCTCGCGCGCACGCCGGCCGAGATCGCTGCGGCGCATGGCCGCGCGGTGCCGTCCTAGCGTTTACGACGTGCGAAAACCCAACTGAGACGCATCGTCCCGCGAGCCTGGCACGAAGATTGCTCTTACTCGCGGCAGCGCGCAGAGCAAATCGGTTGCCCGACGCCGCGACCATAGGACTCCAATGTCGACGCTCGTCTGGGTAGTCATCTCCTCGCTCGCCACCGCAACGGCGTGCGCCCTCTTCATCATGCTCACGCGCTCGCGCGGCACGCCTTATCTCAAGCTCAACCCGGACGAATACCCGCAGATCCAAGACGCGCTGCCGCTGCTCGCAGGGCTCACCGAGAGCTCCGTGCACGAGGGCAACTCCGCCACCGTGCTGCAGGACGGCGCGATCTTCCCCGCAATGCTCGCGGACATCGCCGCCGCCGAGCACACGGTCCATCTCGAGACCTTCGTGTGGTCGGAAGGCGCGCTCGAGACTCAGTTCGTCGATGCGCTGTCCGCGAAGGCGCGATCGGGCGTCAAGGTGCGCGTGCTGATCGACACGCTCGGCGCTTCGAAGGCGTGCCCGGCCGAGCTCGCGCGGCTCAAGGAGAGCGGCGCGAAAATCTCGAGCTACTGCAAGCCACGCTGGTGGAACTTAGGCCGTTTCAACCACCGCACTCACCGCAAGCTGCTCGTGGTCGACGGGCGCATCGGGTACGCGTTCGGCCACGGCATTGCGGACACATGGCTCGGCAACGGCGGCGATCCGGAGCATTGGCGAGACACGGGCGTGCGCCTCGAGGGTCCCGTCGTGCACGGACTGCAATCGGTGTTCGCCCAGAACTGGGTCGAAGAGACGCATTCCTTGCCTGCGGGCGAGAGCTGCTTCCCGGTGCTCGAGCGCCGGGGCGACGTCTCGGCCCATGTGGTGAGCAGCGCGTCTGGCGACGCGGTTTCGTCAGTGGCGATGCTCTACACGATCGCGATCGCAGCGGCGCGGCGCGAAGTGCTGATCCAGAACCCCTACTTCGCACCCGGCGACGGCGTTTGCGAGCTATTCGCGATGATGGTGCGGCGCGGTGTCGCAGTGCATCTGATGGTGCCAGGCAAGCACACGGACAGCCCATTCGTGAGTCGCGCGGGCCGCAACCTTTACGACGACCTGCTCGCGGCCGGCGTGCACGTGTACGAGTTCGAGCCGACGCTGCTGCACCAGAAGATCGTCGTCGTGGACGGCATCTGGTCGCACGTCGGCTCCACTAACTTCGACGCGCGCTCGCTCGCGTTGAACGAGGAGGTCGGGGTGGGCCTGCTCGACGCGAACGTCGCGGCAGAGCTCAAGGCGGCGTTCCAGCGCGACTTGCGCCACTGCCGCGAGCTCGAGCTCGAGCAGTGGCGACGGCGTCCGGTGCTCGACCGCGCCTTCGAGCGCTGCGCGTATCTCGTGCACGAGCAGCTCTGAGGGGCCCCAACCAGCTCGCGCCTCACTCGGATCGCAACGAAACAGTTACGAGAATTACTCTTGCAGTCGTTGGAAAATCGGCCAGGCTCCGCGCGCTAGCTCTGGTTCCACTCCACGAGCGGCGCATCCGTGCCTTCGCGCTCGTAGAACCACTTGAGGCCCGTCGCGGCTTCTTTGCTCAAGATCGTCGTCTTGAAGCTTCGCCACGCCTGGATCTCGAAATAGTCGAGCGGACCGCCATGGGCGTTGAGCCGATGCGGAACACCGGACGGGAAGTACACGAGCGTGCCGGGCTGGATTTCTTGCGACGTCTCGCCGACGTCGACTTTGCCGCGGCCCTTGAACGTCATGTAGACGTGATCCGGACCATCCGGGTTCGCGTCGGTGCCCTTGTGCAGGTGATAAGGCGATGCGCCGCCCTCGTGGTAATGCATCTCGCCGGCCTGGATCGCGTTGGTCGGCGTCAGGCGGCTGCCGTCCAGGAGCCTGACACTCGACTCGGCACAGAAGCGCCGTACACGGCCGCCGCTCGCGTCGCTCAACGCACGCAACTTCTTGCGGTTGAAGAAATAGCCGGGCCCGCCGGGTAGCTCGCCTTCGACGGCGGACGGCGGCTTCGGAGTGACCGTGTGCAACAGCTCGAGATCCGCGCCCGCGGCGTCGAATCGAGCCGATTCGCCTGGCACGAGCAGCACGCCGGCGCCGTCCTCGGCCGCGTGGGCTTCGTTCTTGAAATGCACGCGCCCGCTCGAGGAGCCCTTCATGACGTAGACGATGTGGTAGTCCTTGCCCGCATCGATCGCGAATTGCCGGCCCTTCAAGATCGTTCGTCGATACACCGTCAGGTGCTTCGATCCGCACAGGCTCTCGTTGCAAATCGTCCGTTCCAGCCCGGATTCGACGCGCTTGGCTTCGGCGGTGTTCGAGTCGATGATTGAAACGTCGCTGATGGTCGGCATTCTTCTTGCTCCTTACGAGATTCCGGGTTCGATCACCGTGTTTTCGGACGACGTTTGGCCGCGGAGCCCTCGTCCTTGGGTTTTTGCGTGCCGGCCACGGAGTACAGCACGGCGTTCTTGCGCGTCTTCTGAAAGTCCTCGAGCGATTCGCCGCGCATCGCGGCGTAGATGTGCTGATTCGAGGCGCCGACCGCGGCGCCGAGCTTCTCGAGAATGAAGAAGATGACGCCGTAGCGGATCAAGGCGCGCCAATCGAGGCGCCGCAGCATGTCCTTCTCTTCTTCGTTGAGCTCGCCTCTCGTGTATGAGCCTTCGCGATCGTAGAGGAACCGGCCGCGCAGCTCGGGCTGAATGATGCCGTGCAGATACTTGTTGAGGCGATACGCTCGGCTGCTGCGATCGAGCGTGAACGGATAAGACCCTTCGAGCTCGGCGACGCCGTCGTACTCACGCCGGGTCTTCGCGGCATAAGCCTCGACGCTCGCTGTCTCGTCGGCTTCCGGTAGATCCTCGTAGATGACGGTCGCGGTGGCCGTCATCGTCGGGATCGCGTACGACTGGTGAATCTTGCGCACTTTCGGCGCGAGCGCGCCACGCATGATCAGCCACATGACGACTTCCGCGCCCTCGATGCCGCCGCGCTTCGCGAAATCCGCAATAGAGAGCTCGGTGAGCTTCTCGGGGTCCTTCTCGAGGAGCTCGAGAAACTCCATGTCCCAGTCCGTGTTGTTGAAACCCGCGCGCTCGCCGCTGACTTGATGCGAGAGCCCGCCGGAGCCGACGACGACCACCTTGATGTCCTGCGGAAAGCTCAGGATAGCCTTGCGCAACGAGCGCCCGAGCGCGAAGCAACGCCGCGCGGTCGGGATCGGAAACTGCAGCACACCGACTTGCAGCGGCACCATGGCGACGGGCCAGCCCTTGTCATGGGGAAGCATGATGGAGAGCGGCGAGAAGACGCCGTGGTCGAGCCCCTTCTCCTGAAAGAACGCGAGGTCGAACTCGTCCGCGACGAGGCTGGTCGCGATGTGCTTCGCGAGCGCGGGATGGCCTTTGATCGCCGGCAGCGGCCTCGGCCCGCCGCCTTCGTCGGCCACGGCAAACGTCTCCGAGAAGCCCAGCGTGAAGTTCGAATAGTGGTCGAAAAAAAACGACGTGACGTGGTCGTTGTAGACGTAGAACAGCACGTCCGGCTTCTTCTTCTCGAGCCACGCACGCACGGGAGCAAAGCCCTCGAACACCGGCGCCCAGACGGGGTTGTCCGGCGTCTGCGTGTCGACCGCGTAAGCGATCGAGGGCGTGTGTGACGAGGCGAGTCCGCCGACTATCGTTGCCAAATCTCAAGCTCCCGAGACCAAGGGCGCATTATACCTTCGTCGATCAGTCGGCGAGCACGGCCGCACGGCGCAGCGCCAGCGTCGCGCCCGCGGCGAGCAGCAGCAGCACCGCGAGGAACACCAGGCCGCCCGCGAAACTGTCCGTGTAGTCCAGCACGACCCCCACCATCGACGGGCCGACGAACCCGCCGAGTGACGCCATCGTATTGATCAGCGCGATGCCGGCGGCCGCGGCGCTGCCGGTCAGGAAGCGTGTCGGCAACGACCAGAACGGGCCGCGCGTGCCGAGATCGCCGACGGCCGCGATCGTCAGCGCGATCATGGCCGGCCACGGCGACGTGAAATACGCGCTCGCGATGAAGCCGAGCCCGCCGATGGCGGACGGGATTGCGATGTGCAGGAAGCGCTCGCCCGTGCGATCGGAGCTGGCGCCGATCAAGATCATGCCGATCGAGGCAGCGACATACGGCAGAGCCGAGATCATGCTGACCGCGAAGTCGCTGAGGCCCGAGAGTCCCCGGACGATCTGCGGGATCCACAGCGTGAGGCCGTAGCTGCCGGTTTGGCACGCGAACAGAACAAAGCCGAGCAGCCAGACGGTCGGATGCAAGAGCGCGGCCCCGAGGCCGACGCCGTGCCGCGCTTGTGCCGCGCGTTGCTCGCTCGCCATGCGCTCGACGAGCCAGTGCCGCTGCGCGGGGTCGAGCCACTTGGCTTTGTCGGGCGAGTCCGTGAGATAACCGAGGACGATGAAGCCGAGTACGACGGCCGGTGCGCCCTCGAGCAAGAACAGCCATTGCCAACCTTGCAGACCGTGCCAGCCGTCGAGCTCGAGAATGACACCCGCCAGCGGCCCGCCGACGACCGTCGACAGCGGGATCGCGAGCATGAACCACGAAACCGCGCGAGCGCGATCCTTCGCGGGATACCAGTTGCCGAGGTAATAGATGATGCCGGGCAAGAAACCCGCTTCCGCGACGCCGAGCAGAAACCGCAGCACGTAGAAGCTGATCGGCCCCGCCATGAACATCATGGCGACCGACAAGACGCCCCACGTGATCATGATGCGCGCGATCCACAGCCGCGCCCCGACGCGCGCGAGGACCAAGTTGCTCGGCACCTCGAACAGCGCGTAACCGATGAAGAAGATGCCGGCGCCGAAGCCGTAGACGGTGTTGCTGAAACCCATATCGGCGTTCATCTGCAACGCCGCGAAGCCGATGTTGACGCGGTCGAGCCACGCGACGACGTAGAGCAGCAGCAGGAACGGCAAGAGGCGCCACCCGACCTTGGTCAGCGTCGCGCGGCCGAGCTCCGGCGTGGCCTCGCTCGCGCGCGGCGGTGTGTCTTGCATGGTGGTATCCGCTCGATCCCGACGCGCATGCTAGGCTCGTCTGCGGCCGATTGGGAGGCCACACGATGGAGAGTTCGATGCGTCACGTCATTCTCGGTTGTGCAACGTGCCTTGTATACGCGGTGCCCGTGGCTGCACACCATGGCCCCGGCACGTTCGATCTCAGGAGCTCGGTCAGCTACCCGGTTGCTACGCTGACCGGCGTCGACATGATCAATCCGCATTCGTGGCTCTACTTCGAGGTGACGGCGCCCGACGGCAGCGTCTCCAAGCACCGCTGCGAGATGCGGTCCGTGCACACGCTGCGCCGCTCGGGCTGGACGGAGGATCTGTTTCCGGCCGGCGAGCAGATCGCCATCGAGGCGTCCCCCGACCGCGCCGATCCGAATTCCTGCTATCTGCAGACGATCCGCTTCGCGAACGGCAGCCACATGGACCGTTACGGGCAGTACGTGAAAGCGCCCGATGGCGAGATCCGCGAGGTGCGCGGCCCGATCGTCGTGCCCAGCACCGAGCAGCGGGCGTTCCGTCGCTCGAGCGGTGTGCCCAACATCGCGGGCGATTGGGCACCGGAGCAGCGCGTGATGACGAATCCGCGCGGCACCGGCGGTGGCCTGGTGGCGCTCGGCGCGCTGCCGGAGTTCGATCGGGCGCAAAGCGAAAGTGCAGCGGGCGGCGGCGCGGCTCCCGGCCGCGGACCGGGCGGGCCCGGCGCGGCTCCCGCAGGCCCGCGGCTCTATGGCGGCACCGCGCTCACTGCCGAAGGCGAGCGCGCGGCGGCGGCCTTCGCGCGCGAAGACAATCCCCGTTTCAGCTGCGAGACGACGAGCATCCTGTTCGATTGGACGTTTGACGGCCCGGTCAACCGGATCGAGCAAAGCGACGGTGCCATCGTGCTGCGCTACGGCCAGATGGGACTCGAGCGGACGATCCATCTGAACGCGGCCCGCCCGGCCAACGTCGCGCCGAGCCGCGCCGGCTACTCCGTCGGTCGATGGGAGAACGACGTGCTCGTCGTCGAGACCATGGGATTCCTCCCGGGTGTGCTGAACGCGCCCGTGCGCCACGGTGACGGGCTGCACGTCGTCGAGCGGTTCTCGCTGAATCCGGAGACGTTCGTGCTGACGCGTGCTTACGAGGCCACGGACCCCGTGTATCTGCAGGGCACGTATACGGGCTCGGACGTCATCCAGATCGCCGACGCCCCTTACACGGAAGACAATTGCCGCGAGCTCGGCTTGATCGACTACTCGAAAGAGGCGGAGTAGCGTCCGGAAAATCGATCGGCAGCGAGCGCGATATGAGCACGTTTCGACACGACCTCCGCGCCGCGCTGCGCGTGCTCGCACGGCAGCCCACGTACGCGGCAACGACGATCCTCGTGCTGGCGCTCGCGATCGGCGCCAACACCACGGTGTTCAGCGTCTTCAACGCCTTTTTCTTGAGGCCGCTGCCGTATCCGGACGACGACCGGCTCGTGCTCGTCGGCAACCGGTACCCGAAGATGCTGGGCGATGACGATGACGCCGGCGGCGGCACGTCCGTGCCCGACTACCTCGACCGGCGCGAGCAGGCGCGATCGCTTGAAGACCTCGGGATCTACACGTCCGACGAGCGGACGCTGAGCGGCGAAGCGGCGCCGGAGCAGCTGTTGCTGACGCGGGCGTCGCCCTCGCTGTTCGGCGTTCTCGGTGTCCAACCGCTGCTCGGCAGGAGCTTCACGGCCGAGGAGGCGACACCAGGCAACGAGCGCGTCGTCGTCCTGAGCCATCGGCTCTGGAACACGCGGCTCGGCGGACGCGCGGATGTCATCGGCGCAGATGTCAGGCTCGATGGGGAAGCATTCCGTATCGTCGGCGTGATGCCGCAGGCCTTCGCCTTTCCGAACGCGGACATCGACGCGTGGATACCGTTCGCGTTCACGCCGGAGCAGACGACCGACGCGCATCGCGGCCAGGACTTTTCGAACAGCATCGGACGCCTGCGGCCGGGCGCGACGATCGAGGCGTTGAACGCGGAGCTCGACGCGATCATTCAGCGCAACCTCGAGGCCGGGCGACTGCAATACCCCGCGTTCGTGCAGGACACGGGCTTCACCGGCCGCGCGCAGAGCTGGCGCGAGAAGGCCGTCGGCGAGCTCGAGCCGATGCTGTTGATCCTGCAGGGGATCGTGCTCGCGGTGCTGCTGATCGCGTGCGCGAACGTCGCGAATCTGCAGCTTGCGCGGCTGACGGCGCGGCGGAAGGAGATCGCCGTGCGCGCGGCGCTCGGCGCGGCTCCGGGGAGGCTGGCGAGGCTCGTGCTTCTCGAGACGCTCGTGCTAGCGTCGGCCGGCGCCGCAGGCGGCATCGTGCTCGCGCTGGGTGGGCTCGATCTCGTGCGCGGTCTCGGGCTCGATCGCGCGAGCGAGGGTTTCGCATTCGTCATGGATGCCGCCGTGATCGGCTTTACCGCGGGCGCGGCACTGCTGGCCGCGCTGGTCGCGGCGGTGCTCCCGCTCGTCATGCTGATGCGCCAAGACCTGACGCGCGTAGTCCACGAAGCGGGCCGCCTCGGCGGAGGTGGGCGCTCGACGCACGGCATGCGCGGCGCGCTCGTCGTCATCCAAATCGCGGCAAGCGCGACGCTGCTCGTCGGCGCCGGCATGCTCACGAAGAGCTTCTACCAACTGCAACAGGTGGGCGCCGGCTTCGTTGCCGAGAACGTGTTGACTGCGCGCATCACGCTTCCGCAAGCCCGCTATTCGGACGACGAGGCGCGCGTGCGGTTCTACGCGCAGGCGCTCGAAGCGCTGAGTGCGCTGCCGGGCGTCAGCGAAGCGGGCTTCACTTCCATTCTGCCGTTTTCGGGTAACAACGAAGGCAGCACCGTTTTCGTGGACGGGTACACGCCGGCCCCCGGGGCGTCCCTTGCCGGCGCACAGCTTCGCAGCATCAGCGAAGGCTATCTGCCGTCGCTCGGCATACCGGTGGTTCGCGGCCGCAATTTTGCGCCTTCCGAATCCGAGCGCGTCGCGATCGTCGACGAAAGCATGGCGAGCACGTATTGGCCGGACGCCGGCGCGCTCGGCCAGCGCGTGAGCATCAACTCGCCGGGCGGGCAGGGCGAGTGGCACACCGTCGTAGGCGTGGTTCCGGCCGTCAAGCACACGAGCCTCGACGAGGAAGCGAGCGCGGCGACGATCTATTGGCATTACCGGCAGCGGCCTGAAGCGGCGGGTGTTTTTTCACTGCGTGCGACGCTGCCGCCCGAGGCGCTCGGGCAAAGTGCGCGCGATGCGGTCCTGCGCCTCGACCCGGAGCTCGCGCTTTACGACGTGATGGCGATGGATGCGCGGCTCGCGCGCTCGCTCGGGCCGCAACGCGCACCGATGGTGCTGACGCTGGTGTTCGGCGCCGCCGCGTTCGCGCTCGCGATCATCGGCATTTATGCGGTGCTGACGTGGGCGGTCATGCAGCGCATCGGCGAGATCGGCGTGCGCATGGCGCTCGGCGCCGCGGCAGGCGACGTCGTGCGGATGGTCCTGAAGCAGGGTGCGAAGCTCACGGCGATCGGGCTGGTCGTTGGGACGCTCGGCGCGTTGGCGCTCGGCCGCTTGCTGCAGTCCCAGGTCCGAGACGTCGATACCGCGGATCCGGTCGTGCTCGGCGTCGCGCTGACCGGCTTGGCTGCGGCGGCGCTCTTTGCGAGCTGGTTGCCGGCGCGGCGCGCCTCGCGTATCGATCCGATCGAGGCGCTACGGCCGGAATGACGTTACACCGCGGTGTAACATGCGGGCCCTTCACAGTCGCGGTGCCGAAGCCGTCAATCCGGAGTAAGCGTTGAGCCCTTCCGAGCAGCCGGTGCGCCGCTATCGCTATTACGATCTCGTGCTCGCGGGCTTCGTCGCGGTGCTTCTGTGCTCGAACCTCATCGGCACGGCGAAGGTGTCGGAGGTCACGCTGCCGATCGTCGGCGGAGTGTTCGTCTTCGGGGTCGGCAACATCTTCTTCCCGATCAGCTACATCTTCGGCGACGTCCTGACCGAGGTGTACGGCTATGCGCGCGCGCGGCGCGTCATCTGGGCCGGATTCCTGGCGATGGTCTTCGCGAGCGTGATGGCGTGGGTCGTGGTGCACCTGCCGGCCTCGGCCACGGAGCCCTTCAACGCCACGCTTCAGCCCGCGCTCGAAGTCGTGTTCGGCAACACGTGGCGCATCGCCGTCGCGTCGATCGCGGCGTTCTGGGTCGGCGACTTCGTCAACGCCTACGTCTTGGCGCGCATGAAGGTGGCGACACGCGGGCGTTGGCTCTGGGCGCGCACGATCGGCTCGACGATCGTGGGGCAGGGCGTCGACAGCGTGATCTTCTACCCGCTCGCGTTCGCCGGCATCTGGGCCGGCCAGACGCTGCTCGCGGTCATCGCGTTCAACTGGTTCTTCAAGGTCATGGTCGAGGTCCTCATGACGCCGGCGACCTACGCGATCGTCGGTTGGCTGAAGCGCCACGAGCACGAGGATTACTACGACACGGACACGAATTTCACGCCCTTTTCTTTGAAAGACTGATCCCGCTGAAGGGCTACGGCACGAGAATTTGCACCGCGGCCCGTGTTCAGGGATCATCGCGGCCCCCATGACCGAGCCCACCCCCGTCTCATTCGCCGACCTCGGCCTCAGCGAGGCCGTTCTCGCTGCCGTGCGCGCCGTCGGCTACGAGTCGCCGTCGCCGATCCAGCAGGCCGCCATACCGCCGCTGCTCGCAGGGCGCGACCTGCTCGGCCAGGCGCAGACCGGCACAGGCAAGACCGCTGCCTTCGCGCTGCCGCTCTTGTGCCGCCTCGATCTGAAGCGCGCTGAGCCGCAGCTGCTCGTGCTGACGCCGACGCGCGAGCTCGCGATTCAAGTGGCGGAAGCGATGCAGACCTACGCGCGCCATATGAAGGGCTTCCACGTGCTGCCGATCTACGGCGGAGCCGGGATGGACTTTCAGTTGAAACAGCTGCGCCGGGGCGTGCACGCCGTCGTCGGCACGCCGGGGCGGATCCAGGATCACCTGCGCCGCAAGACGCTCAAGCTCGATAAGCTCGAAGCCGTCGTCATCGACGAAGCCGACGAGATGCTGCGCATGGGCTTCATCGACGACGTCGAGAGCATCCTGGGCGAGATGCCCGAGGAGAAGCAGGTGGCGCTGTTTTCCGCCACGCTGCCGGATCGCATTCGCAAGGTCGTCGCGCATCACCTTTCCGATCCCGTCGAGATCAAGATCAAGACGAAGACGGCGACGGTCGCTTCGGTGGACCAGCGGTTCGTGGAGGTGCGCGGTTTCGACAAGCTCGACGCGCTGACGCGCATCCTCGAGGCCGAGGACTTCGACGCGATGCTGATCTTCGTCCGTACACGCCAAGCGACGAGCGAGCTCAGCGAGAAGCTCGAGGCGCGCGGTCTCGCGAGCGCTGCGCTCAGCGGCGAGATGACGCAGGCTATGCGCGAGCGGACGATCGACCGGCTCAAGAAAGGGAAGCTCGACATCGTCGTCGCGACCGACGTCGCGGCGCGCGGGCTCGACGTCGAGCGCATCACGCACGTCGTCAACTACGACATCCCGCACGACGTCGAGGGCTACATCCATCGCATCGGCCGAACGGGTAGGGCAGGACGCTCCGGCCACGCGATTCTGTTCGTGATGCCGCGCGAGCGGCGCATTCTCGTCGCGATCGAGCGGGCTACCCGTCAACGCGTCGAGCCCATGCTTCTGCCGACACGCGAGGACGTGGCCGACCGGCGCGCGGCGCAGTTCAAAGAAACCATCACCGAGGTCTTGGGCTCGCAGGACCTCGCGTTTTTCGAGCAGATCGTCTCGAGCTACGCCGAGGAGCACGGGCGCGAGCCGCAGAAGATCGCCGCGGCGCTTGCCTATCTCGCGCAAAAGGATCGGCCTCTCAAGCCGCCGCCCGCGCCCGAGTCGCGCCGTGAGCAGTTCACGGAGCGCGCCCCGTTGCACGCCGAGCGGCGCAGCCGCGGCCCGGCGCCCGATGCGCAGGAGCGCCGCGAGCGGCCGCCGCGGGCGGCGCGCGAGGACGTGGAGCTCGTCCGCTACCGTATCGAGGTGGGCCACGAGCACGGCGTTCAGCCAGGCAACATCGTCGGTGCGATCGCGAACGAGGCGGGCATCGACGCCGCTCACATCGGCCGCATCGAGATCTTCGATAGCCATTCGATCGTCGGTCTGCCGGACGGCATGCCGAAGGACATCTATCAGCGCCTACGCAAGGCGTGGGTCTGCGGACAGCAACTTTCGATCAGTGTAGATGCCGGAGGCGGCGGCGACCCGCCGAAGCGCTTACCGCCCGGCATCGCTCGCAAGCGAAAGCATCACGACAAGAAACGCGGAACTGGAGCCCATGACTAGCGACTCGACGATCATCAGCGACGACAGCGTCGTCACGTTCCATTACAAGCTCCGTGACGACACGGGCACGTTCAACGAGAGCTCGGAAGACGGCAGCCCCGTCGTCTACATGCACGGCCACAACAACATCGTGCCGGGGCTCGAGAAGGAGCTCGCGGGCAAGAAGAGCGGCGACAAGCTCACGGCGACGGTAACGCCCGAAGAGGGCTACGGCCAGCGCAACGAGAACGCCGTGCAGCGCGTGCCGCTGAAGCATCTCGCAACGAAGGGGCCAATCGCCGTGGGGCAGATGGTCGTCGTGAATACGCGTGAGGGTGGCCGCCAGGGCCGCGTGCTCAAGGTCGGCCACTTCAACGTCGACTTGGACTTGAACCATCCGCTTGCGGGCCGAACGCTGACGTTCGACATCGAGATCGTCGAGGTCCGCGTGGCGACCGAGCAAGAGCTCACGCACGGCCATGCGCATGGCCCGCACGGCCACGACCACTAGCAACCGCTGACGAGCCGCGCCGCCGCGCCGGCGATGTGAGCCCCCCAAAATGACAACGGCCAGAGGCTTGCGCCCCTGGCCGTCGTCAAACGATCGCTCGTCGCTTAGAAGCTGCGCTTGAACGTCATGGCGGCCTCACGAGGACGGGACGGCTGGCCGTGAATGTAGCCGGCCGGGCCCCACAGATCGAACAGCGTCACGTAGTAGTACTCGTCCGTGAGGTTCGTGACCTCCAGCGAAGTCTCCCACGCGTCGTTCGCCGAGCGCCATGTCAGGCGCGCATTCGTGAGCGTGTACGCGTCGATGAGGTTCGTGTCCGCGTTGACGGCGTTCGAGTAGACCTGGTCCTGGTAGGACACGTCCAACCGAGGCGTTACCGAGCCGCCGCCGCCGAGCGAGAACGCGTACTGCACGCCGAAGCTGGCTTTGTTCTCCGGAGTGTACGGCGTGATCATGCCGAGCGTGACCGCGGTGGCGCCCGGAACGATCGTCGTGTACTCGAAGTTCATGTAGCCGTAAGAAGCGTCGATCGTGAACGCGTCCGTGGGATGCCACTCGGCTTCGAGCTCGAAGCCCCAGACGTCCGCATCGCCGACGTTGTTCTGGCTCGCGCACGGCGTCTGCTGACCCGGA
>Ga0190271_10001362_pt1 | contig 13853 bp, 17 predicted proteins | sample Popmic356T_FD_133747 | JGI IMG/M metagenome (GOLD analysis project Ga0190271, IMG submission 133747) | Populus adjacent soil microbial communities from riparian zone of Weber River, Utah, USA - 356 T | ecosystem: Environmental > Terrestrial > Soil > Riparian zone | place: USA: Utah | collected...
ACCGACCTCACCCGCCGTTCCGCCCGCCGTTCCGCCCGCCGTTCCGCCCGCCGTCCCACCCGCCGGGTCGGGCCGTGCTGCACACTGGGAGGCCATGGATGTCTCGGACGCGCCCCGGCTGGGGGCGGTGGTGCTCGCCGGTGGCACCGCGGTGCGCATGGACGGAGTCGACAAGGCGTCCATCGAGCTCGACGGGGTGACCCTGCTCGAGCGTGCGCTGGCCGCGACGATGACAGCGATCGAGGTCGTGGTCGTCGGCGAGCAGGTCCCCACCACCCGGCCCGTCACCTGGACCGTCGAGGACCCCCGCGGCGGCGGGCCCGCGGCGGGGCTGCTGGCCGGCCTGGACCGGTTCCTCCGCCCGCCCGACCTGGTCGCGGTGCTGGCGGTCGACATGCCGCGGGTCACGCCCGGCACGTTCGCGCGGCTCGCGGGCGCCGTCGGCCCGGAGGGAGAGGGTGCGGTGCTCCGCGGTGGGGACGGCCGCATCCAGTGGTTGTGCGGGGTGTACCGGCGCAGCGCTCTGGAGCGGGCCCGACCGGCCAGCCCCGAGGACGAGCACGGTCTCGCCGTACAAAGGTTGTTGTCGTCGCTCCGTCTCGTCGAGGTGCCGGCCGTCGACCAGGAGGCCGACGACGTGGACACGTGGTCCGACCTGCGCTCCCTGCGCGTGTCGCGCGAGGACCCCTCCCAGGCCGGCCCGGAGCGGACCTGAATCCCCCGATCGGGTTGCGAGCCGGGGCAAGGCGTACGACTCTGGACGGGTGAATCTCCACGACTGGATCGACGAGCTCATGGATGCGCTCGACATCGAGGCCGAGATCGACGAGGGGCTGGTCCTCGACGTCGCGCGTCAGACAGCGCACCGCGTGGAGCGGCCGGCGGCCCCGATCAGCGCCTACCTCCTCGGGTACGCCGCGGCCCTCGCCGGTGGCGACACCGAGAAGGTCGAGAACCTCGCGGGCAGGCTGCTGGCCCTCGCCGACAAGTGGGAGGGCGAGGAGGACCTCGACGCCGAGCTCGAGGAAGGGCTCGAGATCGACGAGAGCGAGGGCGAGCTCGTCGACGCCGAGTGACACTCCTCGTGTGTCACTAGCCTGGGGTCCATGCGTGCCGTTGTCGCCAGCGAACCCGGAGGCCCCGAGGTCCTGACCCTCGGCGACCGCCCCGACCCCGAGCCCGGTCCCGGCGAGGTCGTCGTCGACGTCGCGGCGACCGCCGTCAACAGGGCAGACCTGCTGCAGCGGCGGGGGAACTACCCGCCTCCCAAGGGCGCCAGCGACATCCTCGGGCTCGAGTGCAGCGGCACCGTCTCGGCCGTCGGGCCGGACGTCGAGCGCTGGACCGAGGGCGACGAGGTGTGCGCGCTGCTCGCCGGCGGTGGGTACGCCGAACGAGTGCTCGTCCCGGCCGGGCAGCTGATGGCGGTGCCGGAGGAGATCGGTCTCGTGGACGCGGCGGCCCTGCCCGAGGTGGCGTGCACGGTGTGGTCGAACGTCTTCATGGTCGCCGGCCTCCAGCGAGGCGAGACCCTGCTGGTGCACGGCGGCGCGGGCGGCATCGGGACGTTCGCGATCCAGCTCGCCCACGCCCTCGGGGCTCGGGTGGCGACCACGGCCGGCTCGGAGGAGAAGCTCGAGGTCTGCCGGAGCCTCGGTGCGGACATCACCGTGAACTACCGGGAGCAGGACTTCGTCGAGGTGGTGAAGGGCGCGAGCGACGGCCACGGCGCCGACGTCGTGCTCGACAACATGGCCGCGAAGTATCTCGCCCGGAACCTCGACGTGCTGGCCACGGAGGGCCGTCTCGTCGTCATCGGCATGCAGGGCGGCACCAAGACCGAGATCGACCTGGGACTCGTGCTTCGCAAGCGCCTCGCCGTCATCGGCACGACGCTCCGCGCCCGGCCCACCGAAGGCAAGGCAGCCATCTGCGCCTCGGTGGAGGAGCACGTGTGGCCCCTCGTCGCCGACGGGTCGGTCCGACCGGTGGTGCACGCGTCGTACCCGCTGTCCGAGGCCGCCGAGGCCCACCGCGTCGTCGAGGAGAGCTCGCACATCGGCAAGGTCCTCCTCGTCGTCGACGATCAGCCGTGACGCGTCAGCACGGCCGGTACGACGTGTCGGGCCGCTCAGTAGGCTGGAGCGCATGACCGAGCACCCCACCTCCGACCGCACCGCGGCCGCGGACTCTGCCGAGCGTGATGACGAGTCCCGCACCCAAAGTGACCCCCGCGTGGTGGTCGTGGGCCCCGACGGCATGGCCGTCGCCGGCGGGCAGGCCGCCTCCGGGGAGTCCGGCTCGGACGAGGACGACGACGGGCGCCACCTCACCGACCTGGTGGAGCAGCCCGCGAAGGTGATGCGGATCGGCAGCATGATCCGGCAGCTCCTCGAGGAGGTGAAGGCGGCCCCGCTCGACGAGCGCTCGCGCATCCGGCTCGCCGCCATCTACGACTCCTCTATCAAGGAGCTCGAGGACGGCCTGGCCCCGGAGCTCGTCGAGGAGCTGGAGCGGCTGTCCTCGCCGTTCTCCGACGCGACCCCGACCGAGTCCGAGCTGCGGATCGCGCAGGCGCAGCTGGTCGGCTGGCTCGAGGGCCTCTTCCACGGCATCCAGACCGCGATCTACGCCCAGCAGATGGCGGCACGGGCCCAGCTCGAGCAGATGCGGCGCGCGCTTCCCCCGGGCGTCGCCCAGGCTCTCGGCACGCAGCAGGACGGTTCGGCGCCGGAGAGCCCCGAGCCCCGCAGCGGCGGTATGTACCTCTGAGGCGAACCCTTGCGCTCCAGACCGTTTTGATTCATTCTTGATCGAACCGGTCCGGCATGGATCGAAACGGTCGGGTCAGAGCGGACCCGTCGGCCCAGCCGAAGGAGCACTCCATGCGCCAGTCGTCAGCGGAGATCGACCACGCCATCCTGGATGTCGCTGCGGGGATCTTCGCGACGTACGGCTTTCAGCACGCCTCCGTCCAGCAGATCGCCGACGCCGTGGGGTACTCCAAGCCCGGCCTGCTGCACCGGTTCGGGAGCAAGGAGGCGCTGCACCGTGCGGTGCTCCGCGAGGTCTCCGAGACCGTGCAGGAGATCGCCGGCCACGCCCTCTCGCTCCACGAGCACCCGGACCAGGTCCCTCAGGTGCTCGAGCTGATCACCCGCAAGGCGCTGGCGCGGCCCGGGATGGTGCAGATGATGCTCGAGGCGTTCGACCCGGCCAGCGAGGAGCCCGGTGTCGAGGCGACGCAGGCCGCAGGCTACCGGCTCGTCGACGCCCTGGACCGTCCGCTCAGCACGCCCATGCACCGGTTGCGCATCGTCCTCGCGCTCAAGCTCATCGTGACCGCGGCGATGACCCAGCACTCCCCGGTCGACGCCGACCTGCACGTCGACGAGGAGGAGCTCGTGCCGCTGCTCGTCACCCTCGCCCAGCAGGTGCTGGGCCAGGGCGTCCCCGCCGGTCGTTGACCGGCTGAGCTCTCAGTCGTACGGACGGTGAATCGGCCCGCCGCAGGACCGGCTGACGACAGACAGCTCGTGGGATCAGCGCAGGAACAGCTCTTCGAGCACCGCGGCGACGCCGTCCTCGTCGTTTCCCGGAGCGATCCGGTCGGCGGCCTCCTGGGCGAGCGGGTGCGCGTTGGCCATGGCGTACGACAGCCCCGCCCACTGCAGCATCGTCACGTCGTTGGGCATGTCGCCGAACGCCACCACGTCCTCGGCGACGATGCCCCGCTCGGCGCAGATCATCTCCAGCGTCGTGCCCTTGGTCACGCCGGCCCCGGACATCTCCACCAGCGCCTCGACGGACGACCAGGTGGTGGTCACCAGGTGACCGACCTCCTCCTCGACCCGCGCCCAGTAGTCGGCCGGCGGCATCTCGGTGTGCAACGCCAGCATCTTGACGACGTCGTCGGCGAAGATCACTTCGAGCGGTCCCTCGTCGATCTCCGCCAGGGGTCGATCGTGGCGGTTCGGCCAGCCCTTCTCACGGCCGCCGCCGTTCGCGCGCTCCACCGCGAAGACCGAGTCGGGTACGGCGGCGCGGATCCGGGTCGCGACCTCGAGACCCACGTCGCGGGGGATCGCGCGGTACTCGATCACCGACCGACCGGGGACGTCGTACACGATGCCCCCGTTGCTGCAGATCGCCAGCCCGTGGTCGCCGACGTGCTGCCAGAGCGGCTCCATCCAGCGGATCGGCCTTCCGGTGACGAAGACCACGAGGATGCCGAGGTCCTCGATGGCGGCGATCACCTCGCGGGTGCGCTCGGTGACGGTGCCGTCGGTGTGCAGCAGCGTCCCGTCGAGGTCCGTCGCCACCAGCCGCGTCGCGCTCACGCCGGGAACCAGCGCTCGATCTCCTGGGCGCAGCCGTCGTCCTGCACGGTCGAGGTGACGAAGTCGGCGGCCTCCTGCACCTCGAGCGGCGCTTGGCCCATCGCGACCCCGCGACCCGCCCACCGGAGCATCTCGATGTCGTTGCGCCCGTCGCCGATGGCGAGGACGTCCTCGGCGGGGACGCCGAGGCGCTCGCACACCGAGGCCAGGCCGGACGCCTTGGACACCCCGGTCGGGGCGAGGTCGAGCCACGCGGTCCAGCCGATGTAGTAGTTGATGCCGTGCAGGCCGACGGTCTCGGCCAGCTCCACGAAGTCCTGCTCCGAGGCGTGCGGGTCACGGATGATGACGCGGGTGACCGGTTCGGCGACCAGCTCCTCGACGGACTCGAGCTTCATCTCGCCGGTGATCTCCCCCTCCGGGAAGGGATGGTTCACCCGGTAGCCGACCCCGATCTCCTCGACCGCGACGAGCGCGTGCGGCACGTGGTCGAGCAGCATCCGCACGATCTCGCTGGCGTCGAACGTGACCGTGGTGAGCACCTCGACCGGCGGGTACGAGAACGTCACCGAGCCGTTCGACGCCACAGTCAGCACCTGCCCGTCCCCGCGGGGCAGGCCGAGCATCTCGAGGACCGACGTGATGCCGAACGTCGACCGACCCGTCGCCAGCGCCACCAGCGCGCCAGCGTCGAGTGCCCGGTCGACCGCTGCCTGGACCCGCGGGGTCACCTCCTCCACTACCGCGGTGGACGCCACACCATGCCCGCCCATGAAGAGGGTGCCGTCGATGTCCAGGGCGACCAGGCGGGGTCGCCAGTCCGGGGCCGGTCGGCTCACGTGGTGACCGGCTTCAGGACCTCGCGTCCTTGCAGGTAGGGGCGGAGCGCCTCCGGGACGAGCACGGAGCCGTCCTCCTGCTGGTGGGTCTCGAGGATCGCCACGATGGTGCGGGTCATCGCGCACAGGGTGCCGTTGAGCGTCGCGAGGTGCCGGGTGCCGCCGCCTCCCGCGAACCGGCCGCGGATGTCGAGACGGCGCGCCTGGAAGTCGGTGCAGTTCGACGTCGACGTGAGCTCGCGGTAGCGGCCCTGCGTCGGGATCCAGGCCTCGCAGTCGAACTTCCGCTCCGCCGACATGCCGAGGTCGCCGGCTGCGACGTCGATCACCCGGAACGCCAGGCCCAGCTTGGTGAGGAACTCCTTCTCCCAGCCCAGCAGGCGCTGGTGCTCGGCGTACGACTCCTCGACGGTCGTGTAGCTGAACATCTCCACCTTGTCGAACCAGTGCACCCGGATGATCCCCTGTGTGTCCTTGCCGTAGGAGCCTGCCTCCTTGCGGTAGCAGGGGCTGAACGCCGCGTAACGCAACGGCAACGACGAGCCGTCGAGGATCTCGTCGCTGTGGTACGCCGCGAGCGGCACCTCGGACGTGCCGACCAGGTACAGGTCCTCGCCCTGGATCTTGTAGACGTCGTCCGCGGCCTGCCCGAGGAACCCGGTGCCGTCCATCGCGCGCGGGCGGACGAGGGCCGGCGGGATGACGGTGGTGAACCCCGCGTTGCGGGCCTGGTCCATCGCCATCGAGAACAGTGCGAGCTCGAGGTCGGCACCGACGCCGGTGAGGTAGTAGAAGCGCGCACCCGAGACCTTGACGCCCCGGTCGATGTCGATGGCCCCGAGGATCCGGCCCAGCTCGACGTGGTCACGTGGCTCGAAGCCCTCGGACGCGAAGTCGCGGGGCTCGCCGAGGTGCTCGAGCACGAGGTAGTCGTCCTCGCCGCCTGCGGGCGAGTCGGGCGACGCGAGGTTCGGGATCGTCATGACGACGGAGCGGTAGCCCTCCTCGGCCTCCGCCTGCGCTCCTTCGGCGGCCTTGACGTCCGAGGAGAGCGTCTTGGTCTGCGCGAGCAGAGCCTGCTTCTCGTCCCCCTGGGCCTGCGGGATCTGCTTGCCCAGTGCCTTCTGCTCGGCACGGAGCCGCTCGAACTCGGCGATCGCGTCGCGTCGCCGACGGTCCGCCGCGACCGCGTCGTCGACGACAGCCGCGGACAGCCCCCGGCGTTCCTGAGCGGCGCGGACGCGATCAGGGTCGTCTCTGAGCACACGCGGATCGATCACCCGATCATGCTAACGACGGCGTCGACCGGGATACTGGGCGCCAGCACCGGCCGGTCCGGGACCGACACGAGGAGACAGATGACGTTCGGCGCTGCAACCCGGCAGCGGTTGCTGGTGGGCGTCGGCCTGAGCGCCACCGTCTTCGCAGTCCTCACCTTCCTGGTGGTCCAGGAGGCTCCCTTCCTGCTCGACCTCGAGCGGGCACTCGGGGAGCCCATCGCCGAGTGGACCGCCGAGCATCCCGCGGCCGAGCGCGCGGCCGAGTGGTTCGCTCTCGCCACCCGTCCGCTCTACGCGACGGTGTACGTCGCGATCGCGGCGCTCGTGCTCATCTGGCGCGGCTTCCGCCGACCGGCGGCGTGGATCGTGGTCGTGATCCTGGGCACCATGCTGTCGACCACGCTGATCAAGGCACTGGTGGACCGGAGTCGTCCCGACTACGAGCTGATGGTCCTCAACGACGGGTCCTTCCCGTCGGGGCACTCCTCGTGGGCAGCGGCGGCCGCCGGCGTGGCGATCGTGCTGGCGTCGCTGTTCGTGCGACGTCGCAACCAACGTCGCCTGGTCGGCGTGCTGGCGGTGGCGTTCGCGCTGCTCGTGGGCTTCGACCGGCTGATGATCGGCGTGCACCACGTCAGCGACGTGCTCGGTGGGTGGGCCCTCGGCGTGCTGTGGGTGACCGGGATGGCGTACCTCGTCGACCCGACCCCGCAGCCGACCGACGTCGAGCCGCTGCCCACGCCGCTGCCGACGAGCAAGGAGCTGGCAGTCATCCTTAACCCGGTCAAGGTCGAGGACCCGGTCGCGTTCCGTGCGCTCGTGGAGACGAGGGCGGCCGAGCTCGGCTGGGGCGCACCGGTGTGGTTCGAGACCACGGTCGAGGACACGGGACGCTCGATGGCGCACGAGGCGGCCGTGGGCGGAGCAGCGGTGGTGCTGGTCTGCGGCGGTGACGGGACCGTGCGCACCGTGTGCGCCGAGCTTGCCGGCACCGGCATCCCGGTCGGGGTCATCCCTGCCGGGACGGGGAACCTGCTGGCCCGCAACCTCGACCTGCCGCTCTACCTCAACGCGGCCGTGGAGGTCGGGCTCAACGGTCAAGACCGGGCCATCGACATCGTCCGGATCGCCGGCGACGGACTCGGCGACGACGAGCACTTCCTGGTGATGGCCGGGATGGGCTTCGACGCCGCGATCATGGAGGGCGCCACCGAGCAGATCAAGGCCAAGGTGGGCTGGTTCGCGTACGTGATCTCGGGCTTCCGCAACCTGATGTTCCCGGCGATCCGGGTCGACATCTCCGTCGACGACGGTCCGTTCACCCGGCACCGCGCCCGCACGATCGTGGTCGGCAACGTGGGGTTCCTCCAGGCCGGCCTGCCGCTGCTGCCGGACGCGACGCTCGACGACGGCCGCATCGACGTCGTGATGGTCAACCCGGCCCGGTTCCTCTCGTGGCTCCGCGTCGTGGCCAGGGTCATCAGCCGTGGGAAGAAGCTCGACGAGACGGTGAACCGCATGACCGGCCGCAAGGTCGTCATCAAGGCCGCGCACGACACCCCGCGCCAGATCGACGGCGACCCCATCGGGGCCGGACAGGAGCTGATCTGCGAGTGCCTGCCCGGCAAGCTCCTCGTGCGCGTCCCTCGCTAGCCCCGGTCGTCAGCGGGGCGTGAGCTCGAAGACCTTGATCTTGCGCTGCGTCTCGGTGCGCTGCTCGTAGAGCTTGTAGTTGGGCCAGGTCTGCGCCATGAACTGCCAGGCCTCGTCGCGCTCGGCGTCCTCGAGGCGTCGTGCGCGCATCTCCTGCCGGCGGCCCTTCACGGTGATCCAGCAGTCGGGGTTGGCCTCGATGTTGACCACCCACACCGGCTGCTTCGGTCCGCCGAAGTTCGACCCGGCGACCAGCCACGTGTCACCTCGCGGTACGGCGAGCAGCGGCGTCGAGCGGGGCTGGCCCGACTTGCGACCGGTCACTGTGAGCATCAGGTTCGGCAATCCGGCGATGTCGAGGATCGTGACGCGCCCCCGGGACACCTTCTGGATGAACTTGTCGGTGGCCGTGATCTGCGGCAGGAACTTCGGCGTGGCCGGCCAGGAGCCGATCTTGACGGCCAGCGGCGTGAGGAGACCCATGCAGTGAGCATAGGCGGACCGAATCGGTCCGAAACACGAGTCTCGTGAACCGCTGAGTGATCTCGCTCTCGTCAGTGCTTGGCTCGGGCCTGGGCCACGGCCTCCAGCTCCTCGGGCGACAGCTGCTGATCGGAGGACCAGTCGGTGACGTTCTTGGCGTAGGTGCGGGCGTCGGAGCGGCCATGGATGGACGTGAGCACGATGCCGGTGCCGCCGTCGTCGACGAGGGCGAGCGACCAGGACAGCCGCCCACCCATGTCGCCGAACGCGTCGTACCGCACCACGGCGAGGTGCCGCAGGGCGCCGGCCGACTCCTGGCGCAGCACCTCGACCTCTCCCCGGAGACCGGCGACGTCGAGCGGGAGCGGGGAGTCCCTGGCCCCGCGCTTGCGAGCGTTCAGGGACCGTTGCGCGGTGATGCCCACCGCCAGCGCCACCAGGCTCAGCACGCAGGCGGCGACGACCAGGGCGATGAGGACGGCGTCAGACATGGCGCGGCCAGCGTACGGCCGGGCGGGCGTGCGCCGGGTCCGGCGCGCGGGCGTCGACGGCGCCGGTGGTCGCGGAGCCTCAGTCGCCGTCGCGGAGCCGCCGCAGCCAGTCGCCCGCGTCCTCGAACTCCTGGTCGCTGGTGCCCGCACGGATCGCCGGCGCCTTGCCGTCGTGGCGCTCGTAGGAACCGAGGAAGCGGACGTCGGCGCAGATCCGGCGCAGTCCCATGAGGGCCTCCCCGACCCGTTGGTCGGCGATGTGGCCCTCGGCGTCGATGGAGAAGCAGTAGTCGCCCAGGGCGTGACCCGTCGGCCGGGACTCGATCCGGGTGAGGTTGACCCCCCGCATCGTGAGCTGCTCGAGGATCTCCAGCAGCGCGCCGGGATGGTCCTCACGCATGAACGCGACGAGCGACGTCTTGTCCCGGCCCGTCGGCTCGTTCGGTCGCCCCGGGCGGGAGACCAGCACGAAGCGGGTGACCGCGTCGGGGTTGTCGGCGATGCCTTCGGCGAGGACCTCGAGGTCGTAGTGCTCGGCCGCGACCGGCGCGGAGATCGCGCCCTGCCACGGCGGCTGGTCGCCGTCGCTGGGGCTGTGCGCCAGGGCAGCCGCGGCCGCCGCGGTCGAGGTGGAGTGCACCACCTGGGCGCCCGGGAGGTTCCGGGACACCCAGATCCGGGTCTGGGCCGCGGCGTGCGGGTGGGTCGCGACGTACTTGATGTCGTCCTTCGTGACCCCCGGCCGCACGAGAAGCGAGAACGCCACCGGCACCGTCATCTCCCGCGTGATCCTCAGCGGGTCGCCGGTCGCGAGTTCGTCGAGGGTGACCGGTACGGAGCCCTCGACGGAGTTCTCGATCGGCACCACTGCGTGGTCCGCGCCGCCGTCCCGGACCGAGTCGAGAGCGACGGTCACGGTCGAGCACGCCGTCAGGTCGGCACCGTCGACGTCGGTCAGTGACCGGAGAGCCTGCTCGGTGAAGGTCCCCTCGGGTCCCAGGTAGGCGATGCGCACGCCGGACAGGCTAGCCGGGTCGGGCGTCCTCAGACCTTCCGGCCGATGAAGCCGAGCAGCTTGGTCTGCACGTCGGCGTCCTCCGGGACGGGTACGGCGGCGCCGTACTGTCCGCTGGCGCGGAGCACCTCGTCGAGCGGGAGCATGCCTTCGTAGAGCTCGCGGCACATGTCTTCGTCCAAGGTCTCGTCCTGGCCGGTGGCGCGCGCGAGGTCCCAGGTGTGCATGAAGACGTCGGCCGTGTAGAACCGATCGATCGCGTCGGGCAGCGGCACGTCACCGACGTGCGGGTTCGAGAGCATCCGAGCTGCCGAGTCGGGGTCGTCGAGGATCGCCTGCACCGCGTCGGCCTGGGCCGCCCACGCGCCCACCGGATCCGCGTCCGCGTCACCGGTGGGCAGCCGGATGCCGGCGCCGACCTCGAGGAAGCCCGGGAACCACGTGACCAGGTGCCGGACGACGTCGCGCGCCACCCAGCCGTCGACCGGCGCCGGGTCGTCCCAGGAGTCGGGCGACGCTGCGCGCACCCGGCGGGAGAACCCCTCGGCCACCCGCCGGTGCGACTCCTGAGGCGTCAGCCCGATCACGACTGCTGCTCGGCGAGGAGCTCGTCGAGCTGCTCGTAGCCCTGGTCGACGCCTTCCTTCATGCCGCTGCGCAGCATGGCGTCGCGGGTCTCCACGTCGAACACGACCGAGGTGATCCGCAGCCGGGTGCGGCCGTCGCCGAGGTCCTCGAGCACGAGCTTGTCCAGTGACGCCGAGTCGCCGGCGCCCTCGAACCCGAAGGTCTGCGTGATGGTCTCCGGTGCGCGGGCGTCGTGCACTGCACCCCAGAAGCGGTACTCCGTGCCGTCCTCGTCGATGTGGGTGTAGGCGTACCCGCCGCCCCGCTCGATGTCGTAGCGCTCCACCGTCATCTTCAACCGGCGCGGTCCCAGCCATCGGGTGATCAGCTCGGGGTCGGTGTGCGCGCGGTAGACGAGCTCACGGGGAGCGTCGAACTCGCGGACGACCTCGATCACCGGCAGGCCCGCCGGTGCGTGGTACTCGGTCTCGTGCTTGGTCGTGATCATCACGCCACTCCTTCGTCGCTCTTCTGTGTCGGGTTCTCTTCGTCCTGCATGTCCGCCAGGAGGGCGTCGAGGCGCTGGTAGCGCTCCTCGACCTCCCGCCGACGACGTTCGATCCATCCGGTCATGAGGTCCAGCACCTCCGCGTCCAGGCGGCACGGGCGGCGCTGCGCCTCCTTCGATCGCTGCACCAGGCCTGACGCCTCGAGCACCTTGAGGTGCTTGGCCACGGCCTGCACCGAGACGTCGTACGACGCTGCGAGCTCGGTGAGGGTGGCGTCCCCGGCCGCGAGACGGGCGACGAGGTCGCGCCGGGTCGGGTCGGCCAGGGCCGAGAACATCCGGGAAAGCTGGTCCTCCGCCCTGTCACCTGCCCTGTCACCCGCCCTGTCACCCGCCCAGTCCTCCGTCATGTCACCGCCTCTTTCTTAAACCATGTGGTTGACAACCAACCTACGCCGCCCTGTTCCCTGTTGTCAACCATCCGGTTGAACAAGGTCGTGACTTCTCCCCGCTCGGCAGGATGGGGGCATGGAGAGCACGGTGATCGAGGTGCGCACGGGGAGCGACGAGGTCGTGGTGGACCTGACCCGGAGATGCGCGGAGTACGTCGCCGGCGTGACCGGGAGCGGCGATGGCGGGGGCGGGGACGGGTTGCTGCACGTGTTCGTGCCGCACGCCACGGCCGGCATCGCGATCATCGAGACGGGCGCCGGGAGCGACGACGACCTGCTCGCGGCGCTCGACGACCTGCTGCCTGCCGACGACCGGTGGCAGCACGCGCACGGCAGTCGTGGCCACGGGCGGTCGCACGTGTCGCCGGCCCTGGTGCCGCCGTACGCGAGCGTCCCGGTGCTCGGCGGACAGCTCGCGCTGGGCACCTGGCAGAGCATCTGCCTGGTCGACCTCAACGTCGACAACACCGACCGTGAGGTCCGGCTCAGCTTCCTGCCGGCCTGATCGGTCAGCGACGAGGACCCTGGGTCCTCGCGCCGGCGAGCTCGTCGAGCAGGTCCACCCACCGCTGCGCGATCACCGGCTGGCTCCGCGCCGTGGCGTTCTCGAGGGCGACCAGCCCCATCTCACGCCGCCTCTCCGCGCCACGCTCGATCATGTCCACGATCGCGGCTCCGAGGGCCTTGGCGTCCTCGTTCGGCACTAGGATCCCGTCGACCCCGTCCTGGATCATCTCCCGCGGGCCGTTGGGACAGTCGGTGCTGACCACGGGGACGCCGCACGCCATGGCTTCGACGATGACGCGGGGGTAGCCCTCGGCCCGCGAGCTCAGCACGAACAGGGTCGCCGTCGACAGCTCCTGGTGCATCTGGTTGCTGAAGCCCATCAGGGAGACCTGGTCGGCCAACCCGCGATCCCGGATCTGCTGCTCGAGCGCCGGCCGTTGTTCGCCCTCGCCCCAGATCTGCAGCCGCCAGTCCGGGTGCTGGGCCGCCACGTCGACCCAGGCGTCGACCAGGACGTCGAAGCCCTTGGTGCGTTGCAGCCGGCCGGCGGCCATCACGGTCCGGCTGGTGTGCGCGGACTGCAGGCCGCCCAGGTCCGGCGTGCCGTTGGGCATCGTGCGGACCGGCACCGCGCCACCGACGACCTTCTTGACCTTCTTCGTGTCCGTGTTTGTGAGGGTAAGGAGCATGTCGAGCCCGGAGGCCGCGGCGACGTAGCCCTCCCGGATGGGCCGTGGCCTGCTCCGGAACGGACGGTGGTCCTGGGCCACCCTGATGTAGCGATCGGTGCCCATCCGAGCCGAAGCGATGTTGAGCCCGGGCTGCATGGTCACCAGTGCGCCCCCGCGCAGCGAGCGCAGGTAGCGGCGGAGCACGAGGTCCGTGTAGAGGCTGTAGTCGTCGAAGCGCGGCTCGCGCGGGGGGACCACCCGGGTGGGTCGCTTCTCCGCCCAGGCGCGCAGCCATCCGCGCGGCCCGCCCCGCTCGGGCTCGCGGGGGATCAGCACACGCACCGCGACGCCGTCGGGCATCGGGTGCACCGGCGGTCGGTCCGAACCGAAGAGGCTCACCAGCTCCACGTCGTGGCGCTCAGCGAGCTCGGCCGCGAGCGCCAGGGTGACGGTCAGCACGCCTCCCCCCTGACCGAAGGCATCGTGCAGTAGGAATCGGATCTTCAACCGGGCTCCTGAGTGCAAGACAGCCGGCGGCGCGGGCCGCGGCGGGGGCGCTGACGCGCCGGACATCACCTACGCTACCGGCATGAAAGCCACCGCTCGGGACCGACCGGCGGCGGACGTTGGTGCCCCGTGAGCGACCGGGTTTTCCTCCACGTCGGACTGCCGAAGGCTGGAACGACGTACGTGCAGCAGATGCTCACCGCGAACGAGGAGCGCCTGAAGAAGCACGCGGGTGTCTTCCAGCCGGGCGCCGAGTGGTCGGAGCGGGTCGCGGCAGTCCGGGACGTGCGCGGGATGAAGTCTCCCCGGGGCAAGCTGCCCGGAACCCGGGGCTCCTGGGACCGGATGGTGGCTCAGATGGCGGCCTGGCCGCGCACGTCGATCTTCTCCATGGAGTGGCTGTGCGTCGCGGAGCCAGAGATCATCCAGAAGATCGTCGGCGACGTGGGTCCCTCCCGGGCCGAGGTGGTCTTCACAGTCCGGGACCTGGGTCGGACCGTGCCTGCCTCCTGGCAGGAGTTCGTGAAGAACCGCGGCGAG
>Ga0190271_10001363_pt1 | contig 13845 bp, 16 predicted proteins | sample Popmic356T_FD_133747 | JGI IMG/M metagenome (GOLD analysis project Ga0190271, IMG submission 133747) | Populus adjacent soil microbial communities from riparian zone of Weber River, Utah, USA - 356 T | ecosystem: Environmental > Terrestrial > Soil > Riparian zone | place: USA: Utah | collected...
GGCGCCTGCCGGCGCGCGGCTGGATTGCTTCGCTTCGCTCGCAATGACGCCCTAATCGACCGCCGCACTTACCAGAACCCGCAGCCGCTCTCCAAGCCGCCTGGGGTCGCCGTCAACGGCTATCTGCTTCAGCCGCGAGGTCACTCCCGACAGCAGCTTCACGTCGCTTTTGCGGACGCCGAGCTCCTTCGCCAGCAGCTCCGTCACCGCGCGATTGGCCTCGCCGCCTTCGGCGAGGGCGCGGACACGCACCTTCACGACGCTGCGGCCGTTGGCGAGCTGCTCGATCCCGTCGATGCGATCCTCTCCACAGCGCGGCGTCACCCGCAGCGCAATGCTGACGCCGTGGGCAGCGTAGCGCCAGGGCTCGGCCATCGGTTCAGAAGACGTTCGGATAGATATAGTAGACGATGATCCGCTCGATCAGCATGATGAGCAGGATCAAGATGATCGGAGAGATATCGAGGCCGCCGAGACTGGGCAGGCGCTCGCGGATCGGCCGCAATACGGGCTCGGTGATCCGGTAGAGAAAGTCGGCGATACCGGCGACGAACGCGTTGCGGGTGTTCACCACGTTGAAGGCGATCAGCCAGGACAGGATCGCCGATGCGATCAGCAGCCAGATGTACAGGTTCAGCGCGATGAGAATGATGTCGAGAATGGCGCGCATGGGTCTGGTCTGCTCGCAGATGGGCCGGAATCAAAACGTTGAATTCGTGCGGCCAAAGTATCGATTCAGCCTTGGCGGAACAAGGGAAGCCGCGGCCAGAAGCGGTGAATCCAGGTCAATCGATCCCGCGAACCGTTCTTGACTTGACCCGGCCTTGAAACGTAAATGGCTGCTCTTTCCGGGTCCGGCCTCTGACGGGCCTTCGGAGGGGCCGTAGCTCAGCTGGGAGAGCGCCTCGTTCGCAATGAGGAGGTCAGCGGTTCGATCCCGCTCGGCTCCACCACGCTTCCCCCTACTCCGCCGTCTCGACCCTTGCCCGCCGCAAACTCGCGCGTTCGCGATGCAGGGTGTAGAGGCCCGCGCCGAGCACGAGCGCGATGCCGAACCCGGCGATCCAGTCGAGCACGTCGCCCCACAGCCAGTAGCCAAGCAGCAACGCCAGCGGCACCGGTACGTAGCGGAACGGGGCGACCACGGCGATTTCGCCGGTCCGCAATCCGACGGTCATGAAGGTTGTCGCGACGAACACGAACGCCGCCGACGCGACCATCAGCGCCCAGGCAAAGGGCGACGGGACTATCCACGCCGTGTCGAAGGGAAGGACGACAAAGCCGGTCGTCGTCGACACCACGGAACCGGCCGCGGCGACGTAGACCGACGGGATGCTCTTCGGAATTCCGCGCGTGGAGAGATCGCGCGTTGTCGTGCAGACAAGTGCGAACAGCACGAGCCACGCCGCATCGCTGAGGCCCCCGCCAGGCTTGACGATCAGCACCACGCCGAGGAAGCCCGTGAACACGGCCGCCCAGCGGCGCCAGCCGACCGCATCGCCGTAGAGCCAGGCCGCGCCCGCGGTGACGATCAGCGGCGTCGCCTGCAGCACCGTCGTCACGGTGGGCAGCGGCAGGTTCTTCAGCGCCAGGATGATGAACAGCGACGCGCCGCCGGTGGCGATCAGACGCACCATCATCATCGGCTCGAACAACACGGCCAGCGGGCGCGTGGCACGCAATACGAACACCCCGGCAATCAGCATCAGTGTGCCGATCAATCCACGAACGATGATGACCTCGCTGATCGGCAACTCCTCCGACAACAGCTTGGCCATTGCGTCGTGCAGGACGTAGGCCGTGGATGCAGTGAGAATCGCGAGGATGCCTCGCAGGTTATCGGTCATCGGAGAGGCGATCGGCGGGCATTGGTCGCCTCTTGGTGTTGGTTCGTTTCTGCATTCGCATTCCGGCGTCTCAGCATTTTCCGTGTCGTCCCTGCGAAAGCAGGAACCCATAAGCCTCGGAGCCGGCGAAGGCTACGAGCGCAGTCCGCTTCACGAACGACACGGCGGATGGGTCCCTGCGTTCGCGGGGACGACGCATCGACCTGCTCTCACGCCTCACGCATCACGTATCACCGCCCGCTCTGCACGCGGCCGACCAGCGCCACGACCCAGGCGCGGGGCACGAAGCGCAGCATGAAGGGGATGACCTTCATGCCGAGGCCCGGCAGCACCAGCCGCTTGCCGGCCATCAGCCCGCGATAGCCGGCGAGCGCGACGTTGGCCGCGGAAATGTTCAGTACCTTCGAATCGAAGCCCGGCACGATGCCGGCGCGCTCCTGGAATTCCGTCGGCACCGGCCCCGGACAGAGCGCGGTGACGCGCACGCCGCGCGGCGCGAGTTCGCAGAACAGCGCTTCGCTGAACGACAGCACGTAGGCCTTGGTCGCATAATACACCGCCATGCGCGGCCCGGGCAGGAAGCCCGCGAGCGAGGCGACGTTGAGAATGCCGCCGCGATGACGCGCGAGGCTGTCGGCGAAGCGCAGCGACAGGTCGGTCAGCGCGCGCACGTTGACGTCAATCATGCCGAGCTGTTCGGTGCGGTCGAGCTGCAGCCACTCGCCCATCAAGCCGAAGCCCGCGTTGTTGACGAGATACTCGGTTTCGACACCGGCCGCGGACAGCGCCGCCGAAATCACGTCGCCGGATTCGGCGTGCTGCAGATCGCAGGCGACGATCAGCGGCTGCTTGCCGCCGCTCTCGACGATTTCGTCGGCAAGCGCCTGCAGCCGGTCGAGCCGGCGCGCAACCAGCGCCACGCGATGGCCGTTGGCGGCGAAGATCTTCGCCAGCTCGGAGCCGATGCCCGCAGACGCACCGGTGATCAGCGCAACGCGCTCCGTCATGTTTCACGACCTCGCGCGGCGGCAACGCGGTTCTTCAGCGCAATGCGTTCGTTCGACGAGACGCCGAGCAGATCGGCCGAACGCCAGACGATGTTCTCCTCGAACTCGCTGACGTGGTCGTCCGCGTAGACCAGCTCCCACATCATTTCGACGATCCGTGCACGGCCCTGCTCGTCGAGCGATCGCATGATCCGGCTGGTAAAGTGATAGATATCGATCGACTCGCCCTCGACGCGGGTTGCGGCAACGATCAGGTCGTCGACCGTGGCGTCATCGAGTTCGAACCGGGTCATCAGCAGCGTGCGCAGCTTGCGCCGCTCCGTGCCGGAGACTTCGCCGTCGACGGAGATGAGATGCACCAGCAGCGCCGCGGCGGCCAGCCGGTAGTCGTTGTCGTCGAATTTGAGCCGTTCGGACCCACTGGATGTGAGGTCGGCGACGATCTGGCGAAGCTTGTCCAACATCAACGCGTTCTGTGCGAACGCCCGGACAACCGGGATGCCCGTGCCCGGGCGCCCGCCCCCCTCAGTTTCCGAGCCGTTCGCGCCTCTTATGAAGAGGAATCGCGACCCCCGCAAGAATGCGGTCCGATTGGCGGCGGTAGTCATCGAGGAATTCGGAACCGTTGGGAGCGAGAGAAGCGCTCACGATTTCGTGGGCGAACCGGGCGCCCCGGTTCCGGGACCAACAATCGGGCGCTGCGGAATACTGCGTGACACACATCACATCGAGCCGGACTGGAAGCCAGTAGGGTCCGGCCATCAATTCCACCCCGTTTCGGAGGCCTCCCATGAGGAAGCTTGTTCTGATCGCCGCGATGCTGATGGCCAGCGCATCCGCGCATGCCGGCAACTTCTCGTTCAATGTCGAAGGCCAGAAGGTTCAGGTGCAAATCCCGCGCGGCTGCTCGTCGCTGTCGTGCATCAACGTCACCGCGCCCGGCCTGACGGACAAGTTCAACAAGGACGACAGCTCGTCCAGCACCACCGCAACGGCCCCGGCTCCCGCCCAGGCTCCCGCGCCGGCTCCGGCCGCTGCGCCGCAAATCGTTGCTCCAGCTCCGGCTCCCGCACCCGCCCTTGCGGCTGCCCCGCCGGCCGCCAGTAACAAAGTGACCCTGCTGCCGTCGCCGACGGACAACAGCGCGGCACCCGCCCTTTCCGCTCCGCCGCTGCCCGAGTTGACCGCTCCCGCGCCGGCTCCGATCGCGGCGCCCGCCCCGGCTGCCGCCATTGCTCCGGCTCCGACCCAGATGGCGGTGGCGGCTCCCGCTCCGGTGGCAGCTCCGGCTCCGGCGCCTGCGACCAACTCGCCGATCGGCCTTTGGATGGCCGAAAAGAACGAAGGCAAGGTCGTCATCGAAGCTTGCGGCAACAATCTCTGCGGCTGGGGCATCGAGAAGGACGGCTCGAAGAGCGCCAAGATGGTCCTGATCAACATGAAGCCGAGCGGCGAAAAGTGGGTCGGCCGCGTGCACGACACCCGCGGCGGCGGCACCTACGATTCCAACATCCAGCTGCGTGGCAGCGACAAGCTCCGCGTCACGGGTTGCATGATGATGTTCTGCCAGGGCCAGACCTGGACCCGGATTCAGTAATTTCGCAGCCCATTCAAAGTTCGTCCCCCGACTTGAGCCCCGCCACGGCGGGGCTTTTTTCGTTGTGATTTCAGGCCACGACGCAGGCCGCGTTCCCATAGCCGGCCTTTGGGACCGGCGGGCATGACACACCGGGGATGACCCGTTTCTCGGAAATATTAAATCGGCCAATGGCTTAACCCCCGCCGACCGTCGGCCCGGCCCTGCCACCTCACACAAAAACAGCCAAGCCGTTGATTTGGCTTCGGTCTCTGTGTGACGCCCTGCACAGTCAGGGAACCTTAACCGTGAGATCGTGGGTCATCAGATTGAGGGGGGACCTACCAATGGCTCAGACAATGAAAACGGCTCAGGCGGCACTTCTGGCTCTGCTCTCGGCAGGCTGGATCATCGGAACTCCGGCAGCGGCGGCGGCGCCGTTCGACGGTTCCTGGACGGTGAAGATCGAGTCGCGCTCGGAGGCCTGCAAGAGCGGGTCGCTGCCGATCGAGGTCAAAGACGGCAGGATCGTCTCCAGCAGCCCGGTCGTGAACGTGTCGGGCCAGGTCGGCAACGGCGGGGGCCTCAAGGTTGTGGTCGGCGACGGCCTCCGCAAGGCGAACGGCTCGGGCAAGCTCACCGCGAGCACCGGCTCCGGCACCTGGAGCGGCGGCGGCGGCATCTGCTCCGGCACCTGGGTCGCGGAGCGCAACTAAGAATGTCATGCGCGGGCGGCGTTCGATGAACACGCCCTCGCATCCTGATCGGGAAACGTATTGAGTGCCCGATCGGGGTGGCCGGGTTGAGACGCGAACGAGCGCCGGCGTCCCCCGGAGCTCCCCGGCCATGACGGATAACTTCTAGCCCACCCCGTTCGCGCGAGCCCCGAATGACGGCTCACACCAGCCGCTGAATCGCCGCCGCCGTTTCGCGCGGCTTCTCCAGTTGCACGAGGTGGCCGGCCTCGGGGATCGACACCAGTTGCGCGCCCTTGATCAGCCGCTTGAACTCGTGCGCGTAGACGGGCGACACCACCCTGTCGCTGTCGCCCCACACCAGGATCGTCTTCGCCTTCACGCGGTAGAGCCGCTCGGACAAACCCCGCTCGGGAATCGGAAACAGCAGGCGTCCCGCCATGCCGAGCTGACGCGCGTTGGTGACCAGAAAATTCTGCAGGAATTTCGGATCGTCGAGCGCGAGCCCGGTGGTCAGGCGCGCCTTGCCAGCTTCCTCGTCGTGAAACAGCAGCGCCGGCATTTCATAAGGAAGCTTGGTGAAGATGTCGGCGACCGGATGATCGTCGAGCCAGAGGCCCGACGGCGCGATCAGCGCCATGCGCGAGACCTCGTTCGGGCACACCGCCGCCATTTCGGCGGCGATCATCCCGCCCATCGAATGGCCGACGAGGATCGGATCTTTCAGACCGAGCGCATCGACCACGTCGAGGGTGTGCAGCGTGAAGTCGAGCATGTCGCGAATCTCGTGACACTCCTCGCTGTCGACATAGCCCGGAACCAGCGGCGCGTAGACGTGAAAACTCTCCGCAAGCTTCGCCAGGAACGGATCGTCGGCAGCGATGCCGCCGGCGCCGTGCAGAAACACCAGCGGCTGGCCCTTGCCGCCTTCGAAGTAGCGGACGGGTGCGCGGTGGGTCTTGATGGTCTTCAGTTGCATAGTTGCTTCCTCAGCACTCGGCTTCTTCTTCCCTCCCCTCGTGGGAGAAGGGAAAGTGGCTATGCCGTCACGCGTGAAACAGCTTCTGCCGCATCGCGATCGGAGGGGAGCCGGCCGGCTGCGACACGCTGCTTCATCGGCTTGCACCAGAAGCGGCCGTCGTCGGCGAACTCCGGGAACATGTTGCGCAGCTTCGGCAGCACCTTTTCGCCGAACAGCTTCGTCGAATACATACACTTCTCCTTCGGCATGTTGCCGACATGCATGAGGCAGAAGATGTTGCCGACGTGCAACGATCTGATCAGGTCCTCCATACGCTGGCGCACCGTCTCCGGCGAGCCCGCAATCACGTGGCCGCCGTCGATCAAATCCTTCCAGGTCAGTTTGGAATAGCCCGCGCGCGGCGGCGCGTATTGCGACAGCGCGCCGGTCTGGATGGTCTTGATGGTGCGATAGCCCGGCGCATCGGCAAAGCCCGCATAGACGTGCAGACAGCGGTTGTAGAAGTAGAGGATGTGCTCCGAATAGAGCCGCTCGGCCTCCTCGTCGCTCTCGGCGACGCAAATGGTTTGCGCAAAACCTGCGCGATAGGGTGACGTATCCGGCGCGCCGCGCTCGGCGACGCGATCCCAGTAGCCCTTCATCAGCGCCTGCGCGCGGATGTAGCCGGAAAACGACAGGTAGGAATACGAATAGGTGTTGTCGATGCAGAAGTCGTAGGTCTCGACCGAGCCGCCGCCAGGAATATGGATCGGCGGATGCGGCTGCTGGATCGGCCGCGGCCAGAGATTGACGTAGCGCAGTTTTGTATAACGGCCGTTGAAGGCGAACGGCTCGCGCGTGGTCCACGCCTTGATGATCAGGTCGTGCGCTTCCTGATACTTCTCGCGCGTCAGCGACGGGATCTGGCCGTAGCAATAGTTGGTGTCCATCGAGGTGCCGACCGGGAAGCCGGCGACCAGCCGTCCTCCGGAGATGCAGTCGAGCATCGCGAACTCTTCGGCGACCCGCACCGGCGGATTATAGAGCGCGATCGAATTGCCGAGCACGACCAGCGCCACGTCCTTGGTGCGGCGCGCAAGCCCGGCCGAAATGATGTTCGGCGACGGCATGATGCCGTAGCCGTTCTGGTGATGCTCGTTGACGCCGATGCCGTCGAAGCCGACGGTTCCGGCATATTCGAGCAGGTCCATGTAGGTGTTATAGACCTCGTGGCTCTTCTCGGGATCGAACAGCGCCTGATCGATGTCGACCCACACCGAGCGGTTCTTCTCCCGGAAATCATCCGGCAGATAAGGCCACGGCATCAGGTTGAACCAGGTGAACTTCATGGCGCGTTCTCCACTTCAGTCGTTTGGCAGCCGCATTCGAAGGCGCGGTTTTGTCGAATGATAACGTGCAATGGAATGATGGATAGGGCTTTGTTGCGCGTGGCCTATGCGCGCCTTTCCGTCGTCCCCGCGAAAGCGGGCACCCGACCCCGAACCTCAAGCTTAAGGTCGCTGGCAACCCCACCCATTGCCCGGCACACGGCGTATGGGTCCGCGCTTTCGCGGGGACGACAACCTACTCGAAATCCTCGTCCCGCAATTCGATCGGCGCGCCATGCGGGGTGCGGTCGGCGGCGTGGTCCCAGGCGTCGCGGTATTTGTGCAGCATTTCGCGCGACACCACGTGCTTTTGCGCCACCAGATTCTCCAGCGTCGCGAGCCAGTGCCGGTAATAGGTTTCGCCGGTATCGGGATCGCCGGCCGCCTGCGCGCGCTTGATTTCGTCGGCGAGCGCGGACGCCCACTCCTTCCAGGTGAACAGGCCTTTCTGATGCAACGCCAGCGCCATCGCAAAGGCCTGAGCTTCCCACGGCTCGCGGAACACCGGTCCGTCGGCGTCGCGCGGCACGCCGGGAACGGCGATCGCGGCATGCATGGCGGCGCGCGGATCGAGCGCCATCAGACCGTCTCCAGGTAGGATTCCCACGCGTCAACCGAAACCTTGACGGTCGGATCGGCATCCGCACCCCACAGCTCGGGTCCGGCGAAGCACACAGTGTACAGCCACTGCGGGTTCTCGCCCTGCCCGAGCGAGTTGGTGTCGGGAAACACATGGGCCCCGTGCACCAACTCGATGGTGCCGACATGGTCGCGAACGTAGCGCGGCAATCGCGTGTGTGTCGGCGGGTTGATGTTTTTCATGCGTACGCGATCGCCGATCGCGTACAACGCCGGCGCCACGGGATCGCGTTCGGTCGGACCGCCCCGGTGCAGCATCGCCCGGACGTTGTCCGCGCTGAGCGTGCTGACGTCGCGCTTGGGCGGCACAAGCGATTTGCCCTGCTCGATTTCCTGCGGCGAGACGAGGCGCCGCTCGACCATCAGCTTCTCGAGGCCGGCGAGCCATATCTGGTAGTAGCTCTTGCTCAGATAATCCGCATGCGAGCGGTTCTCGCGCGCAAAACGCGACATGTCGATGTTCCAGCCGCCCGGCCGCGACATCGCCAGCGTCAGCGCAAACGCGCGCTTCTCCCATTCCGCATGAAACACGGGCTCATCCGGCTCCGGCTCCACCGGGCCGAAGCCTTTCACGCCGCCCATGTCCTGCGCACCGTCCATCAGAGCATGATCCCGAAAAGTGGGAACCGGTTTTCGGACCAGATCACGCTCATTTAAGAATCCTTCCCCGGCCGCTTCGGCAAACCGGTGCCGATCATGCTGTCGCGCGTGACGAGGTCGGCGAGCTTCTCTTCGCTCCAGCCTTCGGTGCCTTCGGGCCGCATCGGCAGCACGATGTAGCGGATCTCGGCCGTCGAATCCCAGATGCGAATGTCCGTATCCGCTGGTAGCTCGAAGCCGAAGTCGCGCAGCACACCACGCGGATCGGCGACCGCGCGCGAGCGATAGGGCGCGGATTTATACCAGACCGGCGGCAGGCCGAGCACCGGCCACGGGTAGCAGGAGCACAGTGTGCAGACGACCATGTTGTGGGTGGTCGGCGTGTTCTCCAGCGCTATGATGTGTTCACCCTGGCGGCCGGCATAGCTCAGTTCGGCGATCGCCGGCGTTGCATCGTCCAGGAGCCGCTTGCGGTAGTCGGGATCGTTCCAGGCGCGGGCAACGACGCGGGCGCCGTTGCGCGGGCCGACCTTCTTCTCATAGGTCTCGATCAAGAGATCGAGCGCCGCGGGATCGACGTAGCCCTTCTCGGTCAGCAACGTCTCCAGCGCGCGCACGCGCAGGTCGGTTTCCGAAAGTTCGGAATGCTCGTGGTCGTGCTCGTGGTCGTGTCCGCTCATGGGCGGAAGGATAGCCCCGCCAAAGCGGCGATGTCGAGGCGGCTAGTTGCCGTTCGGCTGCCGCAGCGACTCCCAGAAATCCCAGATCAGCAGCCCCACCACCGCGACGCAGATGATGATCAGCGGGACGGCCTTGATCCACCAGAGCATGATGCCGAGAAAGGCGATGACGCCCGTGACGCCGATCAATCCGGTGATGAAATTGGTCATCTCTTCCTCGCCTTGACGCGACCCGCGCTGGACTTCGCCGCCTTGCCGCCGCGCCCGAGTGTTTTGACAAGCCAGTTGGCCGTGCGCAAGAGCCGGGCATCGTTGCCGCGGCGACCGACCAGCTGGACGCCGATCGGCAGGCCCTTTTCGGAGCTGAGCAGCGGCAGGGTCACTGCCGGCGTGCCGAGCCAGGTCCACAGCGTGCAGAACACCGGGTTGCCGGTCGCGTCGAGCCCGCGAGGCGCCGGCCCCGGTGCCGCGGGCGTGAGGATCGCATCGTACTCGTCGAACACGCCGTCCAGCATCTGGCCAAGGCGCGGGCTGCCGGCGAGCGCCGCGGCGTAGTCGACGGCGGCAACCTTGCGCCCGCGCTCGATCTGCGCGCGCAACGCCGCACTCAGGGACTCCCTGCCCTGTTCGAAGTCGCGATGCAGGTTGTGCGCCATTTCGACTTCCATGATCGTACGATGCATGTCGATGGCGCGGTCGAAGCTCTCGCCGATCTCCACCTCGGTCACGTGTTCGCCCAACGCCTCGACCAGTTCCGCAAACGCTGCGGTCGTCACCTTTTCGGCGTGCTTCCACGCAGGCGAGCGCACGAAGGCGAAGCGCGGCGGCAGCGGCGGTGCGCTCACCGCGACCTCGGCCAGCGGCGGCCGCGCAATGGCGCGCGTATCGGGATCGTCTTCATCCAGTCCGGCCATCACTTCGGCGAGCAGCGCTGCATCGGCGACGCTGCGCGCGAACACGCCGACATGATCGAGCGCGCGCGACAGCAGCAGCGCGCCGCTGCGCGGGATGAGCCCGTGGGTCGGCTTGAAGCCGACCACGCCGCAGAAGGCTGCGGGCCTGATCACGCTGCCGTTGGTTTGCGAGCCGATCGCGCCCGGGACCATCAGTGCCGCAACGGCCGCAGCAGAACCGCTCGACGATCCGCCCGGCGTATGATCGCGGTTGTGCGGGTTCCGGGTCTTGCCGGGACTGAAGTAGGCGTACTCGGTCGTCACCGTCTTGCCGAGAATGACGGCGCCCGCCGCACGCAGGCGAGCGACGGCGGCGGCATCGCGGCGCGGTGTCCGGCCCGCCCACAGTTTCGATCCGAATTCCGTCGGCATGTCGGCGGTGTCGAAGATGTCCTTGATGCCGACCGGCACGCCGTGCAGCGGACCTGTCGGCTTGCCGCGGCTGCGATGATCGTCGGCGGCTTCGGCCTGGGCCATCGCATACTCGCGGTCGAGGAACGCCCACGCGCCGACCTCACCATCCACTTCATCGATGCGTTTGATGCAGTCGGCAACGAGCTCGGCCGATTTCATCCGCCCGTCGCGAATGCCGGCCGCGGCTTCGGTGGCGCCGAGGGCAGCGAGGCTCATCTTGCGGCGACTTTCAAATTTCGGGCACTGGCGTCCGTCACAGCTTAGACCAGTAATCCGGCAGCCACAGCGCCATGCCCGGGAAGATGTACATCAGCACCATGAAGGCGACCACGATCCAGATGTAGGGCATCACGCCGGAGAAGATCTGGTTGATCGTCACGTGCGGCGGCGCGACGCCCTTGAGATAGAACGGTGCCATCGCCACCGGCGGCGACAGGAACGAGGTCTGCAGATTGAGCGCGACCATGACGCCGAAGAACAGCGGATCGATGCTGAACTGCTTCAGGAGCGGCATGAAGATCGGCAGGAAGATGATGATGATCTCGGTCCATTCCAGCGGCCAGCCCAGAATGAAGATGATGGCCTGTGCCAGGATCATGAAGCCCCACGACGGCAGGCCGAGGCCGACGACGAACTGTTCGATATAGGCTTGCCCGCCGAGCAGTGCGAACGCCGAGGAGAAGATCGCCGAGCCGACGAACAGCCAGCACACCATCGCGGTGGTGCGGGAGGTGAGGAATACCGACTCCCGCAGCTTTTCCATGGTGAAGGAATTGTTCGGCATCAGTATCAACAGAAACGCGATTGTCAGGACCGCGAAGGCGACGAGGATGCCGGCGACATACGGCACTCCGAAGTAGCGGACACCTATCAGCCAGAGGATCAGCGCTGTGCCAGCAACCACATATCCCCGCAGGATGAGCAGGTTGTAGCTTTTGGAATAGTCAGCGCCATAACCGATCGCCAGCATCAGCGCGCCGAAGGCGCCGATCGCGGCCGACTCGGTCGGTGTGGCAAGCCCTGCGAAGATTACCGCCAGCACGACGAACGTAAGAATCGTCAGCGGCATGAAGGAGATCATGAGCTCGTAGAGCACGGCACCGATCGGCGCGGTACGCTCCTCCTTCGGCAGCATCGGCGCGAGGTGCGGTTTCCACATCGCCAGCGCGATGATGTAGACGATGTAGGCTGCGGTCAGTCCGAAGCCGGGGATGAAGGCGGCGAGATAGAGCTTGATCGGCGAGACGCCCGCGGTCGCAGCGTAGAGGATCAGCATCACGCTCGGCGGAATCAGGATGCCGAGAGTGCCGCCGGCGCAGATGACACCGGTCGCGAGCTTGTTGTCGTAGCCGGCACGCAGCATGGCCGGCAGCGCCAGCAGGCCCATCAGGACGACGACGGCGCCGACGATACCCGATGCGATGCCCCACAGCGCACAGACGATCATCGTCGCCACCGCCAGCGATCCGGGCAGCCAGCCGATCGCCAGCTGCAGCGAGCGGAACATCCGGTCGAGAATGTTGGCGCGATCGATGATGTAGCCCATGAAAGTAAAGACAGGCACCGAGATCAGGATGTCGTTCGACGCCACCTCGAAGGTCTTCTGCACCAGCAACGTGAAGACGCGATTGGCGAAGACGTCCTGGCCGGGAATGAAGTAGGCGTAGAAGCCGAAGCTGACGCCCATCGCCATCAGCGTGAAGGCGATCGGGAATCCCAGCATGATCATGAAAATGAACATGATCAGCATTGAGATGCCGATTTGGGGATCGGTCATGCCTCAGGTCCCCTTGCGCGCGGGATCGGGCTGCCCGCCATGCTCGGCGAGATACTGCTGCTCGTGCAGGATGACGGTCTCCATCTCTTCCACGTCATGCAGCCGCTGCGGCCACTCGCCGGTGCGAATGCAGAGGATGCAGCGGATGATCTCGGCGATGCCCTGGATCAGCAGCAGCGCGCCGGCGATCGGAATCAGCGCTTTCAGCGGGAACACTGGAATGCCGGCTGGGCTGAAGATCGACACTTCCTTGAAGCGGATCGACATTGCGGCGTAGTTCCAGCCCGAATAGATCAGCGCCAGCACGCCCGGAAGAAAGAACAGGAAATAGAGTACGAGATCGATCGTGGCCTGCCGTCGCGGCGCCCATTTGCGATAGATGAAATCGCCGCGCACGTGACTGTTGCGCGACAACGCATAGGCGCCGGCCATCAGAAACAGCGCGCCATAGGTAATGTAGCTGAAATCGAAGGCCCAGGTCGTCGGCGCGTTCAGCGCGTAACGAACGAAGACCTCATAGGTCACGCCCATGCTCAGGACCAGGATCAGCCAGGCGAACGACTTGCCGACCCAGGTGCTGAGCGAATCGATGAAGAAAAGGAACCTGGTCATCAGATCCCGGCTCCCGTCGGCGAACCCATTTTTGTCCCCCACTAAAACTCGGGCGGCGCCAGCGGCGCCGCCCGGTTGTCTATATCAGCAGCGAAGCGCCGCGAAGCACCGCGAAGCCGATCAGATCTTCAGCACGCCCGGGAAGTGATGATCGAACGCGCCGCGATAATCGGTCGAATTGTTCATGCCGTAATAGACGACCCGCCGCACCCAAGCCTTCTGCGAATCCATCACCTTCTTCATGAACGGGTCCGCCGCGAGCTGCGCGATCAGACCGTCCCAAGCCTTGATCTGCGCGTCGAACACCGACTTCGGCGTCCTGATCACGTTGACCTTGTCCTTCGTGATCAGCTCCTGCAGGTCCTTCGAGTAGTAGTCCATCGCCTTCCATTCGTTGGCCGAGGACACCGCCTCTGCGGCGTATTGCAGGATCGCCTTGTGCTCCGCCGGGAGCGCGTCGAACTTGCCCTTGTTGAACATGATCTCGAAATATTCGGTCGCCTGATGATGGCTGCCCATCATGTAGTTCTTGGCGACGTCCTGCGCGCCGAAGCGCCGGTCCGAGGTCGGGTTGTTGAACTCGAAGCCGTCGATGACGCCGCGCTCCATCGCGGGCACGATTTCGCCGCCGGGCAGCTGCGCGACCGAGGCGCCCATCGCCTGGAACAGGTCGGCGGCGAGGCCGACGGTGCGATA
>Ga0190271_10001364_pt1 | contig 13843 bp, 12 predicted proteins | sample Popmic356T_FD_133747 | JGI IMG/M metagenome (GOLD analysis project Ga0190271, IMG submission 133747) | Populus adjacent soil microbial communities from riparian zone of Weber River, Utah, USA - 356 T | ecosystem: Environmental > Terrestrial > Soil > Riparian zone | place: USA: Utah | collected...
GCTGACGCGTCATGGCATCGAGGTCGTGTTGGTCGCGGGCGAACAATGCTGTGGCGCGCTTACGCATCACATGGGCAACGATCGCGACGCGCTTGCGCGCGCGCGCGCCAACATTGACGCCTGGATCGCGGAGGCCGATCGCAATGGTCTCGACGCTATCCTGATCACGACGTCCGGCTGCGGAACCGTGATCAAGGACTACGGCTACCTGCTGCGCGAAGATCCGGCCTACGCAGCAAAGGCGCAACGCGTATCCGCATTGGCGAAGGACATCAGCGAGTACGTCGCGGAACTCGATCTGTCCTTCCCTGAGACATGCAGCGATCTCGTCGTCGCGTATCACGCGGCATGTTCGCTACAGCATGGACAAAAGATTCTGCGTGCGCCGAAAGAATTGCTTTCCAAAAGTGGTTTCGTGGTGAAAGATGTGCCTGAGGGTCATTTGTGTTGCGGTTCGGCAGGCACCTACAACATCCTGCAGCCCGACATTGCGGAGAGATTGCGCGAGCGGAAGGTCTCCAACATCGCAAGCCTGAAGCCGGACGTCATTGCCGCCGGCAACATCGGATGCATGATGCAGATCGCCGGCGCGACGGATGAGCGGGGAAATCTGCTTCCGGTGGTGCACACGATCGAGCTTGTGGACTGGGCAACAGGAGGGCCGAAGCCAGATATCGAAAGAGCTTTGAAGCGAAGACAGGATGCGCGCGATCGCGAGGGACAAGACCAGGCTCGGGGACAAGTCCATGCATGATGGCGCGAGGAGCAGGGGCAGAGCGCGGTCGGGGAGGCTTTGGTCGAAAAGGCTTTAGTCGAATACGGATCGGCGGCAACAGGAGGACGTTGAATGGCTAAGAAGTCGAAGAAGAAGTCGAAGGCGAAGAAATCCAAGAAGGCCAAAAAGGTCGTCGCGAAAAAGAAGAAGGGCGCAAAGAAAGTCGCCAAGAAAGTCGCGAAGAAGGCTGCGAAGAAATCTGCAAAGAAGGCTGCGCCTGCCAAGAAGGCGGCAAAGAAGAAGGCCGCTCCGCGCAAGCCGAAGCCGGCACCTGCACCCGCTGCTGACGCGGCACCGCCGGCTGCGAGCTGGAGCGCACCACAGATGGGCGGCAGCGACTCGGGCGACGAGACCCACAGCTAGCGTACGTGCCGTGCACTGCCTGCTGATGCGCAGGAGGACACTCGGGACCGCGTGACCAGCCGGGTTGCGCGGTCCCTGGCTTTTGGAGGTCCTCGTTTGAAGGGGACTCGAATCAGCTCCGGAGGCAGTGGAAAAGCGCCGCCTTTGCATCTCGGTTGCCGTGTGCCGGTCCCGTTACGGCGTCAAAATTGTGACCGGGATGTCACACTCTCTGACAAGATTTCCTGCAAGGCCCCGTAAAGTACTGAAACGCCTAAAAAGGCGGCATTTGCTCCCGTTTTTTGCTTCACCCAACGAGTTTGCCGTCCCAAATTGGGCCCATCGCAGGTCGTTGTGCGGCCAAAGTGATCGGGGCGCCTTGGGGGTTTCCCGGAAGTTCAGTAGCCGCCCTACCTGATCAACGGGGATCAAAATGAAGAAGCTTGGTTTGACAATCGCCGCAGTCCTCGCGCTCGGCACCTCGGCCTACGCCGCCGATATGAAGATGCCGCTGAAGGCCCCGCCGGTGCCGGTTGTGGTCTCGCCATGGGATTTCGCGTTCGGCGCGTCGATCACCAACGACTACCGTTTCCGCGGCGTCGCCCAGTCGAATCGCCAGCCGTCGGTCGCGGCCTACTTCGAGCCGCGCTACAACATCAACGACTCGCTGCAGCTTTACGCCGGTGTTGGCGGAGCCAGCATCTCGCTGCCGAACCGCGCCGCTGCCGAAATAGACATCTACGGCGGTATCCGGCCGACCTTCGGCGCGGTCGCATTTGATTTCGGCGTGTTCGGATATCTGTATCCGGGCGGGACCTGCTACTACGGCGCACCGGTCGATACCGCCGGCGTACCATTGAGCGCCCAGTGCGCGCTCAATGTCATTTTGCCGAGCGGCAACGTGATCAAGAAGGACCTGAGTTTCTTCGAAGTGTACGGCAAGGCCTTGTGGACCATCACCGACCAGTGGGCGCTCGGCGCGAACTACTTCTACACCCCGTCGTTCCTGAATTCGGGCGCGGACGGCAACTACGTGTCGGGTACCGTGAAGTGGACGGCGCCTTCGACGCTGCTACCGATGGGCCTGGGCCTGTACCTTTCGGGTGAGTTCGGCCGCCAGTTCCTCGGAACGTCGGACTCGTTCTACGGCACTGGCATCGCCTCTCCGCTCGGTGGCGGGCCGTTCCCGTTCGGCATCAACTACCGCGACTACAACACCTGGAATGCCGGCATCGGTTTCACCTACAAGGTGTTCACGCTCGACCTGCGCTACTCCGGCACCGATCTGAACAAGGGTGACTGTAATGCATTCACCAGCGATCAAACCGCGACGTTCACTGGCTCGTTCACGCCGATCAATCCGGGCGGATTCGGTTCGAAGTGGTGCGGCCAGGCGTTCATTGCCAAGTTCTCGGCGGACTTGGTTGCCTCTCAGCACCTGAAGTAAACACCGGCGAAGACACTGAAACCCAAGGGCGGCAGGACAACTGCCGCCCTTTTTTCTTGACCGCGCCGTGCATTGGCTATGTGACCGGGATGAGTGGGGAATGGACGTAGCAACGGTGCAGGCTGTGTGCGCGTGAAGGTGCCTCGCCAGGTTTTGCTGTCCGCCATCCTTTGCAGCGCAGGTTGCGCCATCGCCATCTACATCATGGAAAACTCGTCGGCGCTGGCTGCCTATCCGATGGCGGCCATTCCGTTCGCAACCTCGATCGTGCTGGTCATCAGCCAACCCGGCGTCGCCCCGAAGCAGCCGCGCGCATTGATCGGTGGCCACCTGTTGTCTGCCCTCGTCGGGCTGTTGGTTCTGGCGGCGACCGGTCCAGGTCCCGTTGCCGCAGCTTTTGCTGTCGGCCTCGCGGTGCTGGCGATGGTGCTGAACGATACGTTGCATCCGCCGGCCGGTATTAACCCGCTGCTCGTGGTGGCCGGCAATCTGCCGTGGTCGTTCCTTGGAGTGCCGGTGCTGGTCGGCTGGCTGATGCTTGCGGCCTTCGCGCTGATCTGGCACCGGCTCGTACTGCGGCAGCCCTGGCCGGAGCGCTGGCTGTAACGGTGACGGTCAGCCGGTCACCGTGAACTGATTGCCCTCGCGCACGAACACGACATTGCGATTGTGGAATTCGCGCAACGTTGAGCGATGGCCGATCGAGACGAAGGTCGTGGTGGGGAGCCGTTCGTGCAGGAGGTGGTAAAGCGCAGCCTCGGAAGGTTCGTCGAGCGAAGCAGTCGCCTCGTCGAGGAACAGATATTGCGGCTTGTGCAGCAGGGCCCGCGCAAGGCCAAGCCGCTGCTGCTCGCCGAGCGAGAGCATCCGGTTCCAGTGTGCCTGCTCATCGAGCCGTCCGGCCAGCGCAGGTAGTCCGACCGCATTCAGCGCATCGGTCAGTTCGCTCGCAGTGAAAGCATCGTTTGAACCGGGATAGGCGATGGCGCCCCTCAGTGCGCCGACCGGGAAGTACGGCCGCTGCGGCAGCATCATCAGCGTGGAATTCGCCGGTACCGCGATCGAGCCTTTGCCGAAAGGCCAGATGCCAGCTATGGCGCGGAATAGCGTCGATTTCCCGGAGCCGGATGGTCCGGTCACCAACACGCGCTCGCCGCGTTGAACGGAGAGGCCGTTCGCCGTGACCAGCGGCTGCCCGTCCGGCAACTGCAACGCCAGGTCGTTGATGCCGACCGCGCCGTCGGGTGAGGGCGTCAATTGAACCAGGTCCTGCCGGCCGGTAAGCGCCCGCGCAGTGGCGATCTGCGTCTCGAAACCGTCGAGACGCGCGACGACCGCGCGCCATTCGGCAAGCGTTCGGTAGGTCGAGACGAAGAACGAGAGTGCACCCTGCACACTGCCGAAGGCTGAGGCAGTCTGCATCAGGCCGCCAAGTTGCACCTTTTCGGCGAAATAGGCCGGGGCGACGAGGACAAATGGAAAGACTACTGACGCCTGCGAGTAGCTTGCTGTGAAGGCCGTCAGTCGCTTGGTCCGGGTCATGATCTGCAGCCAGTTTTCGACTACGCGCGCAAACCGCTCGAGCAGGCGCTGCCGCTCCGCCTCGTCGCCGCGGAGCAGCGCGATCTGTTCGGAATTCTCGCGCGTACGAACAAGATTGAAGCGGAAATCGGCTTCGAACCGCTGCTTAGTGAAGTTGAGCGCGACCAGTGGCTTGCCGATCCAGTGGGTGAAAAATGTCCCCGCGACGGCGTAGATCAAGGCGGCCCACACGAGATAGCCGGGGATCGTATAATCAACGCCACCGATGACAAGCGGCGCGGCGGTGGACAAGCCCCACAGGATGATGACGAAAGACCCCAGCGTGACGGTCGAACTCAACAGGCCGATGCCGATCGACAGGGTTCGCTCTACGAACTGCTCGACGTCTTCGGTGAGGCGCTGGTCCGGGTTGTCCGCGGCGTCGCCCGTGAGTTGCATGCGGTAGTGGTTGGCGTCCAGCAGCCAATCGCCGAGATAGCGCTGCGTCAGCCATCTGCGCCAGCGGATCTGCAGCCACTGGTTCAGGTAGAGTTGATAGACCGCAAGCACGATATAGATCGCTGCAAGCACCGAGAAGTAGGCCAGTTCGTAGACGAAGTTGTCCCAGTTGCGCTCCTGCAGCGCGTTGTAGAAGCGGTTATTCCACTGATTGATCAGCACCGTGATGGCGACAATCGCCAGTTCGATGGTAATCACCGCAGTTAGCAGTATCCGCCCGGGCCACTTGTCGTCCGAGCGAAAGTAGGGCGCAGCGATGCGCCACACGATCGCAAGCGTCGAGCTGATATTTTTCACAGGCGCTGTCTCCGCAAAATCGCCGGCGCGCGGCCGGCGTAGTCAAAGTCGGGCGCAAGCTCGCAGATTTGCGGCGCTGCGTCATCACGTTCGCTGGGGAAACCGCTCAAGATTGCGGAGATTTAATTGCCGAGTTGTGATGGTTCGCGGCTGCGGAGGCACGTTGGCGTCTGTCAAGACTGTTCAGCCCGCCACAGTCGAACTAAAACCGCGCGGGATGTGACGGAGGCTTGCTTGCGGCGATTTCTGTCGGTGACGGGTTGCGGTCTGGCGCTTGCGCTTGCTGCGAGCAGTGCTGGCGTGTCATTTGCGCAGGACGGATTTCCGTTCGGCTCGGAACTGACACTGGACGCCGCGCCGATGCGTGGCTCGAAGCGGATTCCCAATCTAGAGATCGGCCCCAACGGCGACGTCATCATTGAATTGTGGTGCAAGGGCGCGCGTGGCCAGTTCGCGATAGCGAACGACACGATCGTGTTCGTGCCCGGTCCGGTCGACGATCGTAGTTGTCCGGCAGACCGCGCAGCCGCAGACGACGCACTGCTGGCGGCGCTCGCGGATGCCGCGACCTGGCGGCGGCAGGGCGACACGCTCGTGCTCGCCGGCTCGCGCCAGCTCCGCTTCCGGCTGCACGCGAACTGAATTTCATGCGCGTCCTGCCGGCCTACCGGCCGGAACTACTTCCCGCCAAGAATATCATCCGCGCAGGCCTGTCCCGCCTGGATCGCGCCGTTGTAGCCGCCGAAGCCGGCGTAGCACGAGGCGAGATGGAGCCCGTCGATCACTGTGCCTGGTGAACGCACTTCGCCAGCCGCGGGCGGACTAGGCGCGAATCCGTAGGCTGCGCCATCCGGCGCGTTGAGATAGCTCACCATCGAACTCGCCGTGTTGAACGACGAGGCGACGATCGCATCCTTCAATCCGGGATAGACTCCGTCCAGATACGCAACGATCGCCTCCTGCCAGCGTGCGCGTTTGGCGGTATAGACCGGGCGTTCGACACCGCTCCAGTTGCTCAGGCGGTCCGTGCCCACAACCGAGACGATGTAAGGCTGCGTCGGCACGCCGGAGTCGATGGCAGAATAGTTGACGATCGAAACCGGCGGCATCTGCGTGCCTGGCTCGCTTGCGAACAGCGCAGTGCCCCTGGCATAATCGGCGAGAGTAGCCATCCAGCCGGGTAGCAACTGCGTCGAGTACGCCGAGAGTCCGATTTCGTCCGGCTTCCGTGAGAGACCCAGCGTCAGCGCAAACAGCGACACCGACGAGGCACGGCCGGCATAGCTTTTCGACAGCTTCGCTCCGGCCAGGCCGGGCAACAACGACGCCGTAATTCCCGGAGCCGCGTTGCTGATAATGCAGTCGGCCTCCACGGTCTGCGGATCGCCGCCCGCTTTGGCGATATGCGTGATCGAGTTGGCGCGCCCGCCGTCGCCGGTGCCGATGCCGGTGACCACCCGGCGCAACGCGACCGCGCAACCTTCGCTGCGCAGGATTGTCCGCGCAAGTGCGCTCGAGAGACGCTGCGATCCCGTCTTCACATAGCGGCCGCCGCTCTGCAGGTAACCGCCCTGTGACGCAGCAAAGAAAATCCACCACAGCGTTGCCGGATCGTCGTGATAATGCCAGAGGTTACCGGCGAGCGCGCATTTCACCGCTTCGTTACGGCCGAAAGCGGTTTCGAATTTGTCCGCAAGCGACATCTCCCAGTCGCGCTGTTGCGGCAACGCCGCCTTCAGCGCGTCAAGGCTGTCCAGCGGGTTGCGAAATTTTCCTTCCGCGGCAAGCCGGCCCGCGGCGCCGGCGATGCTTTCCATCTCGCTCAGGGTCGCCGCGATCGCTTCGCGTGCATCGGGAAAGCGCGCCGTCAGTGCGTCGCGCGCAGCGGCGAAGCCCGGCGGCAGCATAAACGGCTCGCGCAGCGGCCCGCCGCGAGCCTCGAAGATCCCGCCGGTCGGAATCCACTCGACCTTGTCGAGTGCGCCGGCGCGTGTCAGCGCGCGATGCTTTGGATCGCGCACGTCCTCGGGGCCGCTGGTCTTGTGCAGCGAGGCCTCGATGAACAGATCGCCTGCCTTGTAGCTCGACGCGGCACCGCCGACCGAATTGCCGCGCTCGATCACCAGCACCTTGCGGCCTTCGCGCGCCAGGATTGCGCCGGCCGTCAGCCCGCCGAGGCCGGCTCCGATCACCACCACATCATAGCGCGCCATTAACATTTCCCAGTTTCGCGGGCCGCCTCAATCAAGGCGGCCCGTTCTTTGCCGGGACATACTGCCAAGTCAATGACCTTGGCCAAACGCGGTTACGCTATTTCCAGACGGAGCGGTCGGAATCCCAGCGTTGCGCGCGGAACAGCTGCGCCAGTGCCGCGAGCATCTGCTCGTCATTGAGCGACAGGCTCTCTTCGTCGTTGCCGCTGGAATTCTCGACCAGATTGAGCTTCGGGCCCGAACTCTCATCGACGGTCTCGATCGACGGGCTGCCGGTCCACAGCAGCAGGTGCTCCGAGGCTCCAGGCTTATCGGGTGACACGAGCATCGTGAACTCGATCTTCTCGACCAACCCGAGTGCAGGCAGGATTGCGCTCGGCCGCTTCAGCGCCACCTTCAGTTCGCCTGTCGATGCGTTCCAGCTGGAAGCGACGAGCGTTGCCGGTAACGACGCGGCGACCGAACTGCCGATGCTGCCGGCGAGCTTCTCACGATTGATTTTGCCGGTCTCACGCCATTCGGCGGCCGGAAAGCGGATGGTCCGCTCCATATCCATGTTGCCTTCGGTCCAGCCTGCGATGACGACGCCGGGCTGCGCGCGCAGCTTTTCAAGCACCGACGGCGCGCGTTCCGGATCGACGGTCAGGCGCAGCACCTGCTCGCCGGATCGCAATTCGGCACACGAGGCGATCAGTCCGTAGAGCGCCACCTGTATGTTCTCGCCGCGCAGGCTCCGCGTGAAGTCGACCACGGCGTCGCGCTTGACCTTGACCGCGACGGCTTCCGGCGACACTTCGGTGAAATCGGCGGGTGAAACGGTGATCGTGTCGCCCGCCGCCTGCTGTTCCTTGAATTCCTTTTCGCTCAGATCGCTGGTTTCGGCAGAGGCGATCGTCGATGCCGACTGGCCGATCGTGATCCGGCCGTTGAAGTCGAAAGCCTTGCCGTTCGCCTTGCGGGTCAGGCTGACCGAAACCGGAAGCTTGTTCTCCTGGCTCTCGGTCGCGCCCGAGAGTTTGTCGCCATCGACCGCGAGCGTCACCGTGAAGCGGTCGGTCCGGTTGGCGTCGGCCGGCATCGGAAAGCAGACGTCGAGGCTGGCCGCAACCACCCGTGCGCCCTGCCGCGTTTCCTTCAGCACGACGTCGGCGCGATCCTCCATCAGCCCGTTCAGATAGGTGAAGTAGCGGACCTCGGGACCGGAGGGGGCTTTGGTCCCCTTGGTCTGCGCGAGCGCTGTGCCAATCGACAGCAGCAGCAATCCGGCAATGAGCGGCAAACGGTGCATGGGGTCCCTCCGAAACATTCGGAGCGCCCTGTTATCAGAAACGCGTCAGCCGCTCCATGGGGTATCGCAGCGCGCGGGAGGCTGCCCGCAAATGTTGCCGGACCAGCCGCCAGCGCAACGAAAAACTGCCGACGGCAGCGCGTTCCACTTCGGTGCGCTTCGCCAGCGCATCGCGCGAGACCATCACTGATGGAAAAGGCGCGCTCTCGCCGTCGCCTGCCGGCGCCGCATTCGCATCGTTGGCGCGGCCGGCGGCGAGTCTCGCGGCTGCGCGGCGCTTTGCCCACTCCTGCGACTCGCGGTCCGATTGCAGCGGCTTCTGGAGGATCGCAAATGCGTCGCCCCAGACCGCGCTCTCGCCGAATACGTAGCCGAAGTCGACGTCGTTCTCGATCAGTGAGAGACCGGCATATTTGGCGAGCGCCGGAAATCCGTCCGGGTAGTAGCGCCAGCAGTCCGTTGGGTAGCGGTGGACGTGGCCTGCGGATGGTGCCGTGATGGCCGCAAGGCCGGCCGGCTTCAGCACCCGGGCGATTTCCATAATCGTCAGCCAGGGCCATTCGATGTGCTCGAAGGCCTGGCCGGACACGACGACATCGAAGGTCGCGTCGGCAAGCTCGCTCCAGTGGTAGGGGTCCTTGACGGTTAAATCGACGTTCGGCGCACGGTCGGCGTCAAGTCCGAGATAATTCCAGGTTCCGAAGATATCCCGGTAGGTGACGCCGCCCTCGATCGACGCCGATCCCACATCGAGGATCCTCAGCGGGGCGTGGTTCACATCCACCAGATAGGCGTCGCGAAACGCCTGCATTCGCTCGAACGACGATCTGTGCATGTCCGGGGAAGTCCGTCTCAGGGCCTGCGATATGCGTGCCGATCCGGCATGGGGGCGCCGAATACGCGAAGGCCGGGCGAGTGTGCCCGGCCTCCGGATTTGATGGAAGTAAAATGGAGCGTCAGAAGCCCATGCCGCCCATTCCACCGCCGCCGCCGGGCATCGGCGGGGCCGGCTCCTTCGGCAACTCGGCGACCATGGCTTCGGTCGTCACCAGCAGGCCCGCGACCGAAGCTGCGTCCTGCAGCGCGGTGCGCACTACCTTGGTCGGATCGATGATCCCCTTGGCGAACATGTCCACGTACTCTTCGTTCTGGGCGTCGAAGCCGTAGCTCTCGTCCTTATTCTCGAGAATCTTGCCGACCACGATGGAACCCTCGACACCGGCGTTCTCGGCGATCTGGCGGATCGGAGCCTCGATCGCCTTGAGCACGATGTTGATGCCGGCCTGAACGTCGGAGTTGTCGTTGGTCAGACGGCCAACGGCCTTCTTCGCACGCAGTAGGGCGACGCCGCCGCCGGGGACGATGCCTTCCTGAACCGCTGCGCGGGTGGCATTGAGCGCGTCCTCGACGCGATCCTTCTTTTCCTTCACCTCGACCTCCGTCGCGCCGCCGACGCGGATGACCGCGACGCCGCCTGCGAGCTTGGCAAGACGTTCCTGCAGCTTCTCGCGGTCGTAGTCCGAGGTGGTCTCCTCGATCTGCGCCTTGATCTGGCTGACGCGCCCTTCGATGTCCTTCTTCTTGCCGGCGCCGTTGACGATCGTGGTGTTTTCCTTGTCGATCACCACCTTCTTGGCGCGGCCAAGCATGTTGACCGTGACGCTTTCAAGCTTGATGCCGAGTTCCTCGGAGATCAGCTGGCCGCCGGTCAGGATGGCGATGTCTTCCAGCATCGCCTTGCGACGATCGCCGAATCCCGGCGCCTTGACGGCAGCAACCTTCAGACCGCCGCGCAGACGGTTGACGACCAGGGTCGCCAGCGCCTCGCCTTCCACGTCTTCAGCGATGATCAGCAACGGACGGCCCGATTGTACCACCGCCTCCAACACCGGCAGCATCGCCTGCAGACCGGAGAGCTTCTTTTCGTGCAGGAGAACGTAGACGTCCTCGAGCTCGGCGATCATCTTCTCGGCATTGGTGATGAAATACGGCGACAGATAACCGCGGTCGAACTTCATACCCTCGACGATGTCGACATCGGTCTCGAGCGACTTCGCTTCCTCGACGGTGATGACGCCTTCGTTGCCGACCTTCTGCATCGCCTGCGCGATCATCTTGCCGATCGCGATGTCGCCGTTCGACGAAATGGTGCCGACCTGGGCGACTTCCGACGACGAGGCGACGGGCTTGGAGCGCTTCTCGATGTCCTTGATGACGGCGGTAACGGCAATGTCGATGCCGCGCTTGAGGTCCATCGGGTTCATGCCGGCCGCGACCGACTTCGCCCCTTCGCGCACGATCGCCTGCGCCAGCACGGTGGCGGTGGTGGTGCCGTCGCCGGCCGTATCGTTGGTCTTGCTTGCGACCTCGCGCACCATCTGCGCGCCCATGTTCTCGAACTTGTCATCGAGTTCGATTTCCTTGGCGACGGTAACGCCGTCCTTGGTGATGCGCGGCGCACCGAAGCTCTTGTCGATGACGACGTTGCGGCCCTTCGGACCGAGCGTCACCTTGACCGCGTTGGCGAGAATGTCGACGCCGCGCAGCATCCGCTCGCGTGCATCGCCCGAGAATTTGACGTCTTTGGCTGCCATGTGTGGTTACTCCTGAGTGACTGGTGTTCACCTCATCCTGAGGAGCGGCGAAGCCGCGTCTCGAAGGATGAGGCCGATGAGTTTCCGCCTGGTCGGGGTCTCGCACTTCGAGACGGCGCGACGAGCCCCTTTGGGGTGAGGAACTGAGGGGCCGCGGCTTACGCCAGCACGCCCATGATGTCGGACTCCTTCATGATCAGGAGCTCCTCGCCGTCGAGCTTGATCTCGGTGCCGGACCACTTGCCGAACAGCACCTTGTCGCCGACCTTGATGTCGATCGGGATCAGCTTGCCGGCTTCGTCACGGCCGCCCGGGCCGACGCCGACCACCTGGCCCTGCGAGGGCTTTTCCTTGGCGGTGTCAGGGATGATGATACCGCCCGCAGTCTTTTCTTCGGCGTCGATGCGCTTGACGACGACGCGATCGTGGAGCGGACGGAACTTCGTCTTGGCCATAGAGTCCTCACTGGTACGTTGAAAAAGGTCTGACAACGGCGCTGGCTGCGCCCGGCTGAAGGGAAGGCTTAGCAATCTCTCCCGAAGAGTGCTAAACCGGCAGCGGACATATGGCCTGCACCTGTTTCTGTCAAGCAATTCAGCCTTAAGGCCTTGGTGAGGCCGATATTGCATGATGTAGAAACCATATGATCCGGAAGACGTAACTTAAGGGGCCGCGTCGTTCGGCAAGTGGGCGGGGGTTAGTGCTTGCCAGACGGGGCCGGCGCGGCCAGAATTTCGCGCGGGGATTTTGTGATGGTCAGTTCGAATTTCGCGCGCGCATTTGCCCGGCTTGCCATGGCCGGAGCTTGCGCGAGCCTGCTTGGTGCGTGCAGCGGTGGCGGCTACAGCCTCGGGGGCATGTTCGGCAGCGGCTCGTCCTCGCAGCCCCTGCCCGAACAGCCGCAAGCGGCCGAAGTGCCGGCGAGCATCCGTCCCGACGAGATCGTCGGCCGCTGGGGTTTCGGCGCCTACCACAGGCCACAGGACAAGGTCCGGACCGAGGCCAGCGCGCGGACCGCCTGCCGCCAGCCCTATGTTATCAACTCCGGTCCGTCCGGCGGGGTCATGATGCATCTTGCAGACGATGCGCAGCAGCAGGAACTCCGCCTGAAGGGTGGGCCCGGCGGTAAGAACTTTATCGGTCCGCCCGGCCCCGGCGGCGGCGAGAAGGATCGCGAGATCGTGGCCTTCGATGGTCGAACCCTGACGACGCGGTACGTCGATCCCGACGCCAACACCCGCTATGGCACCATGGTGTTCGTGCGCTGCGCGCCGCGCGCGTGAGGAGCGAACAGAGAGTAGCGAATAGGGTCGCGAAACCCGTCCCGTCGCCACTCGTCATCGCCCTCCCAAATGCAAAACGGCCGGCACAGGGCCGGCCGCTTCAGAGCAAATAGCCAGGTCTTCGTCAGCCGAACATCGCGTCGATGTCGCCCTGGGAGGCGTGGCCTTCCTCGCCGAGACCCTTCGGCCCATTGAGCAGGCGCGCGTCGCCGACGCGCTCGTCGACGATCGCTGGCGCATGCGCCTTGATTGCGTCGACCCCGCCCCAGATCTCCATCATGACGTTGATGTGATGCTCGATGAACTTCATCGTCGTCATCACCTTGTTGATGCGCTGGCCGGTCAGGTCCTGGAAGTTGCAGGCCTCAAAGATGGTGATGACGCGCTCCTGGATGTCCTGGCTGAGGCGCGCGGCCTGATCGGCCGTCTGCGGCTTGCCCATAGCGCTGGCCGCTTCGTCGATCGCTTCCGCCGCTTCGAGGATCTGCTGGGTCGCTTCCTCGGTGCCGCCGACCACCGCGCCGAGCTCGCCGGTGACCTTCATCATCTCCTCGCCTGTGAAGCTTTTGCCGTGCAGGACGGCAATCTCGCGCTTGGTGCGATTGATCGCTTCGTGGATCAGGTCGAGCTCGACCTTGAGCTTCTCGCACTGTTCGATCTGGGCGCGATAGGCGTCGAGCGTCGCTTGCATGTTTTCCGACTTGACGGAAGCTGCCGGCGCGACGGCATCGCCGTTCGGCGCGCCGCCCATCTGTGCGCGGATCGCACGCAGCTCGCTCATGATCTCGTTGTGATGAGGCATCGGGCTAGCGTCGATCATGTCCTGCATCGACGCGGCATCATAGCCGGTTTCCTCGATCCGAAAGCGCTTCCGCTGTACTGGCATTGTACGTCCCCCAACCGTCTTCCACCTGGCGTTCTAGCGTATGTCTTTTAACGCGGGGTTCACGCGGAACATTGATGCACGAAGGAACGTTGCGGGCAAAAACCCGCGGTTAACCATGCGCTCTCGCCATTCATCGAAAATAAACGCTACCGGGCAGAACCGGGCCAGCTGCGCGTCGTGGTGAATCAAAACGGCGATTCCGTTTACCAAACCGAATGCGATTTCACCTCTATTGAACCGCACGGCGAGTTCGCCGACTACCGTGTCTCGTTCGATGTAGGGCGGGACTATCGTCAACGACGAAAAGTACAGAGTACGTCGATGTTCAGAAAGACCGCCTTGGCGCTGGCGCTCAGCGCTTCGTTCTTCGTCACCGGCTTTTCCGGCAACGCTTCCGCCCAGCATCAGACCCAGGTCAATTACAACGGCAACGCCAGCATGGGCGGCGGCTTCATCGAATTCCTGTTCGGTGGGCATCAGCATCAGCAGTCGCCCTACCAGCAGCCCCATCAAACGCCGCGGTACGCGCCGCGGCCCTATCAGCAGCCGGCGTATCAGCAGCCGCAATATCAGCAGCAGCAGCCGCAGTATCAGCAGCAATACCAGCCCGTCTACCAGCAGCAGGCACCGTATCGGCAGCAGGCGCCGTACCAGCAGGAACCGGCGTATCAGGAGCAC